>Ga0335394_10009236_pt1 | contig 11112 bp, 12 predicted proteins | sample MAT03_FD_205741 | JGI IMG/M metagenome (GOLD analysis project Ga0335394, IMG submission 205741) | Freshwater microbial communities from Lake Fryxell liftoff mats and glacier meltwater in Antarctica - MAT-03 (spades assembly) (version 2) ... | reverse complement strand
GAAGAAGGCGCATGCCCTATGATGCCCGCCATTCCATGCGGGTACAAGCGCGGATCGGACGACCTGAACGGTCGGGTTCAACCGGTCTGGACGTCAGGCGAAGATGGCTTCGATGAAAGCATCGGGATCGAATGGCTGCAGATCGTCCATACCTTCGCCGACGCCGATGTAGCGCACGGTCAGGCCCAGTTCGCGTTTTATGGTAATGGCGATACCGCCCTTGGCGGTGCCGTCGAGCTTGGTGATGACCAGGCCGGTGACGCCCATCGATTCGCCGAAGACCTTGGCCTGCTGCACCGCGTTCTGGCCGGCTGTGGCGTCGAGGACCAGCAGTACATCGTGCGGCGCGTCGGGCAGGCGCTTTTGGATGACGCGGCGGATCTTCTCCAGCTCGCGCATCAGGTGCTCCTTGTTGTGCAGCCGGCCGGCAGTGTCGATCAGCACGACGTCGATGCCGCGTGCCTGGGCAGCGGCGATCGCATCGAAGGCGATGGCGGCAGCGTCTCCGCCGGCCTCGCCCTTGACGATGTCGACCTTGGCGCGCTCCGCCCAGATAGTCAGCTGCTCAATGGCAGCGGCGCGGTAGGTGTCGCCGGCGGCGATCAGCACTTTCTTGCCCAGGCCGGTCAGGCGGTGCGCCAACTTGGCGATGGTGGTGGTCTTGCCGGCGCCATTGACCCCGACGACCAGTACGACAGTCGGGCCGCTGGGCTGGAAGCGGATCTCGTTTTCGACGGCCGCCAGTTCGGAACGCAGGCTAGCCTTGAGGAACGCCAGCAAGTCCTCGCCTTTGGCGACCTCGCCGGTCTTGTACTTGGTCTGCAGCTCGGCGACGATCTCTTCGCTTTTGGCGATACCGATATCGGCAGACAACAGGGTGTCTTCCAGCTCTTGCAAAAAGGCGGCGTCGATGGTCCGGCCGCCGCCGACCAGTCTGCGCAAGGCGCCGCCGATGACCTGACGGGTCTTGCTGAGGCCATCCTTGACCTTCTGGAAGAATCTGCCGAGCGCCTTGAACACCAGGCTATTCCTGCTTGGGCTTTTGCTTCGTCTCGGGCAGCTCGGGCAGCTTGGCCAATTCGGCGCGCCAGTCGATCGTGACCGCCTTTTTCCACAGCTTTTCGAAATTGTAGAAGGCGCGCTGGTCTTCGCCCAGGGCATGCACGATCACCTGGTGGCAGTCGATCAGATACCATCCAGCCTCGCCCTCGACCGGCCTATGATCAATCTTGTAGCGCTTGCAGAAGCCGAAGACCTCGTCGATTAGGGCGTAGGCCTGGCGTTCAGAACGTGCAGTGGACAGCACGACCAATTCAAACTCTCCACCGGCAGGCAGGCGCAGTACGGAGATGTTTTCTGCGGATTTGCCATCGCACAAGGAGGCAGCGTGGCAGGCGAAGGCGAGGGGGGCGAGATCGGTCATCGGGGGGTGGAGCATTGAACCGACAGAAGCGGCAGGGGCAACCTGCAGTTGGCCCGCCACAGGGCGGCATCGGGCTGTCCGCGTTTCGGCCCCTGGCCCCCAGGCCGTCCCAGCCATACTCCGGCCCATGGCCAAGAGGGAACCTGCCTGGGGCTGCAACGAGTGCGGCGTGCGGACTGCGAAATGGTCGGGTAAATGCGGGTCCTGCGGGGCGTTCAACAGCATTGTCCAGCTCACGGCGGCCGAGGTCGCCATCGCCAGTGGAACTGGTCTGGCTGGTTCGCTCCCCCTGATTATCGAGGCGGCGCAGGCCGACGGTGCGCCGGATCCACCCCGCCTAGCGACCGGTATCGGCGAGGTGGATCGGGTACTGGGTGGGGGATTGCCGGCCGGTGCGGCAGTCCTGCTCGGCGGCGAGCCGGGCATCGGCAAGAGCACGCTGCTCGCCCAGATCGCCGGTGCGGTGGCCCGCGAAGCACCTGCCCTGTATGTCACTGCCGAGGAGAGCCTGTCGCAGGTGCGCGCCCGTCTGCGCCGGGTCGGTGCGCTCGCCCCGGCCCTCGCCCTCGCGGCCGGCTCGGATGCGCGCCAGATTGCCGCCCGCATCTCCACCGGCGAGCATCGCCTGGTTGTGGTGGACTCAGTGCAGCTGCTATCGCTCGATGGCATCGATGGCGAGCCCGGCGGCGTGTCCCAGGTCAAGGCCTGCGCCGCCGAGCTGGTCGCCACCGCTAAGCGCGCCGGCGTCGCCCTGGTGCTGGTCGGCCACGTCACCAAGGACGGCTCGCTCGCAGGTCCCCGCCTGCTGGAGCACCTGGTCGATACGGTCCTGGCCTTCGAGGGCGACCGCTATGCCGACCTACGCGTGCTGCGTGCGGTGAAGAATCGCTTTGGCGCCACCAGTGAGATCGGCCTGTTGCGCATGGAAGCAGCTGGCCTGATCGAAGTGGCCGACCCCACCGGTGTGTTCATCGCCGACCGCGATCCCTCGGTGCCGGGTTCGTGTGTGGTCCCATCGGTCGAGGGCAACCGCTGTCTGCTCGTCGAAGTGCAGGCCCTGGTCGGCCCGAATGACGTGCCCAATCCGGCCCGCCGGGTCAGCGGCGCCGACCCCAATCGCGTTGCCATGGTGCTGGCGGTACTGGCGCGTCGCCTGCGCCTGCCGCTCGGTTCACGCGATGTCTACGTCAACGTTACCGGCGGCGCCAAGTTGTCCGAGCCAGCCGCCGATCTCGCGGTCGCCCTCGCCGTGGCCAGCGCCTGGCGCGATGTGCCGGTGCCACCCGATCTAGTCGCGGTGGGCGAGGTCGGCCTGGGCGGGGAACTACGTCCGGCCCCGCGTTATGAACTGCGTGCCAGCGAAGCGCGCCGACTTGGCTTCCAGCGCCTCATTGGGCCCGGGGCGGGCACCGGTCGTGGCCGCGTGGTGGTGACGAAGCTGGGCGAGGCGGTCGACCGCGCGCTGGACTAACGTTCAGCTCGACTGCCAGCTCCTACGACGACAGACGCGCCGCTTCGGCCAAGCGGCGGTCGCGGGCGGCCGGACCGCCATGTGGGACTTGGGCGGCGCGCCGCCAGGCTTGAGCGGCGGTGGCGCGATCGCCGGCCGCCTCGGCCGTGCGCGCAGCGCCTTCGAGCGCAGCGGCGAGTCCGGCGTGGTCGCGGGCGCGTCGAAAGTACTCGCCAGCGCTGGTGTACTCGCGGCTCGCGGCAGCGAGGTCTCCAGTGCGCAACGCGGCATGGCCGCGGTTGATCGCGACCGCACCATGTGCGCCGTCATCATCGCCGCACAGTCGCTCAGCAGCGGCGAGGTCGGCCTGCGCTGCTGGCAGATCGCCGCGGCGCAGCGCCAGGGCGGCGCGGCTTGATAGCGCGCGGGCGCGCAGCGGGCTGGTGGCCTGCGTGATGGTGACGGCCTCCGTGATGCAGGCTTCGGCATCGTTGTTGCGGCCCAGTGCGCTCAGGCCGGCAGCCAGGGCCAAACGGGTACGCAGGCGATCGTCAGCCGAGTCCCCGGCGGCCTCGGCCAGGCGCAGGCTTTCGCCAAGGTCGCTGCAGCCGGCGGCGGTCTCGCCAGCGGCGAACAGCGCCAAGCCGCGGTTGTGCAAGTCGCGCGCTAGGCTGGCCCGATCGTCGACCGCGCTACTGGCTTCGGCGGCGGCAGAGTAGCGCGCCACGGCGGTGCGTGGGCGCCCTGCAGCCATGGCCTCGCTGCCAGCGGCATTTAGGCGGTCGGCCTGGGTCTGGCGTGGTTCAGAGCTGCATGCCGCCAGGACGACGGCGCTGGCGGCAGCGACGATGATCAAGCACCTCACGGCTTGGCCTCTGGGGCGTCGATGATGCCCGGCGGTACGAGTCGCTCGGCATGGCCTGGTTCGATGTAGGATTTCACCAGCCAGTGGCGGTTGAGGCCGTCGACCAGACGCTGGACTTCGTCGAGCAGGGTGCCGGCGCCATCGGCCAGGGCCGGAGCAGTAGGGGCGGCCTTGCGCAGTTCGGCGGTGATCGCGCGCAGGTCACCAGCGATCTGCGTCAGGTCACTGGCCAACTGCGCGTCGGTCAGCGCCTTGCCAGCAATGCCCTTGCCCTCGGCCAGCGCACCAGTGATGCGGCGGACGTCGGCGGCGGCGAGTTCGCTACTGGTGGCGATGGTCTCAATGCGCGCCAGCAGCGCGTCGAGGCGTTGCGGCACCTGCCGCTCGCGGATCCCGGCGATCAGTTCGCCGGCCTGCTGCGGCAGACGCTGGGTGCGGATCTCGCTGACCAGTGTGCGGCTCTCCTCGACCAACCCGGTGATGCCGCGCACCATCGGCCCGATGTTCGACTGCAGATCGCGCAGCACGACCATGGCCATCGCGGTGGAATCGCGCGGCGGGTCGATGATCAGGGTCGGCGGATCCTGGACCGCCCAGCCCGGGTCGCCGAGCCGGCCCGGCTTCAGCACCACGCGGGTCTGGCCCATGAAGGGGGCCAGTGGCACTTTGATCAGGGCCTTGGCGTCCGGCCGTAGCCTGGCCAGGGTGGTGTTGGCGATCGACAGTTCCATGCGCAGATGGCCAGCTTCGCTGTGCGCGGCAACGACCTGCCCGACCACCGCGCCGGCGAACTCGACCGGGGTGCCGGCGCGTAGGCTTTCGGACAGCTCATCGAGGAATTCGACGGCAGCGGGGTCGGCGACCGCGGTCGCTGCGGGGATGACGGTGCGTAACGTGAACCACTGTTTGGCCGAGCCCATCAGCAGAATGGCGGCGAGGATGATCCCGACCACCCCCAGGACGAAGGCCCCGACGATGCTGTCGAGATGGCGAAACTTGAACGGTTGGGTCGTCATGGATAGGTCCGCGCGATGAGGTCGGGATGCGGCGTGCCGCGCTGGACTGGCAGCCGTTCGCTGTGGCGTTGGCCGGGGGCGAAGCGCCTGGTCGCCGGCACCGACGTACCACTGAGTGCGACCACTCTCAGGTGCGCCAGGTCGGGAGCGTCGGTCGCGGCGGCCAGTACGGCGATGCCGCGGTGCCGCGCCAGTCCGGCGAGATGCCGCCACAACTCGTCAGCCGAATCGCGGTCGAACTCGGCTGTCGGGTCATCAAGCAGCAGCAGCGCTGGATCAAGAATCATCGCTCGGGCTAGCGCAACCAAGCGCCGCAGGTTGGTCGGGGCATAAGCCGGGGCGACCGCGGGCAGTTCGTCGAGGGCGAAAGCGTCGAGCACCTCGCGGGCCTTGCGGGCGACCTCGACGGCAGGCGGATCACGCAGCCAGCGCAGCGGCAACACCAGATTGTCGTAGAGCGACAAGTTGGAGAGCAGCGCGCCTTCTGATCCGACGTAGCCGATACGATCGCGCACCGAAGCTGGCGGGCTTCCGCACACCGTCACGAGGCCAGAGTTCGGCTGCTCTAGTCCGACTGCCAGGCGTAGCGCACTGCTCTTGCCTCCCCCCAGGCCCGAGGTCACGATCACCAGTTCGCCGGCTGCGACCTCCAGATCCAGACCGGTAAACACGGGCTGTTCGCGTCCGGGCGGAGCCCAGCTCACCGACTGGAAGGCGAGAACGGTCATCGCAGGAACACCAGGATGGTGACGATCGCGTGCCAGACGAACACCGCCGACAGCGAACGTACCACCGAGCGAGTTGCGGCACGCGGCACGTCGGTGGCCGAGGTGGCGGCGGCCAGGCCTTCGTGGCAAGCGATCGCGGCGATCAGCAGGCCCGGCACCACGGTCTTGGCGAGCAGTACTACGACATCGATCGCCGTTAGGTGGACGGTGATCATCGCGACGTATTCGCCCAGCGGCTGCGGCACGCTGCTTACGGCCTGCAGAATGATCCAGCCGGCGAGCAGTGACATGGCGATAAACGCGGTGCTGAGTCCGACCAGTGCCATGACTACGCCGGCCATGCGCGGCACTACCAGGTAGTCGAACGGATCGACGCCCATCGCTTCCAGGCTGTCCAGTTCGCGGTGTACGCGCATGCTCGCCAGCTCGGCAGCGATCGCCGCGCCGCTGCGGCCGATGACGATGAACCCGACGATCAGCGGGCCAAGACCCTGAACCAGCACGGTGACCAGCAATCGGCCGAGCAGCTCGCCATTGCCGGTGGTGCCAGACAGCAGACTAGCCTGCAGCGCCACCACCGCGCCGGTGAGCAGCGCGATCAGGCTGGCGAACGGCAGCGCCTCGACGCCGGTGAACAGAATCTGCCGCTTCACTACTTCGCGCGCGACCCGTGGCACGACTCGTCGGCCGCGACGCAACCGCCCCAGCGCGTACCCGATCAGGGTCGCGATCGCCAGGACATAAGATCCCGCCGAGATGGTAGCCCGGCCGGTTGCGGCGATGAACATCGAAGGCGAATCTAGCAAGTGTTGGCAAAACGACATCCGGCCAGCCTCGCCCGCCCCGATTGGGCCGCGCTGGTGCGAATAGCTCGACATCGGTGTGACCTACGCTAGAAGTAGACGGATTACGGCACCGGAATTGCCCTTTGCCCTGAGATCCATCGACTGCATACCCGTTCTGGTGGTACAGGCGCTGTTGTTGCTGCAGCCTGCCCTGGCAGCAGGCGAGGCCATTGATCCATATGTCCGGGCCCTTGCTGGAATACCTGTTAGCCATGCCGGAACCGGGCAAGTAGACAGATCCCAGCAATAGGCAATTCAGCCGGGCAGGGCCATACCGGTCAGCCGGAATGGCCGGCCTTCTGGGAAGCCCGGCAGTTGCGGGATGTCCTCGCCGAGGTCCGGGCCGTCGACCGGTTTGCCGCCGGGGCAGGCGGCGCGCATCGTTTCACGCAGGGGGAAGGGCTTGCCAACGCTGTTGCTGATTGCCAACAGCAGGCCGCCGGGGGTCACGCGCGGCCAGGCTAGTCGTAGCAGCTCGGGGTAATCGCGCCGCGCCACCCAGCCGTCCTCGCCTTGGGCCGAGGTCGGTGGGTCGATGATGACGCGGTCGAAGCGCTGCTGTTCGGCGGCGAGGAAGGAGCGGGCATCGCGGCGCACGATGCGATGGCCGGAGAGGCCATTGCGCGCTGCTGCCTCGGCGGCGCGGTCGAGGGACGGTTGAGAGAGGTCGACGTCGGTGGCGCTGGTCGCTCCGGCGGCGAGCAACGACAACGAGAACGCGCCGGTGTAGGCGAACAGGTTGAGCACGCTGAGGCCGGCGGCGCGGCGGCGTAGCCAGGCGCGGGTGGCACGCTGGTCGACGTAGATGCCGCAGGCGAGGCCGGCGGCGGGGCGCAGCGGGTAGGTGACACCGAGTTCGCGAGCCTCGACGATCAGTCCGGGATCGACGACGCCCTCCGGCCAGGCGCGGGTGCGTACGCCGGCACGCCGCAGGTCGGCGAGATGGTCGTGGACGATTACCGTGCAGCCGGGCAGGCAGGCGGCGAGCGCGCCCAGCGCGGCATCAAGGTGCGGCAAAATGCAGGCGGCGGTGACGACGGCGTTCAGGCAGGTGCCCAGGCGTTCGACACGCAGGCCGGGCAAGGCGTCGGCCTCGCCATGCACTACGCGGTAGCAGTCGGTTGCGGCATCGGCGTGCAGGGCGGAGCGGCGTTGCCAGGCCCGGCGTGCCGCCGCAGCGGGATCCCAGCCATCGGGAACGACACGGGCGCAGACCGTGGCGCCGGGATCGGCCAGCGCCGTGGCGACCGGGCGCTTGTGCTCATCTACCAGGCGGACGACCTCACCTGAGCGCAGCCGATCGAGGCCGATGGTGAAGCGGTCGGGCCGGATCCATGGATGACCACGTTGAACGAAACCGGCGCTTTCACGACCGACGCCGAGATCACGCAGTGGCATCAATCACCCATGCAGGTGCCGACCAAGCGTGCTGAACGCACGCTGGCGTGGTCGGGCGGCACCAATTTCAGCTTACCGGCAACCTGATCGAGCGGCATCGGCACGATGTCGTCGCCCTTCACCGCCACCATGCAGCCATAGTGGCCGGCGGCGAGCAAGTCAGCGGCGGTGGTGCCCAGCCGAGTGCATAGCAGTCGATCGGAGGCCGATGGGGTGCCGCCGCGCTGGACGTGGCCGAGGGTGGTGACGCGCGCCTCGGTACCGGTCAGGCGCTGCAGGGCGCGGGCCAGACGGCTGGCTTTGGGCTCTTGCACCGAGTGGTAGGTCGCCTCGACCGGGGCGCCGGTGCCGCGCTTGATCAGCACGGTCTCGGTCGGGCTGTAGTCCTCGTCGGTCTCGGAAGCCTTACGCGCCTTGGTTTCGTGGTCGTCCTTGCCCGCCTTCGGCTGGGGCTTGCGCTCCTTCTTCTTGTCCTTCTTGCCGGCTGCGGCTTCGGCCTCCACCTTGGCGGCGGCCTTCGACTCACTGACGCTGAGCGCACCTTCCGAGACGGCGACGATCGAGAAGCGCTTGCCGTGGCGGCTGCGGTCGAGCAGGTGCTCGGCGACCTTCTCCTCGTCGTAGGGGATTTCTGGGATCAAGATGACGTCGGCGCCACCAGCGATGCCGGCGCCCAGGGTCAGCCAGCCGGCCTTGTGGCCCATGAGTTCGACCACGATGATGCGCTGGTGGCTGGTTGCGGTGGTGTGCAACCGGTCGATCGCCTCGCTAGCGATGTCGAGCGCGGTGTCGTAGCCGAAGGTGATGTCGGTGTTCCAGATGTCGTTGTCGATCGTCTTGGGCAGGGTGATGACGTTCAGGCCTGCCTCGCGCAGACGGTTGGCGTTCTTCTGCGTGCCGGCGCCGCCCAGGCAGACCAGGCAGTCGATCTGCATGCGCTTGGCGTTCTCGACCGCGACTTCGGTCATGTCGCGGACCTTACCACCCATCGCCATCTTGTGCGGCTTGTCGCGGCTGGTGCCCAGGATGGTGCCGCCCATGGTCAGCACGCCGCTGACCGCACGGTCGTCGAGGATCATGGTGCGGTTCTCGACCAAGCCGCGGAAGCCGTCAAGGATACCGATGCACTTGATGCCGTATTGGCCGATTGCGGCCTTGGCGACACCTCGGATGGCAGCGTTCAGCCCGGGGCAGTCGCCGCCGGAGGTGAGGACGCCGATGCAGCGGGTCTTAGATTTGGCCATGAGAATGAATGGTGGAGCCGATTTGCGTCTGCCAAGGTCTGGACTGCCGGTCTGACATTAAAGGTTCCTCCGGATTCGCTTGTGGAACAGCGAAACTCCCCATCACCATGCCCACCATGGAATCGATCGTGCTCTTTCCGTTTGCCGAATACTGGTGGGTCTACGGGGTATTCACCGCCCTCGTCCTGGGCATCCTTGCTCTCGACCTGGGCGTCTTCCACAAGCAGGCCCATGAAGTCTCTTTTAAGGAAGCGGCAGCGTGGAGTGTGGTGTGGGTCGCCCTCGGTCTGACGGTCGGGGCGGTGCTCTGGTGGTACGCTGGGCAGGCCCTGGCCGAACCGGCGAAGGCCGGACTTCTGGCCAGCCTTGGCGAGACGCCCGAGACGGCGGCGAGACGCATCGGCATGGAATATCTCGCAGGCTACGTCGTCGAGAAGGCCCTGGCGGTCGACAACGTGTTTGTCTGGGCGATGATCTTCAGCTACTTCGCGGTGCCCGCGAAGTACCAGCACCGCATCCTCTTCTATGGCATTCTCGGTGCGATCATCTTCCGCGCACTATTCATCGCCGCCGGGGCCATTCTCCTGCAGTACCAATGGATCGTCTGGCTGGCCGGCGGATTCCTGATCGTCACCGGCATCAAGATGGCCCTGCTCGGCGATCACAAGCTGGAACCCGAGCGCAACCCGGTCGTCCGACTGGTGCGCAAGTTGTTCCCAATCACCCCGAATCTGGAGGGACAGCGCTTCTTCTTACGCCGCAACGGGGTGCTGATGGCCACGCCGCTGTTCCTGGTGCTGATCCTGGTCGAGGTGACCGACATTATTTTCTCTATCGACAGCGTGCCGGCGATATTCGCCATCACCGACGAGCCGCTGATTGTGTTCACCTCGAACATTTGCGCGATCCTCGGCCTGCGGGCGATGTATTTCCTGCTCTCCAGCGTGATGGATAAGTTCCACCTGCTGAAGTATGGATTGTCGCTGATCCTGGTGTTCGTCGGCGTGAAAATGTTGGGTGAAGTGGTACCTGGATTCAACCAGTTGCTCGACGCCCAGGGCAAGTTCCCAATCGGCTGGTCGCTTGGCATCATCTGCGGGATCCTCGCGGTATCGGTGGTGCTCAGCCTGCTCGTTCCCAAGCGTGCGTCGCCTCCGCCTCCGCCGCCGGAAACCTGAGTCTGCCGGATCAGGCGATCACGGGGCGGTCCGTATGGACCGAGCCGTCACGGTCGATGCGATGTGAGAAGCACGAGCGGCGCAGCTGATGGCAGGCCGGGCCAGGCGCCTCGACAAGGTAGAGCAGCGCGTCGCCATCGCAGTCGGCGCGGACCTCTAGTACGCGCTGGAAAAAGCCGCTTTCTTCGCCCTTGGTCCACAGTTTCCTGCGACTGCGGCTCCAGTAGGTCGCCTTGCCGCTTGCCAGGGTGGTGGCCAGCGCCTCGCGGTTGGCCCACGCCACCATCAGCACCTCGCCGGTGGACTGCTCCTGGGCGATCGCGGTGACCAGGCCTTGATCATTCCATCTAACCAGGTGGTCGACTTCGCCTGGTGTACCGGTCGGGGCGATATCGCTCATGAGCGGGATGGTTGCTGGTTGTACGGTTCGGCAAGTGGCGTGGAGGATGCCTCGGCTTGTGCTTTGTGCGCTGCAAACTGCGGCATGTTCCGGACATGCCGCTCATCACCATCATCCTCGCCATTCTCCTTATCGCCCTGGGGGTGGCGTGCCGCCTGATCAGCGATTCCACTAGTTTCACCCTGCTGATCCCGGCCTTTATCGGGGGCCTTTTCCTAGTTGCTGGACTGATCGCCTTGAAACCGGGCGCACGCAAGCACGCCATGCATGCGGCGGCGGTGCTCGCTCTGCTGGGCATCGGCGGCAGTATCGGGGCGCTGATTCATCTGCCTGCACTGCTGAGCGGAGCCGAGGTGCAGCGCCCGTTGGCGGTGATCGCACGTAGCCTGACCTTTGGACTCTGTGCTGTGTTCTTGGTGTTGGCGATTCGCTCCTTCATCGCTGCACGGCGGGCCAGGCGAGTTCTGGCCACCGCGTGAGCGCCACGGATTGGCACCGCGTGCCGGCAATGAGTCGGCCATCCAAGGCGTGACGATGGGTGCGCTAACCCTGTTGGCGGTCGGCG
>Ga0335394_10009220_pt1 | contig 11119 bp, 7 predicted proteins | sample MAT03_FD_205741 | JGI IMG/M metagenome (GOLD analysis project Ga0335394, IMG submission 205741) | Freshwater microbial communities from Lake Fryxell liftoff mats and glacier meltwater in Antarctica - MAT-03 (spades assembly) (version 2) ... | reverse complement strand
TTTGATCACGCCGCAATATTTCTTGCTGCCCACTGCCGATCGGCAGCCGTTGCCCTCGCTAGAACTTTCTCGCTATTTAGAAACCGAGGTGCCCGAAGCGTTTGAGCTGCAATACTGGCAGGTCGATTGCTATCTCGTTTCATCGCTTAAGACAGGCGGCACGGTGAATGCCGTGGTTAGCCTGTTGAGCGAGCTGCACTTTTTGGCGCTGCACAATCTGGCCGAGGTGCAATTGGGTGCAGATCTGCTGTTTTGGTTTCACTACACCCAAGCGCTCAAGCGGATTATTTTTAACGATCAATACATTCCGGCGCTGAAGTATCGGCAGTTGGAGGCGGTTAAATCTGCCAGCAAGTCCAGTAAAACAAAAACTCAGCCTGAACCGGAACTGCCGCCCTCAACCACTCGCGGCAGACGCACTCAAACGGCGGTGGTCAAAGAGGCGAAATCAGGACAGGGGCGATCGCCTGCCAAATCTACTGCCAAATCCAAATCTTCGACGGGGGCTACACAAACTATTGACGTGTCGGCGCTTCCCCCCAATCAGTCCTCCAGTCAGTCCTCTAGTCAGCCCTTTGAACTTTATCCGGGGTGGGAGTGGATTGGCGAAGCGTATGAGACGACAATTCAGCAATATGTGGACTACATGCCGTTGGCCTGCGTGGCCGGGGTGGCAGAGCCAAGCGACGTGCCAGAATTTTACGATCGCGCCACGCTGCTGCGCCATTTTTCCGACTGCTTGCTGACAGATATTGTCACCCATACGCCACTAACGCAGGCTGTTGAGAAAACCATTGCCGATTCACTGCTGTACGATTGCTGGCATCGCAGCGGCCAGCCCTGGGTAATGGGCAACCGATTGGAGCAGTACAGTCAATGGCAGACATGGCGCGATCGCATTGTGCGAACCCAGTCAGACCAACCGTTCTACCTCTGTTTTCAACTGCAAGACCCAGCCAAACCCGAAGACCCGTGGCAGCTACAGTTTCAGGTGGCACCCAAACACGACCCCTCGTTGCGAATTTCGCTGCAAGACTACTGGCGGATGCGACCCCAGCAGCGGCAGCAGGTGCAAACCCAAATGGGGGAAGCATTTGAGCAACAGTTACTGATGAATTTGGGCTACGCCGCACGCATCTATCCGGCGATCTGGCAGGGGTTGGAAACGGATCAGCCGACGGGAATTACGCTGGATCTAGACGCTGCCTTTGCCTTGCTCAAAGAGCTAGCCTGGGTGCTCGAAAATGCCGGCTACAAGGTGATTGTGCCCGCTTGGTGGACACCCCAAGGACGGCAACGCGCCAAGGTGCGATTGAAGGCTAAGGGCAAGTCAAAGACGGGCGGCGAAGACAAAGCCAAAAGCTATTTTTCGTTTGATCGCCTGGTGGAATACCAGTATGAACTGGCGATCGGCAGTGAGCCAGTCAGCGAGGAGGAATGGAATCAACTGGTCAATGCCAAAACGCCGCTGGTGAAGTTTCGCGGGCAGTGGCTAGAGCTAGACCAAGACAAAATGCAGCAAATGCTAGCATTTTGGCAAACTCAGCAGCAAGAGCATCCAGAGCTAAGCCTGCTGGATTTTCTCAAGCTGACCGCTGGCGGAGATGACGAGCTAGAACTGGAGGTCGATCGCCAGGATGCCCTCTCTACCATGCTGCAAAACCTGGGCGATGCCAGTCAGCTTCAGCCAATCGACAATCCGCAGCAGCTCCAGGGTCAGTTGCGTGAGTACCAAAAGCGGGGCGTGTCGTGGCTGCATTATCTGGAGCAGTTGGGCTTAAACGGCTGCTTGGCGGACGATATGGGTCTGGGGAAGACGATTCAGGTGATTGCGCGGCTGCTGCAAGAGCGGGAGTTAGCACAGCAAGCTGGGGTCAAGCAAATTCCGCCAACGCTGCTGATTGCGCCGACTTCGGTGGTGGGCAACTGGCATCGCGAAATTCAAAAGTTTGCGCCAATTCTACAGGCGGTGGTGCATCACGGGGGCGATCGCCTCAAGGACAGCAAAGACTTTAAACAACTCTGCCGCACCCACGATCTGGTGATTACCTCTTTCTCACTGGCGCGGCTCGATGCCAAGCTGCTGGGCGAAATTAAGTGGCACCGAATTGTGTTGGACGAAGCGCAGAACATCAAAAACCCCAAAGCGGCGCTGACCAAAGCGATCTTGAAACTAACTGCGCCCCATCGTCTGGCGCTGACCGGAACGCCGATCGAGAACCGCCTGTTAGATCTATGGTCGATTTTCAACTTTCTGCATCCCGGCTATCTGGGCAACCAGACGCAATTCCGCCGCAACTTTGAACTGCCAATTCAAAAAAATGGCGATCGCCAGCAATCAACAGTACTCAAAAAACTGGTAGAACCGTTCATTTTGCGCCGGGTCAAAACCGACCAATCCATCATCAAAGACTTGCCCGATAAGGTGGAGCAAAAGCTCTACTGCAACCTCACCACCGAACAGGCATCCCTCTATTCCGCTGTGGTCAAAGATGTAGAAAGGCAACTGGAAGAGGTGGAGGGCTTGCAGCGCAAGGGTTTAATTTTGGCAACGCTGACTAAATTAAAGCAAATCTGCAACCATCCCAGGCAGTTTTTGCAAGATAACAGCGACTTCACGGCAGAGCGATCGCACAAACTGACCCGCCTTAGCGAGATGGTGCAAGAGGCGATCGACGAAGGCGAAAGTATGTTGATTTTTACTCAATTTAATGAGTTAGGCAGCGCTTTAGAAAAGTACCTGCGCCAGGTCGGTCACTACAATACCTACTACCTATCGGGCAGCACTTCACGCCCCAAACGCGAGCAAATGATCACCGCATTTCAAGACCCGGAAACAGAACCATCGATATTTGTGCTGTCGCTCAAAGCAGGTGGCGTGGGCATTACCCTAACCAAAGCCAATCATGTGTTTCACTTCGATCGCTGGTGGAACCCCGCCGTTGAAGACCAGGCCACCGATCGCGCCTTTCGGATTGGGCAGAAAAAGAACGTGTTCGTCCACAAATTTGTGGCGATGGGCACTTTGGAAGAGCGGATTGACGAAATGATCGAAGACAAGAAGAAGCTGGCCGGATCAATTGTTGGAGCCGATGAATCGTGGTTGACCGAGTTAGACAACAACGCATTTAAGAAACTGATCGCCCTGAATCAAAATGCCATGATGGAGGCTTAACCATGAGCAAACTTAGCCGTACCTGGTGGGGACAAAAATTCATCGTTGCCCTGGAAAAATCTGCCGATGCGGGGCGGTTAAGTCGCGGGCGGGCTTACCCCAACAATGGCAAAATCACCCGGTTTACCATCAAAGATGGCATGGTGGATGCCAGAGTCAGAGGCTCGATCAATGCCTACTTTGGCGTTCACAAAGAACCCCTCTACACCACCACCATTGAGTTTCATCCGATCAGTGCCGCCAAATGGTCAGCGGCGATCGCTCTCATCGCCTCCAAAGCCAGCCTAATTTCCCGGCTGCTGCTAAACGAGATTCCCGACAACATTGAACAGTCGTTTAGCACCTTGGGCTTAAATTTTTTGCCCAGTACTCAAAAGGATTTCAGTGCCGAGTGTTCGTGCCCCGACTGGGGCGACCCGTGTAAACACATTGCCGGGGTCTACTACAAAGTTGCCGCCGAACTCGATCGCGATCCGTTTCTACTGTTTGAGCTGCGGGGACTGTCGCGCCAAGATTTACTCAAAGAGCTGGCCAAGTCGCCGCTAGGGCAGGCGCTGTCTGCCGAGTTGCAAATGGAGGCGCGATCGCCCACTCCATCCACCTCATACTACACTCGCCCCGAAACGACCCCATCCGCAGCCGTCGCCACCCTGCACGATTTTTGGCACGGTGCCAAACGCCTGCCCCAAACCATAGAACCCATCTCACCCACCCCTGTTTCTGCCATCCCGATCAAAAAACAGGGCGACTTTCCCGCCTTCTGGCACCGCGACAACTCCTTCATTGACGCTGCCGAAACCCTTTATAACCAAGTCAGAGCCAAAAGCTAGTTCTAATGCTTGGGTTGAAGTGGAATTGGGACGTTAGCAAAATTACGCGCAACTTGGAAAAGATCGTATCGGCAGATATTGAAGCTCTGATAAATTGCGAGTAGCAGCACAGCAAGGAGGGGCAGTGAAACAGGTGTGCGATCGCTTTTAAGCTGAACCCAACATAGCGGCAGCCCTGCGATCTTGTTGTTCCTACCTTCATTTTCAACTTAAATAAAAACAGGATTCTAGAAGTCTGCGCTGCCCGCTGCGCGGGCAGCGCAGACTTTTAGGGTTTTATGCTTCATTTCGGAATTCTGGGACGGGTAAGCTTGATTGTTGGAGAACTCACAGAAAATACATGGCACACACGACAATGACAGTCACCGTTAAGCTATTTGCAGCGTATCAGGAAGCCTACGGTGTATCCGAATTGGTGCTGGAGGTGCCAACCGGATGGGCAGTGACACAAGTGCGCGATCGCCTCTTAGCAGAACATCCCGAACTGCAACCGTGGCGCGACCTGACCCGATTTGGAGTTAACCTCCAGTTTGTGGAGCCAGAGACGGTGTTGCAGAACGGGGATGAAGTGGTGCTGATTCCTCCGGTGAGTGGCGGATAGAGCGCTGTTTGTAGGCTCTGAGCTGCAAGCCAGAGATTTCGGCTTGGACTAGCTCCCAATAGATCTCCCAATCAGCCGATCTCTGATCCCCAACGGCATCCATTTGCTGAAATGCCGCCTCGGTGAGCATCACCTCATCTCGCCCTGCCAGGTCTTCACCCAGCTTGGAGGCCAGATTCATTTGCTCGCCATAGACATCGCTGTAGTGATTATCTGTGGAGATCATGATTAGCTCGCCATAGCCAATGCCAATGCTGATATATTTTTGCAGCGCAGCCATCTGGTCGATCATGGCGTTGGAGGCAGCGGTCGCCAGATCAACAGTTGGGAATACAGCGTACACGTTATCCACTTCAATTTTGAAAACACTGCCCTGATGCGCTGCAATTATAGGTAGCACAGCACCCCGCATCCGCTCAATTTCAGCTAGTGCGCTAATAATTCCTTGCTCATGCGAGATCCGAGAAAAGCCAGAGGAATCGAGCACCAGAATCGCGTGCGTTTCGACAAATTGATCCTGAATTTGGGCATCGATCGCCTCGGCGGTTTCGGGATGCTGGAGGCGCTGCTGTAACAGTCGTTCCAGCTCTAACGCGGTATTCAGTCGGGGTTGTTGGCGATCGCGTCGGGTGAGATTAGCGTCGGCTGGGGCGAGGCGATCGCCATTTGAATCAGCATTGGCACGGGCAGCCCAGCTCAAAGTTAGTGCTATCCCAGTGCTAGTCAACATTGCAAAGGCGATCACCAGTGTTTTAAGTGTCATAGAAATTCTCTGCGGTGACATCAAATACTCACCTATCGGCTGTCAGCTTCTAAATCGTGGTTTTCAAGAAAGCCCAGAACGACGGTGTTTCAGTAACCTGAGCAATGTGCACCCATCCCTAATCTTCCTCGATCTCGGCACGAATGTCAGGTCAAATCCAATGATTTTCTGGCGTGAACGCTTTTTCGTAGGCGCGAATTGTTTCCCTGCTTTGCCAGGAAATGATCACCCAAGAAGCTTAAGACATGCCAGCGTCATTCCCGCGCAGGCGGGAATCCACCCCCGCCCCTATCGAGCAGATGGATTCCCGCCTGCGCGGGAATGACAGGGAGGCGTCCTATTGATCATGGCTACCGCTATATATGGAAAACTTTTTCGAAATTTGCAGAAAATTTTATCGCTCTTAACCGACTTAATGGCGATGTGAGAAGGCGATCGCCCTTATCTGTATAGCTTTAGGTCAATCCCGACAAAAATTATCGGGTTTGTTTGACGCAGTTTGTGTGCCATGTTACTATCCATCTTTATTGGGTGGGAAATTCACCACAAGCTTTACCCAATCTTCAGTTCAACTTGTTGGCATTCTTTCCATCGTTCTCCAAGAGTATCCACCCATGACCCTGGCAACCCACCTCCCAACCACCCAAACCCGCTCTACTGCTGCTACCTTTACTGGGCTGAAGTGCAAAGAGTGTGGTGCCGACTACGAAGCAAAGGCAATCCATGTCTGCGAATATTGTTTTGGTCCCTTGGAAGTGGTGTACGACTACAGCGCCCTCAAGCGGACAGTAACCCGCGAGAGCATCCAAGCAGGTCCCAATTCCATCTGGCGATATCGTGCCTTCTTGCCCGTTGCCAGCGATAATCCCATCGACGTGGGTACAGGGATGACCCCGTTGGTCAAGGCAAATCGCCTTGCCCGTCGCTTAGGTCTAAAAAATCTCTACATCAAGAACGATGCCGTGAACATGCCCACCTTGAGCTTCAAAGATCGGGTGGTGTCGGTAGCGCTAACTCGCGCACGGGAGTTGGGATTTACAACCGTTTCTTGCGCTAGCACTGGCAACTTGGCTAACTCGACAGCGGCGATCGCAGCTTACGCGGGTCTAGAGTGTTGTGTGTTCATTCCCTCTGATCTAGAGTCCGGTAAGGTACTGGGCACGCTGATCTATGGCCCAACCGTAATGGCCGTCCACGGCAACTATGACCAGGTTAACCGTCTCTGCTCGGAAGTGGCTAACACCCACGGCTGGGGGTTCGTCAACATCAACCTGCGTCCCTACTACTCCGAAGGCTCCAAGACCTTGGGCTATGAGGTTGCCGAACAGCTTGGCTGGCAATTGCCAGACCACATTGTGGCTCCTCTCGCTTCCGGTTCTTTGTTCACCAAAATCTACAAAGGGTTCCAAGAATTCATCAAGGTTGGATTGGTAGACGAGAAACCTGTGCGCTTCAGCGGTGCTCAAGCCGAAGGTTGTTCCCCGATCGCCCAAGCCTACCGCGATAACCGTGACTTTATCACTCCCGTTAAACCCAGCACCATTGCCAAGTCGATTGCGATCGGCAACCCTGCCGATGGCGTGTACGCCCTCGACATTGCCCGTAAAACTAACGGCAATATCGAATCAGTGAATGATCAAGAGATCATCGACGGCATCAAACTGCTAGCCGAAACTGAAGGCATCTTTACCGAAACAGCAGGCGGCACAACGGTTGCGGTACTTCAGAAGCTAGTCGAAGCAGGCAAAATCAACCCTGATGAGACAACCGTCGTCTACATCACTGGCAACGGCCTCAAGACCCAAGAAGCCGTTCAAGGCTACATTGGCGAACCTTTGACCATTGAACCTAAGCTTGAAGCGTTTGAGCGTGCTCTAGAACGCGCCCAAACCCTAGGACGACTAGAGTGGCAGCAGGTAAGTGTGTAGGACTACCTAGAATGAGCTTTGCTGAAAAGCCGACTGTCTTCTTGTCGAATATTCGTATGGATGACCTCCACATGGATAACTCTAGAACCAATGTATTAACTTTTTAACTACTCGCTATGGCTGTCAAAGTTCTGATCCCCACACCCTTGCAACAATTCACTGGCGACAAAGCTGCGATTGAATGCGATGGGACGACTATCCATGAGTTGCTCAACACGTTAGAGCAAGATTTTCCGGGCATTAAAGCTCGTCTGTGCGATGAACAAGGCCAACTGCGCCGCTTTATCAATTTCTATGTCAACAGCGAAGACATTCGCTTTTTGCAGGGCGCAGATACGGCTCTGAATGCCGGCGATGAGGTAAGTATTGTGCCAGCGGTAGCAGGCGGTTGAGCCTAAGAGGATGTTTTAAAAGTCTGATTGTTAGTAGCAAAACGTTTTAGATCCCCCTAAATCCCCCTTAAAAAGGGGGACTTTGAGTCCAGTTCCCCCCTTTTTATAGACGCGAAGCGGCTTCCCGAAGGGTAGGGGGCTAGGGGGATCAACAGGTGCCTAAAATCACAGCAGACCACTTTTGAAATATCCTCTAAGCCCTATGTTTGTTTTTTTGAAAGGTAAGTAGTTCAACTTAAATAAAAACAAGATTCTAAAAGTCTGCTCCGCCCTCTGCGAGGGCGGCACAGACTTTTAGGGTTTTATGCTTAATTACGCCCGCCTACTTACACAGCGCGTATAGCCATAGACGGATTGGTTAGGACGGGGTGCAGGGGTGGAACCCCTGGCTGGGGGCAAAGCCCCCACCCCCCCTTTGATCCCAGTGTCCTAACCTTTGTGGCGACAGCTATAACCTTTCAAAAAGACAAACAATGTATTTGAAACACGACCGAGATCTGTAGCAACCCGGTACTATAAGCAATAGGACGTTTCACCAGACTGACCCCACACTATGCCAGACGAAGCGACAAACCCTACTGCCGAAGATACAAACACCCCTACGGTAGACCCGTCGGCTGAAGCGCCTGCTGAAGCCTTGACGGTCGAAACTGATGCTAAACCTGCGGCTGAGGACGCGCCTGCGGCCACAAAACCGTCACGTAAAGCCAAGGCGGCTGATGCTGGAGCGCCACCTGCCGAAAAGCCAAAGAAGGAAAAGCCGCCTGCTTTGGAAGATAAGCCGTTTGATGAGTTCGTTACGCAAGAGTTCATGCCCAAGCTCAAAATCATGATGAGCACGATGGGTTTTAATGACTTAGACCTTACGTTTGAGAAACAGCTTCTCCCGGTTCGGGGCATGCAGGCAGCAGGTGAGTGCTGGCAAGTTGCAGGTACCTTTCAAGCGGGGCGGCATTCATTTTTGATTGGCTTCCTCAAAGAAGACATTCAGGGTCATAAGGTGTTTAGCTGTTCAGACTATGGTTCAAAGCCCAGCGTGTTGGAATCGTTCATGATTGACGAACGTAAAGTTACGCTTGATTTGCTGCTGATGTATACGGTGCAGCGGCTCAATGGCCAGAAGTGGCTCGTTGGCAATTAGCTATAGCTAAGTAGTTCAGCCAGATAAAACCCCGTTGTGCCACAGTGGCACAACGGGGTTTTTAAGGTTTTGTTCTGAGCTTTTTGGACGTGGTGATAGACCTCTTGAGTGAATCTTTTTATAGCCATAGCCATAAAGCTTAGGACATGCCAGCGTCATTCCCGCGCAGGCGGGAATCCACTCCCGCACCTATCGAGCAGATGGATTCCCGCCTGCGCGGGAATGACAGGGAGGCGTCCTATTGATCATGGCTACCGCTATATATAGCTGTCGCCACAAAGGTTAGGACACTGGGATCAAAGGGGGTGTGGGGGCTTTGCCCCCAGCCAGGGGTTCCACCCCTGCACCCCGTCCTAACCAATCCGTCTATGGCTATAGCTTAGCTACGCTGAGAGTTGCTATATCAAGGTCTGATAACGTTTACTGATCCCCAGCGTCAGTTCTACTCATTAAAGATGTCATAGAACCATGACATTGCGATCCCCATTTTCCTCGCAATCTCGTCAAATGCCCTAGAATCGGCCGTTTGATCCCCTTGACCTAAGCGGGATTTTTCCGCACTATGATGTTGACTCTCTGATCCCCGCGATCGCCACTTACACCTAATCTGAGTGTGACTGTAAAGTTGGCAGGTTTCCTAAACACGCCTCCTAGAATACAAGTCACACCTACGAAGTAGTAACGTCCAAACCTTAAGACTAAGGCTGGTGGGCGGTGAATCGGGTCAACGTCGCAGTAGCCTAGCCAATCTGGAGGTAACGAATATCATGGCGCAAGAACGACCCCCCTTAGAAGAGATGACATTGCGGCAGCTTCGCCGAGTTGCCAGCGAGTACAGTGTCTCTCGCTACAGTCGGATGCGAAAAGATCAGCTCATGGTATCCATTTTAGAAGCTCAGAAAAATGCCGGATTTTCTTCGCAACCTCTTCGTATGGCAGAAGCTCAAACGGAAGTTGAAGCAACTAAGTTTGATGTGGGACAGGTGGATCGAACAGTCGTATCATTAACGGCTGTGGATGAGCCATTGGCGGATCTGCCGGATGGCTATGGAGACAGCCGTATCGTTCTTTTGCCTCGCGATCCGCAATGGGTCTACACCTACTGGGATATCCCCAACAGTCACAAGCAAGAACTGCGCCAACAGGGCGGTTACCGATTGGCACTGCGCTTCTATGATGTGACCGATATAGATATGGACTTCCAGCGTCCACACAGCTTGCAACAGTACGAGTGCGACGAGATTGCGCGGGAGTGGTATTTGCCCGTACCCGTAAGCGATCGCGATTATGTAATTGAGATTGGCTACCTTTGCATGGATGGCCGCTGGCTCATGCTGGCGCGATCGGCTCGTGTGCATGTTCCTCCTGTTTACCCGTCTGACTGGGTTGAAGACCAGTTCCTCACTATTCCATGGGAAACAGAGCTACGGGGTCAAACCTTCTTAGAACTGGTGCCTCCGAGCAAGCGTGCTAGTGTTTACAACACCGCAAGCACGACGACTAGAGAGGGTAATGTCATCTACGATGAAATTTTTGGCATGACTCAATCGGTCGAGGCTCAGCGCGTAGCGGGTTCTCTGTTTGGCTCAATGCAACAGGTTGCTGGATCTGTACCGACTCGGCAGATGGCAGAACAAGCCATCAGCTCCTACGTTTTTCCATCAGGCGTGGGGATGTGGGCAGTCCCAACTGCGTCGGGCTTAACCATGTCTGGTGCAGGTTTAACCATGTCTGGCGCAGGTTTCTCTGGTTCTGTGCCACCGATTCGTCCTCGTCAATTCTGGCTAATTGCCGATGCCGAGTTAATTGTCTACGGCGCAACCGAGCCAGATGCAACCGTAACGATTGGTGGCAACCCAATTAAGCTCAATTCAGACGGCACGTTCCGGTTCCAAATGTCATTCCAAGACGGGTTGATTGACTACCCCATCATGGCAGTTGCTGCTGACGGTGAACAAACTCGTTCAATTCACATGAAGTTCAACCGCGAAACACCTGATCGCAACACTAATAAAAAAGAAGATGCCGTTCAGGAGTGGCTGCCTCAATAAGGCGTGACCCTAGTTCACTTTCAATCGCTCCAATTTTACCTCCTCTAAATCCCTCGCTAGCGAGGGATTTTTTTTGGCATTTTCCGAAAGAATTCGAAAGAAGAAAAGACAACCAATTATAGCCATAGTCATAAAGCTTAGGACATGCCAGCGTCATTCCCGCGCAGGCGGGAATCCACCCCCGCACCTATCGAGCAGATGGATTCCCGCCTGCGAGGGAATGACAGAGAGGCGTCCT
>Ga0335394_10009219_pt1 | contig 11119 bp, 9 predicted proteins | sample MAT03_FD_205741 | JGI IMG/M metagenome (GOLD analysis project Ga0335394, IMG submission 205741) | Freshwater microbial communities from Lake Fryxell liftoff mats and glacier meltwater in Antarctica - MAT-03 (spades assembly) (version 2) ... | reverse complement strand
GCGCGTGCGTGGCGTGGCCTTGACCGGCAGTGAAGCGGCAGGTGCCGTGGTGGCTGCACGGGCCGGCCAGAACCTGAAGAAGTCGACCCTGGAGCTGGGCGGCAGCGACGCCTTCATCGTGCTGGAAGATGCCGACATGGCGCGCGCTGTGAAACAGGCTGTCAGCGGCCGCATGGGCAATGCGGGTCAGGCCTGTACCGCGTCCAAGCGCTTCATTGTGCTAAACGCCGTGGCCGATGCCTTTCTCGACCAGTTCAAGGCGTCGATGGCGCAGTTCAAGCCGGGTGACCCGATGGACGAACGAAGCACGCTGGCGCCGCTCAGCTCGGCCGAAGCGCTGGACAAGCTTGAAGAGCAGGTACGAACCGCGGTGCAGCACGGTGCCAAGCTGTTACTGGGTGGTAAGCGGGTGGCGGGCGCCGAGGGCAACTTCATGCAGCCCACGATCCTGACCGACATCGCCGAAGAAAACCCGATGTTCAGCGAAGAATTCTTTGGCCCCGTGGCCCTGTTCTTCCGCGTGCCCGATGAAGCAGCCGCCGTGGCGCTGGCCAACAACTCGCCCTTCGGCCTGGGTGGGTCGGTGTTCACGAAGGATGCCGAGCGCGGCCGCCGGGTCGCGCGCCGCATCGACACCGGCATGGTGTTCGTCAACTCGGCCGCGGTATCGCTGCCCGACCTGCCGTTTGGCGGCAGCAAGAACTCCGGCTATGGTCGTGAACTCTCGGCCGCGGGCATCCAGGAGTTCGTCAACAAGAAGTTGATTCGGATAGCTTGATAAGCATCTTTGTAGCTGGTCAGGCGATGTGGAAGACAACATCGCCTGAGATGCGGCTGTCTTTCTAATCGGCCAAAACGCTTGTTCAAAACAAATTCAAAGGAAATCTCCGTGTTCGACATCAAAGACGACAAGACCAATACCCAATCCTTCAAGATGGCCGGCAAATGCCCATTCGGCGGTGATCGCGTGGGCGGCGTATCGGGCACGCCGCCCACGCTTTCAGACTGGTATCCGGATCGGCTGAAGGTGGAACAGCTCCACCACAACGGGCCGCAAGCCAACCCGCTGGGCGACGACTTCAATTATGCCGACGCATTCAACAAGATCGACTTCGTAGCGCTGAAGAGCGATATCAAGGCATTCCTCACCTCGTCGGTCGCATGGTGGCCATCCGACTACGGCCACTACGGCCCACAGATGATTCGCATGGCGTGGCACTCTGCCGGCACTTATCGCATTGCCGATGGCCGCGGCGGTGCCGGCGAGGCCTTGCAACGGTTCGCGCCGATCAGCAGCTGGTGGGACAACGGCAATACAGACAAATCGCGCCGCTTGCTCTGGCCGATCAAGCAAAAATACGGGAACGCGCTTTCGTGGGCTGACCTGATGGTTCTGACCGGCAATTGCGCGCTCGAGAGCATGGGGTTCCCAACCTACGGTTTTGGCGGCGGTCGACGTGACGCGTGGGAGGCTGACACCAGCACCTATTGGGGCCCCGAGGTGTGGGATCCGAAGCATGTTTCCTCCTCTGACAGCATGGTCACGCGTGACAAGCGCTGGCGCGGTCAAAACGGCGACGCTGACTATGACCTCGAAAATCCCCTGGCTGCGTCACACCAGTCGCTCATCTACGTGAACCCGGAGGGGCCCTACGCGAACGGCGACCCGATGGGATCCGCGCGCGACATTCGCATCACCTTCACCCGCATGGCGATGAACGATGAGGAGACGGTTGCGCTGATTGCAGGCGGCCATGCCTTCGGCAAAAGCCACGGGATGGTCTCTGCCAAAGAGGTCGGACCGCCGCCTGAGATCGCGCCGATCGAGGCGATGGGTCTCGGCTGGCAAAACCTGGAAGGCACCGGGTTTGCCGAATACACGATGACCAACGGCATCGAGGGCAGTTGGACGCCTAATCCGACCCAATGGGACAACAGCTATCTGGAAAACCTCTTCAAGTTCGAGTGGCAGCAGACGAAGAGCCCGGCCGGTGCGCTGCAATGGACCCCAAGCGACCCGAATGCGCCCAAGACCCCGGACGCGCACATTCCCGGGCAGATGAATCCTCTGATGATGATGACCAGCGACATCGCCCTTAAGGTAGACCCGGTCTATCGGGCAGTCTGCGAGAAATTCCTCAACGATTTCGACGCGTTCACACAGGCGTTTTCCAAGGCTTGGTACAAGCTCACGCACCGCGATATGGGCCCGCGCGAACGCTATCTCGGCCCGGAAAAGCGCAACGACAACGACCTGCTGTGGCAGGACCCGATTCCGGTCCGCGACCACGACGCGATCAGCGAAGAGGACGTCGCTGAACTCAAGCGGGCGATCATGGCTACCGGCGTTTCGGTATCTGATTTGGTCTTCACCGCCTTTTCGGCGGCGGCCACTTACCGCAACAGCGACAAGCGGGGTGGCGCCAACGGGGGCCGCCTGGCGCTCGCGCCGCAAAAGGATTGGGCGGTCAACCGGCGAACTGTCCCGGTAATTGCGGTGCTGCGCGACGTCATGCAGAAATTCAACGGCAAGCAAATCGGCAACGCAAAGGTATCGCTCGCCGACCTCATTGTGTTGGGCGGTTGTACGGCGATCGACAAGGCGGCGTCCGATGCAGGTGTGCAGGTCTCGGCCCCGTTCACACCGGGTCGGCGCGACACGACGCAAGACCTGACCGACATTGAGATGTTCGAATGGTTGAAGCCGGTGGCCGACGGGTTCCGCAACTTCGTCACCGACCAGTTCGAGCAAATCGCCCCGAATGTTGCCCCTGAGGAAATGTTCCTCGACAAGGCGCAACTGCTGGCACTCACCGTACCCGAATGGGTCGCGCTGGTCGGCGGTTTGAGGGTCTTGGGCGCAAACTACGATGGTTCGGCCAACGGCGTTTTTACCGATCGGGTTGGCGTACTCTCCAACGATTTTTTTACCGTGCTGACGAGTATGGACTATGAGTGGAAGAAGGCGGACGAAAAAGGCATGAGCTTTTCACTCAACGACCGTGCAATCGGCCAACCGCGGTTCAAGGCGACGCGCAGCGACCTGATCTTCGGCGCCAACAGCCAGCTTCGCGCAGTGGCCGAGGTTTACGCCGGTAGCGATGGACACACCCGGTTTGTGAAAGACTTCGTGAAGGTCTGGCACAAGGTCATGATGCTCGATCGCTTCGACGTTCGGGTTCAAGGCGCCTGACAACGACAAGGTCGAACAGGCCCAAAGGTCGACGTGCAGGGGTGAAACGGCGCAGCAGCTTTCACAGCAGCAGCTGGCGTTCGTGAACAAGAACCAGTTCCGCACGGGGCACAGCGCATCCCTAACCGATGGCAGACTATCGGGCTTCGGGCCGGGCGCGAACCGGCCGCAAGGCCAAGTCGACCAGTTCGGCCCAGCCGGCATCGTCGGCGGTCAACTCACGCAGCATGCGCAACTTTCCCGCGTCCCAGAACCTCGCATCGTGCAACCGGATGCGGCCATCCAGTGGCGCGTGCTGCGCAATGAAATCCTGTATCGCATGCCCGTCCGAAGGCAGGCCCATTTGCGCGAACTAGTCGGCGAAGCGATGAATCGAAGGTTCCACGCACAGCGCTCCTGGAAATGACCCCGCACTACAAGCCGCAGGCATTGAAACGGTCTGTGCGTCGTCGCACCGACATCGGCCGCAGCTTCGGTCACATTCGGACCGTCAGGTTGCAGAGGCGCCTACGCGATCGAGACGCTGGAAGAGGTCATTCACGTCGCCCTTCCTGCCACCCCGCACGCCGACCTGCATTTTGCTATTGGGCAGCCATAACATCCTTGAACGATCTCACTGAAAGGAACCGCCTGTCATGCCTCAGAAAGCCTGGAGCGCGAAGCGAGAGCGCCAGTACGTGCACATCAAGGACAGCCTGATCGACCGCGGCAATCCTCTGCCGCTGGCCGAAGAGATCGCGGCACGGGTGGTCAACAAGGAGCGCGCGCAGCACGGCGAGTCGGTGAAAGCGAGCCCCTCGTCGATCAACGACATGTCCGCCGGTCGACGCGGCGGCTTGCGCTCGCATCGGGGCGCAGGCGGTCGAACCTTGCTCCAGCTTCGCAACGAAGCCCGTCAGCATGGCGTGAAGGGACGGTCATCGATGAACAAGGCGCAGCTCCTGCAGGCGTTGACGCGATGAATGTGCATACGCCGGACCCGGCGGTTGCCGAGAGCCCGCTGGTCGCCGCCGCAGAGGCAGGCGCTGCCGCGCCTGCGCGGGTCAGCGCCCTCGCGGCAGTGGCCCGTTCGCGGCTTTTGACAGTTGGCATGGATGCCCTGCTGGTGGAAGTGGCGGCGCTGTTGTCGAACGCCCAGATCAGCGTGGTGGTGGTGTGTGATGCCGCCGGCTTGACCATCGGCACCATCACCGAGACCGTTCTCGTCAGGCAACTGGGTTTGGGGCAAGCCGATTTCTTCACCACTACCGCGGCCAATGTGATGACGCGCGAGATCACGGCCTGCGCGCCCGACGACGCATTGTCCGAGGTGCTCGCGATGATGCACACGCGCGGCCTCATCCATGTGCTGGTCGTCGATCCCGCCAATAAGCCGCTCGGCGTGCTCAATGCGCGCGACGGCCTGCGCGCGCTGCTGGCGGCAGGCAACCAGGAGGAGGAACTGCTGCGCAACTACGTGATGGGTGTCGGCTACCAGTGAAGGTGCGCCGCTGACCGTCGCGGGCGGCATCGCGGCGGAAGACGCGGCGTCTGCAGGGCGGTAAGCGACATCAGGCGCGCCTTTTGCCGAGCGTCGTCGTCGACAGACACCGCTGATCGCCACCGGTGGCTACCAGAGATGCTTGCCGTCGATGATCACAACTGGAGCAAGCGCGGCGTCGAAGCCATCCAGGAGGCGGGCGTTGATGCCGATGCGCCGCTTGGTGCCGTCCCACTTTCCATCGAGTTCCAAGGCCGGGCTATCGCTGAACGTGGCACAGCCACAGTGGGCGCAGAAATGGTGCGCCACCTGCCTTGTGTGCCACCGGTAGACCGTGTCGTCGGCCGGGTGCACGGTCACGTGGAAGCGCTCCGGTTCGCAATACATCAGCAAGGCCCCCCGTTTGGCGCAGAACGAACAGGTGCAGCGCGTCAGTAGGGCAGGTATCTCGGCATCGGCGCGAAATGCCGTCTTGCCGCAGTGGCAGCTTCCGGTGATGGCCATCAGTCAGTCCTTGCGGATATGCCGGCAGTCTGGTTAGTGGTCGATGGAAGGTGGCTGCCGCAAAACAAGCAACGCGCCGACGAAGCGTCGGGCAAGCCCGTCGGTCAGCACATTGGCATCACTTCGTCAAGAGGCGCCATGCTCTCGCGTACGCAAGAAGTGGAAGTGAGCGCACCGCAATGATGCGGCCGGTCATGCATGCACCAGGCCATTCAAACTTGCGACGCGCCGATCACGCCATTGAAACTTTGGCGAGCCCATCGAGTACAGAAGCCCATTTCTTCTCGTGGTCGGCACGGTGCTCGATGTCCGATGATGTTGCGCCACCCATCAGGTTGGCCTGGCTCAGCGTGACTAGGGTTACCTCGCCTTCGGGCGCGAGATCGAAGGTGACGAGATGGTAGTTTGCAGGCGCGTCGGCCTGGCCGGACATGGCGCTCCAGTGGGAGAAGCTCAACTGCCGCGGCGCATCGAACGCGACGATGTCGCCCTTGTCCTCGTAGGGCTTACCCTTGAACTCGCCTCTCATGCGAATCGGGCTGCCCACCTTCCAGTTCGTGACAACATCGGCGCCGAAGAAGAATTTCTTCAACGCTACGGGGGTCGTCAGGGCTGTCCATATTTCCGGTGCGGATGCGGTAATCACCTTGTCCACTTGTGCGGTGGGTCGCCCGCCACCCATGAACATCGATTTGGCTTCGCGCCGGGCATCCTCGGGTGTCAACCGAAACTGTGCTGCGGACGCCGGGTCCTGCGAGGGAATGCCGTGACCAGGTAGGGCCTGACGGAGAAGGTCTTCGTCGACCGGTACAGTGTACGGCAGCGTGGTGGAGGATTGGTTCATGGAAATCCCGTGCGAAGATGAGATTAGATTAGATGAGAGGAAAAAAACGCTCGGGGGAATTGCCGGCCTCTGCATCTGAGCTGTCGCGCATTCCCGATCGAAGCCCGAGCGATCGCTTAACTTCGAGATTCAGGCTTGCATACTGCATCCTGATCCGTGGCGTTTCGGTGCGGTGACACACATTGCTGGCTTTCTTGTTCCGAAGCGAGACCAAAGCGATGCGGTCCGCCCCAGGCCCTGGGAGCAATATCGGCCGCAGCGGCGTGCGACTCGCACGGCGGGTAACAGGCGGGCATGCTCTTGAAGCCCGGCGCTGGTCAAGGCGTCAAGGCAACCTTCAGCACGCCATCGCGCTGATGACTGAACAGATCGTAGGCCGCCTCGATGTCGTCGAGCTTGAAGCGGTGCGTCACCATCGCGCCCAGGTCCACCCGCCCGCCCTCGATGACCGACATCAACCGGCGCATGCGCTCCTTGCCGCCCGGGCACAGCGTGGTGATGATGCGGTGGTCTCCGAGTCCGGCGGCGAAGGCACCGAGCGGAATCTTGAGGTCGGTTGCGTAAACACCCAGGCTCGACAAGGTGCCGCCGGGGCGCAGGACGCGCAGCGCCGCCTCGAAGGTGGCCTGGGTGCCGAGCGCCTCGATGGCGACATCGACGCCGCGCCCACCGGTCAAGCGAAGTATCTCCTCGACCGGGTCGACCTTGCTGCTGTCCACCATATGGTCGGCGCCCATCCTGCCCGACATCGCCAGACGGTCGGGCAGTTTGTCCACACCGATGACCACGCCGGCGCCGCTCAACTTGGCGCCCGCCGTGGCGCACAGGCCGATCGGGCCCTGTGCAAACACGGCCACCACGTCGCCGATACGGACACCGGCACTCTCGGCACCGCTGAACCCGGTGGACATGATGTCCGGGCACATCAGCACCTGCTCGTCGGAGAGGCCGTCGGGCACCGGCGCGAGGTTGGCCATCGCGTCGGGTACCAGCACGTATTCGGCCTGGCAACCGTCGATGGTGTTGCCGAATTTCCAGCCACCCATCAGCTTGAAACCGTGTTCCGTGCCGGCACCATCCTGCGAGCCTTGACCGCACAGGCAGGCGTTGCTCCAGCCGCTTGGGGTGATGGCGCCCGCGATAACGCGCTGGCCCTCGCGATAGCCGGTCACCGAGGAGCCGAGCTTCTCGATCACGCCGACCGGCTCGTGGCCGATGGTCAGGCCCTTGGCCACCGGATACTCACCCTTGAGGATATGCACGTCGGTGCCGCAGATCGTGGTGGTGGTCACGCGCATCAGGGCGTCCAGTGGGCCGACCTGCGGGATTGGCTTGTCGTCGATCACGATGCGGCCAGGTTCGACGAATACGGCGGCTTTCATCTTGGTCATGTCGCTTTCCAGTTGAAGGGCGGGCTCAGAACGTAGCGGTTGACTTAAAAATAGACGGTCTCACCGTGGAAGTCTGTGCGGTGCCGATCGAAGCCAAATAGCTGCCGCAGGGCGTATCGACCAGGGCACACATACGCTTGTCGAACTCAAGGACACAAGCGGGCCGAGCCAGATCACGCTTGCTTTCGATGCCGATACCCGTGGCAGTGTGCGCTGTCGTACAGACGTCCCGCGTAGGCGCGTGTGACCGTGAGCAATGGACACCGATGCGCCGCCCCCAGGTCGATTGCCTGCGCGCCCGGTGCCGTCTAGCGGCGTGATGCGCTGGCTTCCCGGCCTTCGTGCCCTGCGCCGCTACGAACTGCCATGGCTGCGCCATGACGTTCTCGCTGGGTTGGCTCTCAGCGCTGTGCTCGTGCCCGTCGGCATCGCCTACGCGGTCGCCTCGGGCTTGCCGGCGATCTGCGGGCTTTACGCTACGATCTTCGGCCTCTTCGCGTACGCGGTGTTCGGTCCCAGCCGGGTGCTCGTGCTGGGGCCCGATTCGTCGCTGGTTGTCCTGGTTCTCGGCGTAGTCCTGCCGCTATCGGCTGGAGACCCTCAGCGAGCGATGGCGCTGGCCGGCATGATGGCGGTGGTGTCCGGTCTTCTGTGCGTCGTGGCCGGAGCGGCGCGACTGGGCTTTGTCACCGAGTTGCTCTCCAAGCCGATTCGCTACGGCTACATGAATGGCATCGCGTTGACGGTGCTGGTCAGTCAGCTGCCGACGCTGTTTGGCTTCTCGTTACAGGCCGACGGTATTTGGGCGAGCGCTCGGGGCTTTGCCGACGCTATCGTTGCAGGCAGGATCAATGTGGCGGCGCTTGCTCTCGGGGCAGGCACCCTCTTCGTGATCTGGCTCTTCAAACGCAGCCAGCGCCTGCCGGGTGTGCTGATCGCCGTGGCCGGCGCGACCATCGTCGTTGCCACGCAGGACCTTGCAACGCGCTTCGGTGTGGACGTGCTGGGTTCGCTGCCGCAGGGCTTGCCGGCGTTTGCCTTGCCCTGGATCACCGCGGGCGACATCACCGCGGTCTTGATTGGCGGCATGGCCGTGGCACTGGTGTCCTTTGCGGACACCAGTGTGCTGTCTCGCGCATACGCCGGACGTTCGGGCTCGCGGGTGGACGCGAATCAGGAAATGGTGGGGCTGGGTGCCGCCAACCTGGCTGCCGGCCTGTTCCAGGGTTTCCCCATCAGCGCAAGCAGTTCGCGCACGCCGGTGGCCGAGGCGGCAGGCGGGAAAACGCAACTCACCGGCGTGGTGGGCGCACTCGCGGTGGCCGTGCTGCTGGTGTTTGCGCCTGATTTGCTGCGAAACCTGCCGACTTCCGCACTGGCGGCGGTGGTGATCGCCTCCGCCATCTCGCTCTTCGAGGTCGCAGACCTGCGCCGCATCTATCGCATCCAGCGCTGGGAGTTCTGGCTGTCGATCGGCTGCCTGGCCGGCGTGGCGCTGTTCGGGGCGATCCCGGGCATCGGCCTGGCTATCGTGGCGGCGGTGATCGAGTTCCTGTGGAACGGCTGGCGCCCGCATTCAGCGGTGCTGGGGCGCGTGGATGGCGTGAAGGGTTACCATGACATCACGCGCTATCCGGCGGCGCGCATCGTGCCGGGCCTCGTGCTGTTTCGCTGGGACGCGCCGCTCTTCTTCGCCAACGCGGAGCTGTTTCGGGACCGGGTACTCGATGCGGTGTCGACCGCGCCGACACCTGTGCGGTGGGTGGTGGTGGGCGCCGAGCCGATCACCAGCGTCGACGTGACCGCAGCCGACGCACTGGTGGAGCTGCAGGAAGCTTTGCGTGCGGCCGGGATCGATCTGCGCTTCGCCGAACTGAAGGACCCCGTCAAGGACAAGCTCAAGCGTTTCGGCTTGTTCACCAAACTGGGCGAAGAGCGATTCTTTGCGACCTTGGGCGAGTCTGTAAGCGCCTATCTCGAAGCGCACGACATCCCTTGGGTGGACTGGCAGGAGCGGGCGCGCTGAGGCATGCAGTGCCTTCCAAGGTCAGTGCCGGGCGCGCTACCGCGCATCGGCGGGCTGAATCGGTACGGTGTCGAACAGACCATCAGCCGACGCGAAGGTAGGCTGATGGACGTGCAGTACTCTGCGCTGCCGACGTGCCGGCCAAACCATCATCGCTGTGTCCCGGGTGAATCTCGTAGGTGCGAAGCACGCCATCCCGCAGACTGGCTGCGAAACGCAAACTGTGAACGACTTCAACGCCCCCTCACCCGGCCCCGGGCTTCACGAGCGCGTCAAGTTGCTGCACAAGTATTTGCTCGCCGGTCTGGTCGCGGCATTGCTGGCGCTGGCCTTCGTCTCCATCGCGGGCGAGGTCCTGGAGGGTGACACCGGTGGGTTCGACGGGGTCGTCTTGCGGCAGGCGCAATCGCTCCGGGCCGGGCATTCCGGTTTCGTCTCGGCAATGCGCGATCTGAGCGGCTTAGGCAGCACCGTGGTGCTGACTGTCTTCGTGGCCCTCGGCGTCGGATACCTGATCCTGGTGTCGGCACCGACCACTGCGATTCTCGTTGTCGTGTCCGCAGGCTCGGCAACGGTGCTTGTAAGCGCACTCAAGTCGGTATTCAACCGCCTGCGTCCGGACGGCGCCTTCTCCGAAATCATCGTAACCGGCCTGAGTTTTCCGAGCGGGCACGCGACGATGTCCGCCGCGATCTTTCTGACCATGGGTGCCCTCTTGGCAAGCACACGACACCGTTGGGCCGAGCGCATCTACATCCTGTTCGCCGCGGCGGTGCTGACCGTGCTGGTGGGCATGAGCCGCATCGCCCTGGGCGTCCACTGGGCCACCGATGTGCTGGGCGGATGGGCCTTCGGCAGCGCCTGGGCGATGGTTTGGCTGATGGTGGCCAGCAAGTCGAGCCACAGGGACACCGCTACATGAACAAGGCGCGACCAGCGCGCGGGCGATTAAACCGGATGCGCCGGCCCCTCTGGAGATCGGTTGCCGCTGATACACCCCATTTGGAAAGCTGTCGGACAACCCGGCCCGCTCTCGAAAATCGAATGACAACTGCGAACTCGCCGGCTCAAACGCTGCGAGCGAAGCGCGCTCCAATCTCGACAAGCGCTGCAGCAATCTTGTACGGCGGCAGAACGAAATCCACATGGCCTGCCGCCTGTGCACTGACAGGCATGGAATCAACCTCTGCGGATTCATCCTGTGCAAAAGTGATGCCGCCTTTTTCCTTGATGTGCTTGCATCCCGCAGTGCCATCGCCGTCATAACCAGAGACGATGATCCCGATCGCCGTGTCACCGAAGGCTTCCGCGATCGAAGCAAAGAACACATCAATTTGCGCGTTGCGTCGGCTGCGGGGTGAAATGACCTTGAACTTGTATTTCTCAACCTCCAGATCGGCGTTTGCCGGAATCACATAAACATGGTTGGCGCTGATACGCATGGCAGCCGATGCGACCAGCGCCGGCATCTTCGTATGGCGTGCCAGAATCTGAGCCAGCTGGCTGTAAGCGGCTGGATTGATATGCGAAACGATCACGAATGCCATGCCTGTGTCGGCGGGCAAATGATCCAATATCGCTTTGTAGGCATTCAGGGCGCCCGCGGAGCCGCCGATACCTGCAATGCCGGTCGGAATCGACTTTTTCATGTTTGCGGGGGGGGGGGGCGGGGGGCATTGCC
>Ga0335394_10009214_pt1 | contig 11122 bp, 9 predicted proteins | sample MAT03_FD_205741 | JGI IMG/M metagenome (GOLD analysis project Ga0335394, IMG submission 205741) | Freshwater microbial communities from Lake Fryxell liftoff mats and glacier meltwater in Antarctica - MAT-03 (spades assembly) (version 2) ... | reverse complement strand
CCGGGACCACCGCGGGCGCTGAGCTGGCTGGGTCAGCCGCTGGCATCGCAGGCGCCTGTGCCCCCACCTGTGAAGCGGCCAACGCCAGCCAGAAACACAAACTCAGCCCGGCAATGCGCCTGTGGTACATGGTGATTCCCGTTTTTGTGCGAATGATCTCAACTGGTAACAACAGGCATAAGTCATGCCAGACGCCTTGGAAGCGTGAGCCGTGACAGGAGATGATCTCTTTCGGGGGAGGGAAAATCCTGATGCACTAAGGGGGTGCACCGCCTACATTGGCTGACCTGCAGACGAGCCACAGCGCTCGCAGAGGGGCCCGAGGAGACAAACACATCAACTAGAACAGTATTGGCATCCTCCGGGATGTTTTTTACAAAGCGCTCGGCTTGCCCGGCGCTTTTTTTTGCCTCACGTGTACCGGATCGGTGCATGCACGCAGGCGTGGCATCCAGGCGCCTGTCGGGCTTTGGAATCATCGGCTGCAAATCGACCGCAGCGGTCCATCCTCGCTGGGGCCGATTTTCGCTTTCGACGCCCCAAGCCCGACAGGCTCCTAGTCGGGGTAGACGTCAAGCGCAGGCACGACAGGTGCCAGCTTGCTCAGGGCCTCGGCAATCGCCGCCGCCCTGGCCGCGTTGGCAGCGGCCGATGCTGTGCCGCGTCCGCCTCCGACGCCGCTCGCTGTCAGCAGGTCCGCCACTTCAGCAGGCGATCGCGGCTTGCCAATCGGCGCGCCGGCCAGGCCTTTTTGAACGGCTGCCATATCGACTTCATTGGGGTACTGCCCCAGCAACACGTAGTCAAAAACGCGCCGGGCAATGGGCGCCGCATGGGCGGCGCCGAAGCCGGCGTTTTCCACCACCACGGCGAGTGCAATTTTGGGGTTGTCGGCTGGGGCAAACGCCATGTACAGCGCGTGGTCGCGCTGGTGTTCTTCAAGCTTGCGTGCGTCGTATTTTTCTTTTTGGCCGACCGACCTGGCTTGCGCCGTGCCGGTTTTGCCGCCGCTCAGGTAACCCGCGCCCGCGAACACCCGCGCCGACGTGCCATCCTGGGTGACGCTGACCAGCGCCTTGCGAACGACGGCGATGTGATCGGGCTTGTAGCCCAGGTCTTCACCAGTGCCCCGTGCAATTGGCTCGGTGGCGCGTGTCACCGGGTCCTGGGTGGCAATCACCAGGCGCGGCGTGTGCTTGACGCCACTGTTGGCCAAGGTGGCTGTGGCCTGGGCCAACTGGAGCATGGTGAAGCTGTTGTAGCCCTGGCCGATGCCCAGCGAAATGGTTTCGCCGGCGTACCATTTTTTCTGCTCCGGCTTTTTGTAATAGTTGCGCTTCCAGGCCTGGTTGGGCAACACGCCGCTCACCTCGCCATGGATGTCGATGCCGGTGATCTGTCCGAAGCCCAGCGGCTTCATGAAATCGTACATGGCATCCACGCCCAGGTCGTTGGCCAGCGAGTAGTAATAGACGTTGCTGGACTTGACGATGCTCTGGTGCATGTCCACCGGGCCCAGCCCGGCACCATGGCTGCGGAACTGGTGGCCACCGAACATCCAGGTGCCGGTGTCGTTGGTGATGCTGCCAGGCTGGCGTTTGCCGCTTTCCAGTGCAGCCATCGCCATGAACGGTTTATAGGTAGAGCCCGGGGGGTAGGTCCCGCGCAAGGCCCGGTTCAGCATCGGCTTGTCGATCGACTCATTGAGCGCCTGCCAGCTTTCGCTGTCGATGCCGTCCACGAAGAGATTGGGATCGAAGGTGGGCTTGCTGACGAAGGCCAGGACCTCGCCGGTTTGGGGGTCGAGCGCGACCAGTGCGCCACGTCTGTCGCCAAACATGTCTTCCACGAGTTTTTGCAGCCGGATGTCAATCGACAGCGTAACCGTGTGGCCAGACGTGGCCGGGCTGCTGGCCAGCTTGCGCACGGCGCGCCCGCCGGCCGAGGTTTCCACCTGCTCGACGCCAGTGTTGCCGTGCAGTTGCTGCTCGAAGCTCTGCTCCACGCCAAGTTTGCCGATGTAGTCGGTGCCGCGGTAATTGCCTTCCTCGTCGTTTTCTTCTATGCGTTCCTTTTCGGCCCGGTTGATGCGCCCGATGTAGCCCACCACGTGGCTGGCCAGCTCGCCGTAAGGGTAGCTGCGAAACAGCCGCGCCTTGATGTCCACACCGGGAAAACGAAAGCGCTGCGCGGCAAACCGCGCCACTTCCTCATCGCTGAGTCGTGTGCGTATCGGCAGGGACTCGAAATTCTTGGACTCTTCGCGCAGCTTCTTGAAACGCCGCTTGTCGCGCGCCGAAATCTCCACCAGGTGGCCCAGCGCTTCAATGGTGCCGTCCAGATCGCGGACTTTCGACGGCGTGATCTCCAGCGTGTAGGCCGAATAATTGGTCGCCAGCACCACGCCGTTGCGGTCCAGGATCAGGCCGCGGTTGGGCACGATGGGCACCACCGCCGTGCGGTTGCTCTCGGCCTGCTCGTTGAGGTCGTCGTGCCGCACCACCTGCAAGTAGACCAGCCGGGCAGCGACCAGCGTGAACGCCAGCAGGACCACCAGCGCCACCACCAGCACCCGCGCGCGAAAGCGCGAAAGGTCGGCTTTGACGTTGCGCAGTTCAGTCATGGCCGATACGACTCAAAACCCGGCAAAAAGTGCCAGCGCGACAGAGCCGCGATACGAAGCACGGCCGTCAAGAGGCCGGCCGGGGCCGCGGAACCGGCCTTGGCCTTCCCGGAGCCTGTCGAAGGGCCAGGCCGCAGGCGCAGCGGCCCCCTCGGGGGGCAGGGAGCTACACGCAGTGAGCGACCGTGGGGGCTCTTCTCTTTTCAAGCGGGGGCCGCGGGTCCGGCTTTGCCGGCCCGCAGGCGCAGCGGCCCCCTCGGGGGGCAGGGAGCTACGCGAAGCGAGCGACCGTGGGGGCTTCATAGCGGCCGATTTTCGTCCGGGTTGGGCGCCCGGCGTTGCGGCGCCAGCAGCATCACGCTGACCACCGGCCACAGCATGGACTCGGCCAGCGGTGCCAGCAACAGCGTCCAGCCGGGGAAAATGCCGCCGCTGCTCATGCGGATGATGATTTCCACGCCATGGGCCACGGCAAACATCGGCAGGACCTGCAAGGCCTGTGAGGGCACGGTGAACCAGAGCAGGCGGCGGTGAATCATGGTGGCGAAAAAGCTCAGCGCCGTGTAAGCCAGCGCATGCTGCCCCAGCAGGGCCGACTGGTGCACGTCCATGCCCAACCCGAACATGAAGGCCAGGCCGATGCCCACGCGCTGCGGCTGATGCACGTTCCAGAACACCAGCACCAGCGCCAGAAAATCCGGCATCCAGGGAACACGCCCCAGAGGCAACATTTCCAGCAGCAGGGCAATGATCAGGCTGGTCCAGATGAAAAACGGGTTGGCCGGCAGCAGCAGCTGCTGGCCCGAGGGCATGATCACTTGCTACCTCCTTTTTTGACGGGTGGGGGCAGCGCGACCGGTTCATCGGCAGGACGCAGCGGAATCTGCCCGGAGACCGGCTTGATCACCATCACATGGAGCGCCGCGCCCACCAGGGCTTGCGGTGTGCAATAAATCCGGGCAAAGGCCGATTCGGCGCGGCGTTCTATGCGTTCGATTTTAGCGACCGGCAGGCCCGGCGGATAGACCCCGTCCACGCCGCTGGTCGTGAGCAGGTCGCCCTGCTGCACGTCCGAATTGCTGCCCATGAAGCGCAGTTCCAGCCCGCCGCCCGAGGCCGTCGGGTCGCCATAGGCCACGCTGCGCGCGCCAGTGCGCGCATTGAGCACGGGGATGGCCATGTCGCGGTCAATCACCAGCGTCACCTCGCTGACCAGCGCGTGCACCCGGGTGACCTGGCCCAGCACACCGGACTCGTCCACCACTGGCGACGCCAGCTCAACCCCGTGGGCCAGCCCTTTGTCGATGATGACCTTGCGGGTGTAGGGATCGGGCGCGTCGTACAGCACCTGTGCCGCCAGGCCGGTGATGGCTTTTTGCTCGCGCAGGTCCAGCAGCTTGCGCAGCCGCGCGTTCTCCAGCGCCAGCTGCTCGACCTGGCCGGCCCGCAACGACTGCGCGGCAAGTTTTTGGCGGGCTGCTTCCTCGCTGGTTTTGGCCTGGCTCAGCGCGGTGAAATAGCCGCCGCCATATTGCGCGGCACGCACCGGCTGCAGGGCCAGCCATTGCACCGGGTACAGCGCGGTGGCAACCACGGCACGTATGGGCTGGGTCACCTTGAAGCGCATGTCGGCCACCATCAAAAACAGGGCCAGCGCACTGAAAAACATCAGTTTGGACAGGGCCGACGGCCCCTGCCGAAAGAAAGGGGGTGGCGTTCTGTCGAGGGTTCCTAAGGGCATGGTCTGCGGTCCATCATGCGCCTTCGCGGCAGCATCGGGGAGATGCTTCCTGGCTTATTCGGACGTGAAGATGGAGCCCAGCCGGTCCATGCGTTCCAGCGCGATGCCGCAGCCGCGCACGACACAGGTCAGGGGATCTTCAGCCACCAGCACCGGCAGCCCGGTTTCTTCGGCCAGCAGGCGGTCCAGATCGCGCAGCAGCGCGCCGCCGCCGGTCAGCATCATGCCGCGGTCGGCAATGTCGGCGCCCAGTTCAGGAGGCGTGTGTTCGAGCGCGGTTTTCACGGCGCTGACAATGTTGTTCAGCGGGTCGGTCAGCGCTTCGAGGATTTCGTTACTGGAAATCGTGAAGCTGCGCGGCACGCCTTCGGACAGGTTGCGGCCCTTGACTTCCATCTCCTTCACCTCGGAGCCGGGAAAGGCCGAGCCGATTTTTTTCTTGATAGCTTCTGCCGTCGGCTCGCCGATCAACATGCCGTAGTTGCGGCGAATGTAGCTGATGATGGCTTCGTCAAAACGGTCGCCGCCAACCCGCACGCTGCCTTTGTAGACCATGCCGCCCAGCGAGATGACGCCGACCTCGGTGGTGCCGCCACCGATATCGACCACCATGGAGCCGGACGCTTCGGACACCGGCAGGCCGGCGCCGATGGCTGCAGCCATGGGTTCCTCAATCAGGTAAACGTCGCTGGCGCCGGCGCCCAGCGCGCTTTCACGGATGGCGCGGCGCTCGACCTGGGTGGAGCCACAGGGCACACAGATGATGATGCGCGGGCTGGGCCTGAAGAAGCTGCGCGGATGCACCATCTTGATGAACTGCTTGAGCATCTGCTCGGTCACGGTGAAGTCGGCAATCACGCCGTCTTTCATCGGCCGGATGGCCTCGATGTTGCCGGGTACCTTGCCGAGCATGGCCTTGGCTTCGTGGCCGACGGCTTGAATCGTTTTTTTACCTTGCGGCCCGCCTTCGTGGCGAATGGCGACGACCGACGGTTCGTCCAGCACAATGCCGCGGTCGCGCACAAAAATCAGCGTGTTGGCGGTACCCAGATCAATCGCCAGGTCGGTAGAGAAGTACCGACGGTAAGTTTCAAACATGTTGGGGGGTCCGGTTCTGGTTGTCGGCACGGAGCAAACTTCGTTGCTCTATCGCCTTTTATGAATAATCAATGGGAGCGCTGATATGGGAGGACGAAGTGGTCTAACGCCTTGATAAATAACGCCTAAAGCGTGCATCCAAGCGTTATTTCACACCAAAGGCGGGATAATAACGCATCCCCTGTGAGTCAATGGCCGGAATACGGCCCATTATTTCACCTTTACACCCGGTTTCCGCTGCAGTTTTACCCCATGGCATTGACCTCCCAAGACATTGAACGCGTCGCCAATCTGGCGAGGCTGGAATTGCGACCCGACGAAACAGACCGCGTGCTCGGGCAACTCAACGGTTTTTTTGCCCTGGTGGCGCAGATGGATGCGGTCAACACCGAGGGCATAGAGCCGCTGGCCCATCCCGCCGCTGTGCTCGGCCAAGTGGCTTTGCGCCTGCGCGACGATATCGTTAGCGAGCCCAACCAGCGCGAGGAAAGCCAGAAAAGCGCGCCCGCCGTCGAGCGGGGGCTGTTTTTAGTCCCCAAAGTGATTGAGTGAGCAATGAGTCGCACCGATTTGCACGACCTGAGCGTCGCCCAACTCGCGGCCCAGCTGGCCGCCCGCGAGGTCTCCAGCGTCGAAGTGACGCAGCACTTCCTGAACCGCATCCAGCAACACGACGGCCTGGGGGCTTTTTTGGCCACCGATGCGGATGTCTCGCTGGCGCAGGCGCGCGCCGCCGATGCGCGCCTGGCGCTGGGTGAGCGCGCCCCGTTGCTGGGTGTGCCGCTGGCGCACAAGGATATTTTTGTCACGCGCGACTTTCCGACCACCGCCGGCTCGAAGATGCTGGCCCACTACCGCAGCCCGTTTGACGCGACCGTGGTTCGCCAGCTCGGCGCGCAGGGCGCCGGCATGGTGAGCCTGGGCAAGCTCAATTGCGACGAGTTCGCCATGGGTTCGGGCAACGACAACAGTGCCTACCAGCCTGTGCACAACCCCTGGGACACCACACGCGTGCCTGGCGGCTCCTCGGGCGGCACGGCCGCGGCCGTGGCTGCGCGCCTGGTGCCCGCCGCCACCGGCAGCGACACCGGCGGCTCGATCCGCCAGCCTGCGTCGCTCACCGGCATTACCGGCATCAAACCGACCTATGGCCGCTGCTCGCGTTACGGCATGGTGGCCTTTGCCTCCAGCCTGGACCAGGCCGGCCCGATGGCGCGGAGCGCACTGGACTGCGCTCTGCTGCTGTCGGCCATGGCGGGACCGGACCTGGACCGCGACTCGACCTCGCTGGACCTGCCCGCGCTCAACTACGCTACTGATTTGATAGCTGCTGACGCAGGCGGGTCGGGGTCTGCACCCCTAAAAGGCCTGAGGATTGGGCTGCCAACGCAGTTTTTCGGCGCCGGCTGCTCGGCTGACGTGCTCCAGGCCGTGCGCGGCGCACTGGCCGAGTTTGAAAAGCTGGGCGCGACCCTGGTGGACGTGAGCCTGCCGCTGACCGAGCTGTCGATTCCGGTGTATTACGTGATCGCCCCCGCCGAGGCCAGCAGCAACTTGAGCCGCTTTGACGGTGTGCGGTATGGCCACCGTGCCGCGAACTACGGCGACCTGACCGACATGTACAAGAAGTCGCGCTCCGAAGGGTTTGGCGACGAAGTCACGCGCCGCATCATGATCGGTACCTATGTGCTCTCGCACGGCTACTACGACGCGTATTACCTGAAAGCGCAAAAAATCCGCCGGCTGATTGCCGAAGATTTTCAGAAAGCCTTTGCGCAGTGCGACATCATCGCCGGCCCGGTGTCGCCCACCGTGGCCTGGAAAATCGGCGAAAAATCCGACGACCCGGTCGCCAGCTACCTGGCCGACATCTACACGCTGTCGTCCAGTCTGGCCGGCCTGCCCGGCATGAGTGTGCCGGCCGGTTTTGGCGCACACGGCATGCCGGTCGGGCTGCAACTGATCGGCAACTACTTCAAGGAAGCGCAGCTGCTGGGCACGGCGCACCAGTTCCAGCTGGCGACCGACTGGCACACGCACCGGCCCCCCGGCTTTTGAGACGATTTTCGACATGAGCCAACAACTCTCCCCCGTCAACTCTTTTGCACAAATGCAGGCCGGGCGGCCAACCGGCCCGCTGGTGCAGGGCTATGAAGTCATCATCGGTTTCGAGACCCACACGCAACTGACCACGCAATCGAAAATTTTCAGCCGCGCCTCCACCGCATTCGGCGCCGAGCCCAACACGCAGGCGTCTGCCGTTGACTTTGCGCTGCCGGGCGCGCTGCCGGTCATGAACAAGGGCGCGGTGCAACGCGCCATCGAGTTCGGCCTCGCCGTCAATGCCCACATTGCCGAAAGCAGCGTGTTTGCGCGGAAGAACTATTTCTACCCCGACCTGCCCAAGGGTTACCAGATCAGCCAGTTTGAAATTCCTGTCGTCCAGGGCGGTGTGGTCGAGTTTTTTCTCCCTTCGACCCCTTCGACAAGCTCAGGACAGGCGGGCTCAGGACAGGCGGCTCTCGAAAAAAAATCGGTTCGCCTGGTGCGCGCCCACCTCGAAGAAGATGCCGGCAAGTCGCTGCATGAAGATTTCATCGGGCAAAGCGGCATCGACCTGAACCGCGCCGGCACGCCGCTGCTGGAGATCGTGACCGAGCCCGACATGCGCTCAAGCGCTGAGGCCGTCGCCTACGCCAAAGAGCTGCACAAGATCGTCACATGGATAGGCATTTGCGACGGCAACATGCAGGAAGGCAGCTTTCGCTGTGATGCCAACGTCTCGGTGCGCAAGCCCGGCGAGGCGCTGGGCACGCGCCGCGAGATCAAGAACCTGAACAGCTTCAAGTTCATGCAGCAGGCCATCGACTATGAAGTGCGCTGGCAGATCGGGCAGATCGAGGACGGCCACGCGATCCAGCAGGCCACCGTGCTGTTCGACCCCGACACCGGCGAGACACGAAGCATGCGGACGAAGGAAGATGCTGCCGATTACCGTTATTTTCCCGACCCGGATTTGCCGCCTTTGATGATTGGGCGGGATTGGGTTGAGAAGACGCGGAGCGACATGACAAAGCTACCAAGGGAGATGGCTAACGAGTTTGTTGAGCAGTATGGTCTGTCAGAGTCCGACGCATCAACAATGACCCAAAATCATGCAACTGCCGTCTATTTCATAGCTGCGAGCAATGAAAGCGGACTGCCAAAGCTGGTGTGCAACTGGATGATGGGTGAACTTTCCCGTAAGCTAAACGCAGCTGATACAACCTTTGCCTATTCTCAAGTGAGGCCTTCTCACATAGCAAATCTGGTCAAGCGAATTGCAGACGGAACTATTTCTAACAACGCGGCCAAGCAAGTCTTCGATGCCATCTGGAATGTGGAAGGCCACTCTGTTGACGAGATCATTGAGCGCCTTGGTCTCAAACAAATGAGCGACTCCAGCGAGCTGGACAAAATCATCGACGAGGTCCTCGCCGCCAACGCCAAAAACGTAGAAGAAGTCCGCGCAGGCAACACCAAAGCCATGAACGCTCTGGTCGGGCAGGCCATGAAAGCCACCAAGGGCAAGGCCAATCCGGCACAGGTCAACGAGATGCTGAAGAAAAAGCTGGGCTGAGACGCGGCCAGAGCGCTATAAAAAGAGGAGCTCCTTACGCCCGCCCGATAAGGGCCACAGTCACTTTTTATCTGAATAGTCTATTTTTTAACGGGGGCCGAGGCTGGCACGGACGGCGCCGCCGCTCCCGCCAACACCCACAGTTTCCTGAGCTTGGCCAGTTCTTCCTCGAACCGCATATTCACGCGCTTTTTCTCCGCGTCCTGCTCGGTGATAAAGCGTTTTTGCACGGCCGTACTGTTTTCGTTTTCTTCCAGCCTGCGTTTGAGCGAGCTGGGCGCCCGGGCAGGGTCGCTTGTGTAAAACTCGAAGTCAGCGTTGATGGTCTTGCGTTGCTCGGCCAGTTCAAACGTGCGTTTGTTGGAGGCCTTGATGACCTCGTCCACCTGACTCAGCGCTTCGGCGCGCTCCTTGTCATGCACGGCTCGGCTCGGGTACCGCGTCAGCAACGCGCGGTCGCGGCGCTTTTCCTCGGCCTCGCGGGCACGCAGTTCGGCGGCGGTTTTTTCCTTTTCCTCCAGGGCAGCCCGCTCCTGCGCGGTCAGCGAAGGGCCGACAACCCGCCTGACAGTGCCCGACGGATTGATTTCGCGCTGGACACGGTCCATACATTCGGCAATTGGCCGGTCAGAGGTGATGTTTCGGCCGGTGCCGTCAACGCAGCGGTAGATGCCCTGCGCTGCCGAGATGCTGCCCACGCAGCCTGCCAGCACCACACAACAGCCTCCAGTCGCTCTGAGTATCCGCATGTGCATGAACAATCAAATCCTTAATCGACGCCGTAGCGTTGCCGGTAATCCAGCACGCGCTGGTAATGGGTCTGAAGCGAATCGCCGCCACTTGGTTCCGCGCCCGCCAGCGAAGCCTTGTCGGCTTCTGCCAGATACTGCAGCAAGTCGGTCAAACGGGCAATCGCGAAAACGTGCAGTCCAAACTCGCGGGTGACAAATTGCACGGCGCTGTAGGGTACATCCTGACCGCCCTCGGTGGCTTTCTCCTGGCGGTCCAGCGCGATGGCCACGGCGCGCGGCGTGGCACCCGCCGCCCGGATGATCGCAATCGACTCGCGCGTCGCGGTGCCGGCTGAAATCACGTCGTCGATGACCAGCACCCGCCCCTGCACGGGCGCGCCGACCAGCGTGCCGCCCTCGCCATGGTCCTTGGCCTCCTTGCGGTTGTAGGCAAATGGCACGTTGCGGCCCAGCCGCGCCAGCTCCACAGCGACCGCTGCGGCCAATGGAATACCCTTGTAGGCCGGGCCAAAAATCATGTCGAACTGCAGGCCGCGCGCTTTCTCCTCCAGCAGCAGGCCGCGCGCATAAAATTGCGCCAGCCGGCCCAGCTTGGCGCCGTCATCGAACAAACCCGCATTGAAAAAGTAGGGGCTCATGCGCCCGGCCTTGGTCTTGAACTCGCCAAAACGCAGCACGCCTGACGCGATGGCAAACTCAATGAATTCCTGCGCCAGAGCCAGGCCCTCCGCAGTTTGAGGGGTGTGGTGCCTGCCTGGCCCCGGCGTGCCCGTTGTTATGCTCATTGGAGTCCCATGTTTAAGTTGACCAGCCTGAACCTCAATGGCATCCGTTCCGCCGCCACCAAAGGCATGCAGGAATGGGTGGCCCAGACCCAGCCGGATTGTATTTGCATGCAGGAGCTCAAGGCCCAGGCGGCCGACGTGAACGGCCGCTTCGAGGAAATCGCAGGTCTCAAGGGACACTTCCACTTTGCCGAGAAAAAGGGCTATTCCGGCGTCGCGGTGTACAGCCGCCATGAACCGAGCGACGTGGTCATCGGCTACGGCTCAACCGAGTTCGACGCCGAAGGCCGCTACGTGGAGCTGCGTTTTGACAGCCCCGGCCGCAAACAGGCACCCAAACTGTCCATCATCAGTTGCTACTTCCCAAGCGGCTCGTCAGGCGAAGAGCGGCAGGCCGCCAAGTTCCGCTTCCTGGCCGAGTTCTACCCTTACCTCGCAAGGCTCAAAGAGACACGCGACTTCGTGCTGTGCGGCGACATCAACATCGCACACCAGGAGATCGAC
>Ga0335394_10009208_pt1 | contig 11124 bp, 8 predicted proteins | sample MAT03_FD_205741 | JGI IMG/M metagenome (GOLD analysis project Ga0335394, IMG submission 205741) | Freshwater microbial communities from Lake Fryxell liftoff mats and glacier meltwater in Antarctica - MAT-03 (spades assembly) (version 2) ... | reverse complement strand
CTGCGCACGCCCAGGGGATCATCCACCGCGACATCAAGCCGGGGAACATCTTCCTCCTCGATCCCGCGCCGATGGCCGGCGCTCGCCTGATGGACTTCGGTCTCGCCAAGACCCTCGACTTCGAGGCCATCACCGAGACCGGAATGATCGCCGGCAGCCCGAGCTACATCGCGCCCGAGGTCTGGGACTCCGCGGCCTTCGACCATCGCATCGACGTCTACTCGCTCGCCGCCGTGGTGTTCCGCACGTTGGCCGGGCGACCACCCTTCATGGCCGAATCGACGCTGGATCTCTACCACCTGACCACGCAGGCCCAGCGGCCATCGCTCGCCGCCTTCCGCCGCGAGATTCCGATCGAGATCGACCAGTGGGTGGAGCGCGCGCTGGCGATCGACGCCCAGCGCCGCTACGCCGATATTGCCACGATGTGGGCCGATTTCGAGAGCATCGCGCTCAGCTCCGAGACGCCGAGCGTGCGTTTCTACCACCACCGCCACAGCTAGGCTCCGAGGTCGCAGCGCGGCAAAGGTTGCGGCTGGAGCCCCGGCTGCAGCTGAAAGTCTGTTACGACTCGGCCCCCGGCAACCGCATTGGCGGCCTGGGGATCGAGGGCACCGTGACTGCGAACGCTCCGCGGCCGAAGATCTCGCTCGGAGAGCCGGCGCCTGGCTCCCCGACCTTTCCTGGCCGTGCCACGACCGGCGGGTCGGCGGCGTCGAACGACGTTCTCGACGTCTTCTTCGACACCGGGATCGCGTTCCACGAGATCGGTCCGATCGATCTCCCCGACGTCGTCGCGAGCTTCGTGATGATGCGCGCGCCCGGTCCGAGTGGGGGTGCGCGGAGTGGGGGTGCACCGGGTGGCACGGGGTCTGCGGGCGCCGCGCCCGGGGCCGCTGGCGCGCAGGCACCGCCGCCCGCGCCCGGCACCGATGCGCGGGTGCGCCGCGCCTCGCCGGGCGAAGATCCCGACGTCGAGGTCTCGATCATCGAGCACCTCGCTCAGCTCGAGCGCAAGTGGTGGCCACTGCCCTACCAGCTGTCGGCGGGCCACGCCGTGCAGGTCTATCTCGCGCGGACGGGAAGTGGTCGTCGCGGCGCGCAGGTGAAGATCCTCCTCGCGATCGACACACTCTCGGCCGCCGGCTCGAAGGGGCGCTTCCTCGATCCGGCGATAGACGCTGGGCGTCCCTTTCGCCCGCTCGACAAGGACGAGCTCGGCGGCTTTCTCGATCATCCGACGACGCGCGAGCTGCTCCGCAAGCTCGAGCGCGGCGGGATGGACGCCGCGCCCTTCAAGCTCGCCGCCCTCATCGAGGCTCTAGGCCCGCATCTTCCCCGCCTGCGCCTCTCCCAGGTGGAAGATCACACGCCGATCGATGTCTCGCTGATCCTCGACTTCGGCAACTCGCGCACGACCGGCGCCCTGGTCGAATCGCACGCCGGCGCGCTCCACTCCGTTCCGCTGGGGATGCGTTCGAGCGCCGACCCGCTGTCCGCCAGCGACGGCACCGTCGACTCGCGGATCACCTTCGTCCCCGGCTGGTTCGACGATCTCGGCACGCCGCTCGGCGTCGGCGAAGGCTTCGTCATCCCCAGCGTGGCGCGCCTCGGCCGCGAAGCGCTGGATCGCGCCCTGGAGACGCCGCACCGCTACGCCTGCTCGATGTCGAGCCCCAAGCGTTACTTGTGGGACGGCGCGCCGAGCGAGCAGCGATGGCATTTTGCCGTGCCTATCGGTGGCGAGCATCGCCCCATCCACGGGCCGCTTCTGAAGTTCGTCGTGGAGGAAAAGGGCGGGCTCGAGTTGCGGTCCGACGGGCCCACCGCACCCGCCGATCCTCGCTATGCCCCGCGCACGATGATGCTGTTCGCGCTCGCCGAGATCGTGTCTCAGGCGCTGTGCCAGGTTGCATCGCCTGCATACCGTCGCTTCCAGGGCAAGGAGGGCAACCCGCGCGTCCTGCGCCACATCGTCATGACCTACCCGTCCGGCATGCGGGAGGAGGAGAAGGCCTCCTATGAGCTATTGGTCCGCAACGCCTGCCTCCTGGTGGGCCACGTGTTCCACATCCCCGGCGAGCGCCGCGCGAACGCCGATGGCCGCGAGCCGTATCTGTTCGTCGACGAGGCCCTCGCCGCACAGATGGTCTTTCTCTACCAGGAGGTCAGCGAGACCTTCGGCGGCAGCATGGAAGACTTCGTGCGCGTCTACGGATCGGAGGACGGTACGGTGCGTATCGCGTCGGTCGACATCGGGGGCGGCACCTGCGACGTCATGATCGCCGAATACACCGATCGCCTCGCCGGCGCCGGGACCTCGCTCCACATCAAGGAGCTGTTCCAGGATGGCGTGTCGGTCGCTGGCGATGAGGTCTGCCGCGCCCTCGTGGAGACGGTCGTCTTTCCCCAGATCCTTCAGCAGCTGGATCATGCGGCCCGCCTCAAGCTCGTGCATCTCTTCGGCGAGGGCGACGGGGGGCACGGCGCGGCCTGGCGCTCGCTCAAGGCCAAGCTGGTGCCCTACTTCTGGCTGCCCCTGGCGCGCGCTTTCTGGGCCGTCGCCGAGGGCTTCGCCATTCCCGGTCACGTCCCCGATCGCGCCTACTCGGTGGACGATCTCTCCCGCATCTTCGAAGGTGGCGCCTGGTCGCCCGCGGTGCTCGCCGAGGCCGACGCATTCCTCGGTGGAACGGGCGCAGCGGGGCGCGAGAGCCTCGTGCCCGGCTTCCCCGGGCTGCGCAACCTCTTCTTCCGCTTCGAGCGCGCCGAGGTGGAAGGATGCATCGCCGCCGTCCTGCGCGAGCCTTTGCGTCGCTATGCCGACATCGTCGCGCAGTTCGACGCCGACGTGCTGGTGCTGGCCGGGCGGACCAGCTCGCTGCCTTGCGTTCGCGACATCTTCCTCGAAGAGATGCCCGTTGCGCCGCCCCGCATCAAGTCGATGACCCGCTATCGGGTGGGCGACTGGTATCCGTCGAAATGGCGCGAGGCGGGGAAGATCGTCGACGCAAAATCGACCGTCGTCGCGGGCGCGACCATCTTGCATCTGGCGCGCCGCAACCTCCTCTCCGGCTTCCTCTTGGAGAGCGTCGAGCCGGCGCCGCAACGGCCGATCTACGGCATCTACCAGGACATGCCGCCCCAGATCCCGCACGGCAGCGAGCTGTTTCCCGACGGTCCGCGCAGCCGGCCCTTTTCCTACACCGCCGGAATGCGCATCGGGTTTCGCAACGTGGACAGCCAGGAGATGGATGGAAGCCCTCTGTTCGAAGTGACGCCCGCATCGCCCGAGGTGGAGGCGGCCTTGCGCGAGGACCGCGTGCAGATCGCCTTCGAGCAGAAGCGGGATGGCAGCATCGCGATCGCCGAGGTGACCTCGCAGCGCGGCGTGCACACGTTTTCGCCGAGTGACTTCGTCCTCGGGCTCAAGACCGCCCAGACCGATCGCTATTGGCTCGATACCGGCGTCTTTCGCAACGTCGAGCGCGAGATGACCTCGAGCGCATCGCTCGGCCGGGCTGCGGAGGCGAAGTGAGCCGCGCCGACGTCGTCCTGAGTCGCTTCGTCCTCGGCGATCTTCTCGACGACTCGATTCTCGGTGCCCGGCCGGCCGACGAGGCGTTCCCGCTGCGGGTGGTCTTCGGCGCCCTCGGCGACAACCTCGAAGAGGACTCGGCGCTGGTGCTTGCCTCCGCGCTCAACCTCTTCTTTCGCGCCCCGATGGAGGACGAGGACCGCGCCGTCGTCGGTATCGAGGCAAGCCGCGCGTTTTATCGGTTCGCCGCGGCCGGCCGTCTGGAGGAGGAAGTGCGGGTGCAGGCCGCGCCGCTGCTCGCCAAGCTGCTGGGCTCGCAGCTCGCGCGTCTCCGTTTCGAATCGGTCGACCATCATCAAACGTTCGACTCCAAGGTCCACGAACGCGAGATCGGTGCCAATGCGTCGAGCCTGCGACTCCTTGCGCCGGCGAGCTTTCTCTGTCGGGTGGGTGCCACCGGTGCCATTCGAACGAGGGCGGGGGTGCTCACGTGACCAGCTCCAGCGGTAACGGCGGTGGCGGCAGCAGTGGCGGCAAAGCGACCTGGCTGCCCAATCTGGTGGGCGGGGTCTCCATCTGGAAGCTCGGTGCCGACCTCAATCAGGCGCGCTTCTTCGACGGCCGGCTGCTCGAGCCGGAGGTCGAAGGCGCAGACAGCCTCCCGACGCGCGTCGTGTGGAACGTCGACCGCCTGGTGCCCCTCCACGAGGCGCGCACGGCGCATGGTGACGACGTGCGCGTCGCCATCGAGGCGCTGCTCGGATGCGTCGAGCGGGTCGGCAAGGAGCTGTCGTCTTCGAGCTCGGGCTTCCGCAAGTTCAAGGACGCCTTCAGCGTCCCGTCGCTCGAGGGAGAAGGCGAGGCAAGCTACTTCTACGATCCCGCCAACAAGAAGCTCTTCGTGGCGAACTGGGGCGCGTCGCCGCGATCGATCTTCGGCAAGGGCGAGGTCGTCTTCGGCTACGAGGCCTTCGGCGAGCTTCTCGCGGCCACCCGCGCCGGTCTGGGGAGCGGTCCGGCGAAGGTCGGTGGGGCCGCGGCCGCGGGCGCGGAGTCCCCTGCCGAGCCGCCCGGTGACGCGACCGACGCCGCTGCCGACGAAAAGAAAGCGGAAGACGAAAAAGACAAGTTGGACGACGGAAAGAGCCGACCCATCTGGGTCTGGATTCTCGCCGTCCTGGTGGGCATCGCGATCATCGTGGCCCTCCTCTTCCTGCTCCGCGAATGCCGCGAACGCGAAGCGGGCGATGCCGCGGACGCCGGCCCCGATTCCGCGCTCGATGCGGGTGGCGACGCTGATGCGGATGCGAACGCCGACGCGACGGCCGCCGACGCCGACGCTTCCGCAGCCGATGCGGGCGACGCCGGTCCCGATGCCGATGCCGACGCGGGTGACGCAGGGCCCGATGCCGACGCCGATGCCGGCGCGGATGCGGGCGACGATGCGGCAACGCCTGAGGTCGACGCCGGAGGCGAAGGCGATGGCTCTGGCGAAACGCCATCTGGTGGCGATGGCAGCGGAAACGGCGTCATCTACGTCGTGCCGGGCGGTTCGGGCCCGGGAGTGGGTGCACCCCCGCAGGGCGCGGTCGGCATTCCCTTCCGGTCGCATTTTCAGCCGGGTGCAAAGTCGTGGCGCCTCACCAAGGGCGCGAAGATCCTGAATCGGGGCCTGCCACCGCGAATGAACAAGGGCTCGCTCGAGGTCTTCCTCGAGCCGGGCGCGAGCTTTTCGCAGGTCCAGGTCGAGTGGAAGGATGCGGCCGGAACGTGGCACGTGCATTGACCGCCATGGCAGCGGTACGAGGGACGCAATGAGCAGCACGACGCCGCAGGCGGCGCTCGCCGCCATAGGCAAGCTTACGCAGCTGGCGACCCGCGCGCTCGGTGTTGCCGAGGCGCGCGCCAAGCCGGATGACGCGAGTACGATCGACTCGCTGCGCGATCTCGCGCTTCGCGCAAAAAAGCTTCACTTTGCCGCGGCGCGCCCGGCCTGCCTCGGGTTCTTCGGCCCGTCCCAGGCTGGCAAATCCTTCCTCGTCGGAGCCTTGCTCTCGCACGAGCTGGGCAGTCTCGATGTGATGGTCCGCGGTCGAAAGCTCGACTTTCTCTCCAAGATCAACCCGGCGAAAGGCGTCGAGTCGACGGGCGTGGTCACCCGCTTCTCGACCCGCCCGCTGAGTCAGCCGCTTTCGCGTGGCGACTTCCTCTGCCGCCTCTTGTCGCTCGAGACGCTGCTCGCTTCGATGGCGACGGGGTTCCTGGTCGAATGCACGTCGCCGCACGTCGAAGGCGATCTGGTCGAGACCTGTCTGCGCGACGCGCGCCTGGCGCAGGGGCCGGTGGCTCCCGCGGCGTTCCGCGAGGCGTGGGAGACCGTCTGGCACGATCTCGGCAAGAAATACCAGGACCGGCACCCCTACCTCGCGGAGCTGCGGCGCCACGCGACGCTCGCCTCGGGAAGCTGGAAGGCCGACGTGCGGACGACCACCGGCTGGCTGCAGGTCTTCTCGTTGTTATGGGGCGGACCCCAACACGCGCCGGATCTCGAGCGACTGATGAGCCTGCTGGCCTCGGGCCTCGATCTCGTCGGGCACGCCGAGGCCGTCGAGGCCCAGGCACAAAACGTGGAGGCGTCGAGTCAGGGTTCGAGCCTCATCGATGCGGGGTGCCTCAATGCGGTCGGCGGCGCCAAGCTGCCGGTTCAGGTGTTCCTATCTGGCCGATCGACGGGTTCAGGTATCGCCGATCCGACCGCTGGGCGCGAGGTCTCGATCGACGCGGGCATCCTCGCCGCCCTCATCACCGAGATTCATCTGGAGCTCGCGCCCGCGCCCGGCTCGCTCCTCGAGCACGCCGACATTCTCGACTTTCCTGGCGGTCGCGCATTGAAAGGCATCAACGGGTTCGGCAAGGCCGAGCTGTCGACCGGGCGTTTCGAGCACGCGATCGAGGTCTACAAGCGGGGCAAGCTCACCCACCTCTTCGAGCAATACGCCGCGCTCCGCGAGATCACCGGCCTTTGCCTGTGCTCGCCCGGCCCGACCAAGCCGGAGGCGATTCAGCTCCAATCACAGGTCGAGCAATGGCTCAAGATTCGCCACGGCGCGGCGAGCCCGCAGGTGCCGGCCGAGATCGAGCGGCCCAGCCTCTTCGTCGCGCTCACCAAGTTCGACATGAGCCTCGGCGCATTGCGCAGCGACAACGCCAGTGATCGCTGGGAGTCGCGGGTGCAGGAGGCGTGCATCGACTTCTGGGCGCGCAACCCGTCCTCGTGGGTCCTCAACTGGGGGCAGCGCGGACGCGCCTTCGACAACCTCTTTTGGATTCGCAATCCGTACGCCGACCAGATGCGGAGCCTTTCGCCCGGGCACGCCGACTACGAAGCCGTGAAAGCCGGCTTCTTCACGGCCCGCGCCGTGCAACGCCACATGTCGCAACCCCTCGAAAAGTGGGCCGCCGTGGAGGGCGAGGATGCGAGCGGTCTGCCCAAGAGCGGCGTGCCGCTGCTGGCCGCGCGGATGCGCGACAAGCTCGCGGAGAACGTGAAGGGGCGCGAAATCCTCGATGAAGCGGTGGCCGTCCATGCGGAGCTGACCGCGCTCCTCAAGGCGCTGGCTCCGTCGCGCAGCGCCGAGGAGGAAAAGGATCGAATTGCGCTCCAGGCGAAGCTGCTGGTCGACGCGGTCTCGCGCGCCATGGGCAAGGAGGCGAGCGGCGCGCCCTTCGGTCGCATGGTCGACACCTTGACCGTCGACGAGGCCACCGTCACCGCCGAGGTCGCCAAGATCCACGCGCAAGTCGCGCCGATGAGCATCAAGACGAGCGACAAGGTCAAGCGCATGGTCATCCACCTCGTCCGCGCGTGGCGCGACGAGGCGTCGCGACGCTTCCGCGAGTCCGCGCTGGACCTGCCGAAGTCGGCGGTCGACGTATTCATCCGCGAGGTGTGCGGATCGCGCAAGTTGCTGCCGCCGCTCGGCATCGCTGTGTACCCGTATCTTTCTCGGCCTTCGATCGACGCACCGCTGGTCGCCAGCATCGTGCGCGCCAAGATCTGCGACGCCATGATCGGCCTTGGCGCGCGCCGGCCGCGCCGCACGCCGGAGGGGGCCATTCGCCTCGAAGGCTCCTCGGGCGGCCCGCTCGCCGCCGGCGCGGCCCTTGGCTCCGACATCGACTGGAGCGATGTCGACCTGAATGCCGACCAGGACGCTCCCGCATCGGTTGCGGCGCCTGCGTCGTCGATCGTCTTCGCCGGCAATCGCTTCTTCACGTCCTGGTGCGAGGGCCTTCCCAGCTTCTATCTGGAGAATCGCGGCGAGACGATCACGGCCGGCGAGACCGATGCGCGGGGAGCGGAGCTGTCGGCCATCCTTCGCGACGTCGAGGGCACGCATGTCCGAGCCGCTTGAACGCAAGGCGAAGTCCGCCGACGCCGATCATGAGGCAGCTTCCGCAGCCGAGGTCGAAGCCGAGGCCGAGGCCGCGGCGGGCGCCGTCGCCGAGGATCGCGCGGGCGCCGGTGCCGAGGCTGCGGCACGCCTCGACTCGATCGACGCACTCCGCGCAGCAGGCGACGTGGAGGGGCTGATTCGTCTCGCGCGGGCCCACCGCTCGGGGACTGCCGGGCTCGCGCGTGAGCTTCCGCGATGCTTCGAGGCCTATCGAGCAGCCTCCGATCTGGGCAGCGCCGTGGCGTCGCACGCGCTGGGTCTGTTCTACCTCCATGGCGGCCCGGTCGCGCCGGACGAGATGGAGGCCGCGAAGCGCTTTCGCGCGGCAGCGGACGCCGGGCATCTGGCGTCCAAGGTCGTCATCGCGAACTTCTACGAGTGCGGCATCCACTACCGCGCCGATCCGGCGAAGGGAGACGTCTGGTACCGCAACGTCGCGCGCGCTGCCGGCATCGAGGATGAGCCGACGACGCCGGCGTTCGACCAGGCGATGGCCGAGCTCGGCTGCGTCCGGCACGTGCTCGCGGTGATCGCGCTTTCGGACACGGGCGCCGCGGATCGCACGCGGCTGCTCCGCATCGCGAAGATCCATGGGCATCGCGAGGGGCGCGCGTCCATCACGACTCAGCTCACGACTCAGCTCACCGAAGAGGAGCTGGCCGAGGAGCAGATCGCCGCGCTCGAGCGACTTACCGGTGCGCCCGCTCCCGTCGCGACGGGCGTCTCCAGGGTCCGTGCGCCCGACCCTGGCGCCACGGCGACCGACTCGGTCGCGGACCCAGCACGCGTCTCGACCAGCGATGCGACGGCGAAAGCCCTCGACAAGGACAAAGAGACTCGCGCTTCTCGGCTGCCCAAGCCGCCGAAGGCGCAGGTCGGTCTCGGCCTGACGGCGTTCTTCTTCTCGCTCGTGTGCGCTGGCGTCGCGGTCGTGGCAGGCCACGTCGCGCCGCCCTTCCTGGTCGATCGGGGGTTGCCGATCCCGGTGCTCGGGATGCGGTTCGACCTCGTTCTTCCGGTGGCGTTGCTCGCGGTAGGCGCGCTGCCGAACCTCCTCGTCTATCGCCTCTCCGCATGGCTTCGAGCCATGTTGCTCGGCGGCGCCGCGGGCGTTGCGGGTGAAGTTCTGTGGGGCGTGGGGCAACGCTTCGTCGCTACCCGCATGATGCAGATCAGTGATCTCGTCGTGGCCGGATTCCTCGCCGGGCTGCTGGTGTTCGGTATCTTCGGAGGCGCGAAGCCGGGTTCGCGCTGATCCGATGATCCGCGGACCTCGGCTCCCGAGCTCGTGATCACGTGCCGGCCGCCCTTGTGAGCGCCGTCGAAGCGCTGCAGCGCGGCGGGTTTCGTGCGAAGGACCTCCAAAGCTTCGAGACGTGCCCTCCGGCAGGCTGGACGCTCGCGGGAATCTGGGAGTGCGGGGTCCCGACGAGCGGCCCGAGCTCAGCCAGTACCGGAACGCGGGTGATCGCGACGAATCTCGAGGGCGATTACAACAACGGCCACACCTACGCCACCGACTACGCGCAGACGCCACCGTTCCCCGTCGCCGGCCCGAGCCCGACGCTGTCCTTCGCCGCGTGGATTCGCAGCGAAAGCAGCTTTGACGGCATGCACCTCGAGGTGAGCACGGACGGAGCCACGTGAAGCCTTCTTCCGACCGTCACCCCCGCCTACGCGGACGACTCGGTCGGTACCAGCTTCGCCTGGGATGACGTGCTCACGACCTGGTCGCCCTACCAAGCCGATCTCTCCGCCTACCAGGGTCAGACCATTCGCATCCGTTTTCGCATTCTTCTCGGACGGGAGCACAGTCTTCGCGGGGGCTTACGTCGATGACGTCACCGTCGTTCCGTCGGTCGATCTCGTGCCGGTGATGATCTCTTCGCCGGGCGCGCTCGGCGAGATCTTTACGGGCGACGCCGTCTCCGTCGCGCTGACGGCCAACGTCGATGACGTCGCGTGGTCGATCGCCGACTCCGACAACGCCAACTGGCTCGACGTCGACGCCAACACGGGCATCCTCTCCGAGGGTGTCTCCGGGCTGCGCGAGCGACTTGGAATCTCGCGCGTCGATCCGGCCGCCGCGGGGCCCGCAATGATCAGCATCAACGAAGCGGCGAGGCGTCTGTCCATCGCTTCCAGCTCCGTGCGCATCCTAATCCGGGAGGGCGCGCTCTCCGGAACTCAGGCCATGCCGTCAGCGCCCTGGCGGATTCCTGCCGTTGAGCTCTTCTCGGCCGATTGTCCCCAGCCGCTTCGTGAACTCGTCACAGAGGCCCGCAGCGAGGGGTTCGTTGCCACGGGCATCAAATGGATGGACTCGGACGGTGACCTGCATGCCGTGGGCGCCGCCGACCATCTGCGCAGGAGGCATCTGCCTCACAGGAGCTGCACGAAGCGGCGGACTGGTCTGCGCAGTCGAGCTCGTCGAAGGCACCGCAGCCGCAGTCGCAGTCGCAGTCGCCGTAATACAGGTCCGTGCAGGTCCACGCGTCCGGAACGACGATCGGCGTCTCGTCGGTGATGCAGCCGTTGACGATGCCGTCCTCGTCGAGCGGCAGGCAGCTGAAGTCCGCCGGGCAGTCGTCGCCTTCGGGATCGCACACTGTGAAACAAGCGCCGTCGGTCACGCCTACATCGCCACAAACACGGCCAGCGCCGCAATCGTCGTTGGCGAGGTCGCACCACTCGGTGCAGATCGCAGGACCACCGTTGAGCGAGTAGGGATTTTGAACCGGCGAGTAGGGATTTTGAACCGCGAAAGTGGTCGGGAGGGCCGAGGCGACGGTCGTGCAGCTCCCGCTCTTGCCAGGAGGACAGGACCGCCGGAGGCGCCGAGACCGTGCTGCCGCCCGAGCCTCGACGAAAGCCCTGGGCCTGGCTGCTCCGTCACGTGTTTGAGATCGACGTCACGACCTGTCCCCGCTGCGGTGGTGTCACGCGGTGGATCGAAGCTCGGGCCAAGCCCGTCGCGATCGCGAGACTTCTTGCCAAGCATGGCCTGGGGCCGAGACCGCCGCCGAAGCCGCCGCCGAAAGGCCAGCTCCACCTCGCGTTCCCCCTGGCTTGAGCCCTTGGCATGAGCCCGAGGTGAGTTTCAAGGACGGCCCGCCACCCCCGACGGCG
>Ga0335394_10009203_pt1 | contig 11127 bp, 11 predicted proteins | sample MAT03_FD_205741 | JGI IMG/M metagenome (GOLD analysis project Ga0335394, IMG submission 205741) | Freshwater microbial communities from Lake Fryxell liftoff mats and glacier meltwater in Antarctica - MAT-03 (spades assembly) (version 2) ... | reverse complement strand
ATCGGGCAATTGCTGGTGACCCTGCTACTCGATCACTGGAATCTGCAGAACCAACCGCTCCTGAATTTGAGCCTGTACTTCAAGCGCCATCGCGCAGAGTACTACCGGCGGCTGGGCGCCGTGCGCATCGATGGCGATTGGGAGGGCTGGCTTGGGTTCTTTCTGGACGGCGTTGCAGCGATTGCCGAGGAAGCCGTCGACTCGGCCCGCAAGATCTTCGCCCTGGTCGCCGCCGACCGCGAGCGTGTGCTTGCCCACGCCGCTTCATCGGTCTCCAGCCTGCGCTTGCTCGAGCGCCTGCCGCGCCAGCCCATCGTCACTATTGCGCTGGTGATGCAGCTGCTCGACACGACCAAACCGACGGCGGGGCGCGCGGTTGACGCGCTGGTCGATGCTGGCGTTCTGATCGAGACCACCGGCCGCAAGCGCGATCGTGCCTGGGCCTATCAGCGCTATCTCGACGAATTGCGTGATGGCACCGAGTTGGATGAGCGATAGCGTCTGCGGTCTGGCTCGTTAACTACCTGCACGTAACGAGGGAATTGTAGTGGTCGTCTCTGCACTACCGTCCAGTTCGATGTGATCACCACTTCCGTCACAGATCACCCGAACTCCACCTCGCCTGTCGCCGTGCAGGCGCAAGCTAGAGACATTCATATGTGATAAATTACGTGTATTACACCTCACATATGAATAATGCGCCGTAGCCAGTCCGAAGTCGTAAGCCCTCCCGTGCTGGCCACGGCACGTCACTTGGCATCACTGGTGAAGCAGGCCCGCCTCGCGCGCAACTGGTCGCAGGCCGACCTCGCTGAACGCGCACGGATCAGCAGTCCCACTGTGCAGCGGATTGAGCAGGGGGCGGTAACGGCTGCGCTGGGCGCGTGGCTTGCGGTGTTCGAGCGCCTGGGCCTGCTCGACCGTCTGGGCGAGATTCGCGATCCGGCTTCGGAGGCGCTCTTGAACGAAACCCGCAGCAAACGCGGCGGGCGACGCCGGGCCGACGAGCTGGATTTCTGAGTCATGCCTCACCGCATCGTCTTCATCCATCTGGCAGGCGAAAAGGATGCGGTCCCCACCGGTCGCCTGACGATGATCGAGTCAGGAATCGACCTGCGCGGGTCGCGCTTTGCGTACGGCCGACGCTATGTCGAGCGCCCAAATGCGCTGCCTGTCGATCCGGTCAGCCTGCCTCTGGCCGATGCAGGCGACGGGCGCGAATGGGTGCCTACCGGCGGATTGCTGCTGTTTGGCGCTCTGCGCGATGCAACGCCGGACCAATGGGGACGGCGAGTCATCGAAAACCGCCTGCGCGCACCGCCGAACGGTCTTCCCGAATCGATCTACCTGGACCAGGCGGGTCCGCATCGCGCAGGTGCGCTGGATGTGCGTGAATCGCCCATCAGTTCAGCGTCCGCAAGCGTGCTGCCGTGCGTCCTCGATCTTGGCTATCTGCAGGACGCAGCTGAGCGCGTGGAGAGCGGCGAGCCGGTACCGGCGAGCCTGGACATTTTCTTCGCCGTTGGACCGAGCCTTGGCGGTGCGCGACCAAAGGCTGTTGTCAGCGCGGAGGGACGCGAGTGGATCGCCAAATTCCCGTCGCGCCACGATCCCTTCGATATCCCAGTCGTCGAGCGCGCCGTGTTGGAACTCGCACGCGATGCTGACCTCAATGTGCCGCAAACACGTCTGGTCCCATTAGCCGATGGCCGTCAGGTCATGCTCATCGAGCGCTTCGACCGCCAGATGCATGCCTCCGGTTGCTGTCGCCGCCACATGGTCAGTGCACTGACGCTGCTCGGTCGCCACGAGAGCGCCTCGCCCGATTCCAGCTACGCGGACCTTGCCGATGCGATCAGCAAATACGGCGTGGACGGCGCAGTCGCCGCGGACCGTATCGAGCTCTACCGGCGAATGGTCTTCAACATCCTCGTCAGCAACGACGACGATCACCTGCGCAACCACGCATTTTTGTGCGCGACCGATGGCTCCGGCTGGCGCTTAAGCCCGCTTTACGATGTGGTGCCAAGGCCGCAGATCGCGCATGACCGAATGCTGCACCTGTCCGTCGGACCACACGGCCGGTCCGCACGGCTCGACAACGCGCTGGCCGGTTGCGGCCGATTCGGCCTGCTGCGGCCCAACGCCGCCCATATCATCGACCGCATCGTCCGCGTGGTCCGCGAGTGGCGCGAACGCTTCGAGGCGGCCGGCGTTGACCCACGCCAATGCGATCGAGTGGGCAGTGCATTTCCGCGGGCCCGCGACATCGGCATGCAGGCGGTCGAGAAGGCGCTTTGATGTTGCGGGTGTGTCAACTGGTAATGGCTTGTGTAGGCCACGTTGCGTCCCATCGGGCGATTGTGATCTCGCCACTGTGCGCGTCCTGGCGGGCGCAAGATGGCACCTACGTCGGCGGGTGACCTCCATACTCACGGGTATATACTGTGTATACATCGACCTAGGAACAGCCAGATGCTGACCCGAGTATTCAAAAGTGGCAACTCGCTGGCGGTGCGTATTCCCAAGGAACTGGCGATCGTCGAGGCGGCACAAGAAGTCGAGATCGAGCGGGTAGGCAACACGTTGGTGGTGCGGCCCGTGGAGCGAAAATCGCTGGCGGGAATCGGCGCGATCCTGGCAATGTTCAGTGCCGATTTCATGGCGCAGGGTCGCGACTTCCATGAAGAACGCGAGCGCGACTGGACTCCAGTCATGGACGTCGACGGAAAGCGCTGAGCGATGTTGTATCTGCTTGACACCAATATCTGCATCTACCTGCTCAAGCAGCGATCGCCCCAGGTATTGAAGCGCCTGGAGGCGCTGCAAGAAGGCGAAGTGATGATGTCGGTCGTGACCTACGCCGAATTGCGCGCAGGTCTGGATATGCAAACCGCGAATCGCGAGCACGACGAACAAATCCTCACGCTGCTCACAAGCCGCATCCCCGTGGTCGCCTTCGACCGCACCGCTGCCGAACGCTTCGGCGAACTCCGGGCCGCCGTCCGCGACCGCCGCCGCGATGCGCTCGACCGCCTGATTGCCGCGCATGCGGTCAGGCTGGACGCGACGCTGGTGACCAACAACGAAGCCGATTTCAACGACTACCCCGGGCTGAAAGTCGAAAACTGGACGCGCGCGATCACTCTTGTCGGGCGCTACTACGCGACATCGCCGAATCCGTCACGAGCCGCCCGAAAGCGACTCGCGCCGCCGTGCTGTCCGCGCAGGCGCAGCGTGACCTACGTTTGCAACTCGAATGAGACCGTCGCACCACTGATGGCGACGATCGCTGTCGCACCCAGTCTTGAGCCTTTCGGCTTCTGACCATCGCGGTCGCAAACACCATGCCCAAACATTTCGTCCGAAAAGCTTTCGACAAATGCTTCGCGCAGACCGATCACCGATTCAAAAATCGGCCATGCTTCGTTCGCCAAGGCAGTCGGAGCTTCAGGTTCAGAGAATGAGCAAACCTGATCGCGACTTCATATCGGCCAGCCTCTACGGTCTGCTTATCGGTGACGCGCTTGGCATTGCCCTACGAGTTTCACGACCAGTCCTGCATTGTGCGATAGCTGCGCTATACGCCGAGAACACGACGGCGACGAAGCCGCCAAATCTCCCATCCTGAGGAGATTATCGACACCATCTCGCGGTCGCGCACCCCGGCCATCAAGCACGGTCGTCGCTGCGAATCTCGGGTGTCCAGTTTCTCACGCGCGGCACCCCCGCTTCACCAAAAGCCAACTCATCGAATGTGCGTCGAGCAATGGCTCAGGCCGCTACCCGTCCGGCCTGAACCAACGCCCCAGGCATTGAGTGGTCCAGCCGCCATTCGATGGTGATCGGGCGCTCGCCGCGGTCGGCGATGGGTCGGACAGGCCCCAGGTACTGAAAGGATTGAGTCTGACCGTTGCTTTGATCGGCGCTCTGACGTACCAGCAGCAGCGGTATCAGGCCGTTGCCAGCCGGATCGAGATGGCGCTTCCCCTGCCTACTTTCTGCTGTTGTACCGGCTTTTGATTGCCAGTGGAACACGCGGTCGGACAGCGGGAAATCGCGGTAACGTAGGTGTTCCTTGGTTGCAATGGATTTCTCTAGCGTCACCAAGAGTAGGTCGAAGCGGCCGCCCGAAACCGGCTCAACACCCGTGTAGTAATCGCGGTAATGGCCCTTCTTACTGCGCTGATCGAAGGCCGCGCTAAGTTCCACACCCCGATAGCGCGCATGCAGAACCAAGGGGACGTCGCTGTCCAATTCAGCCGGGGCGGCGAGAATGGCATTTAACCGCCGCAGCGCCGAGATCAACTGACGCACTTCCTCGCGAACGAAGCGCTCCGCGCCCCAGCGCTGCAGCGCGCCTTGGGTGGCAGCCACCTCCTTGCCGTAGAGCACTACGAACAGCATGCGACAGATGCGCCGCTCGGCTTCGCTCAGAGCTTCGTATGCCGGGACTGCCGCACTCGCATCGACATCCACCCAGCGCTCCCATAGGTCCAGTCGCCGCGCGTCGCCGACATGAATCAGCCTGCTGATCTGCTTCAGCACGTGCAATTCGGCGTCTTCGATCTGGTGTTGGTCCAACCCAGCATCCTGGCGCAATAGCGTCCAAGACCAGCCCTTGCGATATATGTCGTCTAGTTCGACATCGGTCTCGCGCAGGAAGCTGTCCAGCGACAGCTCAGCGTGCGCAGGTTCGCGGATCAGGGCCAGGATTCCACGCCGGTCGGTGGGTATCGAACGCTCAATCTGCGCCAACACCTGCGCGCGCGCAACTTCGTCGAAATGCAGGTGGCAGCCTGAAGGTAGGCGGCCCATGCCGTGGCTGACCATCTCACGTAACTCGCGCGGCGTATGGCCTAGTAGCGCGCGCAGGTTGCGGTCGAAGCGAAACTGATGATGTTGGCGGCCAGTGAGGTCGAACACCACGAGTTCGGCCTTATCAGGTGCGCGCCGCAATCCGCGTCCGAGCTGCTGCAGAAACACCGTCGCACTCTCGGTTGGGCGAAAGAAGAACAGGGTGTTGACGTTGGGTACATCGACGCCCTCGTTGTAGATGTCGACCACACACAAGACTTGGATGTCGCCGGCATTCAGTGCATTGCGCGCCTGGCGACGTTCGCTGGTCGGCGTATTCCCCGTGAGCACCTGAGAACGCAGCCCGTGCTGGCGAAGGCGACGATCAATTTCCTCCGCGTGCCGTATGTCTACACAAAAGGCGATGGCGCGCAGTTGATCACGTTGCGCCACGCGTTCGTTGAGCGCTCTCACTGCTTTCAGCACAAAGGCTTCTGCCGCACCAATGAGCACACCCGACAGTTCCGGGCTGGCATATCCACCTTGATCCCACTTCAAGGCGCTCAAGTCGACGCCATCCACGTCCAGCAAGTAATACCGGAACGGCACCAGCGCATGCGGGATCGCGTTCCACACGCGCAAGTTGCCGACCCAGGGGCGCGGAAAGTGGCGCTCATGGTTCAGCCCGTCCGTGCGCTCCGGCGTGCCAGTCAGACCCAGCAGTTCTTTCGCGGCCGTGCGGGCTAGCAATCGTTCCCAACTCGCTGCTGGTGCATGGTGGGCCTCATCGATCACGACCATGTCGAACCGTGCGGGGTCGATTGCGGACTCGTCGTTGAGCGATTGCACCGATGCGAATACGTGCCGTCCGATGGCCGGGCGTAGACCGTCGACCAGGAGCTCGCCGAATCCTTGTTGACCCAGCACGAGCCTGAATATCACTGCCGACTGTTCCAGTATCTCGCGGCGATGAGCTACGAAGAGCAAACTGTCTACACGCCCCGCCTGACGCAGTCGACGATAGTCCAGCGCTGCCATTACGGTTTTGCCGGTGCCAGTTGCGGCGACTAGAAGATTGCGGTGGCGGCCGAGCGCCCGCACTTGAGCAAGCTCATCGAGGATGGGTTGCTGGTAGTCCTTGGCCTCGATGTCGAGTGCGGGCAACGATGATCCCTCCTGCATCCGCTGCGGCGAGAGCGCTTTCGCGAGACGCTTGCGGTGGGCTTCGTTGCCGCGGATGTAGGGTTCAAACAGGTAAGGATCAGCCCAGTACTGCTCGAAGGTCTCGGTCATTTGCTCCAGCAGTGCCGGCTGGCCCTGCTCAGTCAGCCTCACGTTCCATTCGAGGCCATCGGTCTGCGCCGAATGCGACAGGTTTGACGATCCGATGTAGGCGGTGGAGTAGCCGCTGTCCCGATGAAAAATCCACGCTTTTGCGTGTAGGCGTGTGGTGGTCTCGTCGTACGACACTTTGACATCGACGTTCGGCAAATCCGCCAGCCGCTCGATCGCCTTGGCATCGGAGGCGCCCATATAGGTGGTAGTCAGCACCCGAAGCACGCGGCCGCGCCCGCTGCAATGGCGCTCCAGCTCCGCGCGCAGCTTTTCGATGCCGCTCAGCTTAATGAAGGCGCACAGCAGGTCGATGCGGTCTGCACTATCGAATTCGCTGCGCAAATGATCGACCAGCCGTTCGCCATCGGCGTTCACCAGCAGACTGCCCGCATGCAGCGAGCCACGCGGTCTTGACGGTGCCCTGCCGGGCTTTTCAAAGATCGAATGCAGATGCCTTTCGGTTAGGCGAAGTTCTGCAGAGCGCGGGAAGGCTTGAGGAACGCGCCGCGCGAGCACTTCGAGCACCGCGTGGGCAAGCTCCTCTACCCGGGCTTGATCGTCCGCAATGGCGTTAACGGCCAGCGCCAGTGCCTCGTTCAGCCAGGTCTGCAAAGCCGCTGCCGAGCCTGCGGCGGTGCTGACGCAATGCGCATCCATCTGATCGGAAAGCGCCGCGATCTGTTCCCGCAGTCGATCTGTGACGGGTTCGTCATAGACGCCGGAGGGGAGTTGGGTGCGTCGCCACATCGACATAGTTTGGCTTCCACGCAGTTCAGGTGCCAGATCGGCTAGATCCCGCCAGGCTGAACGGCGGTTGCGCCAACGTCAAGAACAAGTGATTGATTTGGCGGCCGCGGAGTCCACCCAGCGATCAGGGCGCTTATCTCTGGATATCCAGACTCACAAATGGGCCGCATGCCCCCCGGCGAGATCAAGCTTGAGGTTCTTGACGCGCCTTCACGAATACGCTGACCCGATCGCCTTGATGCAGCATGCGCTGAGACGCGCCGCGACGTCATCGAAGTCCAGCCTCGGCGTGGCGTCTGCTTCCTGCAAGTAGAGCCGACGATTGACTTCAACCATGACCGCCCCGACACGCAGGTCGCGCTGGTATCGGCTCGCGGGAACCATAGCGCCCGAGAAAGGCTGATTGATCGCGATGGTCCAACCGGCGCCGCTGAAGGCACTGGCGAAGGCTTGGGCGATCGCCTCACTGGTGTGAAATGGATCGGTTCCGATGCAGATCTCTGGGCGGGAAAGCGACGCATCGCCCTGCTCGTAAGGCAAGGGCGTCGAAGGAAAGCTGTGGCAATCAAGGACGAGACACTGGCCGTGCCGATCTACGGCCGCCGCCACGGCGCTCTCCAGCCGGTCATGGTGCGGGTAGTACCACGCCTGCATGAGCGACGAGCGCTGCTCGTCTGACAGTTGTCGGCGTAACGGAGCCAGTGACGACGTTACACGGTCGATCGCACCCATCCCCCGGGCGGCCATCGGCTCGTTTTCATCGTCTGCAAAGCGCTCGACGTCGACCACCAAGCGGCTCACGGGAGACTTGACGACCACCGCTTCGCCGGCACAGGTCGTGAACAGAGCCTCCGTGAGGTGATCGGTCATCTGGCGAAGCTCTTTCCGGAGTTCCTCATCGGTCAGTAGAAGCTGTCCCCGAACATCGGCGGGGATCATGGTGGTGTCATGTGGAACGTGCAGGACCACCCAGGGAGGAAATCGATTTGGATTCATTCGAAACTTCGCCCTTCCCCGAGGACCTCAGCGACCGCCTCCCTGAGTTTGGGGTGAATACTGTCGAGGTAAGTAGGATCGTCGTCGGCGTATTTACAAACATTATCGCGCCACTCACCCTTGATCAATTCAGACAATGCCTCGAAGACTGGGTCAGGGCGCTCCTTGCCAGTCGACCGGTGATCTTGCCATGCGAGCCAGTTGTTTTCGGGGTCCCAACCCATAGCTAAAGACCTCCCCGGCCATCAACGTAGGAACGTCGACTACGATGGATTCAACGCGTTCGACAACGGCCTCTTCATACTGACCATCGAATTGCGTCTTTACGGCCCAAGTTTGCCAGTCGATTCGCACGACTTTTCTTGGGGAGAATGTGCACGGCGGCTCGAGAAAGGCGCTGAAATGCGTCTTCACCGAGTCGACAGCAACCCATCGGACATTTAGGATTTCGCTATGCAGTAGCTCTTCTTCGAATTGGTCGTAGCCGCATGCGCGGGCGGCTTCGCCGGACGCCTCGCGGATTGTTTTCGGGACTTTCTCCGGCCGATAGGCCAGACACTCCATTAAATTCGTCATAGCGGCACCAACCCCTCCCTCTAAATCATCCGGATTCGCGTAGTGATCTGCTCGGGTAACGACTTGCGCTCGCGCCACCGGTCGATCGGGCTTCCGCCGGCTTCCGCGGTTCAATCACTCCGGCGCTGCGCCAGCGAAGGCAACCAGCACGCGCTTCTCCAGCGGTGGGATGGTCTGGCTGAGTTTCTGGCAACGCTGCTCCAGGGGTCGTTGGGGTGCGCGCATATTGGATAGCGGCGATCAGTGGCGCCAGTTCGGGATCGTCGCGCGGGCCGATTTGCGCCAGCCAGTCGAGTGCCGCCTTGGCTTCGCTGCGGGCTTCGCCGGTGTAGGTGCAGGACACCGAGTCGAAGATGCGGCAGACCAGGGTGTAAAGCTGTAGCGATTCGGCGGGTGAGAATTGCATGGCGGAACTTCCCTCTGTGGTGTTGCCGGAAGCGAAAACATCAATGCGTCAGGACCAGTTCTGACTGAGTGGCTCACGGCGCCTGCCAACCGCTGTCGCCCTTCGGTTCGTAAACGCGCAGGCACTCGATCAGCGTGTTGTCGTGGATGTCGAGCACGCGGCGCAGTGGTGTCTGGTAGCCGCCGGCGAGGTTCCAGGCGATCGGAATTCCGCGGCTGGCGCAGTGCTCGAAGACGATGCGGTCGCGCTCAGCCAGTTGCTCGGTAGTGAGCCAGCCGCCGAGGGGGTCGTCGATGTGCGGATCCGCGCCGGCCTGGTAGAGCAGCACGTCGCAATCCTTGAACCGGCGCAGGATGGCTGGCAAGTCGCGGAAGAAGGCATCGGCATGCTTCGGTCGCACATAGGACTTGCCGATGGTGCAATGTTCGATACGAGTTTCGCGCAGGCGTTCGAGGATGTCGTCTGTGCCGTCGCCGTAATGCATGTCGGCATCGAGGATGCCGACGCGATTGGCGACGCCTTCCTCGAGCAGGACGCGCGTGGTGACCATGAGGCCATTGAAGGTGCAGTAGCCGTTTGCGTGTTCGTACCCAGCGTGGTGAAAGCCCGAGCACGGAGCGACTGCGACGGTGCCGTTGTTGATTGCGTCTCGCGCCGCCGCCAGCATGGCGCCGCTGGTGTAAGGCAGGCTCGCCGCGACCTCCGGTGAAAAATTGCCAAACCCATTCGGCAGTCGGCCGGCGAGCACGTCAGAAACGAAGTCGGCATCGTGCGCGAGCCGGAGCTGCGCCTGGCTCACGGGATCCGGCTCGAGAATCGCGAGCCCGGGCGCGATCGATAGCCAGGACTCTACGGCCTGCTGCGGCTTGTGCGCGCTAGGGGAATAGGCCTGCGGCGGGCCGAGCATCTTGGGCGTGTAGTGGATATTCACGAGTTGGCGCCTTCGGCTTGGTCGTCCTTGGCACCCTTGGCGATCCACAGGAGGGCCTGAGCGGCGTTCTCCTCAGGAAGGAACAACCCGCGGATGTTCGGTGGCAAGCGGAAACTGATGGTCTTGAGTGCTTTCTGCAATGTGTCGACGTCCTGCTGCAATCGCGCGACGACATGCGGTTGCCGCAGCCATTGCGCATAGGCATCGCGATCTTCCTGGGTGAGGTCGCCCTTGCCGTCGAGCAATTCCTGGATCGACAGACCGAACGGCTCGTCGCGGCCGTCGTCGGTCTTCTCGACCACGGTGATTCCCGTGTAGATGTCTTCCGGGCGCTGGATCATTTCCAGCTCCGCCCGGTTAGTGATGTGCGTCTGCTCGCGCCAGACCAGCTTGGCGTAATCGATGGTGCTGGCGAGGCCCAGAATGCGGCCTGACGGAAGGGTGGGCATGGTTTGATGCTCCTTGGCAGCGTGGCGGTGAACGCGCTGAAACAGGTCAATCTGGGCGGTGGTTTCGATCGTTTCGAAAGCCTCAGGACAATTTCTGATCCACGGGCGCTGGGATGTACTCGGAAACACAAAACTCGTCGACGAAGCGCTGCGGGATCGGCTTGGGATCGACCGCGTAATAGGCGGTGCCGGACCAGGTCAGTCCTGGCGAGTGCGCGATTTCGTGGGCTTTGCGCAGGATTCCTGGCAATGAATCCAGCCACTCGTCGAGGTAGCTCAGCAGCACTTTTTGGGCACCGATGTCCAGCCAGGCATCGGAGAACGAGTCCTCGTCGATGATCGGCGCGGCTTCATCGTCGGTGTCGGCGTCAGGGTCAGGGATGACTAGGTCCGCACGACGGGCCAGCAGTTCGTGGTAGATACCGTCGACTTCGCTTCGCCAATCAGGGTTTGCCCGGCCGGCGAGCAGCGCATCTTGCAGTTCGCCTTTGATGTGCTCCTCGCGACTATCCCATTCGCCGTTCAGGCAGCCGCCCACCAGCCCCTCGTCGTCTTCGATGGTTGCCAGCAGATGAGCCTCGCAGTGCTCATTGCCGTAGACCGGGCAGCGGACGGTGTCAAAGCCTGGCAAAGCCTGGGACAGCCACTAAGAAAGCAAAGCCTGGGACAGCCACTAAAGCGCGCCAAAGCCTGGGACAGCCACTAAAGCGCGGCGCGCGCAAACCCTGGCGCAAACCCTGGGACAGCCACTAGAGCGCCAAAGCCTGGGACTAGCCAAAGCCTGGGACAGCCACTAAAGCGCGGCGCGCGAAGCCTGGGAACGCCGGAGCCTGGACTGAAGCCTGGGATAGCAACTAAAGCGCAGCTCGCGATTTCACAAAGCGCGCCAA
>Ga0335394_10009198_pt1 | contig 11130 bp, 6 predicted proteins | sample MAT03_FD_205741 | JGI IMG/M metagenome (GOLD analysis project Ga0335394, IMG submission 205741) | Freshwater microbial communities from Lake Fryxell liftoff mats and glacier meltwater in Antarctica - MAT-03 (spades assembly) (version 2) ... | reverse complement strand
AACAGCGTGGCGTCCGGCGCGGGATAGCGGCGGGTGCGGCGATCCCGGCGCACGCCCAGGGCGCGCAACTACGCTTGGGTGAGTTTCCGGGCGAAGGCGGCCAGGTCGCGCTGTCCGCGGGCCACGCGGCTGAGGGTCGCCAGGGCGACCAGCGCCAGGAGTTCCGTCACCGGATAGGTCTTGATCCGGCGGCCCCGCCATTCGGGCACGGCCTGGAAGCGCGCCCGCAAGGCGCGCACGTCGTTCACAGGGTGGGGACAGCCGCGGGCCATTTGCTCCACGCTGGCCCAGGTGGGCGGCAGGATGCGGGCGGCCAAATGACGGCCGTGGCCCGGGGCTAGTTCGCGCACCCAGAGGGCCTTGGGCCGGGCGTGGGCCGTGTAGTAATCCTGGGCCGCGCGGCCGAAGCCTTTGGTGGCGCCGAGTTCCGTCCAGCCGCTGGCCTGGTAGGCGGTGCCGCGGAAGAGTTGGGTGTCCACGAAACTTTCCACCACGGCGATGGGATGGCCGTAGGCAGCCTGCCAGTCGTCGGACAAGCGGTCCAAGCACAGCCGCATGGCGCGGCTGGCGAGGTTGGGGTAGTGGCACTGGGGCAGGATGCAGAAGCAGCCGTGGTTGGCGACAAGAGGGAGGCGGGTTTGCCGCTGGGCGTTAATCCAGCCAATCCAGGGGTCGCGGGCCTGGAGATGTTTGGCGTCGGCATTCCAAGCGAGCAGGGCCAGCCACTGGCCGCGCCATTCGGCGACGTAGAGGAGTTGTTCGCCAACCAGGGCGCTGCTTTTGAGATAGTGCTGCGTGCGCAGCAGGCGCCGAAAGCGGACGCGCTCCTTGGGCTCGGTGACCCGGCGCAGAGTGAGTTGGTCCAAGACGGTTTGCTCGTCCGCCGTGGGCGCAGTGAAGGGGCTTTTCGACCTGCCCGAAAGTCAACCAGAGGAAGGACCCAATGTCCCGCTTTTTCCTGCACTTCCCTCTTCCTGAGTCGCTTGGATCTGTTGGAAAATCCACCCTATCGTTGCGCTTCCACTCGACGCCGGCCAGCGGGGCGAGGTATTGGAAAAGTTGCTTGTCGGCGCGCTCCAATTCCACGACTCGGCCTTCGGCCTGGGCGTAGGGCGCGAGCCTCGCGGCGACATTGTCGCTGATGGGCACCAGGCGGCGAGAACTGGTTTTTGAACTTGCTGGCTTTGACTTCGATGTCGCGTTCGGAGCCGGACAGGTGAATCTCGGCCCAGTCGAGGCGCTTGATCTCCTGCGCGCGCAGTCCGGCGAAGGCGGCGATGGCGAGGTACGGGACCATTTCCTCGCGGGCGCGCTACGCGCCGCGCTCGGTCACGGTCTGGAAGCGGGCGGCGAAGAGTTTGCGGAGTTCGGCGACGCTGAAGACCTCGATCTCTCCAGAGTCGTCGTCGGGACGCTCGACGGCACCCATTTCGTCCCAATCCTTGGGCAGATATTTGCGGGCCTTGGCGAACTTGAACAGGGTGGCGATGACGCGGCGGAAGTTGATCTGACTGCGCCCGGAGAGCTTGAGGCCGGCAATCCAGTCGTTGATCTCCGCGCCGGTGACCGTGGCGATGGGGACGCCAAAGGCGTCGGCGAAGCGAGCGAGGCGCTTGCTGAGGTCGGTGACGTAGGCGCGGCTGCGGCCAGCACCGGTCTTGGCGGCGAGGAGTTCGTTGAGGACTTCGCGAACGGTCTTCTTCGGGAGGCCGGATGGGTGGCGGAGGAGGAATTCGGCCACGGCCTGCTGGAGCGTGACACCGTTGGGGAGGCGACGGGCGGCGGCTACGTAGTCGGCGATGGCGACGTTAAGGTCGGCGGCGGCGCTCCAAGCGCGGAGTTTCTGCATGGCGCTGACGTAGGTGGAACGGTCAGCGCCGGTGAGCTTAAGGGCCTCGCTGTCACCGTTGACGAGGTTGACAATGATGCTCTGGGCTTCGCGACGGGCGGTGGTCAGGTCTGTGAACTTGCGGAGGATGCGCTTGTTGCCTTGGTAGTAGGAGATCGCGAACTGGGGATGCTCTGCGACCAATTGCTTCTCTCCGGCATCGCCCCGCTGGCGGTAGATGCGGTTGATGGTCTCGTAGATCGGGACGCGGATGTTGCCTTCCTTGACGACTTCAATGGGACCTTTTCTCTCGGCGGCATGGTTCGCTTTCATGCCGACATTGTTCCGTATCTGTTCCGTCAGGTCGATATATTTCAAAATAAGCCAACAAAAGCTGGTGGAGGCGGGGGGAGTTGAACCCCCGTCCCTAACCCCTGCCCCGGCCGCGACTACATGCTTAGCCCACAGAAATTGTCGGCTGCCGGATAACCTGTGGACGCGAATCCGGCTGCTTAGCCCGCATGGAATTTCTCGGCTGTCGGCGCGCAGACTCCGCCTTCAACCATGCCTGCTGTTGCGTTCTTCCGGCCTAGCAGGTGTCCGCCAGAGAACGTCGAGGCACTTAGGCCGCGAGAGCTAGTTCTTGATTAGCTGTTTTGTTTTGATGCGATTTTTTACGAGGCCAACGCATCGTCCTCGGCATGCCGCCTCCGGCTCAGCGATCAGGTCGAAACCAGTACGCCCCCAGTTCAGCGAACGCGCGCAATATCGGCGCAACCTCAGCGCGGGTCAAGGCTGGGGATGCGCGGCGAGCGAAACTGCAAGGAGGTATGGAACTGCGTCGGCCAGAGCCTATGGCCCGAAGTTGCCTGCGCCCGCCAGAGAATCCCTTGCCCAACCGCGCCGCCATTATCACCTTCCGCGACCGCCCCTTCATTCCATGACCTCGCCCGACTCTTTTTGGCTGTTGGATCCGGCCGTCACATTCCTCAATCACGGTTCCTTCGGCAGCACGCCGCGGCCGGTGCTGGCCGCCCAGCGCGCTTGGCAGGACCGCCTGGAACGGCAGCCGGTGCAGTTCCTCTGGCGCGACTTGGAGCCGTTGCTGGATGACGCTCGTGCGGCACTGGCTGGATTCGTCGGGGCGCAGGCGGAAGACCTGGTCTTCGTACCGAATGCCACGGCGGGCGTGAACACGTTCCTGCGATCGTTCCCGCTGAAGTCGGGAGATGAGATTCTCCTGACCGACCACGAATACACTGCCTGCGCCAACGCCGCCGCCTTTGCCGCGGAACAGGCGGGCGCGCAAGTCGTGGTTGCGAAAGTTCCCTTCCCGCTCGCCGCCCCGGAGGAAATTGTCGCTGCCATCCTCGCCTGCGTGACGCCGCGCACACGCCTCGCCCTGCTCGACCATGTCACCAGCCAGACCGCGCTGATCTTCCCCATCGAACGCTTGGTGCGTGAGTTGGCCGCGCGCGGCGTCGAGACGCTCGTGGACGGCGCGCACGGCCCGGGCATGGTGCCGCTGCAACTCCATCAACTCGGCGCCGCCGCCTACACGGGCAATTGCCACAAATGGCTTTGTGCTCCCAAGGGCACCGCTTTCCTGCATGTCCGTCGCGACTTCCAGCCGCGCGTCCGCCCGCTGGTGATCAGCCACGGCGCCAGCAGCTCGCGCACGGATCGCTCGCGGTTTCTGATCGAGTTCGGGTGGCCGGGCACGTTCGATCCGGCAGCGGTGCTCGCCGTGCCGGAGAGTCTCCGACTCATGGCCGCGCAAGTTCCCGGCGGTTGGCCGGTAGTCATGCGCCGCAACCACGAACTCGCCCTCGCCGCGCGCCAGTTGCTGGCGGAGTCGCTGGGCGTGCCGGTGCCGTGTCCGGACGAAATGGTAGGCAGCACCGCCGTATTACCGCTGCCCCCGGCCCCCGCAAACGAACTGCCGCCACCGCCGATTTACCAGGCCCCGCTCCAAGCGCGACTGTTGACCGAGTTTCAGATCGAAGTCCCCGTCATCCACTGGCCCGCCTTCCCGCAGCGATGGCTCCGCGTCTCCGCGCAGCTTTACAACTCGCTGGTGCAGTACGAACGGCTGGCGGCGGCACTGCGACAGATTCTGAGCGGAGGTTGAAGCCCGGCCCGCGGCCCACAACTTCCTGGCCCGATAGAAGGGCGCCGCGTTCGTGGTGCTCATCGGCGCGAAGATGCGGAAGGGATTCGTCAGCGTCACGCTGGTGAGCGGTTGCCACCGCACGATCGCGTCGAGGTTGGTTTTGGTCTGCACCTCGAAGGTATTCGTCGGCGCGCCGTAAAGGACGCGTTGCACTTGCTGGCCCGGCGGGCGATTGAGATCCACGCGGGAGGGATTGACGACGAATTCAGCCACGCGGTAGTCGGTGTTGGCGCGCGGCGGGCCGGCGATTTGCTGGAAGGAGTTGGTCAGCGGCACGCGCTGGAGGAATTGCCAGTCGTTGGTGGGGTTCAAGGTGCTGCGTTGCTCGACGAGATAGCTGCGCCACGCGCTGCCATGGAGCGTCAGGTTGGGATCGGAGATGAACGCGGGCGGCAACACCGGGTTGCCGGGCGGGATGTCCACGGTGACATTCGCCAATAGCAATGCCGAGGTGCCCAGCAGGATGACGCCGTTGTTGCGCGCGGTGAGGCTGGCGAGCGGCGAGCCTTGCGAAATAAAACTGTTAAGCCGGGACACATCCAGCACCGCGCCGGGACCATCCGCCAGCAGGGCCACGCCGTGGCGAGCAATGGAAACGAGGTTGCTCAGGTTCACCGTCCCTCCCGTCATGGCCTCGACCCGGAAGTAGCCACAGCCGTCGCCGGTCAACGTCGTCACGGCGGGGGCGTCAATGCGCGAGCCGGCATCCGAAGCCCGCCAGACCGCTTCCGCGCACGCGCCGGCCTTGGCGGCGCTGGTCAGGACGGGAAGGAAACGGCCCCCGCGGCGCTGGCATACACGGATCCGAAATCGAAGTTGGTCAACGTGAGAAAGTTGGCGGACATCCCCTGCACGGTAACGCCAATGAGTCGCCGCAACTGGGCGATGTCTATGAGGCCACCGCTGCGGAGGTCCACCCCCACGCGGCCCGCCCCCCAGGCGTGGGCACTTTCACCTGACCGCTGTTGTAGGCCGCAAGGTTCAGGTAGCGATCCACACTGGGGAAGTTCGTCAGCTTGCGCAAATCCACGACGCTGGCCGCGCCGTCAGCCCAAGCTTCGACGTAGCCGTTGGTGAGCGTGATGAGGTTGCCGAGGATTAAGAACCCGCCGGAGAAAGCCCGCAGCCTCAGATAGGCGCAATCGCCGCCGTAGGCGTTGGTGACGCTCGAGAGGTCGAACACGCTGCCCGCGCCGCGTTGGGAGAACCTGCTTGCTTGGGCTCGCAAGGATTGCGTCCAAGCTGGGTGGCTTGCCGGTCACGACGAGAACGACGCTTGGGAAATCACCAGAGATGGACTGGCGAACCTCGCCGAGTGGACGAGGCGCTTTGCAGACGGCCAATACGACGTCCGGACATGCTACCTTTAGACGCCGGCCTTGAAGCGACGCTTTCAGCCCGACTACCAGCCATCTTCCCTCGACACCCCTCGCCCGGCATCGATCTACGAGCAACACCCCCGCACGTGTTCAAAGCTCGATCTTCTCATTGAACTTCTGAATCGAACCGCCAAAGTCCCGGAGCAGGTTCCCGGCTAGGGACACGGTGTGGCCGTGACCTCATCTGCGCCAGCAGCCGGTGACTCTTGCCGCCGCCACGGGCGCCGCCGTAGCCGATGGCGGTCGGCCCGTCGGCCGCGTCGCACGAACGCGCCGCCGCCGAGGCCGCGAGTTGGCGCTCCTGGAAACCAAACCTCCGGCCCGATTCGCCCCCACGGTCGCCCGTTGGCGCGCCCCCCAGAGTTCGCCGCCAAGGCCCCGCAAGTCAGTGCCGCAGTTCCGCGGCGGCGCGCCCCGGCGTCCGTTTGTAGGCGACCTATTCGATGCCCCCGGTCCGCAGCACCGACTCCGTGTGACCCGCCGCCCCGTAGCGTCGCCACACCCGCTTGACCTACCGATAGCTCAGGCCCGACACCTCGACCGCATACACCAGGGTCAACTCCTGCCGCACAGCCAGCCATGATCGTGATCCGCAATCGTTCTTTCCGGTTCATTGTCAAAATTTCCCTTGGGTCGCCACTGTGCCATAGCTACCCGCCCCAAGTAGGGGACATTTCTATCGAGTTCGCAGCGGGTCATTCTGATGGAGCTCCGCCACCACTGCAGCAGTTCTCAGTTTGACCCCGACCGCCTAAAGGCGGGATTCCAAACCCCGCTATCCGCTGCCGAAAGCCGTTCGGAGTCCCGGCTTTAGCCGATTCTGGGCGCGACCCAGGGCCAACATGAGAACTGCTGGCACCACTGTGGGGCGAGTTGACACCGGGAGCCGGTGGGCGCAGTCTCGGCCCATGCACTCGACTCGGACGTGTTCATGCAGTCACGGAGCGCGGCTGTCTCCGCCGCCGCCGCGGAATCCAAGGGCCAGACCAACTTCTCCGCCAGGGGCTCACGAACCCCAGGGAGTGAGCGCGAGCGTTCCCGCCGGCGCGGTTGGAAAACCCTGCGCCACCGGTTTTCGAACGCGGCTGCGGCTGAGACAGCCGCGCTCCGACGGTATCGTTGCGCCTCAGTGTTCCTCAGGAGACTCGCACTTTGCGATGGGTTGGCTGGCCAACCGCCGCGCGCTTGCCCGGCACGGCCGGACGCTCCTGTTCTTCGTCGCCGCCCTGCTCGCCACGGCCACCTTGCGCGCTGCGGACCCGGAGTTGCCGCCCGGCGATTTCGTGGCGCGGGTGTATTACGAGCAGATCAACGACCTCGCGAAGCTGGGCCATTACGACCTGCACGAATACAACAACTGGGCCGAGAAGTGGGTGCGCGTGTCGGCCACTGAGGAGATTTTCAACCACCTCCGCCGTGCCGGTTGGCGCGTCACCGTGGACGCCGAGGCCACGGCAGACTTGCGCCCCGTCACGCCGTTCACGTTCTACGGCGCCTATCGGACAGTGACTGAGTTGTATGCCGACCTCACCACGACTGTCTCCAACTACCCCGCACTCACCGAGTTGGTCACCTACGGGCAAAGCCAGAACAAACTCATCGGCGGCGACTATCATGGCGGCGTGCTGCTGCCCGGTTTCGACCTCAAGGCGATCCGCGTGACGAACCGGCAAATCCCCGGCCCAAAACCAATATTCTTCCTCATGGCCAACATCCATGCCCGCGAGATCACCACCCCCGAGGTCGCGATGCGGTTCCTGGACTGGCTGGTGCGCGGCTACGGCACCAACGCGGATGCCACCTGGCTGGTGGACCAGCATGAGACGTGGATCGTGCCGACGGCCAATCCAGACGGTCATTGGCTCGTCGAGCGCGGCGGCGCCAGTCCCTACTCTCAACGAAAGAATGCCCATCGCAGCGGCAGCACTTCCTGGCCGCCCAGCAGTTCCGCACAATACGGCGTGGACTGTAACCGCAACCATAGCTTCAAGTGGAACCAAGGCGGTGTGAGCACTTATCCCCTCGATCTCACTTATCTCGGAGCCGCGCCCGCTTCGGAATCAGAAGTCTCCGCGCTGCAAGACTTGGTCCGGTCCCTCATTCCCGACCAACGCGGCCCGTTGGACACCGATGCGGCACCGGATACCACCACTGGCATACTGATCTCGCTGCACAGCTATGGCAATCTCGTGCTTTGGCCGTGGGGTTACACGACCACGACTGCGCCCAACGCGACTGGCCTGCGGGCCATCGGGCAGAAGTTCGCAACTTACAACGGTTACACACCGCAACAGTCGGTGCAGCTTTATCCGACCAGCGGCACGTCCGACGACTGGGCCTACGGAGAGTTAGGCATTGCGGCCTACACTTTTGAAATGGGCACCACGTTTATGCCAGCCTTCAACACCGTGGATGGAAACCAATGGCCTACCAACCGACCGGCTTTAGTCTATGCCTGCAAGCTCGCGCGCACGCCTTATGCCACCGTGCGCGGCCCGGACGCGCTTGGCATCGCAGTCGCGGCATCCAATGGCTTCGTGACCGTCAGCGCAACCATCAATGATACCGGCAATGGCGGCCAGACAATCCAGGGGTCCGAGTGTGTCGTGGATACCCCGTGGTGGAGCAATGGGGCCGCGCCCATTGGCATGTCCGCGACCGATGGACTCTACAACAGCCCAGTGGAAACGGTGAGAGCGAGCCTGCCGGAGACGCTGTTCCGGGAAGGTCGGCGCAGCGTATTCGTGCGGGGCCGGGACAGTGCTGGCAACTGGGGGCCGCCCAGCGCGGTGTTTGTGGATCTGCGGACGCTCGCGCCCTTCCTCTCGGTCGCCTCGGAGGCCGACGGCGCCGCGGTGGTTAGTTGGGCCAGCGTGACGAATCTCACTTACTCCCTGCTCACAAAAGCCGAGCTCCAACAACCCTGGCAGGAAACGCTTTTCACCAATGTCCCGGGCACGGGCGGCCTGCAGACCTATACGAACCGCGACCGGGCCGCGACGATGTTCTTCCGCCTGCGAGCCTTGCCGCGGTAGCGAGCTTTCGCAGCGCCGCCACTCAAAGCCTTCGATTCGTGACGACTGCAATGGTTTGCGCGCATTCAGCGATGCGGTTGGATATCTGTGATTATCGGACGTTGGGACTTTGAGGACGGCTCAGTTGGCCACTAATCGCTTGGCGGTTTTACCATCTCGCACCCCCGCAAGGCAGGCAGATGAAGTTGGCTAGGCACACGAACTGTGCCCCTGAACCCAGGAAGGCGGGGCTGCCTCGCCGCCCTGCACTTCGGGCCGGAGAGCAGCTCAGCGCTACCGGGTTCATGGGTAGTCTCGTCGGTCCACGAACCGAGGGTCGGGGCCATGAACCTGCCGGACAAGTCGGAGCGGGCCACTTTCTGGGGCTGCACTTGCGCGGTCGCCCACCGCTCAGGAGTTCTGTGACTGGCCACTGCGGCTGTGTGCGGGCATATTCCGGCCATGCTTTCTGGACTTCGGGTTGTTTTCATTGCGTTGGCTTCGGCAGCGGTGCTGGAGGCGTTGGCCCCGGCACTGGCGGCGACCAACGGCTTCGGCTTCGCCGGCGTCGAGATTTTCCCGGTGGATCCGTATGTCAGCCACTTGCAGCCGGCCGATTTCGACGGCGACGGGCGCAAGGACTTGGTGCTGGTCAACAACCTGCGCTCGAAGCTCACGCTCCTCTACAACCAAACGGGCCACACCAACCCGCCCGCGCCCGTCGCCGGCGTGAAGCGCAACCTCAACGACCTGCCGCCCGACGCGCGGTTCCGCCTGGAATCCATCCCCTCGGAGAAGCGCATCACCTGCCTCGTGGCGGCGGACTTCAACGGCGATGGCCGCCCCGACCTCGCGTATTACGGCGATCCGCGCGAGTTGATCGTGCTCTACAACCAGGCCCCCAACGGCTGGAGCACGCCGAAGCGCTGGCCGGTGGACGACGGCCAGCTCGCGCTCAATGCGCTGACCAGCGGCGACCTGAACGGCGATGGTCGCACGGACTTGGTGCTGCTGGCGGAAGACCATTTGTGGCTCCTGCCGCAACAGGCGGCGGGCGGACTCGGCGAGCCGGTGAAAATTCCCCTCGGCTCACTCGCGAGTCTCGCCCACGTCGCGGACGTGAATGGCGACGGGCGCAATGATCTCGTGCTGGTGCAATGGGACAGCCCGACGCCGCTCCGGCTGCGCTTGCAGGACGCCGGCGGACAACTGGGGCCGGAGATTTATTTCAAGCTGCCGCAAATCCGCGCCTTGTGTCTTGAACCCCTGGAGGCGGGAAGTGCGCCGCTGCTGGCAAGCATCGCGCTCAGCTCCGGACGCGCGGGAATCGGGATTCTTGCCCAGCGTCCCGCGGAACCACTAGTCGGCGCTTTGCGGAGCGGGCAGTTCAGCGTGGTGCCGCTGGCCCGCACGACCAAGGCGGGCCGCGGCTTGCTCTGGGCCGATGTGAATGGCGATGGGCAGCCCGACCTGCTCGCTGCGGAGCCGGAGTCGGGGCAGCTCACGGTGGCGCTGGGGCAGGCGGACGGCCAACCCGCCGCGCCGCGCACGTTTCCTTCGCTCACGGGGATCAGTGAAATTGCCGTGGCGGATTGGGAGGGCGACGGCCGCGCGGAGATCATTTTGCTCAGCCCGGACGAGCGGCAGATTGGCGTGACGCGCCTGGATGCACAGGGGCGGCTGCCGTTTCCGACGCTCATTCCCACCGAGGGCAAACCGCTGGCGATGGCCGTGGGCGCGCTCAAGCCGGGGGCCAAGCCAACGCTGGTGATCATCAATGACGACAACGGCCAGCGCTCGGTCCTGCTGCGTTCCGCCGATGGCAAGGCGAGCCGCCAGAAGCTCAGCCGGGAGTTTAAGTCGAACCCGGCCGCGCTCACCATCCACGACGCCGATCAGGACGGCTGGGCAGATCTGGTGCTGCTGACGCCGTACGAACGAGTGAAGGTGCTGCGGCAAAAGCCGGACGGCACGTTCACCGAGCTGGACGTAGCCCCGCCGGGCGGGCCCCTGGAGCAGCCCTGGCTGGCCCGCGCGGACGTGGACGGCGATGGGAAGCCAGAGCTGCTGCTGGCGCAAAGAAACTTTCTGCGCGCCGTCGTGCTCGAACCGGACGCAGCGGGCAGCGGGCGCAACAACACCAACTGGAACTTCCGCGTGCGTGAGCAGATCAACGGCGCGGGCAGCAACGCCCGGCTCGTGGCCGCCGCCCCAATTCCGCTGGGCACAAACGCGGCCGCCTTTCTCGCGCTGCTGGACGCCGAGCGGAGGGCGGTTTCGCTGTGCCAGCGCAACGCGGCGGGCGTGTGGGAGGTGGCGCGCAATGTGCCGCTGCCCGTGTGGGATTTCGCCGCGCTACAGACGCTGCCCGGCTCCGGGACGAACCTCGCGACGCTGGCCTTCCTCGGCCCCAGTTCCACCGCGCGGCTGCGCTTCGAGGGCGACACCTGGGAACTCAACGAACTCGACAGCTACGAAACGCCCATCAAGGACGGCCGCTTGACCGATGTGATTCCCGGCGATCTCAACGGCGACGGGCGCAAGGACCTGGTCTTCCTGGAAACCGGCAAGAATTACGTGGATCTGGTGGAGTTCTCAGCGGAGAAGAAGCTGCTGCCGGGGAACCGCTGGCCGGTCTTTGAGGAGCGCACGTTCCGCAATCGCCGCAGCGATTTCCCCGAACCGCGCGAGGCGGTCATCGCCGACGTGACGGGCGATGGCAAGAACGACCTGCTG
>Ga0335394_10009196_pt1 | contig 11130 bp, 13 predicted proteins | sample MAT03_FD_205741 | JGI IMG/M metagenome (GOLD analysis project Ga0335394, IMG submission 205741) | Freshwater microbial communities from Lake Fryxell liftoff mats and glacier meltwater in Antarctica - MAT-03 (spades assembly) (version 2) ... | reverse complement strand
TACATCATGGCTGCGCGTTTTGCTCCTCCCATTGAGCCAGTAAATAAATATTTATTTTCGTTAGCAACAGAATTGATCTCATTGATTATATGAATATAAGTAATCATCGTAAAAATTACGAATTTCTGGGACTAGTATTTTGCAAAACACCTCCCAAAAAACACCCAAAACCTACATAATATGCAATTTTTTTGTTATTTTTAATTCGTGAGAGAACCATACACTACATATGTTTCAAGCCCAACGGATTACAATCCCTTCGGGATGTTAACGGTGGGTAGGAGTTGGAGTGTGGGGAGTGAGTATAGGTATGGGTTTAATGGAAAGGAACAGGATGATGAGATAAAAGGCTCAGAAGGAGCAAGTTATGATTTTGGAGCAAGGATGTATGACCCAAGAATTGGGAGATGGTTGAGTTTAGACCCGTTGGCAAATACTTCACCAAGTTTATCCCCTTACAATTTTGCAGCTAATTGTCCCATTGTTTTGATTGACCCTGATGGAGAAAAGGAAAAGCCATACGAAAAGGGTAAATCTAAACCTGTACAAGAAGTTGTATCAACAAGAACGGTGTTAAAGATGAATGCTAGTTATAGAACTATTAATTGTCCAGAAAATACCTCTGCTTATAATTGCCATTCTTTTGCATGGCATAAATCTAAAGGAGATACATATGATGGCGTAGGTAATAATGATCCAAATATCCCAAAATGGGATAATGATCCAACAGATGATATTAAAGAACAAAGAGCTAAACAATTACATAAAGATTTTAGAAATAAAGTTGGTGATAAAGTTATATATTATCAAGATGTTAACGAAGACGGTGTGTGGCAAGACGACGAGCCTATTGCTCATTCCGCCCTTGTTAAAGAAATTGACAAACAAGGAAACACTTTAACTGTGGAAGGTAAAATGGGACAAGCAGGAATGTCTACAAATCATCCTGGAGCTCCTGCTTATTACGAAACTGATTATGGTGAATCAACAGGTATTAAATTATCTAGAGCATATTTTAGGACTGATGGAAATATTCAAACTTTGGGTAATACACAATTTGATTCAAATGCAATTAGGAAAGGCGAAAATGGAGTATTAATTGCTCAGGACATAAAGACTGGTAACGATTTTGGAGTAACTAGAGATTCAAAAACAGGGAAATATGACTTTGTGAGAACTACAACAAAAAAGGAGACAGTCAAATAACATGAATAATCTATCTAAAATATTTAATTTATGAAAACATTAATTAAATATCTCTTAATATTATTTTTAATTACCTCTTGTAAGGGAAATTTTAAAAATGAAAAATTGCATGGAATCGATTTATTTAAAACAAAAATTAAATATATACAAATTGATAATGACATTACAGAAAATGAAATATTGGAGAATAGTTATTTTATATCTTATACAATTAAAGATTATAAAAAATTACAAATTCATTTTTCATGGAAAACCAATAATATTCAATTAAATACGTTGAATTTATCATTTGGTGTTGAAAATGAATATTTTAGATGTGTTTTTGATAAGACAGATTTTTTAGATATGAAAGTAAATGATACAATTATTTTAAAAACCATTAATCTTGAATCTTCAAAATTTTTATCTTTAAAAAGTAATATAGAATATACTTCAGATGATTTTTTTAATAAAATTTTAGTAAGCAAGAAAGTAGTAATTTTTGCGACAATACAGGATTTATCTTTACTTTCAAAACGTAGACTTTCTACTTTTACAAGAACCTCAAACATTATTAACATTACATTACAAAAAAAATAAAAACAAAAAAAATAAACAAGAATTAATAAGTGCATTGGCCAGTAAAACAGGCAAACCGCAAACAGAAGCAAAGGCGTTTTTAGAAGCATTTACAAGTACAGTTACAGAAACTTTAAGCAAAGGCGATAAACTTACTTTAATCGGCTGTAAGCCCTCGACCAACCACGTATTGCACAATTAAACAATGTGTCATCTCTTTGCATGTATGAATAAAGATAGTATAAATTTTGCGGAGCAAGTTGCTCTTTGGAAAGCAAGCGGCAAGTCGATGGCAGCTTACTGTAAAGAACAAGGACTTAATTACCAGACGTTTACTTACCATGTTTTGCGAATGAGAAAAAAAGAAACAGATGCTACTGCTACTAGTAGTTGTGCTCAACTCAATGTGCCTGAAAAAACATCCATTGGAATTGAATATCATTTTACAAATGTCGGCCATTTTATTTTGCCTAAAATTGAAAGTATAAAAAACCACTTAAAAATAAATCAAATATCAATTTGAAAATTACTAAACCATGCAATAAATGCAATTTTATCGTTATTTTTAATTCGTGAAAAACTCAACCTATATGATTGTTTCAAGTCGATTGGATTATGATCCCTTCGGGATGTTAACGGTGGGGAGGAGTTGGAGTGTGGGGAGTGAGTATAGATATGGATTTAATACACAAGAGCAAGATGATGAAGTGTATGGCAATGGGAATTTGAATAGTGCATTGTTTTGGGAGTATGACACGAGGTTGGGAAGGAGGTGGAATTTGGATCCAAAACCAGAAATGGCCATTTCTATGTATGCCTGTTTTAAAAATAGCCCAATTTATTCATTTGATTTAAAAGGCGATACCACATTTCGCTTCAATTTAAAGGGTGAATACATGGGCGTAGATGGGCAAAATGACACCGGACTTTGGGGTATTATAGGTGAATATAAAACCATTGATAAGAACCTCCAAGTTTGGAATGGGGATAGGTATTTTCAATTTAACGACCCTAAAATAGGCGTATATAAATTAGAATCCTTAAAAGTAGGTACCGAAGTAATAACATTAGTTTCTGACGAAGAAATTAATAATATCATGAGTCAAACTGATATTCATTGGCGTTGGCTTGGAAGTAGATTAAATTTTGCCGCTACAGAATCAGGAAGAGATGGCAGGGGTTCTGGTAAAATGGATTATGGATTAAAACTTGGAGGGTCTCCAGGCGGAGGTAAGAACGAAGGAATTGGTAGTTTTTTCTTGTATGAATCAAGTAATACGGCATATAATGCAATGGATGCTGGGCAATTTTTGTGGGGTCAAGCAATGAATCGTCTAGGATTTGAATATCATTCGGCTCAAGCTGGATCACAAATTAATGAAAAATTAACCGATTCGCCTGCCGACCAAAGAGCAATTAAAAGCGGATTCTTTCATCAGGTTACTGCACAAAAAGAGACATATTTTGATCTTTAACCGTTACAATATGAATTTCATAAAAAAAATGCAGTATTTTAAATTACTTTTTTTAATTATAATCTTAAGCCTATTACTAATAGCTTCTATAAACTACGATTATATTAATTATTTCACAATAATGTTAATGATAGTTGTCCTTGTTCCGTATTCAATTGGTTGGTTCATCCTTCAACATTTTGTTAAAAATAAATTATTCCCTTATTATTATAAATTATTTACCATTTTTACATTAATGCTACTCACACTAATTTTCATTTTTCAAAATTAAACCGATTGATTTTAGGCTCCCCTGATAAAGGTATCCGATAAAATTAGTGAAATAATTAATTATTCCGATTTTTTCCAGTTTGTCAGTATTAATAAATACAAATCAGTAAGTTTTGTATCTGAGATTCTTTTTAAAACATCTTCAAGCCATTTTTCAGCATTCATTCGCCGGCAGAAAGTGCTTAAATAGGCAATAAATGCAATTTTTTCGTTACTTTTAATTCGTGAGAGAACCATGCACCACATATACTTCAAGCCGATTGGATTATGATCCCTTCGGGATGTTAACGGTGGGTAGGAGTTGGAGTGTTGGAAGTGAGTATAGGTATGGGTTTAACACACAGGAGCAAGATGATGAAGTGTATGGAAATGGGAATTTAAATACGGCGGAATTTTGGGGGTATGATACTAGATTGGGAAGGAGGTGGAATGTTGATCCTTTGGCAGCTACATTTACTTGGAGTAGCCCTTATGCTACCTATTCTAATAATCCTATATGTAGAATTGATCCTAATGGTAAAGGAGATTATTACACTAAGGACGGCAAACATGCAGGAAATGATAAAAAAAGTGATGATAACAAAGCATATGTTACTACCCAAGAAGCAATTGAAATCAATACAGTTGACGGTATAACTGATTGGGATAAGGTTATTGCTAGTTCCTCAACGAAATTATTAGATATTTCAAATACTGATTTGTTAACAATTGCTGGAAAGGTTCGTAATGAAACTACTTCATCTGCACAAAATCCAACTGATTGGAAAGAACCATTTGCAATTGCAAGTGCATTAGGAAATTCTGCTGAAATAAAAGAAACTGATATAATGGATGTAATAGGAAGATCTTTAGCAAGTTCAAATTTTACAATAGATAATAATGATCCATATTCATTTTTACCAATAGCTGCCGTGATAAATGAAGTAACTGGAGGATTTGATTATTCATTTGGAGCTGTAGCATGGGATGGTGGTGATTTATTTGGTATTGGTTTCTCACAATATCATCCGAGAGTTCAAGGCATTGATTTTACGCCCACACTGTATCTAGAATACACACAATTTTGGCTAACAGATCTACCTGGAGGCTCCACGAGCAATAGATTAATGACAAATAATCGAATGAATCCTTCAAATAATTTTACAGTCGGTATTCATCAAGCTACAGCTGGAAGTGTTATTGGAGCTGTAATGTTAAAATCTGTAGTCGTCTACAATGGTACAGTATTTTGGGCGCCTAACTATAATGCTAAACTGCAAATACCAGATGGGAAAGGCGGATATAGCTTTGAAGATCCTAATACAAAAGTCAATTGGAAAGTTCATCTATAAATAATAATATGAGAGCAATAATAGTTATCCTTTCATTAGGTTTAGTATCATGTCAACAAAAATCAAAAGCATACAAAAACCCAACCATTAAGGTCTCAGAATTAATATCTGGAGATACATGCAAAAATAAAATGCGTGACACACTATTTAGTAACGGATCATTTATTGGGTTTAAATGGGACACCCTTGAAGATAACTATCAAATGATTTATGGGAATAGAGAATTCTTTAAAGGTACTGGCTATTTTACCAATTGCAAGGAATTAGATTTGTTATATAAGTCTAGATTTAATATTGAAGGATATAATTCGAATTTTATAATATTAACTAGAAGTTGTGGGTCAGACTGTAGAACCGCATTATTACTACCATTAGATAAAAATAGAAAACAATTTGAAATTAATGATTATTTAGCAATTAATTCTGAATTAGGACTTATTGTATATTTGTCCTCATCTGCCTTTAATAATTTAATTATTATACAAAATATAAATAATGGTAAAAATGTGTCAAAAATAATAAATGATTTTACAGGAGGAGGAGCAAGTCTTATAAATCATAAAGACATGATATTTTCTTCTTCTAAATTTAAAATGCAGTATATGATTAGCGACAGAGATAGCGCGAAATTTAGATTATTAGAGATAGATTTTAGTGCTCTGTTATAAAAAAATATTAAATGAAATTTAAAGGATGAAATGTTAACTCATTGGAAATTCTACATATGCAGACCCCACTTTTGCGGTAAGCCCCCGATAAAGCACGTTCGATAAAAATAATGAAAAAAATAATTATTCCGGTTTATTCCAGTTGTTCGGTAATAATAAATGCAAATCGGCAAGTTTAGGATCTGAGATTCTTTTTAAAACATCTTCAAGCCATTTTTCAGCATTCATTCGCCGGCAGAAAGTGCTTAAATAGGCGAAAAATGTAATTTTTTCGTTACTTTTAAATCGTGAGAGAACCATGCACCACATATACTTCAAGCCGATTGGATTATGATCCCTTCGGGATGTTAACGGTGGGTAGGAGTTGGAGTGGGGGGAGTGAGTATAGGTTTGGGTTTAACTCACAAGAGCAAGATGATGAAGTGTATGGCAATGGGAATTTTAATACAGCGGAATTTTGGGGGTATGATACAAGATTGGGGAGGAGATGGAACTTGGACCCTAAGTCAAATCCTTCAATTAGTAATTACGCAACTTTTTTAAATAACCCAATCTTTTATTCAGATTTATTGGGAGATACAGTAATTGGATTATCGGCACGATCAGCTACTAGAACTAAAGACATTATCCAAGGAACTTTCAGCAAAGATTACCATAAAGATTTTCGCAAATTAATTAGCATAGGCGCAAACGGTATGGCGTTTAAACCAATTTCCAAAGGTGATTTCGATAAAGCCACAGCCAATCTTAATGAAGATGAGAAAGCATTAGCTCAAGGTTATTATGATGCTATAAATGCTAGAGAAAAATTTAGAGTAGGTGTTGTAACAAGTAATGAAACAATAGGTAATTATATTGGAAATATGGGACTAGAAATGGCAGATGGTACAATATTGACACCAAACAGCACCGGCGCAGATGTTGATGCTGGTGCCGGGGGAGGATTTAATGTTAAAATAAATGGCAATGAAAATTTAACTTTAATAGTTATGGATTCTAAAACTGTTATTAATGAGTATCGAATCAAAACCACAAGAAAATATTCTCCTGGGCTTGTTTCTTCTGGTGAAACTTTAGCACATGAGATGCTCGGACATGGATTAACAAGGCACGATGAGAATAATAGATATACACAATGGGTAAACGCTATTAGATTATCAAATTTATATCTAAGGGTTGCTAGTGATGGTACTAAATATAGAGATGGTAGTTCACATAGTGGACATGGTGGCGTACCAGGCAATTCTGATCAAATGAATAAAATTCCTGAATATTTAAATGATTAAATCATGAAATGGTTATACACTTTATTAGTTACCAGTTGCATTATTTCTTGTTCGAATGAACCCGATGTAACAAAATCGGTCTCTTTTCAAGTTGACGAAACTTATTTAATAGATTTAAAATCTATAATATGTTCCAGATATCCTTTGGACACTATATGCGTATTTAATGCAATAAATCATAAATCGAATTCAATTTTGTTTAAATTTAAAAGCGATACAATAATAACTGAAATATTTATCTTCAACACTCACTCCGATTTAACTAAAATTATAACAACCAAAGATTCTATAGACCAATTTCCTAAAATTAATTTTTCCTTGATGGCAAATAAATTGGTTATGAACTATGGTGAAAAAGATTTAGAATCATTTTCACCAGATATTATTTTGCTAAGATTTATTGCCGGAGAATTAAGAGAAAAGTATACCTTTAATGGGGCAAAACTTAATTGGAAAAGCTATGAATTAGACGAAATTCAAGCTTTAATTTTTCAGTTGAACAGGCAGATATAGTACGTGTATTTAAACGACAACTACCGCATTTAAAATTCAATATCGAGAAATGCCAAATAATAATTAAATAATGGTTTGATTGCTAAATATTTTTTCATTAACTATCCTAATTGCAATGTTATTTAAAAAGTTTCACTGAAGTGAGGAAATCCCGAAATTTATAAATATAACTATAAAACCAACCTAAAATCTGTAGAATATGCGAAATGTAAGGAAATTGGAGACTAATGAGTTAGAAAAAGTATGTCCACCGCGAAGAATGATGTCAGTTTGTCATTTACTTGTGTTTTGGAAATTGAGAAATCAGCCCACTCCTGTTTTGTGCGATGGGACACCCGAGCTAAATTTGTAATTTGAATAGGCTAACTAATTTTTGCTGCTCATCAGTTTTTAGCAAAAGTCGAGTGTAAAAGGTATTAGAATAAGGCGTTTGGAAAGTTACTTTATAAATTGTCTTTAATATATCTATTGCTCGTTCTGGGCTCAAGTCACTTTTCATCTCCTTCAATTGTCTTTCTAATTCTTTATAAATTTTACATGCAGTAAAGGAGATGCAAATGTGCGCTTCTATTCTTCGTTTTAAACGATGGTAAATTGGGCGAACCTGCAAACCAGACTTTGATATTCTAGATGTTTTTTCAATTGCCCACAATTCATTATAGCGATTGATAACTTCGTACCCGCATGGTGAACCACATCTTGCAAAACTAAAAATATCTGCTTCCCTTTGCATGTATGAATAAAGATACAATATTTTTTTTGGAATCTTTAGATAGGTGGAAAGTTATGGGCGTATTATCTGCCCCATGAAATTTAAAGGAAAGCATTATATAAAATCATGCATATAAAAGTAAGCGAAACTTGCAAAAACAAACAAAATTTACAATTTTTTCGTTACTTTTAATTCGTGAGAGAATCATGCACCACATATACTTCAAGCCGATTGGATTATGATCCCTTCGGGATGTTGACGGTGGGTAGGAGTTGGAGTGTGGGGAGTGAGTATAGATATGGGTTTAACACACAAGAGCAAGATGATGAAGTGTATGGAAATGGGAATTTGAATAGTGCGGAATTTTGGCAATATGACCCGAGGTTAATGCGAAGGTGGAATGTTGACCCGATTGTGAAACCTTGGGAAGTTCCTTATGCTGCATTCAGCAATAATCCAATTTTGAATATTGATCCGAAAGGGGCAAATGCAAATCCTGTTTATGACACGGAAGGGACTTTTTTAGGAACAGATGATAAAGGTTTAAAAGGCGAAGCATTTTTCATGAAGAAGGAAGATTTTGAACAAGGAATGATTCATGATAAAGCGGTGGAAAAAAATGTTGGAATTGAAGGATTAAAGGATCAAAATGCTCAAATAAAATATAAGGCAAATTACGAAACTTTAAATACAAGGCCTGATTATGATGGAATTGTTTCAATTAATGAAGGTGTTGCTTGGGCAAAAGATCATCCAAATTTAGATGACGACAATAATCCCAAGAATGGATTTAAATACGCTACAGCTTCAGATGCTTTATATTATGATGTGTCAAAAATGGATTTTGGATCATTAAAAAAAGAAGATTTCAACACGGTTGGTGTAGCGGAATTAATAAATTTATTATATAAAACAGATTACTTAAGTGATAATTCACGATTTACTACTTACGCACTAGGTCGAACCTATCTAACTTTAGTTAGAAACGAAGACGGAGGAATCGTTGAGGTAAAAAACGGCAACTGGAATAATTACGATTGGCACTATGGGGGAGATTTGGTAAGGAATTCCGCGCTGAGGATTGAACGAAAAAGAACTGGACTTAATGATACTCATGGCTTTCCACTTTTTGTATATGGTCAAGGTAAATTAAACAAATAATTTTATGAAAATTAGATGTATAAACCTCCGTAGAATGTTATGCATTGTTTTTCTCCTAATAATAAGTTCATGCAAAATGTCCTTACAATCTCGGTTAAGTGGCGATGTAGTTTTAGGAAATGGATACTATCTCTTTGAAAATGGGCCGTTTACTAGCATAGTTTATGATAGTTCCCCTAAATATCAAAATAAAGGATTGCCTGTAATACCTTTTGAAGTTGTAAAACAGGAAGCCAATAGTAATTATATATTTGCAATAACATTAAATGATAATAACACTGTAAAAAGTTATTGGATAATTGACAAAAACATTAAAATAGACCTCGATGACTGTAGTGATCAAAAAAGTTGCGACAGTTTATTACAATTAAACGTCTCAGGCCCGATGGATTCAATAAACTTTTATAATACGATTGCAAAAAAAAACATTACCTTAAAAAGGTTTGAAAAATAATTGGGTTAAAGGTTAAACCACCCAATTTTTCTCACATCCCCAACCTCTCCTTCAAATCCTCTTTCAGAATAAACGCACTCAACAAATCTTTCACCGTTTCCTTTTGCCGGTTATTGAGTAGTTGAGTTCTTCTAAAAAGCCCCGCCAGTTCACGTTCATCAATTAACTGGTCAAGATTATTTTCTTTTTCCTAAATAAAAAAAATAAATTAAGTTTGCACTTAAAATCAAACAACAAGTATAAATTTAACTTCTGCTTGAGTGGTCCAGTAGTGGTCCGCAAGGCAAACGGACCACTGAAACCCGCGAAAAATAAGGACTTTTGAGCCTCTGGTGCATAAAAATCAAAAAAGGGTATACCGGATGAAAATTATTTACTAATCAGCAATGTCATCCACCGGCTGATAAAAAAATTAAATCAGCAAAATCCTAAAGTAAGATCATTAAATCAGCTTAGAACCAGCGTAATCACCCACTGGTTAAAACTCTACAATCTGAGGCAGGCGCAGCATTTATGCGGACACCGTTATGTAAGTTCAACCGAAAGTTATTTAGTTAACGATTTGGATGATCTAAGCGAAGAAATAGAAAAATATCATCAAATTTAACTACGCTTAAAGTCTGAAAAAATTTCTTTTTTTTAAAAGAAAAATTTACTTTTAAATCAATTATTTAGATTTTAAGTGCGATTGCAACCTCAGTCTAAAATATTTTGATTGCATAAAGAATAATCCAATAGAAATTTTGGAAGCAAAAAATGCGTTATATTAGCCTTTAGAAAATTATTTAATTTTAATGAAATACGCCTTAAACCAACCAAAAGCCTACCGAAAAAGAGGGGAAGATTATATTACATTCGGGATGATGATGGTGGGAAGGAGTTGGCAGGCTGGAAGTGAGTATAGGTTTGGGTTCGGTGGAAAAGAGAATGATGATGAAATTGCCGGAAATAATAATGCGTTGGATTTTGGCGCTAGGATTTATGATTTAAGATTGGGAAGATGGTTAAGCGTAGATCCATTACAAAAAAAATATGCTGATTTATCTTCATATTGTTTTGTTGGCAATATGCCGATTATTGCTACTGATCCAACAGGCAAATTCATTATTGTCCAAGGCAAAATTATTGGTGAAGATGGAAAAGAAAGAATTGTTGACTACCAATATGAGTATCAAGAAAGCAGGCAATGGAATGATGACACTCCTGTTTTTGTTAAACAAACTTTTGAGGCATTAGATAAATTGTATTCAGAAAATGCAATGGAAGTATCCTTACCTCCAGTCGCGGGGAGTGACCAGCCCACTACGCTCAACGCTCTGACTACTATTATCGAAGATACTGAAAGTCACTTAAGAATAGAAGAAGGAATTAATGGAGGCGGAAATAATACCAGTGGCCCCAGTACGGATGATGGCACTTATCAAACGGATGTTAGCGCGGAAAGTACTTTCAATCCAGTAAATGGAATAATATTTAGAAAAACGGAGGATGCGCAA
>Ga0335394_10009186_pt1 | contig 11137 bp, 7 predicted proteins | sample MAT03_FD_205741 | JGI IMG/M metagenome (GOLD analysis project Ga0335394, IMG submission 205741) | Freshwater microbial communities from Lake Fryxell liftoff mats and glacier meltwater in Antarctica - MAT-03 (spades assembly) (version 2) ... | reverse complement strand
TCTACTTCGCGCCGAAGCCCATCATTTCAATCGGTTTCGGCGGTGATTACCAGCCGAAGGCTGTGCTCAAGCTCAACACTAAGCCCGGTACTTACTCCGCCCTTGGCAGCGACGTATTTGTCGAGTACCCGGTTGCTCCGAACCAGGCGCTGCTCGCGAAGGCGGCATTTGCTCGATTCTCAGAGGGGTGGTCCAGGATCGGCGATTCCAATGCGCTCGAAACGGGCGGAATCACGGCCTTCGGCGAGCTGGGCTATCGCATCGGCAAGCTGGAGCCGCTCGCGTATGTTGAGTACCTGCGCGCCAAATCCAATCCACGAAATCCCATCACCAGCCGGCCGCATGCTTCGCTGGCGACACATGTCGGAGTTAACCTGTTTTTGGATGAACATCGCTTCAATCTGAAATTCGACGCAGGCTATCGGGAGCTGCAGCAAGAGAACCGCGGAAGTGATACCGGGAATGGAGCTCTTCCGATTGCCGTTAAGTACACGGATCTGATGGCCACGCTACAGGGGCAGGTCGCGTTTTAGGCATCAAAGAAAGTGTCGTCACGGAGGGGGACAAGCCGTTACCTGGGTGCCTTGAGTGGCCGCGAGGAACCGCACACACGAGTATTGCGTGGTGGGTTGGCATACACATGCCGCGGTGCCGTCCGAGACGAAAGTGATGCAGCACGCCGCCAGGGGTAGCGTGCAGCTATTCGAAGCGGGCAGACCGGGTGTCGCAGCCGTAGGGATACACCCGCAAGCCTCCATGGTTTGTACACACAACCAGCCTTCCTTGACCGGCCCCGTCATTGGGGAGCCACCCGTGCCTGCACCACCGGTAGCGCTCGCGCCGCCCGTGCTGCTGCCGCCGATGCCTGATGCTGAACCACCCGTCCCTGAACCACCTGTGACACTAGCGCTCGAGCCACCAGTAGTGCTGGGGCGAGCCCCACCTGTGCTCGCGCCGCCACTTCCGGTGCTGACGCCACCGGTACCACCAATGCCAGGAGCATGCGTTCCTCCTGTGGACCCATTCATTGATTCACTGCCAGTGTTGCTCCCATTGTTGGCGCCTGATTCTGAGCCGCACCCAAAGAGGATGACGCTTGCACACGCGATTGATAGCCCCGCTAACACCGGAAGGATAATCCTCATGGCGCTTCCTCTAACAAGAATTTGGATCGTTGGTCCAGGAATGTCACACACGGGTTGTGGGTGCTTGTTCCCCGGCGCGCATGAGATTCCAGATACACGAGGCGAGGAATCGTGTAGCGTTCGAATAGGTTTACAGCAGCGGGCTGACAGGCATGGCAAAGGGACACACCATCGACAGGCAGGCGTTCATGGTGCTCGTGCTGTTATCATTTGGATGCGGTCCAGATACGACGACAGTTCCGCTTTCGGGATTTTCGGGTGGGAAGCTGTCATTTAGATCGGGGAATATATCCAGCGCACTCCGTTTCGACGTGTCCCTAAACGGGGGCCTGCCGGGCTGTCCGACGCTTGCGTCCGGGGTTTCGGCAGCCTTGAATGGCTTGCCTCTACGCGCGGGGCTAAGCGGAGGCCCCCAAGGGTCCTTTACGTCTACCTGCGACCCCGCGTCGTTCAGCATGGAACTTCCACTAGAGGGGCTCGGCGTACCGCAAGACGGGCAGATCGAACTCAGCGACAGCTCTGCTCGGATCACGATGGTCGTGCACAACATGGTGGGGGTTCGCACGTTGACTCCCCGACAATCGCTGTCGGGGGTGACGCGCGGGCAGAAGCTTGCATTTGACTATACGCCGGGGGACGATGTGTTCGACTCGGCGCCGGATGTCGCGGTGATTCCAGATTCCGGCAAGCCGCGCGGCTTTGTGCCCAGGCGCACCGGCGGACTCATCGAGCTGGACTTGCCGAGCGACCTAGGCCCCGGCGGCGCTCTCCTTCGCTTCACCTTCTACCCTTCCGCGAAAAGCCAAACTTGCACTGGGGTTTCGACTTGTGAGGGTTTCATTAGGTGGAGGATGGACCAAACGATCACCGTGGTCCCCTGAATTTCTTGGAGGATTCGCGTCGCGATGATAAGTCTTAAACTGCGTGGAGTTCAGTCAACCGATCACCGTGCAACCGATCACGCGCGCCCGTAGTTCTCCTAGAACGTTGTCACGGAGGCGGACAAGCCGTTACCTGGGTGCCTTGAGCGACCGCAAGCCACTGAACACAGGAGAATCGCGCAGTGGTGGGTTCGCAGTGACATCCTGCGGAGCCGTCCAGAACGAAAGTGAAGCAGCAGCCCGCCAGGGGTAGTGTGCAGCTATTAGTGGCGGGCAGACCGGGTGTAGTTGGGATGCACGCGCAGGCCTCGCTAACTTGTCCGCAATACCACCCTTCCTTGACAGAAGCCGTCATTTTAGAACCGCCCGTCCCGGCACCGCCCGAGGCACCAGTGCTCGAGCCGCCCGTAGTGCTGGTGCCAGACCCACCAGTGTTCGCGCTGCCGCTGCTGACGCCGCCGCTACCACCAGTGCCACGAGCACGCGTTCCACCCGTGGAGCCATTCGGCGATGCGCCACTGCCAAGGGTGCTCTCGTTGTTGGCGCCTGAATCTGAGCCGCAACCAGAGAGTGTGACGCTTGCGCACGCGATCGACAGCCACATTAATCCTGGAAGGAAACTCGTCATCATTCATCGCTAATAACAAGAAATTGGATCAGTTGTCCAGAACTGCCCAACCCTGCGCTCCGGTGGTCCTCGCTCCGCTTTCGACATCCAGCCCAACACCAAGGTGAGGTGTTCTAGGCAAGAATCGGGGCATTTTTACCGTCGGACGCAGGTTCGCTGCAGGAATGTCACCCTCGTGTCGTAGGTGTCTGTGCCCCGCTGGCGCACGAAATTCCGTCTGTACGAAGCTAGCAATAGTGTATGGTCCGAATTCGTTTACGGGCTGATAGGCATGGCAAAGGGATACACCATCGACAGGCCGGCATTCTTCGCGCTCATGTTGCTCGTGTCGTTAGCATCTGGATGCGGGCCGGATACAAAGACGGTGCGTCTTTCGGGGTTCTCGGGCGGGAAGCTGTTTTTCAGGTCGGGGAATACCGCCGCCACGCTTGGCTTCGACGTGTTCCTCGACGGGGGTCTTCCGGGGTGCCCGACGCTTGCGTCTGGGGTTTCGGCAACTTTGAATGGCTTAACGTTGCGAGAGCGGCAAAGCGGAGGCCCACAAGGGTCCTTTACGTCTGCCTGTGATCCCGCATCATTTGGCTTGGACCTTCCGCTTGAGGGGCTCGGCGCACCACAAGATGGACGGATTGAACTGAGCGACAGCTCAGCTCGGATTACGATGGTGGTGCACAACATGGTGGGGGTTCGCGCGCTGACCCCCCGACAAGCACTGTCGTCGGTGACGGGCGGGCAAAAGCTTGCATTTGACTATACCCCAGCGGACGACGTGTTCGACTCGGCGCCGCACGTCACTCTGGCTCCAGATTCCGGCAAGCCGCGCGGCTTTGAGCCAACGCGCACACGCGGACTCATTGACGTTGTCCTGCCGAACGACGTAGGTCCGGGGGGCGCGCTACTTCGCTTCAAACTTTACCCTTCTGCAAGCAGCCAGACGTGTACCGGTGTTGTGAGTTGTGGCGGTTTCATCGGGTGGACGTTCGACCACACGATCACGGCTCTCCCTTGAGCTCGGCTGGACACGGACGACCTTCGTATGAATGTCACGTCAATCCCAAGTAAACTGTGCTAGTTGCTCTTCCATGTTAATTCGAGGGATGCGGAGGGCTTGCAGGGGCGTGTGTTTGTCGGTGCTGATGTTGGGGTCCAGTTGCCGGGCACCGCAAGGCTCGGAAGAGGGCAATGGAACTCTTAGCCAGAGTTTGGTGGCGCAGCCCACCTTTGATTGGTCCGTCCCCGACAGGTTGAAGTTGAGCGAAACGGATGGGGTAAGCTGGACTTCGTCGCCCTACGTTGATCGCGATCAGCTGTTTCATCGCATTGATGAGGTTAGCCCCAGGAAATTCAGAGTCGACTTCGACGCGTGTGCTAACCCGAAGGACGCGGCGAGATATCAGTGGCGAATTGAGGGCGAGCGGAATCTGATTGAAAGGACGGACTGCCGGTTTTCCTACGAGTTTCGCAGTGAAGGTATCTTCCAGGTTTCATTGACCGTCGCGGATGCGCAAGGGATGACCTCATCCGTCACGCGCGACGTCACGGTTCAGGATTGGCTCGTCGTTGGGCTTGGCGATTCCTACGGATCGGGCGAAGGGAATCCAGACGTCCCCATCCCTCCGAGTGCGATTGAAGAGTGGACCAAGGCAAACACTGAGTTTGCTCAGGCTCAGCTTGACCTAGCCGGCGCGAGCAGAATCCTGCGGATCATTCAGGAAGTGAGTGGCCCAATGGACTACTTGAGGGACAAGATCCATGAGGAGGCGGAGGCGATCATTGATCTTCCGTTTCAATGCGCCAAGGTTTGGAACCCGCTTGCTTGCCCCGACGCCCACGGACATCTTTTTGCGGCCACGCGCCGCGTAGTTACGGCGGGCGGGGAGTTGGTGATAGCTCTTGCACCGCGTGCCCTTGAACTGGGGCTCGAATTGACGCTCGACCCGCGTGAGCTTTGGAAGAAGGCAATTCAGATCAAGAACGTTGCACAGACCACCTGGAACCTCGCCAACGAGGTGGTGATCAAGAACACGCCGACCAAGCTGCTGGTCGATATTTTTGACGGGTCGAAGGGTGCCAAGTGGCAGGATCGTCAGTGCCACCGCAGTCACTTCTCATCTCAGGCGCAAGCCGCCCTCGCGCTGGAACAGAGCGATCCCAAGACATCGGTCACGTTCATCAATCTCGCCTGTTCAGGTGCCACTATCACGGAGGGGTTGCTTGGGGTGTACATCGGGCAAGAAAGCGCTGGCTTCTACCCGCTTAGTCCCCAGGTCGAAGCCGCTCGAGAGCTTGCGAGCGGTCAGGAGGTGGACGCCGTGCTCCTTTCAATTGGAGGAAACGACGTGGGTTTCGGCCAGATCATTCCGGCGTGCATCAGCGAAGAGCCCTGCGATGCCGAGGGTTCACCTGAGCGCGGTCTCGGAGAGTCGACTCTTGCGACGGCTTTGTGCGCAGGGGTGAGTTTGTTCAATGATGGTTGTATCAACTTCTTCCGATCCGCGGACGCGGCTGGACAGAGTACGGCGCGCAAGATTTTGGAAACCAATCGTCCAAAGTTAGCGCTGCAGTATGACAGTCTCGCAAAGCGGCTAGGGGCTAGCTTCCCCGCCGTGTCTCGTGAACAGCGTAGAGTCTACATCACCGAATACCCAGACTCATCTCAGACCGAAAACGGTGGTCTCTGCAGCTTCCGCATCGATAGGGCCGACCCCTTCTTGAACCTTCCGGGGATGTCGGCGCGTGAATGGGGGTGGGCTGCAACTTCTCTGACCCGAAACGGGCTGAACCAAGAGATTGGAGCCGCCGCGCGCGCCAACTCATGGACCTACGTTGGCGGAATTTTCGGCGACTACGCGAAGCACGGCTACTGCTCGGATGAGAACTGGTTCGTTCGTATTCAGGATTCTTTTCTGCGACAAGGTAATCAATCCGGGACTCTTCATCCGAACGTGAACGGGCAGCTCGCAACGGCGCGGCGCATTGGCGAAGCCATTAACGTCGACTTGTATGCTGCAAACGCCGGGAACCCGCGCATCCCGCAGGTGCCCCCACTCGCCGACGCAGGTATCGTCTTCGCCACTGATGAAGGCACGGTCGTGCCTCTCAGTAACAGCTCGATGGACCCCAGTCGTTCGGGTGCGGTTGCCTACAGCTGGCAGTTGGAGTTAACTCGTGCTGGCGCAGCAGCGCTCAGCGCTGTTTCGGTTCAACAGCCGAACCTGATCGCCAAGGACGACACCGGCGGCGTTGCCTACCTGACCGTGATCAATCCCTACGGCGCAACCACAGCCAACGTCGGCTTTGTTGTTCGTAACGTTCCTCCGACGGTCAATCTGGGTCCCGATCGAAACGCTCAGTTTGGGTCGAATATCAGCTTTAATGCGACCTTCACGGATCCCGGCGTTCTGGACACGCATACCGCTTCTGTCGATTGGGGTGACGGAATCGTTGAGCAACTGGTGGCCGCGAACGGGCGCGTCTCCCTCGGGCATGCATTCCGGAAGCTCGGCCTAACCACCGTCAAGCTTTCTGTGCGCGACGACGACGGCGGAGAAGGCGTCGGCACAATGCTGGTTAACGTCGTGAATACGCCGCCCAAATTGCTACCGATTATCGGTCCTTCAGATCAAGTGGAAGCTGGCGAGGTTGTGTCGCTCTCCGCGAGCGTCCTTGACGTTGGTGACACCAGCGTTGGATTTTGGATTTGGGACGATGGCGAAACAACTGCCGCAACGACGCGGTCAGAGCTGTTTGGGAGCACTGCTTCTGGCACGCATGCGTACGCGGGGCCTGGCGTCTACAGCGTCGTTCTTGTTGTTTTTGATAGCGCGGGCGCGTCTGCTTCCGCGGAGTTCCTGTTCGTGATCGTCGTCGATCATGCGGCGGGCAGCTTCCAGGCCAAAGGCCAGGTGTTCTCGCCCCCAGGTAACCTTTTTGGGCTGGAGCCCTCCCTCAGCGGTGAGCTCGATGTGGCAGTCCGAGCCCGCTACGTCGGAGATAAAGTGACTCCCTCGGGCCGAGTGAATTTCAAGCGGGGACCCAAGCTGCTTTTCAAGAGTACCTTCCTCGAATGGCTCGTGGTGAAGGGCAATAAAGCCCAGATCTATGGGTTTGGTTCCCTCAATGGAGTGCCAGAGTACGATTTCTATGCCCAGGGTATCGACGCTGGAACCAGCGGCGGCGCCGACGGTTTTCGCATGAAAATTTGGGAGAGTGGGTCTGGCCGGGTGGTCTACGATAACGCCCAGGGGCAATCCGACGACTTAGACCGCGTCGCAATGCCGCGCATTCTTTCAGGCGATGTTGTGATCACCAAGCCGTAAGCCAACTTCCGTTAACCTGCATTCACGGCGCCCCATCCGCCAATTCGATGACCACCGGGATGTGGTCCGACGGTTTATCCCTGAGCCGCACTTCCTTCACCATTTCTGCCGATGTACAGCGCTCTTTCAGCGCATGGCTTAGGAACAGATAATCAATGCGTAGGCCTTGATTGAGTCGCAAGGAAGCGCCTCGATAATCCCACCAGCTGAAAAGCTGGCCTGCCGCATGATGCAGTCTGAAGGCATCGCAGAGTCCAAAATCTAGCACGTGCTTGAGTGCGGCGTGCTCCTTTTCATGGAAGTGGAGTTGTCCGCGCATACGTTCGGCGTCGTACACATCGCGTTCGTCGGCGGCGATGTTGAAATCTCCGCTCAGCACGATGGGCATCCCTCCTAGAATGCGCGCATCCAGCGTCTTGCGCAGTGCAGCGAGCCACTGCAGCTTATCTGCAAAGGATGGCGAATCGATACTCTTGCCGTTTGGAATGTACGCGCTCAGGATCCGAACGCCGCGAATGGTGGCGGCAATTAAGCGCTTTTCGGCGGGGAGGGGATCGTCCACCAAGCCCACTTCGATGTCCTTCATGGGCAGTCGGGAAGCGATCGCGACGCCGTTATAGGTACGCTGACCCGCCATCGCAACTGAGTAGCCCAGCATTTGAAGCTCAAGCGTCGGGAAATCCTCGTCGGTGACTTTCGTCTCCTGCAGGCACACCACGTCGGGTGTCGAAGTTTTCAGCCAATCGAGCAGCAAGTCGAAGCGCGCGCGGATACTATTGACGTTCCAGGTAGCTATCTTCAAGGTATTTGGGGCCGTAGCGCTCCTGAGATACGAGGGCAAGACTTGCTGGAGGGACGCCTTCGCGTTAGGTCTGCGGGGCGGTGAAAGTAACGACAGCCCTCCCTTGGTTCAGTGCTTTGGCGACGCTGCTTTGGACGGCTTGGGCAGGAGCCCAGCCTCCGGCTGCCGCGGCAGATGCGGGTTCGGTGGCGCCCGAGAGCGGTGCGCCAGAGTCTCCGAAGAAGCCCGAGGTCAAAATGCCGGAGATTCAACACTTTGAGTCGGCTCCCTATCCAGCCGCGGCTCAAGCCCAAGCTATCACTGGAGATGTGGTGCTTCGGCTCACCATTGATGCTGAAGGCAATGTGAGCGCAGCTGAAGTGGTGGAGCCGGCGGGCAATGGCTTCGATCAAGCAGCGCAGGCAGCGGCCTTGAAGTTTCGTTTTTCGCCTGCCGAGCGCGATGGAAAAGCGGTTCCAGTTCAAATCCTTTACAAATACGCGTTCACACTCAAGGAGGTTGAAGCTGCGGCGCCGGAAGCTGCTCCTACGGTTGGCAACCTGGGCGGCAGGATTTTCATCGCCGCTACGGATGTCCCGTTGGCTGGGGCCAAGGTGATTGTCACGGGGCCGACCCAGCAAAGCTTTGAGTCGCTCACCGATGCCCGAGGAAAATGGGAGCTCGTGGGGCTCGCGCCCGGGAGCTATTCAGTTCAGGTTTCCGCCTCAGGCTTTCAGGGGTTAACCAGCGAAGAAACCGTCACGCTGGGTGAAGCTACCGAGATCACGTTGCGGCTCGCACCCGAAGGCGAAGGCCTAGAAGTGACCGTGGTCGGGGAACGCCCCCCGCGTGAAGTCACGCGCCGTACGTTGGCGCGCCGCGAGATTTCCCGCATCCCTGGCACGAATGGCGATGCGCTGCGCTCCATTCAGAGTTTACCAGGTGTGGCGCGGCCGCCGGGCTTGGCGGGCCTTTTGATTGTGCGTGGTTCGGCTCCTCAGGATACGTTGACGTTCATTGACGGCACCGAAGTGCCAATCATCTATCATTTCGGCGGCCTCTCGAGCGTTATTCCCACCGAGCTGCTCGAGAAGATCGATTTTTATCCCGGCAATTTCAGTGCGCGTTATGGGCTTGCTTCGGGTGGTATCGTGGATGTCGCCATCGCCCGCCCGGACACGGTGTGCAAAGACAGAAAGGGTGCACCGATCAAGGGGGAGCATTGCTATCACGGGCTAGCGCAGGCCGATCTGATCGACACGCGCTTCCTGCTCCAAGGCCCGGTGGCGAACTCGAAATCCTGGAGTTTTGCAGTCGCCGGCCGCCGAAGTTGGGTGGATGTTTGGCTCAAACCCGTGCTTGAGGAAGCAGGCGCCAGCGTCACCAGCGCGCCGGTTTATAGGGATTATCAGCTCGTTCTGCACAACCAGATCGACGCCGATACCTCGTGGAGGCTTCAGGCGTACGGTTCGGACGACGAGCTGAAGCTGATTATTAAAGATCCCTCGACCCAAGATCCCGGTTTTGGTGGAAGCCTCACGTTTTCAACCGGGTTCTACCAAGTTCAGAGCGTCTACAAGGACCAACTGACTCGCAATGTCCGACTCGAATCGATGTTTGCGGTGGGCGAGCAGAATATCAGGTTCTCGCTCGGGACCTTCTTGTTCAAGCTCAAGGTCAAGCCGATTACGCTGCGCAACGAGTTTGGCTTTCAGCTCAATTCCGGGATGACCTTGAACGTGGGGATGGATTTCGCGCTACTACCCTTTGAAGTGACGGTGCGGGCGCCGCCGCCGCCGAATCCCGGTGAAGCCGATCCAGGCCCGTTTGCCACGCGGCCCTCGCTTGAGACCTACCAGAAGACAACCGGCTTCCGGCCAGGCTGGTACACGGAGTTTGAATGGCAAACGACCCAAAAGCTGAGGCTTGTGCCGTCAATGCGCTTTGACTACGCGCGGGATTCTGGCCAAACGGATGTGAGCCCACGTTTGAATGCTCGCTATGAATTGACAGGCAAGACCAACGCCGATGGTTCGCCAGCGCACCAAACAGTCCTCAAGGGTGGCATCGGTGTCTTTCATCAGCCGCCACAGTTTCAGGAAACGGATCCTGTTTTCGGCACGCCAGGCATCGAATCCAATCGATCAGTCCACTATGCCGTTGGTCTGGAACGGGAGCTTTGGGATCAGGTGGACCTCAGCATTGAGGCCTTTTACAAAGACAAACAGAATCTGGTTTCGCGTGCGGCTGGCAATAACGGCACCTTTCGGTATGACAACGAGGGCCGCGGGCATGCGATGGGGATCGAAACGCTCTTCAAGTATCGCGCTGATTCTCGGTTTTTTGGCTGGGTTGCTTACACGCTCTCACGCAGTGTGTTGCGCGACCGGCCCGAGCAGCGGGAGCGCCTGTTTGAATTCGATCAAACCCACAATCTCACGATGCTGGGCAGCTATCAGCTGGGGCGAGGTTGGGAGTTTGGCTCCAGGTTTCGCGTGATCTCCGGTAATCTTGCGACGCCCGTCGTGCCGCAAGGCTTGCCCGCGCTGTATGCTGCAGACGCAGGTGCTTATGCGCCCCTCCAGGCTGATCTCTACAGCCGACGCTTGCCACTCTTTCATCAGCTGGATATTCGGGTGGATAAGCGCTGGCGCTTTGACCTGTGGACCCTCTCCACGTACCTCGACATCCAAAACGTCTACAACAATCAGGCGGTCGAGGCGCTGGTTTACAACTACAACTTCAGCCAAGAGTCCTTCCAGACGGGTCTGCCGTTGATCCCCAGCCTTGGGTTGCGAGGTGAATTTTGAAACGGGTAGCTCTCCTTCTTGCGTTCGGATTGATGGGTTGCGGTATCGATTTCGATCCCGGAGCTGAGGTGAATTCTCTGCGGGTTTTCGCAGTGCAGAAAGATCATGCGTACGCTCGTCCGGGTGAGGAAGTGACGCTGCGGATGCTCTGGGGTGATGGTTCGAAGGAGCCGGGCCGCCCGATTCAGCGCCTTTGGCTTTCTGGTTGCGTGAATCCCCCGGCTGATCTTTACGCGGGCTGCCTAGCAAGTTTTGCGGGTCTGGCGCTAGATGCTGGGAGCGCAGCGTTGCCGCCAGGCCTATCGATTGGGCAGAAGGATGAGTTCACGTTCAAAGTGCCCGAAGACATTATCACCACCCACGCACCTTCGCCGGATCCCAGCCAGCCCGCATTTGGCAGCGCGTTTGTATTCTTTGCGGCGTGTGCTGGTACCTTGGAGTTGGCTACGCCCGGGGGGCAAGCAGGCTTTCCTGTGGTCTGTAAGGGGCCAGAGGGCGCGTTGCTCGGAGCGGATGATTTCGTCGCCGGATATACGCAAATCTTTGCCTATGAAGAGCTTCGCAACGAAAATC
>Ga0335394_10009185_pt1 | contig 11138 bp, 15 predicted proteins | sample MAT03_FD_205741 | JGI IMG/M metagenome (GOLD analysis project Ga0335394, IMG submission 205741) | Freshwater microbial communities from Lake Fryxell liftoff mats and glacier meltwater in Antarctica - MAT-03 (spades assembly) (version 2) ... | reverse complement strand
GACGGGGCGATCGACAGCAGCGCGCAGATCGGCTCGACCCCGTACTGATCCCGATGCGCGTCGATGAACGACACCATCGCGGCTACGTCCGCCGGCGGTCGAGCTCCGCCTGGGCGAAATACGCGGACGCTTTCCGCAGAATCTCATTCGCTCGCCGCAGCTCGCGGACCTCCCGCTCCAGCGCCGTGAGCCGCTCGCGCTCGCTCGTCGTCAGACCGGGCCGCTGCCCGGTAGCGCGCTCCGCCTGGCGCAGCCACTTGCGCAGCGTCTCCGCCGTCGTGCCGAGCTTCGTCGCCACCGCCTGGAGCGCCGCCCACTCCGACGGGTGCGCGGGCCGTTGCTCCATCACCAGCCGGACGGCGCGCTCACGCACCTCCGGCGAAAACCGACTTGGACGTCCCATAGACCCCATCCTCCCAAGAAATGAGGTCTCCGAGAAACCCGGTACGCTTCAGAACGATGCGGCCGGACAACTTCCCTCTTCCAACTTCCGTAGAATCAATCAGTGAGCGAACCAGACGACGTGGCCGATGGCCAGGACCACTCGCTCGATCCCCGTGCCATTCCCATGCAGCGCGTTACCGGCGGGCTGACGACGGCGGCCATCGCTCTGGGCTCGCTGGTGGCGCTTGCCGTCGTGATGCTCGTGGCCGACAACCTGGCGGGCTGGCAGCGCGTGCTGATGGGGCTCGCCTGGCTGGTCCTCGCAGTCCTTGGCGCAACGTTCGTGGATCGCTGGCCGGTGCGCAGCTATGACCACACCTCGTATCGGATCGACGACCTCGGCATTGAGATCCGTCGCGGCGTCTATTGGCGCGTGGTGATCAACCTGCCACGGTCGCGGGTGCAGCACATCGACGTGTCGCAGGGGCCCATCGATCGCCGCTACGGCCTTGGCACGCTGGTGCTCTACACCGCGGGCACCGATCACGCGAAGGTCGCACTCGGCGGGCTCGAGCACGGCCGCGCGCTGCGCATCCGCGAGCACCTGCTGCCGCCAGGAGCCGACGATGCGGTCTGAGCAGCGGCTGCATCCGGCAACGCTCGTGTTCGACCTGATCACGCAGATCAGACGCTTCGCGCTGCCGGCCCTGCTCGTCGTCGTCGGCGCCTCGCGCTCCACCGACGGACCGGGCGGGATGTTCGAGTGGGTGCCGTCGGGATGGGAATCGTGGCTGCTGGTCATGCTCGTCCCGGCCGGGTGCATGACCGTCGCTCGTTACGTGTCGTTCCGCATCCGCTACGACGAGCGCGAGCTGGTGCTTCGCTCTGGGTTGATCTTCCGCAACGAGCGTCACGTGCCGTACGCCCGCATCCAGAACCTCGATGCCGTGCAGAATCCCCTCCATCAACTGCTCCACGTCGTCGAGGTGCGGGTGGAAACGGGCGGTGGCAAGGAGGAAGAGGCGCGGCTGAGCGTGCTATCGGTGGCGGCGTTCGAAGCGATGAAGAGCCACGTCCTTGCGGGACGGGCACAGTCGGGCGCAGTGATCAACGGTGCCAGCGTCGAGGAACCAATCGCGGCCGGCGAGGCGCTGGTGCACTTGTCCCTGCGTGACGTGGTGCTGTGCGGGCTGCTCGAGAACAAGGGGATGGTGTTGATTGGCGCGGCGGCCGGCGTGGGGTGGGAGGCCGGCATCTTCGGCGGCGTCCCAGGCCGCCTGTTCGGCCAGGCCCAGAGCCTGGGGTGGGGTGTGTTTGGCGATCTGTTCGACGCGGCGTCCGACCGGGCTCCGCTGTTGATCCTCCGCATGGGCAGCGCCGTCGCGCTGGTGCTTGGCGTGCTGCTGCTCATCAGGCTGGTGTCGGTGGCGTGGGCGCTGGTGCGGCTCTACGACTTCCGCCTCGTGCGCGATGGCGACGACCTGCGGAGCACGTTCGGCCTATTCACGCGAGTGGCGACCACGGTGCCCGTCAGGCGCGTGCAGACCGTGATTGTCGCAGCCGGGCCCCTGCATCGATGGCTCGGCCGCGTGACCGTGCGCGTGGAGACGGCGGGTGGCGTTGGCGACGCAAGCGGCGCAGCGCGCGTGCGCGAGTGGCTCGCGCCACTGCTGCACCAGAAAGAGTTGCCGGCGCTGCTGCGGCAGGTCTTGCCCGGTGTCGACCTCGGGTCGTTGCCGTGGCAGCCGCTCCATCCCCGGGCGTTCGCACGGGCGGTGACACCGAACCTGGTGATGACCGCGGTGGTCACCATCGTTGCGGCCATCGTCATCGGCTGGGGCGCCACTAGCGTGTTGCTGCTGTTGCTGCCGTGGGCACTCCTCGGCGCGCGGCTGCACGTGGCGCACATCGGGTGGGCCGACAACGACCAGGTGGTAGCCATGCGCAGAGGCTGGCTCTGGCAGCGGATGACGATCGCGCGCGTCAGTAAGATCCAGACAGTGGCCATGCGTCACTCCCCGCTCGATCGCCGCGCGGCCATGGCGCGAGTGCGGGTCGACACGGCGGGCGCCTCGGAGTTCTCGCGCATCGACATCCCCTATCTCGATGGCGCGGTGGCGAAGGGCCTGCACGGCCGCCTGTCGGCCCACGCCGCCAACACCGCCTTCCGGTGGTAGGGAACAATCGCGACAGCAGTCCTGCCGCAACCCAGGAGATCCGTCCGCCGCCAACGGCCACCGCCCAGAGCTACCTGCGGGCGTCGAGCGACTTCACGTCGTAAGCGAGCACGTGCGGGTTCGCGCTGACCAGCGTGAGGTCTTCGACCAGCGCCTGCGCCACCAGCAGCCGATCGAACGGATCGCGGTGCCTGGGAGGCAGCAGACCCATGCGCAGCATGTGCTCCACGCCGGCATCCAACGTGGCCACGCCCTCGTCCACCAGTTCCGCCACGAACTGCTGCGCGCCGCCCGCGCCCAGCGTCAACTTGCCGGTGGCCTGCTTGATGACCATCTCCATCACGCAGACGCTGGACAGCACGAGTTCGCGAGGATTCTTCAACACGCGACGCCGCACCGACGGGGGCAGGCGGCTCGAATCGAACTTCAGCCACAGCCAGCAATGCGTGTCGAGCAGGAAAGTCATGCGCCCCACGCCTCGAGCTCCGCATCGGTGAGCGGCGCGTCGAAATCCACCGCCATCTGGATGCGCCCCTTCCAGGTGTCGACGTGCAGCCGCTTCCCGGCTGCCGCCGGAAACGGCACGAGCTTGGCGACGGGCACGCCATTGCGGGCGATGACCACTTCGTGCCCGCGCTCAACCTCGAGGAGCAGCTTCGACAGCTCGGTCTTGGCGTGATGGACGTTGACCTGCCGGGCCGGTTTCATGGCCGGATGGTACTGTTAGCTAATCACATTAGTCAACTACCGGCAGCGCTCTGTGTCAACGCTATGACCAGGCCGTGTCGTCGAGCGCCAGAATCGTGTGCAGCAGCACGTTCGCGCCGTTCACGACGTCCTGCGGCGTGGTGAATTCCTTGGGCGCATGCGAGATGCCGCCCACCGACGGCACGAAGATCATCCCCGACGGACACAACCGCGCCATGTGCTGCGCGTCGTGCCCGGCGCCGCTCGGCAGGTGCTTCGTGGTCAGGTTCACCCCGCGCGCGGTGGTCTCGATGACCTGCTTCACGCGCTCATCACAGACCGCTGGGCGGCTGTGATGCAGCGAGGTGTAACTGAAGGTGCAGCCGCTGGCGCGGCCAATCGCTTCGCCCTCGACCTTCACCTTCGCGCACAGATTATCGACCTTGGCCTGGTCGTGACGAGCTTGTTCAGGCCCAGCGTGCGCGCCACTTCGATGGCGCTCAGCGAGCCCACGTCGCCGTCGTAGTTGCCGCCGGAGGGCACCGAGTCGATGTGCGACCCGAACATGATCGGCTTGCGTGACGGATCGCTGCCGGCCCGCCGGCCGAAGATGTTGCCGGCCGGGTCGATGCTGACGGTGAGGCCGGCCTCGCGCATCACGCCCATGGCCCATGCGCGCCCCTGCTTGTCGAATTCCGAGTAGGCCACGCGGCTCACGCCCCCGTAGGAGTTCTTGCCGAACTCCGCGAGCTCGGCCAGATGGCGATTGATGCGGTCGCCGTCCACGCGCAGCGTGGGCGCTACCAGCGCGCCGTCACTGCGACCCACGCGCCCGAGTGACAGCGCGCCTACCGTGGCAGCGAGGTGTCGTGTGAAACGGCGTCGGTTCATCGGGGCTCCCTTCGCGTGGATGACTAGCGCATGGGCAACGCGAACGCCACCAGCGCGGCATCCGCGCCCGAACTGCTCGCCACGACGACGAACTGACGGCCCGCGCGCGAGCGATACGTCATGGGCGTGCCGGTGAGGCGCCGCGGCATCGGCATCGTCCACAATTCTCGGCCCGTCGCCAGGTCCAGCGCGTGAAAGGCGAGGTCGTTACCGCCCACGAACACGAGCCCGCCGGCCGTGGCCAGCACGCCGGCCGCACCGGGCACGCCGAGACGCTCGGGGAGCGCGACACCGGCAAGCGCCGGATGCTCGCGCAGTTGCGGATTGTCGCCAAAGGGCACGCGCCAGGCGATGGCGCCGCGATTCAGGTCAATGGCCACCACGTGTCCGTAGGGCGGCTTCAAGAGCGGCAGCGGCAGAAACGGCTGGCCCGAGGTATCGGCGCCGGGCGGCACGAACGTCGACGGCACCGACAGATCGCCGACCAACTGCGCGTCCACTTCCGACGCGCGAGGATTGGCCGGTGAGCGGTCGGCCGGCGCCACCCGCACCACGTTTGGTTGATTCGTGGTCTTCAGCACGAGCAGCCCGCTCTGCGCATCGAACGCCGCGCCGCCCCAGTTGGAGCCGCCGATGGTGCCGGGCCGCATCACCGTGCCGACGGTCGAGGGCGGCGTGTAGAGCGGCCCGATGCGAAGCCGGCTCAGTTCGGCCTGCGCGGCCGCCTTCAACTCCGGGGTGAGATCGAACGCGTCGTCGAGGGTGACGCCCTGCTCGGTGAACGGCGGCGGCAGGGTCGGCACGGGCTGGGTGGGCCACGCCTGTTCGCCCTTCACGTCGCTCGGCGGCACCGGACGTTCTTCGATCGGCCACACTGGCGTGCCGGTGACGCGGTCGAACACGAACGCGTAGCCCTGCTTGGTGAGCTGCACCACGGCGTCAATCCGCTTGCCGTTCACCGTGATGGTCGCGAGGTTCGGCGGCGACGGCGGGTCGTAGTCCCAGATGCCGTGATGCGCGAGCTGGAAGTGCCATTTGCGTTTGCCGGTGGCGGCATCGAGACAGACGAGCGACTCGCCGTAGAGGCCGGCGCCGAGGCGCGTGCCCCCATAGAAGTCGTTGCTCGGCGTGCCGACCGGCACGTAGAGCAGCCCGCGCGCGGCATCGAGCGTCATCGGCGCCCAGGCGTTGGTGTGGCCGGTGGTGGCGGTGGCGCCCTCCTGCCAGGTCTCGTGTCCGGGCTCGCCGCGTTGGGGAATGGTGTGGAAGTTCCACACCAGCTTGCCGGTGCGCGCGTCGAACGCCCGGATGTCGCCGGGCGGGTCGTTCTTGTAGACGAGCCGATCGCCCACGCCGTTGCCGAGGATGACGAGGTCGCGGTAGACGACCGGCGGCGACGTCTGCGTGTAGTGCTTGCGCTCGATCGGCCAGAGCAGACCGCGGCTCAGGTCGATGCTGCCCTTGGTGCCGAAGCTCTCGACCAGCGTGCCGGTGTCTGCGTCGAGGCAGAAGAGCCGATAACGCGAGTTGAGGAAGATGCGCAGCTTGCCGCGATCGCGCCAGGCACTCACGCCGCGATGCACGAAGCCGGTGCCGTTGGGCGGTTGGCCGTCTTCGTAGGCCTTGGGATCGAAACGCCACTTCTCCTTGCCGGTGTCGGCCTCGAGCGCCACCACGCGGTTGTAGGGGGTCGAGACGTAGAGCACGTTCTCGATCATCAGCGGCGTGTTCTGGAAGTTGCCGGGCCGCGTGCCGAACGCCTCGAGCGCCACTTCCTCGGGCCGCCACTCCCACGCGGGCGCCAGGCCGGCCACGTTCGCGCGATCGATGTCGGTGAGCGGCGAGAACTTGGTGCCGCCGGCGTCGCCGCCGTAGATCGGCCATTCCTGGATCGCCGGTTGCGAGCCGGCCTGGTGCGCCAGGGCCAGCACGACCAGGAACGGCAGCAGCACCGGACGTGCGTTCATGGCAGACCTCACAAAATGCGCGTCAACCGCGCCCGAGGGTGTCGGCGATGTGGTCCGCGCTGCGCAGCGTAAGGGCCGCGAACGTGAGCGTGCCGTTGGTGCATCCCGCCGTGGGCAGCGTGGGCGCGCCGACCACGAACAGGTTCTCGACATCGTGCGTGCGGCCGTAGCTGGTGGTCACGCTGGTGGCGGGATCGGTGCCCATGCGGCAGCCGCCGGCCGGATGATCCCAATACGTGCCGAAGTTGAGCGGACGCATCTGGCCGTTGTGGTTCCTGGCCAGCCGTTCGAACACACCGCGGATGTGCTCGACGGTGGCCTCGCGCCGGGCCAGCGACGCGGCGTCTGGCTGGTGCACCACTTTCGGCAGCGCGTCGCCGTAGCCGTTCTTCTTCGTGGGATCGAGCGTGAGTTCGCTCGAGCGATCCGGATGCACGTCGTAGTAGGCGCGCACGCGGGCCGTGCCGCGGGCGGTGCGCGAGCGCCAGTCGGCCATCACGGCATCGCCGAGCAGCAGCGCGCCCGCACCGTCGCGCAGACGCGGACCGCGGTTCACGCCGCTCTCCCACACCCGCAGATCGTGGCGCACGAACGGCTTGCTGGGGTCGGCCCGGAAGAACTGCCGCGAGATCAGGCTGTGCTGCTCGTTCATGCCGGGGTAGATCTCGGCGTCGAGTTCGATCTGCGTCTGCACGAACGCGTGGCCGTTCATGTACTTGCCGACCAGGCCCGAAGAGTTCGCCAGCCCGTTCGGGAAGCGTGCCGACGCCGAGAGCAGCAGCAGGTGCGGGCTCCACGCATAGCCCGAAGCGACGACGAAGGTCTTGGCGCGGTACTCGACCGGGTCGTTGGGACGGTCACGATGCACGCCGTGCGCCACCTCGAGTCTGGCCGCGCCGCCACCCTCTGCTGCGGCCAGCTTGCGCACGAGCGTGCGGTCGTGCAGTGTGATGGCCTTGCTGGCGAGCAACCGCTTGAACGTGAAGTCCGGGGCATAGCGGGCCTGTGTGGGACACACCTCGCACGTGTTGCAGCGCTGGCAGGCGCCGCGGCCATCGTACGGTTCGGTGTTCTTCGCCTGCGGCGTGCCCCAGAACGGGATGCCGCTCTTCTCGCCCCACGCCTTGAGCTGCTCGAGGTTCCACGAGAGCGGCATGCCCTTCATGGGATACGGCTCGGACCGCGCGTCTTCCGGCAGCGGACTGGGATCGCCCGAGACGCCGAGCCGACGCTCGGCCTCGCAGTAGTAGCGCTCGAGCTCGGTCCACGTGATTGGCCAGTCCACGGACAGGCCGAACATCGAGCGCAGGCGCGTGTCTTCTTCCGAGAAGCGGTTGGTCACGCCGCCCCAGTGCATGGCCGATCCGCCCACCACCATCGTGCGCGAGATCACGCCCTCGCCGGCCTGATCGGCGATGACATCCCCCGGCCATGGATTCTCGCCGTAGTCGAGCATGCGCTTGCGATCGGCCCAGCGCTTCTCGGCGTCGAAGGCGCGATCGCCAGCCTCCACGATGACGATCGACGTGCCCGGGCGCCGCTCCGACAGTTTCCACGCCAGGAGCGCCGCCGAGATGCCGCCGCCGAGGATGCAGACGTCCGACTCGAAGCGCGCCATCAGCCCCTCCCCGTGGTGGGTAGCAGCACCGGGGGCCGCTGGTCGGAGCCGGCAAGGTCGCGACAGGCATCGCGGCCGATCACGCGGCGATAGGCCAGGTCATTGGCGGACGGACTGTTGAAGTAGTGGCTCATCACGTCGGTGGCCAGGTGCGAGCCGTCGGGACGGCCTGGCAGCTCCTTCACGCCCGCGGCGGTGATCGCCTCTATGACGACGCGCTGCCGCTCGGCCGGCGCGAGTGTGGCGAACGTGCCGCCAGTGCGACGATCGAGATCATCGAGGTCGGCGACGTAGTTCGCCGTTGGTGACGGCGGGGCCGCGCGCAGGCCGGTGACGCCGTAGCCGTGGTCACGTTCAGCTCCCGCGCGGTAGTCGCGTAGCCAGCGCATGAACTGATCCACCGCGGCGCGTTGACCGACGGCGCCAATCTCCTGCGGCAGCACGGCGCTGGCGAGCGCCACGAGTCGCGGCCGGTGCGCGTCGCCGAAGGGGGCCTGGGCCGAGGCCTTCGGGCCAAAGGGACGCCAGGCCACCACGGCCAGTGCGGTCTGCAGCATCGTGCGGCGTTGCAACATCGGAATTCTTCGCGAGGGATGCTGCATGCTGGGCTACACGGGCAGACGTGTCAAGCCAAGGCGATCGTAAGCGGCACCGCGCCGTGCCACAGCACGTGGTTGCCGATCTGCGGCAACTGGTCCAGCCCGTCGGTAATCGTGAGGAAGTGATTGCCAGCGAGCGACCCGGCCTTGCTCGCGAAGTGCGTGCGTCCATACGCAATCAGCAGTTCGGTTTCGCTCACGCCGCCCGGATACCAGAGCACTTCGCCGGGATGCGGATAGGTGGTGGCGTTCTCCGGCGCTACGCCGATCGACAGGTTGCCGAGTGGTGCCCACACGGCCTCGCCGCTCCACCGCACGTGAATCACCTGGCTGGTGAACGGCAGGAGCCGGCGGAACGCTGCGCACGTCTCAGGCGCGGCAGCCGTTTCGAAGCGCGCGCCGAGCCGGTGCGAGCCAAGGCTGATGACGACATGCGACATGCCTCGGCATTGTATGCGCCCGCTGGCACGGCGAGCGCCGCGGCCGGGTGCGCTGCAGTGCAAGGTCAGGCGTCGCGGCCATCTGTGTCAAGGTCTCCGAAAGCTTTTTGTGCTTCGTCTGGCGAGATGCCGTGACTCGTATCGATGTTGAAGCGTCGCTTGAGATATTCCTCAAAGGAAATCCACTCGCCTTGGTACTCGACGGTGCGCGACCACGCACAGACGGTGACGAGGCCGGCCACCCGCTCTTGGAGTGCCTTGGTCTGCCGGGCGGTGCGGCCAACAAGGAAGGCCAGGAATAGGAGAACTCCGACTCGGACAAGGGCGTTGGTGACGGAGTAGATGAGCGGGGATGGTGTATCGACAAACACCGCAATGAGGAGGCGGCCCGCTGGCAGAAGGACTGCGAGGGCGTACGCCCAGCGCGTGCTGGACAACCACGCAGACAGCGAGACTGGCACCACGAAGAGAATGGGGAAAAGCAGAAACGGGCCAGTCAGCAAATCAAGCAGGAGAACGGCGAAGCCCATGAGCACATGGGCCAAGGGGCGTGCCAGCGCGCGCACAGGCCAACTCGAAATCGGACTTGGAATCGGCGTCATGGTGGTCAAGAGATTTCGTGTTGGACCGCGTCGCTCGATGGTAGGATAATTTGTCATACTAACATGCCCAAAACGAAGGTTGCCCTCACAATCGACTCGGCCCTGCTCGACCGCGTCGATCATCTGGTCGCGCGCCAGCGATTCCGGAACCGGAGCCAGGCCATCGAAACCGCGCTCGCGGAGAAGCTGGCCCGGCTCGCCCGCACTCGACTCGCCGAGGAATGCGCCAAGCTCGACCCGGCGGAAGAACAGCAACTCGCCAACGAGGCGTTTGGCGCCGACACCGCATGGCCCGAATACTGAGAGGCGAGGTGCGCTGGGCCGATCTGAACCCGGTGCGCGGCCATGAGCAGGCTGGCGAGCGCCCCGTGCTGGTGCTCAGCCACGACGTGTTCAACGAGCGGTCGGGCACGGTGATTGCGATTGCCCTGACCAGTCACGAGCCTCGCGCCGGCTACCCGCTGACCCTGGAGCTGGCGTCGGCGAAGTTACCCAAGCGCTCCTGGGCCAGGACGAGCCGAATTCGCACCCTCTCGACCGAGCGAATTGGCCGACGCCTCGGGAGAGTCTCCGACGAAGAGCTTGCCCAGGTTGTCGAGGGTCTGTTCGAGCTGATTAGCTAGCTGGCCCAGGTAATAGCCTGCATCGCTACTCAGCGAACATGTCCTCGAGCCCCGCGAGCACCTCGGCCACGGTGCCGGTTGAAAGAGTGCCGAGTCGCTTGACGAGCCGCTCCTGGTCGACCGTGCGCAATTGGTCGAGCGCGACGTGGCCGGCCCGATTCTGAAAACGACACCGGATTCGCCATGGATACGCCCGCCCTGCGGTCGTCATTGGCGCCACTACGGCGGTCCGAAGGTGGGTGTTCAATTCGTCGGGAGAGATCACTACGCAAGGGCGCGTCTTCTTGATCTCGCTGCCGAGCGTCGGGTCGAGACGGACCAGGTGCACGTCACCGCGGCTGATCACCATTTCCAATCCGTAGAATCGAACTGGGTAGACGTGGTCGAATCCAGAAGGATGTCGTCGCCGCGCTTCCGCATCGTGCGAGCCGCGGCCGCCCAACCTTCACGCGGACGTACCGCGGCGCTCACGATGAGCCGGCCCGGCTCGGCCCGAAGCTCAACCTCGTCGGGAAGATCTGCCTGCTCGAGGAGCAGCTTCGGCACACGGATGCCGCGGGAATTGCCAATGCGAACGATCCGTGTAGTGGCAGTCATGTGACCACAGTGTAGCTACACACAAGTGACGATGGCAAGACTCGTCGTTCAGCAGGCTGGTCGGCCTGGTTCTGCTATTCCGCGAGCCCGGTCGGCCAGTCTTGATGTCATCTCATGCGCATGGCCGACGTGCATCGCGCCAGTGCCAGGTTCGATGGTCAGCGGTAGACGCCGTCCCACGGCCCGGGCGTCACGCTGGCCGAGTGTCGGTCGCCGCTCACGCGCGGACGGTTGAGCGTGAACGTCGTCTCGGGCGTAACCACCGCATAGTCCATGTAGCCCATGCGCGCCAGCGGCCGCATCGCCGCGGTGTCGAGCAGTCCCTCGGTCGTTACGACCCGCGGGTCGATGTAGATGGCCACGACGTGGCCGAAGACCACGACCGGGGCACCCTCGCCGGGCAGCTCCAGCGTCTTCCAGAGCCGGCATTCGAGCGCGGCCGGACTCGCCGCCACGCGCGGCGGCGCCACCAGCAGCGACGGCGCCGTGGCCAGGCCCGCCAAGGCGTACTCGTCAACCTCACTCGCCACCGCGGCCGAGCTCAGGTTCATCT
>Ga0335394_10009180_pt1 | contig 11142 bp, 11 predicted proteins | sample MAT03_FD_205741 | JGI IMG/M metagenome (GOLD analysis project Ga0335394, IMG submission 205741) | Freshwater microbial communities from Lake Fryxell liftoff mats and glacier meltwater in Antarctica - MAT-03 (spades assembly) (version 2) ... | reverse complement strand
CGGACTTTGACAAGAGGTCCTTGCGTTAGACGGTCTCGTCCCCGCGTTGGCTTCGTCTTCCACAACCCATTGTTTTGATGGGTAACGAGTGGATGACACAATATACCAGCGTAAGCGAGGGCCCCGGCAGGACGGTTGTGCTATAAAAGTGTGTGAAATCGTGCCCGGACCCGTTAGGATATCCACCAGTTCGGCGGCCACCGCACGGTACAACGAATCCTATCCCCAAAGGATCAATCATGATCGAGATCAAACACCAATTCACCACTGAAGTTCTGCAGGTTCTACCGGTGGACACGCTCGAAGGGGCGAACCTCGCGGGCATGATCCTGGCCGTAGCAGACATGTCCAAGCTGGACTTCCGAAGAGCCAACCTCGAAGGGGCCAACATGGCGGTCTCCAACCTCTGGAGGGCCAACCTGCGGGGTTGCAATCTGCGGAACGCCAATTTGACAGGAGCCGTATTAATCAACGCAACTCTAACCGGAGCGGATTTGCGAGGCGCGAATCTGACGGGTGCTGATCTGGGTCACGCGATACTCGACGCGGCCGACCTCGAAGGCGCAGACTTTACAGGAGCCAATCTAACCGGAGCCGACATGACTCGAGCCCGACTGTTGAACACGAACCTTTCCGGTGCCAACCTCAATTACACAATCGTAACCGAAGCGGTGTACGACGACCGGACCCAGTTTCCCGCGTTGTTCTTTGACCCGGAAGGTCAGGGGGCGCTGCCCGTGGGCAAGATGGGGTAAGTTGCGGAATGAGGCGTGAGATTGAGGCAGTTTCGATGAGATTGAGCCAAATGCTTTTCGATGACTTGGCCAAGAAATATGGCAGGCATGCAAGTTGGGCGGCATGGAATGACAACCGTGCCGCTGATGTAAGTCTTCTGGTCAAGGAGATGGAGTGCCTGAAGACTTCGGTTGTGATGATCGGGTTGAATGTTTCTACGCACCAACCGGGGATCTGGGAGAATTTCCACGGGAGGGATCACGCGAGAAAGCTCATGTACGCTTTCAACCATAGCCCGTATCGCGGGGCGTATATGACCGATCTCATCAAGGAAGTCGTGGAGCCAAACTCCGCGGGCCTGTGGGCTCAAATAAAAACCGGCACCATTGATCTACAAAAGCAGATTCGTTCCTTCCGCACGGAGATGCGTGATGTAGGCGTGACGGAACGCTCCCTCTTCATCTTGTTCGGCAAAAAAGTTTCCCAGCTCTTCCGCAAACATCTTGCCAACGTCTATCCGAACTACGTCAGTTGCGTTCACTATTCGATGTACGGCAAGGGATACAGTGATGCGGGATGGGTGGAGAAGACATGGGCCGTGCTGGAAGCTCATTCCCGGGAGACAAGAGCAACTTTCAACACGCTCGAATTTGTTCGTAATGATCTGATGAAAGAGCAGTTGCAGAAGCTCATGAATAATTCGAGTGGGGTAACAAAGACAACCGTACCTGCTTCTGTCGCTTCAGAATAGTTCGTGATGCAACACGGCAGAATGGTTTTGCAATGACCCTCGGCGGCACGCGGTCATGTTCCATCTCCCCTCGTAGCGTCTATTCGATTCGAGTCTACCGAACGCGGAAACCAGACTCGACTCGGAGAACTAGTGCAGAAGACAAAACCAGCTCACGCAAAGCCGCGAAGACGCAAAGAAAAGCCAAAAAATGCAATGTTTTTGTGTCTCTTTGCGTCTTAGCGCCTTTGTGTGAGCATTTTTTCGTGTTCCAAATCGTTCCATTTTGTCCCACGCACATTGCGAAACCCTCCACGGGCGTTGGCCCGCCTAACCTGTATTTCGGAGGGGGCCGAAAGGTAAGTGGATTTTGGAAAGCTTTTCACTCACGACCGTTGCCGAGTCGAGATTGACGAAGAAATTCTCGGTCAAATCAATGGGGCCAGGTCTGCGGAGAGATCAAAAATGAAGGGGATGTGGAAGATTCTTTAGTGGAATCTGTGGGGAACGCTCCAGGCCCATCGGCTCAAGTAACTACGTTTCCTCGCTTTAGAGACCATTTATAAGAATCTACGCGACCTGGCCGTGTAGATTTCGTGAATGGTACGACATTCGCTAGAGTATATTCATTGGCGGCCAGCACACCTTAGTTCCTAAACGCACGGACGTACACAATCGACGAGTGGCTACCGTTCCCAACCGTGGATTGGGAACAGCGATCCGGTTTGTGTTATCGCGAAGCTTAATAGCCCGACACCTGCGACACATTCTTTGCCAGGCAGAGAGGAACCTATTCGTATGCGCGGTTTCGCACAGAGCATCGTCGAGACCGTCCGCCACCCGTTGTTGGTACTGGATGGGAACCTACGAGTCCGCAAGGCGAACTCCGCCTTCTACCGCACGTTCAAAGCCTCCGGGGCGGAAACGGAAGGGCACCTCGTCTACGAACTGGGCGGGGGCCAGTGGGACATCCCACGGCTGCGGGCGCTGCTGGAGGAGGTCGCCCGGGACGGGGCTTCGTTCAAGGACCTTGAGGTGCGGCACGATTTCCCGCATTTGGGTGTCAAGGTCATGGTGCTCGACGCCCACCTCGTCGTACACGACGACGGCACGCCGATGATCCTGCTGGCCATTGAGGACGCGACCGAAAAGACGCAGGCCTTGGACTCGCTGCTCAATCTCAACCGCGAACTGGACGACCGGGTGCGCGACCGGACGGCTCAGCTGGAGGCGGCCAACCGAGAACTGGAAGCGTTCGCCTACTCGGTGAGCCACGACCTGCGCGCCCCTCTGCGTGCCCTCGACGGCTTCAGCGACGAACTGCTGCGAAGCTACGCTGATAAGCTCGACGATCGGGGGCAGCACTACCTCCGGCGGCTGCGCTCAGGCACCCAGCGGATGGGGCAACTCATCGACGACATGCTCCAGTTGTCTCGGCTTAACCGCGTCGCGATGAAACGGGAACCCGTCGACCTGACGGCCCTGGCCGAGGGGGTCGCGGCGGAGTTGCACGGGCGGGAGCCAGACCGAACGGTCGCCTTCGTCATCGAGTCGGGGCTATCCGCCGTCGGCGACGCTGGGCTTCTGGGAGTGGCCCTGGAAAACCTCCTCGGCAACGCCTGGAAGTTCACCTCGAAAAAGCAGTCCGCGACTATCACGGTGGGACAGCAATCCCATGAGGGAGTCCCGGCGTTTTTCGTGCGGGACGACGGGGCGGGCTTCGACATGGCCCACATTTCAAAACTGTTCGGGGCATTCCAGCGGCTACACACGCAGCGGGAGTTCCCCGGCAACGGCGTGGGCCTGGCCATCGTCCAGCGGGTCGTCCACCGCCACGGCGGCCAGGTCTGGGCCGAGGGTTCCCTCGGGCAAGGGGCGACCTTCCACTTCACCCTGCCTCAAGAGGAGTCATCATGAGCGACAAGATCATCCTGCTGGTCGAGGACAACGAGGACGACGAGGAACTGGCCGTGCTCGCCTTCGAGCGCAGCCGCATCGCCAACGCCATGGTCGTCGTCCGCGACGGCCAAGAGGCTCTCGACTACTTCTTCGGCACCGAGGCCAATGGGGGGAAGGACGCGAAGGCGATGCCGCAACTGGTCCTGCTGGACCTGAAGTTGCCGAAGGTGGGCGGCCTGGAAGTGTTGAAACGCTTGCGCGCCGACCCCAAGACGCGCCGCCTCCCCGTCGTGGTCCTGACTTCTTCCAAAGAGGAGGAGGACATGCTGACCAGTTACGACTTAGGCGCCAACAGCTACGTCCGCAAGCCTGTGGACTTCACACGGTTTGCCGAAGCCATCCAGCAACTCCAGATGTATTGGCTGGTCCTCAACGAGGCACCTGCTTCTGGTGGAGACAGGCCATGACCAATCCCCTGCGAATTCTGATCGTCGAAGACTCGGCGGACGACGCCGAGGTGACGGTGCTCGAGCTTTCCCGAGATCGTCTCGCCCCGGACTGGAAGAGGGTCGAGTCGGCCGACGAGATGCGCGCCGCCCTGGCCGAGAGGCCGTGGGACGCTGTTCTGTCGGATTTCACTCTCCCCGGATTCAGTGCGGCGGAAGCACTCGCCCTCTGCCGAAAAACCGACCCGGACCTTCCCTTCATCGTCGTCTCGGGCACGATCGGCGAGCAGCGGGCGGTGGAAATGATGCGGGCGGGGGCGGGCGACTACTTGCTCAAAGGCAACCTGAATCGGTTGTCCGCCGCCGTCGAACGCGAGGTGCGGGAGGCCGGGAACCGGCGGAACCAAAAGCGCGCCGAAGCTGCGATGCGGGCGAGCGAGACGCGGTATCGTCGCCTGTTCGAGGCGGCCCGAGACGGCATCCTGATCGTCGATCCGCAGTCGCGGAAAATTCTGGACGCCAACCCGTTCCTGACGGAACTCCTGGGTTACAGCCGGGAGGAATTGGTGGGGAAGGAACTATGGGAGATCGGTCTGTTCCAAGACATCGAGGCCAACAAGGCGGCTTTCCGCACCCTCCAGGAGCAGGGCTACATCCGTTACAAAGACCTCCCCCTGAAGTCCAAAGACGGGCGGCCTATCCAGGTGGAGTTCGTCAGTAACACGTACGACGCCGGCGACGCCCGGGTGATCCAGTGCAACATCCGAGACATCACCGGGCGAATAAAATCGGAAGAATCGATCCGCACCAACGAAGCCCGGTTCCGTGCCGTCGTCGATTCCAACATGTTGGCCACCTTCTTCTGGCGTGAACGCGGCCTAGTGACCGAGTGCAACGACGCCTTTCTCGCGATGATCGGCTACACTCAGGACGACGTGGCCGCGGGCCGGGTGTCCTGGGTTGACATGACTCCGCCGGAGTGCAATCTGCGCGACATGAACGCGCTCGCAGAGATCGCCCGCTCAGGCCGGTGTGCTCCGTATGAGAAAGAGTACATTCGGAAAGATGGCAGCCGCGTGCCGATCCTGCTCGGAGCCGCCGGGCTGGACGGCGACATGCATGGCGTCGCCTTCGCCATCGATCTGACGGAGCGAAAGCATGCCGAGAGCATACTGCGGGAAAGGGCGGCGCATGCCGTCCTGAGCGCCGACATAGGGATGGCCTCCACCGGCGGCAGTTCGTTGCAGCAGGCGCTGCAAATCTGCGTCGAATCGATGGTTCGCAACTTGAACGCGGCGTTCGCCCGCATCTGGATGCTCAACGAAGCAACCGACACCTTGGAGCTACGGACGAGCGCCGGGATGTACACCCACCTCGATGGTCCGCACGGCCGAGTGCCGATGGGACGGTTCAAGATCGGCCTGATCGCCCAAGAAAAAAAGCCGTATATCTCCAACGATGTCGCCCACGACCCGCGCGTCAGCGATCCCGAGTGGGCAATGCGGGAAGGGATGATCGCGTTCGCCGGATACCCCCTGATCGTGAACGAACGCGTCGTTGGCGTGATAGCGATGTTCGCCCGCGAACGGCTCACCGAAGCCACGCTTTCGGCCATAGGAACGGTTGCCCATCAAATCTCGTCGGTCATCGTGCGGCAAGAGAAAGAAGTGGCACTGCATACGAGTGAAGAACGGTACCGGACGCTGATTACCGCGACCACTTCCATCGTCTGGGATTCCCCGGCATCGGGTGAGTTCAACACGGAGCAACCGGCTTGGACGGCGTTCACCGGGCAGACGGTCGATCAACACCGGGGTTATGGATGGCTCGACGTCATCCACCCTGATGACCGGGAGAAAAGCGCAGTGGCTTGGGCGGCGGCCGTCGAGAACCGGACGGATTACCGCATGGAACATCGCCTTCGGCGGGCGGATGGGGTCTACCGTCACATGACCGTCCGGGCCGTGCCGATTCTCGAACCCGATGGGTCGATTCGGGAGTGGGTTGGGGTGCACACGGACGTGACCGAGCAGCACCGGGCTGAGGCCGACCTCCTGTTGCGGGACCGCGCGATCAGGGCGGCCAGCCAGGGAATCGTGATCACCGATTCCGACCAGCCGGACAACCCGATCATCTACGTGAGTCCTGGGTTCGACCGGATGACCGGGTACGATTCCGGAGAGGTACTCGGCCAGAACTGCCGGTTTCTCCAGGGCAAAGACACCGATCCGGCCACGGTCGCCCAGGTTCGGGAAGCGATCCTGGCCGGCAACCCGTGTACCGTCGAGTTTTTGAACTACCGCAAGGACGGAACCCCGTTCTGGAATGAGCTGTCGATGTCCCCGGTCCGGGACGAGGCCGGCCGCTTGACGCACTTCGTCGGGGTCCAGGTGGACGCGACCGCCAGGCGGAGCCTGCAGGAGGAGTTCCGAAAGGCAAAACAACGGCTGGAGCACGTCGTGGCTTCCAGCCCAGGTGTTCTTTTCACGTTGTCAGTCGTCGCGGATCGAATCCAGGGTGTGACTTGGATGAGTGATAATCTGCTGGATGTGCTCGGGTACCCGTCCTCCGCCGCCTTCAGCCCCGATTGGTGGCAAAACAATTTGCACCCGAACGACCGAGACCGGATCCCGGAAAGCCACAGCCAACTGTTCCAGCAGGGTCGTAGCAACCTGGAATACCGCTTCCGGCACATGGACGGCGGTTATCGTTGGATGCGTGATGAGCAGCGACTGGTCCGCAATGCGGTCAAGCAATACGTGGAAGTTGTCGGATCGTTGACGGACATCACCGAACGCAAGAGCCTGGAAGACCAGTTCCATCAGACCCAGAAAATGGAAGCATTCGGGCAACTCGCCGGGGGCGTGGCCCACGATTTCAACAATCTCCTCACCATTATTAACGGGTACAGCGAGATGCTTCTTCGAAGCCTCCCCCAGAGTGACCCCTCCCGGGACCTCGTTGACGAGATCCACAAGGCCGGGGAGCGGTCTGCCGGGCTCACGCGGCAGCTCCTGGCGTTCAGCCGCCAGCAACTACTGGCCCCGCGGATTCTCAATCTGAACGAGGTGGTGGCGGACACCGACAAGATGCTCCATCGGCTGATCGGCGAGGATGTCCTGCTCACGACCACGTTGCAATCCGAGCCGTGGGCAGTGCGTGCCGACCCCGGCCAGATTGAGCAAGTGCTGCTGAATCTTGCGGTAAATGCGCGCGACGTGATGCCCAAGGGCGGCCGACTGACTATTGAGACCCGGAACATTGACCTGGATGAGTCATACGTTCGCACCCACAAAGACGCCCACGCCGGCCCACATGTACTCCTGAGCATGACGGACACCGGCAGCGGGATGCCGCCGGCCGTGATGGCAAAGATCTTCGAGCCTTTCTTCACGACCAAGGAACCGGGAAAGGGAACCGGGCTCGGGCTGGCCACCGTGTACGGAATCGTCAAGCAGAGCGACGGTCACCTCACGGTTGATAGCGAAGTTGGGATCGGCACGACGTTCAAGATATATCTGCCCAGAGTCGAGCATGCATCCAATGTCTTCAACGCCCCGTCGCGCGTCCTGCCCCTTTCGCGCGGAACAGAAACCATCTTACTTGTGGAAGACGAGGACGGGGTGCGAGCCTTCATACGGCACATCTTGAATAGCTGCGGGTATTCGGTCCTGGAAGCGGCCGAAGGGAATGAGGCCAATCGAGTGGCGGCGAAACACACCGGGCCAATTCACCTGTTGATCACCGATGTGGTCATGCCCGGGGCCGGTGGGCTGGTCGTCGCGGAGCACGTGGCCGAGCGATTTCCCGAGATTCGGGTAATCTACGTTTCTGGGTACACGGACGACGCGGTCATCCGCCATGGGGTGCTGCGCGACGAAGTGAATTTTATCCAGAAGCCGTTCACGCCGACCGCTCTCGCCCGAAAGGTCCGCGAAGTGTTGGATAGCCCGGCGGGGCTCGCAAGTAGCCCGCGAAGCAAGGAGGTACCATGACTTTGCTCGAACGCCTCCGGATCCAGACTCGCCCTGCCCACGAGGCGGTGGAACGGCAGTTTGGATTGTTCGATCGGCCCTGGTCGGCAGACCAATACCGGGATCTGCTCCGGCGTTTCCTCGGATTCTACGAGCCGTTGGAGGGCCGGATCGACGGGGCCGCCGCTTGGTCCGGGCTGGGCTTCGACTGGCTTCGCCGCCGGAAAACCCCGCTACTCCAGCGCGACTTGGCCGCTCTGGGTGATCGGCCGGAACTGCTGGCCTCGCTGCCGCGGTGTAACGACCTGCCCAGCGCCGGCAGTCTGGTGCAAGCCCTTGGTTGCCTCTACGTTCTTGAAGGGGCCACGCTTGGCGGCCAAGTGGTCGCGCGACACCTGGCCGGCGTGCCGGGGTTGGCGGATGGGGCCTTTTTCTCGTTCTTCTCCAGCTACGGCGGCGAGGTCGGCCCGATGTGGCGGGCGTTCGGGGAGTTCCTGACCGCCCAAGCCGACGGCGAAGGCGACGTGGTCGTCGGAGCCGCGCGTGATACTTTCACGTCGCTTGGGCTGTGGCTCCGGGGATGAACCCTATGAGTAAAGGAAAAACGATGCAGTCTGACTTCTCAGCTTGTGACACCGAGCCCATCCACGCCCCCGGTTCGATTCAATCCTTTGGCGTTCTCCTGGCGCTCGACGCCAACACGCTCCACGTAGGGCACGCCAGCGCAAACTACCGAGAAGCACTGGGTCAGGACGCGGCGCCGCCGTTTGGCAAGGCCGCTGCCGAAATACTCGGCCCAGCAGCGGAGGCTGCGCTGCGCGGCGCGTTGGCCAAGGACGGGCTGATCGATCATCGCCCGATTCCGCTGGCACTTCCCGACGCCAAGTCGAGTCCTTGGCAGGGAGTTGCTCATTGCCTGAACGGCACGGTGTTCGTCGAATTGGAGCCGGCCGACCTGGGAACTGAAGCGCCGGCCGATGCGCTCGCCGCCGTCCGGGGCTCGATCGGAAAGTTTACCGCCTCCGTCACTATTGCGGAGTTCGCCGCCACCGCTGCCCGCGAGGTCCGATCGCTCACGGGCTACGACCGCGTAATGGTGTATCAGTTCGACGCCGAGTGGAACGGTGAGGTGATCGCGGAGGAGCGGCGTGCGGACCTGGAAACGTTCCTGGGGCTTCACTATCCGGCATCCGACATACCCAGCCAGGCCCGAGCCCTCTTCCTCGCCAACCGCATCCGAATGATCGCCGACGCCGCCAGCACGCAGGTCCCGTTGCTGACCGAACCTGCCGGCAGCACGAGTGCGCCGCTGGACCTGGGTCGCTGCCTGTTACGCAGCGCCGCGGCTGTCCATCGGCAATATTTGCACAACATGGGGGTACGCGCCTCGCTAACGGCTTCCCTGGTGGTTGACGGGCGGTTCTGGGGACTGATCGCCTGTCATCACCTGACCCCCAGGCACCTTGGCCGGGCCGAGCGCGAAACGTGTGAACTGCTCGCTCAGGTTGCTTCGGTCCACTTGGCCTACCTGGTTGAAGCCGAACATCGTACTCACCTGGCAACACACTTGGATACCCTTTCGAGGATAGGAGCCAGGATCGGTTCGACTTCGCCCCCGATTGCGGCCCTTGCGAGAGAGGAGGCAGATTTGCTCGCTCTCGTTGAGGCATCGGGGGCAGCGGTGTGTCGCTCCGACCGCTTGATGCTAATCGGTCGGACGCCGCCGGAAGAGGCACTCGCAGAACTGGTCGGCTGGGTCAAGGGAGTCGCCGCCCCGCTCATCGCCACCGACCGCTTGCCCCAGTTGTACGCGCCAGCAAACCAATTCGCCGAGGTCGCTAGCGGCCTTCTGGCGCTCGAAGTGTCGCGCGTCACCGACGAGTACGTCCTGTGGTTCCGCCCGGAGGTACTGCAAACGGTCAACTGGGCCGGGGACCCGCACGGCAAGGCTGACGTTGATAGCCGGCTGTCGCCGCGACAGTCGTTCGCGGTCTGGAAAGAGACCATGCGTGGACGGTCCTTGCCATGGCAGCCGGCGGAAGTGGAAAACGTCAGGCGGGTGAAGGAGATGCTGCAAGCGGCCGTTTCGCTGTCAGCGGCAAAACTTGAGGCCTTGCTGCCGATATGCGCGTGGTGCAAAAAGGTGCGCGACGAGGCGGACTACTGGCGAGGAGTGGAGGAATTCATCGAAACCCTGGTGGACGTACGGTTCACCCACGGAATCTGTCCGGACTGCTTGAAAAATCAAATGGCCGAGTTTTCCAACGGCCGTACCCCCAGCAATTCGCAGTCGTAAGGCGCGCGGCGGATACAAATTTACCGGTGGAGGACGACGAGAATTCAAAGGGTCAGGTCTCGTAGATTCTCAGGGGAAAGAAAAGGGGACACATACAGCGACGCTCCAGCTTCCTGTTTCTTCGGACGGCCACGCGGTTGTAGGCTCGACACCTCATCCAGGGCAAACGGCTCCATCAAGCCATAACCTCCCCAATCACTTCGCCCCGCACGCCCGTCAGCCGTTGGTTCATTCCCGCATAAAAAAACGTGAGTTGCTCGTGGTCCATTCCCATTAGGTGTAGGATCGTCGCGTGCAGCTCGGAAGTGTGGAAGGGTTTCTCCACCGCGTTGAAGCCGAGTTCGTCGGTTGCTCCTTTCAACCAATCTCCAGGGCCAGGCCCGGGCCATCGAGCAGGAGTCGGAAATTGTTGAGGAGATCGCGCCCGAGCAGCACCCAGGGCTCGTCCGGATGAGAAAGCACTTCAACGAGTTGGGGTTCCAGTCGGTGAATACCGACCGCTGCTGGGTACAGTTTCATTTCCTCAACCGTGCCACCCACGCCGCCGATGGTTAGGCTGCCGCTAAAATTCAGTTCGAGTGCATCGACGATTGCTTGCGGAATCAGGGAGCGATCCGCACCAGTATCGAGTTGGGCAGGCACGTCGCGGACTTCGGCCCCGCTAAGCGGATGACGAATCGTAACCACGACAAAAGGGGCCGGCAGTTTCCGCTGGGTGTTGTAGACGTAGCGGATCAATCGCTGGCCCTCCAGCCGCCCAGTTCGCGACGGATTCCCGATCGGCAGATCGGCTCGGGCTCCTCAATAACGTGGCCGACATAGATGCCCGTCTTGACTCGCGCCTGAACACGCAGGGCAAGTTCGAGTCGCTCAGGGCCGCTGTCTACGGCTTTTTCGTTGTGGATGGCGACATATTGCCCGCGATGAGTGGCGAGTAGGTCCGGCAGCAGTCGGAAAAAGGCCCGCCTCTCCCGTTCGAACTGATCCGGTGGAGGCTCCTGAAGCCGGACTTCGAACGTGGGATCCGTTATCGTCTCGAGCATGGTTTGCGCTCCGAAGCGG
>Ga0335394_10009178_pt1 | contig 11142 bp, 9 predicted proteins | sample MAT03_FD_205741 | JGI IMG/M metagenome (GOLD analysis project Ga0335394, IMG submission 205741) | Freshwater microbial communities from Lake Fryxell liftoff mats and glacier meltwater in Antarctica - MAT-03 (spades assembly) (version 2) ... | reverse complement strand
ACCTACGCACATGACTTCGCTAAATTGAAGTCAGCGTTCGTTGAATTTCTCGAGCACCTGCCTTTTTACGGTTTGGCGGTTGTGTGTGTTGACGACCCAAACGTTCGTGAAATCGTGCCACGGCTGACCAAGCCCGTCCGTACCTATGGCTTCAACGAGGACGCCGATCTTCGCGCGGTCAACGTGAACGCGGTCAACGGGCGCATGACATTCACGGCAACCTCCTTATTTGGCAAAACCGGTGACAAGAAAGTGCTCGACTGCGAGTTGAATCTGGCCGGGAGGCACAACGTGCTCAATGCGCTGTCCGCAATTGCGATTGCACGCGAAATCGGCATTGACGACGCGGTGATCGCACGGGCACTCGCCACCTTCGGCGGCGTAGGCAGACGTTTCCAGCGCTATGGCGAGATCGAATGCGGCCTGACAGCGGCGCGCGCAACGTTCACCTTGATTGACGATTACGGCCACCATCCTGCCGAAATGGCGGCGGTGCTGGCGGCGGCGCGCGGCGCGTTTCCGGGACGCCGTATCTTGCTGGCGTTCCAGCCGCACCGATATACACGTACTCGCGATCTGTTTGAAGACTTCGTCAAGGTGCTCTCCACTGCGGACGAGGTGGTACTCGCTGACGTTTATCCGGCCGGTGAAGCGCCGATTGTCGCTGCCGATGGTCGCGCGCTGATGCGGGCAATGCGGGTGGCCGGAAAAGTAGAACCGCATTTCGTTGCAACTCCCGCTGAGATTCCCGATGCCATCCGCGCGCGCGTTAAGCCTGGTGATGTCGTCATCACGATGGGTGCCGGATCGGTCGGTGGTGTTGCACCGGCGCTCGCCGGCCAGGCGGGCGGCGAGTGATGATGAATGAAACAAGATGAACATGAACGAACCTCTTAAACCTCAGATGCTGCGCGGCGAACTGCGACATGACGAACCGATGTCACGTCACGTCTCGTGGCGCGCGGGCGGCACCGCCAAGACGTTCTTCAAGCCCGCCGACCTCGCCGATCTGCAGGTGTTTCTGGCAGGTCTGCCGCCGGATGAGGCAATCCTGCTGGTGGGGCTTGGCAGCAATCTGTTGGTTCGCGATGGTGGTTTCAAGGGAGCCGTTGTCTTGACCACACCACACCTAGGTGGCATTGCGATCGACGCAAAAGATGAAACGATCGTGGTGGCTGGTGCGGGGGCGGCCTCACCTCATGTTGCCAAGTTCGCGGCGCGCAACAGTCTGGCTGGTGCCGAGTGGCTTGCGGGTGTCCCCGGCACCGTCGGCGGCGCGTTGGCCATGAACGCTGGCTGCTACGGCACCGAAACCTGGGATCAGGTGGTCGATTGCGATACCGTCGATCGTCAAGGACAGCGCCACACCCGCACTGCTGCGGATTTCGATATCGGCTATCGACATGTGCAAGCAAAGCCTACAGGACGGGACGAGTTCTTCGTCTCTGCCAGATTCCGTTTCGCGCGCGGTGATGCGGAAGTCGCACAAGCGCGCATCAAGCAATTGCTCGCCAAACGCATGGCCTCGCAGCCGCTGGACAAGCCGAATGCCGGGTCGACGTTCCGCAACCCACCCGGCGACCATGCGGCGCGCTTGATCGAGTCTTGCGGCCTGAAGGGTTTCTCGATTGGCGGCGCGCAGGTATCGCTCAAGCATGCCAACTTCATTGCCAATCTTGGCGATGCGACGGCGAGCGATATCGAGGCCATGATTCATCACATGCGTGACACGGTACGTGAAAAAACAGGTGTTGAACTGGTACAGGAAGTCAGGATTGTTGGAGACGCAGCGTGATTGCGGGCACTGTAAATCCCCTGCTCGGCGAAGCCTCGCCGCCGCCTTTTCCAAAGGGGGCGACCCGAGCGCAGCGAGCGGTGGGGGATTTGCTGTCACGCCCTTTTCCAAAGGGGGCGGCCCGAGCGCAGCGAGTGGTGGGAAATTTTTGCCGCAACGAATTGAGAGCTTTTGAATGTTTGACGTGAAGAAATTTGGGAAGATTGCAGTACTCATGGGCGGCTCGAGCTCTGAGAGGGAGATCTCGCTTCTGTCCGGCAACGGCGTACTCGCTGCTCTCAAAGAGCGCGGTATTGACGCCTACGCGTTCGATCCGGCCATCCAGTCCATGTGGGACTTGCCGAAAGAGAAATTTGATCGCGTGTTTATCGCCTTGCACGGTCGTTTCGGTGAGGACGGTACGGTACAAGGCGTGCTGGAAACGTTGAAGATTCCGTACACCGGTTCCGGTGTGATGGCGAGTGCACTGGCGATGGACAAGTGGCGCGCCAAGCTAATCTGGCAGGCGACAGGCATCCCGACGCCGCGCTTTCACCTGCTAACGCCACAATCCGATTTCACCCGCGTGTTGGACGATCTCAGGCTGCCGCTGATCGTCAAACCAGCGCGTGAGGGTTCGAGCATCGGCGTCACGAAAGTAATGACTGCAGTCGATCTGCCCGCCGCCTTCGACCTCTCCTACAAACTCGATCCGCTGGTGATCGCCGAGGAATTCATCGCCGGGCAAGAATTGACTGCGACTGTGATCGGTGATGAAGTCCTGCCGTTGATACGCATCGAGGCACCAGAGGGTAAATACGACTACAACAACAAGTACTTCACCGATGCAGTGCGCTACCACTGCCCGTCTGGTGTTCGCGCAGGCTTGGAAGATGAAATTCGCGCGGCGACGCTGAACGCATTCCGCGTCTTGGGCTGTTATGGCTGGGGTCGCGCTGATCTGATGTTGCGCCCCGATGGTCACTACTCCTTTCTAGAAGTGAATACCTCCCCCGGCATGACCGGCCACTCGTTGGTGCCGATGGCGGCACGTGCAGTTGGAATGACTTATCCGGATCTGTGTGTACGCATTCTTTCGCTGGCGAGGTGCCACCAATAATGGCTGCCATCCGCAATCCGCAACGCCCACCAAGCCGTGCGCCTTCCAAGGCGTCTTCGGCGTCGGCGGTACCCGCGTCTGTTTCTTTCGACAGTCGGCGTGGGGTTGTGATCGGTGCCGCGCTTACCGCCATGTTGGTGGCCGCGGTGACGGTCTGGCTTGCCATCGGTGCTGTGCCGGATCTGGCAAAGAGCTTGCCCGTCGAGCAGGTGTTGTTTGTGAGCGCGTCCGGTGCGCCGTTGACCGAAGTGGATGGCGATGCGTTGAAGCGCGTTGCTGATGCGTTGCGGACACGCAATGCGTCGATGCTGCAATTGGATTTGGCGGGATTGGCCGGCAGCATTAAGCAGATTCCGTGGGTGCGGGAGGCGACCGTTCGTCGCCAGTTTCCTGACAGCATCGTCGTCTCCATCGAAGAGCACAAGCCGGTGGCGCGCTGGATGACAGCACCTGCCAGTACAGATGCATCAACCGACGAAGCGTCGACGCTGGTGAATAGTTACGGTGATGTGTTCATCGCCGTCATTGCCGATGATCGCCGCGATCTGCTGCCGCGCTTGGCCGGTCCCGAAGGTACGTCGGCTGAAGTGCTGACCCGCTACGCGGCACTACTCGCGCCGCTGAAAACAATTGATCGCGCACCTGCAGCTCTGGTGCTGACCGCGCGCCGCGCCTGGCAATTGACACTCGATAACGGCTCCGCCATCGAACTCGGACGCACCGACGCCGACCAGCGTATCGCCAGATTCATCCGGACCTACACCGAGCTTCCAGCACTGCAAGTCGCCGGTGCCGTCGTCGATATGCGCTATCAGGCGGGTTTGACGATTCGCAACGCCAATGGCGTTGGTGGCACCAAGCCCGCCACAGACGACGCCGCGACGAAACGCAGCACTTGATGGTCATGCAACGCTGAATCTGAAAGATGGGAAAACTCATGAACCGCGAAACCAAGAATCTGATTGTGGCCCTCGATATCGGCACCTCGAAGATCGTCGCGATTGTTTCCGAGATTACCGACGAGGGAAGCCTTGAGGTGTTGGGGATCGGCCAGCATCCATCGCGGGGGCTGAAAAAGGGTGTGGTGGTCAACATCGAAGCCACCGTCGCCGGTATCCAGCGCGCGCTGGAAGAAGCTGAACTGATGGCGGACGTAAAGATTCGCGATGTCATCACCGGTATTGCCGGCTCGCACATCAAGAGCTTCAACTCGCACGGCATGGTCGCCATCAAGGATCGCGAAGTCTCACAGTTTGATGTTGACCGCGTCGTCGAGACGGCGCGCGCGGTTAACATCCCGATGGACCAGCAGATCCTGCATATCCTGACGCAGGAATTCATCATCGACGGCCAAGAAGACGTGCGCGAACCGGTGGGCATGAGCGGCGTGCGGCTCGAAGTCAAAGTCCATATCGTCACCGGCGCGGTGAGTGCCGCGCAGAACATCATGAAGTGCGTCCGCCGCTGTGGATTGGAGCCGCGCGATCTCGTGCTGCAGCCGCTCGCCTCCGCCATTGCCGTGTTGTCGCCGGACGAGAAAGACCTCGGCGTGTGCCTGGTCGACATCGGCGGCGGCACCACAGACATTGCCGTGTTTACCGGCGGCGCGATCCGGCACACCGCAGTCATTCCGATTGCCGGCGATCAGATCACCAACGACATCGCGATGGCGCTGCGCACCCCGACCAAGGACGCGGAAGACATCAAGATGGCGCACGGCTGCGCGCTGCGCCAGATCGCCAGTGTTAACGACGTCATCGAAGTGCCGGGCGTGGGCGATCGCGCGCCACGCCAGATGTCCCGACAAACGCTGGCCGAAGTGATTGAGCCGCGCGTCGAGGAACTGTATTCGCTGATCCAGCGCGAGCTGCGATCGAGCGGATTCGAAGAGTTGCTATCGAGCGGCATTGTGTTGACGGGCGGCAGCGCCGCCATGGCCGGCATGGTTGAGCTCGGCGAAGAGGTGTTCCACATGCCGGTCCGACTCGGCGTTCCATCCTATTCCGGCGGGCTCGCAGAGGTGGTGCGCAATCCGCGCTTCTCCACCGCCGTCGGTCTGCTGTTGACCGGCGTTGAGCAGCGCAAGCGCGACGACCACGTGCGGCTCCACGGCAGCAATTTCAAATCGGTTTTTGAGCGAATGGCGAGTTGGTTTAAAGGAAATTTTTAAATGAGGCAGTAAGTCAGCGAAGTGAGAGGTGTGAGGCGTGCGGAGGAAATCGTCACAAGGCGGGCATCACCTCCTCATCCCTCACCCCTAACTTTTCAGAGTTGTATAACCAGCAGAGGAGAGCATCACCATGATAGAAATACTCGATAACACACAACCCGAAGCGATCATCAAGGTGATCGGTGTGGGCGGCTGCGGCGGTAACGCGGTCGACCACATGATCAGCCACGGGGTCGCGGGGGTTGAATTCATTTGCGCCAACACCGACGCGCAAGCGTTGAAGCGCAATCAATCCCGAACGGTCCTGCAACTGGGCGGCACGGTGACGCGCGGTCTCGGCGCAGGAGCGAATCCGGAAATCGGCCGCGCCGCCGCCATCGAAGATCGCGAGCGCATTGCCGAGATGATCCAAGGTGCGGACATGCTCTTCATCACCGCCGGCATGGGTGGCGGTACGGGCACCGGTGCGGCACCGATCGTCGCCGAAGTCGCGCGTGAGATGGGCGTGTTGACGGTGGCCGTGGTGACCAAGCCGTTCTCATTTGAAGGAAAGCGCATGAAAGCCGCGCAACTGGGCATCGAGGCGCTTAAGCAGCACGTCGATTCACTCATCATCATCCCGAATGACCGGTTGATGGAAGTGTTGGGTGAAGACGCCACCTTTGAAGATGGCTTTAAAGCGGCCAATGAAGTTCTACATGGTGCGGTCGCCGGTATCGCCGAGATCATCAACTGTCCGGGCTTGGTCAACGTTGACTTTGCCGACGTACGCACGGTGATGTCCGAGAACGGCGTGGCAATGATGGGTTCGGCCACGGCCTCTGGCGCAGATCGTGCACAGGTTGCCGCCGAACGTGCTGCCGCGTCGCCATTGCTCGAAGACGTCAACCTCACCGGCGCGCGCGGCGTGCTGGTCAACATCACCGCATCCAAATCCTTGAAGTTGAAGGAAGTGCACGAAGTGATGAACACCATCCGCAGCTTCACGGCGGAAGACGCCACCGTGATTTTCGGCAGCGTGTTTGACGAGGCGATGGGCGATGGTCTGCGCGTGACAATCGTGGCGACTGGGCTGGGCGGTCGTATCGCCAAGCCACAGCCGCAAATTGTTTACTCACAAGCAGCCGCGCAGCGTACCGGTACGGATGATGCCACCGGTGCACCGCAATCTACGCCAGCCGGTGCCATCAACTACGCGGAGCTCGACACGCCTGCAGTGACGCGTCGTCGTCGTGATGTTACGGTATCTGCCCTGCAAAGCTCGGGTATGGACACCTACGATATCCCGGCGTTTTTGCGTAAACAGGCTGACTGACGTAGCTTGGATGTAGCACTCGCTTAATGCGAGTGGAGCTTGATCAGACCATCGGACGGGAACCTCTGCCCCGTCCGACGGTTTGTCGTCTGCGATCGCAGCTTTGCAAACTCCTTCACGGACGGGCGTTTACAAGTACTTTTACCTGAAAACCCCCTTCACTAGGGGAGTTCCATCTTCAGCTAGTCCTACCAGAAGCCACCAGCAACCCCGCGCCAAGGACGATGGCGCCGATGCCGGCCCAGAGCGGAATGTTGACGCGTTCTCGCTCCCGCACCGAAAGTTCGATCGGCCCTAGTTTCACCGCAGTCGTGTCCTTGGTGTAACTAAAGCCTCCGTAAGCCACGGCGAGTATGCCGGCGATGATGAGTACGATTCCGACGGTCTTGAACATATTCATATAGCACTCCTGTTAGTTGGATCTGGTGCGGCACCCGCGTAGCGGATTGGAGCAGAAAAGGCGGCAAACGTCTGTTCGCCGGCGTACATATCTGGCCCCTTGAAAGGTCGGCAGATGGCTTGGATGTAAAATGGCGGCTATCCAATATGATCAAACAACGCACCGTCAAAAATAAAGTCCGCGCCACTGGCGTGGGCGTCCATCTCGGCCATCGTGTCGAGATGACGATCCGCCCGGCTGCGCCGAACACGGGGATCGTGTTTTGCCGGACCGATATGCCGGGCGCGCCAACGGTGCGTGCACACGCCCTCAACGTCAACGACACGCGTATGTCGACGCGCATTGAAGACCGGAAAACGGGCGCCAACGTCGCAACGGTCGAGCATCTCATGTCGGCCTTCGCCGGACTCGGCATCGACAACGCGTATGTCGATTTGAACGCCGTTGAAGTCCCCATCATGGACGGTAGTGCGGCCCCATTTGTGTTTCTAATGCAAGCGGCGGGCATCGAAGAGCAGGCTCCCGCGAAGAAGTACATACGCGTTAAGAAAACCATTGAGTGCAAAGACAAAGACAAGTCAGTACGCCTTGATCCGTTCAACGGCTTCAAATTGAAGTTTTCCATTGCGTTCGATCATCCAGTGTTTCACGACCGGCAAAACGACGTTGAAATCGACTTCGCCGATACGCCATTTGTGAAGGAGGTAGCCCGTGCCCGGACCTTCGGTTTTACCCATGAAGTCGAGGCAATGCGGCAGGCCGGATTGGGCCGCGGCGGCTCGCTGGATAACGTCATTGTCATTGATGACTTTCACGTGCTGAACGCGGACGGATTGCGCTCTGAAGACGAGTTCGTCAAGCACAAAGCACTCGATGCGGTTGGTGACCTGTACATGCTGGGGCACCCGCTCATTGGTGCTTTCACCGGCGTGAAGTCTGGCCACGCAATGAATAACCAACTGGTGCGCGCGCTGTTGGCCGACCAATCCGCGTTTGAAATCGTCACCTTCGACAAGCGCGAGGCACTGCCAGGCGCGTTTGGCGTCATGGCGTTAACCCCTTCACCTCAGGTGGCCTGAATATGTTGATCGGACTCCGGTTTCTTCTGTTGTTCGCGGTGATGGGCGCATCGATCACCTTTCTGGGATATCTCTTCACCAAGAATCCGCGCTTCCTCTACGCGACCAAGATGATTATCAAGGTCACGCTCGCATTCGCAGCGCTGATCGCGGTCATCTACATCGTCGAGAGGGTGCTGTTTCTCTAGGCGGGTTTTGGCGAAGCAAAGATTTCCAGTCGGCTGTAGATTGGTTTTTTGTGCGTTCTGATGGGGAAAACACCGGAACAAGAAACTGATTGTTCTGGCATTCGCGGTCGGTTTCGTGTCGCTCATGCCGGGCTTCGTGCTATACGCGCTGCTGCTCAATGGCGCGTGCGCAAAATTGCGAGACTTGTACCGCGCCGAGAGGCGGCCGAGTGCGACTTTGGTGACATGCTGCTGGCGCCGCTGCTAATCGGCACCAGCCTGCCACGGGTGCATCGGATCGGACTCTAAAGCGTAAAGCGGTTTGCAATGTAACTCACCAAATTCGCCGCTCCGATCTTCGCCTTGATGCGCTAATCCGTCTACCTGATTTACTTTTTCGCGATGCAACTGCCGTCAGATCTGGTGGCCCAGCAGGTGTTTTTCAACGCTATCGGCATCGTATTGCCCGGTGTGCTCGCGGCGTGGATGAACCGGACATAGCTGCTCGGCACCATTCTTGAGCCAACTGGGCAGGCGCTAGACTTTCGTTGTAAGTGAACGCTTACGTTTTAAGGCCATTTGCTGAACTGCCTTCTTGAGCGGCGAATCGGCCAATTTTTCTGCTAAATCAGCGAGTTGCCGCTCAGAGATCGGCGTCTTTTCGGCCGCCAAGCGGATTGACGTTGGCGTGGGTGGTCGCCAAGTCGAAATCTCGGGTTGCACCACGATGCGGATTGATGTAACCTGTTGTTCCTTCATTGTTTTTTTCTCAAGCTGGATTCGGAAACTCTCAAGAAGTCGTGGCGAATAGGCTTTCAGATTTGTCGCAATGGCCCCGTTCGCCGCCGCAATAACCACCGTTGACCCTTCCAGCGCAGCAACCCGGCAGAGTTTTCCCCAACTGGGCGGAAGAGTGTCCTCAAACGATTGTTGAAGGCGAGAAAGACGTCGATGCTGCGCCAGTAATGGCGCCATCGCGTCGTCCTCGCTAAGCAAGGCCTGGATTGGTTTGGAGTAAGTCTTCAACTGATTCTGGCAACAAGAGGTAAATGATGAACATCATTCTAGTCTCAGACAGTCTGGCCAAAAGCCGGATCGTGACGATTTCGCAGTCGCAGATCATCATGGCAGCCATGGGCTTTGTAAGCGCCGGGTTCATGTTCGCGCTCGGCACCTACTGGGTGACGATGAAGTACGCGGTGGATATCCAAAACCCGTTCATTCAGAGTCTGATCTCAACGCTGACCCAGCAGAATGCGCAGCAAGCCGAGAAGGACATGCGCGAGCAGCTCGATTCGCTCGCCGTCAAGCTGGGCGAATTGCAGGCGCGCATGATGCGCCTCGATGCGTTTGGCGAGCGTCTGGCCAAAGTGGCCGGCGTCAAGGGTGAGTTCAATTTTTCCGAGACACCAGGTGTTGGCGGTCCGCTGCCGAGCGCAAGCATGTCCGGCGACGTGAGTTACAAAGACTTCACCACCAAGCTGGCGGACGTGTCGAAGGTGCTCGACGATCGAGCAGACAAACTGGGGGTGCTCGATTCTTTGCTGATGCAAGGCCGTCTGGCCGCCAAGGCAATCCCGACCACAATGCCGGTCGTGTCCGGTTATTTTTCGTCGAACTTTGGCTTCCGTATTGATCCATTCAACGGTCGCAACGCGTTCCACGCCGGCGTGGACTTCATTGCGGCGCCCGGATCACCGATTTTGGCTGCCGCCGGCGGCGTCGTCGCCGTCTCCGAATGGCACACCGAGTATGGAAATCTTGTCGATATCGACCACGACAACGGCCTGACCACGCGCTACGCGCACCTGTCAAAGAAGACGGTCAAGGTCGGCGATGTTGTCCTCAAAGGTCAGCGTATCGGCGATCTGGGCCAAACCGGTCGCGCCACCGGGCCGCATTTGCATTTTGAAGTTCGCGAAAACTCGGTACCGCTGAATCCCAATCGATTCCTCAACTTCGCCCGCGCGCCAGAGCCCGCCCAAGCCGTCAAGGTCGCGCGCGCCCCGTAACACCTCTGCTGTTGCCGTCAACGTTCGTGCCCTGCACGATCGTCTGACGCGCGTCGTCGTCCGCTAAGCCTGCTTAGCACCAATGCAAAATCTCCCGTCATCAAGAATCCGCCAGCGCCACAAGGCCGCTGGTGGCTCAATCAGTCCACCAGAAAGTCTGTAATGTTCGACACCGTCCTCAAGTCCATTTTCGGTAGCCGCAATGATCGTCTGCTGAAGCAATATTCGAAACGCGTCATCGCCATCAATGCGCTTGAACCGGCGATTGAAGTACTCTCCGACGACGCGCTCAAGGCAAAAACACCAGAATTTAAGGAGCGATTCCAGAAGGGCGAAACGCTGGACCAGCTATTGCCGGAGGCGTTTGCCGTGGTGCGCGAGGCTGGTAAGCGTTCGTTGGGCATGCGCCACTTCGACGTCCAGTTGGTCGGCGGCATGGTGCTGAACGACGGCAATATCGCTGAAATGCGTACCGGCGAAGGCAAGACACTGATGGCGACACTGCCGTGCTACCTCAACGCCATCTCAGGCAAGGGCGTGCACGTAATCACTGTCAACGACTATCTGGCTAAACGCGATAGCGAGTGGATGGGACGACTGCACAATTTCCTCGGCTTTTCGGTCGGCTGTAATTTGTCGCAGATGCAGGAAGAGGAAAAGCGCGTGGCCTTTTCCGCCGACATTACCTATGGCACCAACAACGAGTTTGGCTTTGACTATCTTCGTGACAACATGAAGACCAGCAAGGAGGATCGCGTGATGCGCGGGCTCAATTTCGCCATTGTCGACGAGGTCGACTCCATCCTGATCGACGAAGCGCGTACGCCGCTGATCATCTCCGGTCAGGCCGAAGATTCCACCGCGATGTATCAGCAAATTAACTTGTTGATCCCCAGCATGGTCGAACAGGAAGCCGAAGAAGGGCCGGGTGACTATTGGGTTGATCTCAAGCAGCACAGCGTGCTGCTGTCGGAGCAGGGCCACGAGCGCGCCGAAGAGTTGTTGTCACAGAACGGGCTGTTGCCGGCCGGTGCCTCGCTCTACGATCCGGCCAACATCATGTTGATGCATCACATGTATGCCGCGGTTCGCGCCCATGCGCTGT
>Ga0335394_10009177_pt1 | contig 11145 bp, 8 predicted proteins | sample MAT03_FD_205741 | JGI IMG/M metagenome (GOLD analysis project Ga0335394, IMG submission 205741) | Freshwater microbial communities from Lake Fryxell liftoff mats and glacier meltwater in Antarctica - MAT-03 (spades assembly) (version 2) ... | reverse complement strand
AACAGCGGCTTGGGAGGTGCCCTGAGCAGCGCGCCGAACCCATTCGCCGGACAGAACGTGCCCATTTACGATCGGCTTAATCGGTTGAGCGGCCTGGCCGGTTTGCCGCCAGTGATTCCGCCCGACCAAGGAACGCTTCCCAGTTTCCTGGTCGGCGGCTACGGAACGGCGCTTTCGAACGTTTTCGCCGGGCGCTTCCCTACCCTGCAAGTGGGCATGCAGTTTGAATTGAACATCCGAAACCGGACAGCGGAGGCCGCGCTCGCACAAGCCGCGATTGCCGAAAAGCGGTTGGGCCTGGAACGAACCCGGGTGGAACAGGCCATTGATGCCCAAGTGCGGAATGCGCTCCAAGGTCTGGTCGCCTCGCGGCAACGGATTACCGCCGCCGAAGCTTCCGCCAAGGCCGCCGACGAGAAGCTAAACAGCGAAGTCCGGCTGTTCCAAACCGGGGAGTCCACCAACTTCTTCGTACTGCAACGACAGAACGAGTTGCTCGAGTCTCGCCGCCGGGCGGTGGTCGCGCATCTGGAATACAACAAGTCGGCCGCCAGGCTGGAACAAGCGCGGGGCGAGACCCTTGACACGCTCGACATCAAGCTGAAATAAGAAATCTGTGGAAAACCTGAGGATGGCGGATTTTTGCGCTCGGCAGCCAAGTCCGCTACTTTCTCTTTATGGCTGCTAACGATCTAGTTCTCCAGAAAGGCCTACCCGCCAATCTGGATATTGAACGCTATCTGCTGGGCGCGATCCTGGTGGACCCGTCGGCGTTCCTGAACATCGCCAGCCTGATTCAAGCCACCGACTTCTCCGTTCAGTCGCACCAGTTGCTGTTTACCCGCATGGTCGATCTGTCCGAGGGCAACCAGCACATCGACCGGGTAACCTTGGCCAACGAGCTCATGCGCCACGGGGAACTCGAGTCGGTGGGCGGACTGAGCTACCTCATCTCGCTCGACGACGGGATGCCGAAGCTCTACGACCTCGAGCGCTATGCGGGGATCGTGCGGGAGCACTCGCTGCGTCGCCGCCTGGTGTTGAGCAGCCAGGCGTTGATTAACCGGGCGATCAGCGGACAGGAGAGCGCCGATGAGATCCTGGCCAGCGCTGAAAGCGATTTGCTGGCGCTGGGCGAATCCCACGTCGCCAACAAACTGCTCCATACCCGCGATATTCTCGGCCGGGCCGAGGGCGGGATCAACGCGTTTCTGGACCCGACCAAGCGGATTCGCGGTACCTCCACCGGGTTTCTGAAACTCGACGAAATGACGGGCGGCTTCCGCCCCGGGGAACTCATCATCCTGGCCGCCCGGCCGGCGATGGGGAAGACCGCGCTGGCGCTCAACATCGCCCAGTACGTGGCGATGAACCCGGCCAACCCGCGCGCGGTGGCGATCTTCTCCCTCGAAATGTCGAATGAGTCTCTGCTGCAACGGATGGTTTGCGCCCAGTCGCGCGTTTCGCAAACGAAGTTCCGCGAAGGGTTCCTCGACGGCGAAGAGCGCAGGCGCCTTCAGAAGGGCTTGGTTGAGATCGTGAAAGCACCCATCTTTATTAACGACAGTTCGACGATTGGCATCATGGAGATCCACGCCGAGTTGCGCCGCTTGAAATCGCAGGCCGACCTGGGCCTGGTGGTCGTCGACTATCTCCAACTGATGACGAGCAAGGGCAAGGTAGAGAATCGAAACCAGGAAGTGAGCGCCCTGTCTCGAGGCTTGAAGCTGCTCTCGAAAGAGTTGCAGTGCCCGTTTCTCGTGCTTTCGCAGTTGAGCCGCGCCAGCGAAACCCGCGTCGGGGACCACCGGCCCGTACTGAGCGACCTGCGCGAATCCGGCTCCATTGAGCAGGACGCCGACATGGTGGCGTTCGTCTTTCGCGAAGAGTATTACAAACGCTTCGACGCCTCGCTCCATGGCTTGGCGGAGCTGATTCTGGCTAAGCAACGTAACGGCCCGACCGGAATTGTGAAGATGTCGTTTCTGCACGAGTATACGAAGTTTGAGAACCGGCTGGACGACATCCCGGGAGGAGACGGTCCTCCGAACTAGCCTTCGCAGGACCGCTTCGTGACGGAGTGGCGGTGGCGAAACATCAAGAGCAGTTGGATGCGAACCAGCCAACCAAAGAGTGCATCGACGATGGGGCCACCCTTCAGCCGAAACTCGATCCGGTCGGCCAGGACCGAGCCATCTCCATCGGTTGAAAATTCGTGGCGGTGCTTCCAGTAAGCAAAAGGGCCTTGTTCCTGCTCATCGACAAACAGCCGGTTCCGAACAAATTCAGTGTGCACGGCCACCCACGTAATCGGGATCGGCCCCGCAAACACCTTGAACACGAGGCGGGCGCCAACCTCCAGGCCCCCTTCGCGGCTAACCATCTGGACCTTTTGCCAAGGAGGAATGAGATAGGCGAAGATGTCTTCGCGTTCGTGAAACGCAAAAACTTTTTCGACGGGGGCGGCAATTCGCGTAATAAATTCGAAACGCATTGTAAACTGGTGATTTCGTTATGTTGCTGGAAATGAAGGGCGTCGAGAAGCGGTTCGGCGGGATGACTGCTTTGCGGCAGGGAGACCTCGAAGTGCGCGCGGGCGAAGTCCATCTGTTGATGGGCGAAAATGGCGCCGGTAAGTCTACGATGATGAAAATCATCGCGGGGATGCAGAAGCGTGACGGCGGCCAGTTTCTATGGCAAGGAAAGAGCGTCGATTTCAGTAACCCGAAGGAAGCCGCGCAGGTAGGGATTGCGATGGTTCACCAGGAATCGTTGCTGGCTCCCCATCTCAGCGTGGCGGAAAACATTTTCCTGGGCCGCGAGATTCCCGGACCGTTTGGCACGGTGAACCGGCGCAAAATGCTGGCGGAGGCGACTCGGCTGATTGCGCAATACGGATTTCGGCTGCAGGCCGACTGGATGGTTGGCCGCTTGAGCCCCGCCGGCAAGCAACTGGTCGAGATCTGTCGAGCGATCCAGAACGGGACGTCGCTGCTCATTTTCGATGAGCCTACTTCGTCGCTGTCCGAGGCCGAGACCCACGAGGTTTTCCGCATCGTCCGGGATTTGCGCGAGCGGGGGACCGGGGTGATCTACATCACTCATCGGATGGAAGAGTTGCGGAGCGTGGGCGACAAGGTGACGATTCTGCGCGACGGAGCGACCGTCCATAGCGAGGCGCTCGCTTCGCTGACGCGTGATCGGATGATTCAGTACATGGTGGGGCGAGAAGTAAACGCCATTTACCGGCGAGATCCGTTGCCGCCGGGGGCGCCGCTGCTTGAGGTTACTGGGTTGTCGACAAAAGCGTTGCTGCGTCACGTCAGCCTGACGATTCGCGCCGGCGAAATTGTCGGCCTGGGCGGGCTGATGGGCTCCGGACGATCGGAGTTGTGCCGCGCCATTTTCGGGCTTGACCCGGTCGAGACGGGGTCGGTGACCGTATGTGGAAAGCGTGTTTCGCTACGCAACCCGCGCGAAGCCGTTGCGGCTGGCGTCGCTTTGATCCCGGAGGATCGCCAGCGCACGGGTCTGGCGCGCGAGTTGCCGATCGCCTGGAATGTGACGATGGCCAACTTGGAGGCGGTGAGCCCGGGTGGGGTGATCCGTCATGCCGAGGAAGCACGAGCAACCCAGAAGGCGATCGACCGGCTCCGGATCCGGTGCGAGAACGGCCAGCAAAGGGCCGGCCGCCTCAGCGGTGGCAACCAACAAAAAGTAGTCATTTCGAAATGGGTCAATCGTGGGGCACGGGTTTTCCTGTTCGACGAACCCACCCGCGGCATCGACGTCGGGGCCAAGGTGGAAGTATTTGAAGTGATGGACCAACTCGCCCGGGAAGGCGCGGCCATCCTGATGGTCAGTTCTGAGCTTCCGGAACTGCTCCAGGTCGCCGATCGAATATTGGTCATGAGCCAGGGCCACCTGGTGGGAGAACTCCCCCGCGGCTGCTCCCAGGAAGACATCATGAGGCTGGCCACGGTGCCCCCCGCCTCTGGAGAAACATTGCAATGATTAAGCGCTTGCTGCCATTTCTGGCGCTGCTCATATTGTTCGTCGTGCTCAGCGTGGCGAGTCCGTCGTTTTTGACCGCGCAGAACCTATCGAGCGTAGTCCGCCAGACGGCCGTCTTTAACATTCTGGCTCTGGGTATGACTTTGATAATCATTTCGAGCGGCATCGACCTATCGGTAGGTTCGATTGTCGCGCTGGGTGGGCTTGCCGGCACCATGGCGATGGCCAAGGGCGTACCAATCCCGATTGGAGTTCTGATCGGGATCGCGACCGGACTGCTGTGCGGGTTCATCAACGGGATACTGATCACGCAGCTCCGCATTATCCCGTTCATTGTTACGCTCGGCATGATGGGCGTACTGCGCGGGTTCGCCCTGATCATCTCGGATGGTATGCCCGTTCACGACGTTCCTAAAGGCTTTCAATTCCTGGGGGAAGGAACTGTTTTCGGCTTCCCGTTTGTCCTGCTCGTCCTGATCGTATGCGCCGTCATTGTGCATTTCATTCTCGAACACACCCGGCTGGGACGCTACGTCTTTGCGATTGGCAGTAACCCGGACGCAGCCATCTATGCCGGCATTCCGGTGAACTTCCACACCGTGGCGATCTACGCACTCTGCGGTGGTCTCTCCGGCTTGGCGGGCCTGATCGAGGCCAGCCGGCTTTCGACCGGTCAACCGACCGCTGGACAGGGTTATGAATTGCAGGCCATTGCGGCCGTCGTAATCGGCGGCGGTTCCCTCCGGGGCGGTGAAGGGACAGTGATTGGAACCTTGGTCGGCGGATTCATCATGGGATTGCTGGCTAATGGAAGTGATCTTCTGGGGATCAATCCCTACGTCCAACAGGCGCTGATTGGAGCAATGATAATCGTCTTCGTCGCCGTCGACGAATTGCGCAAACGAAAGTCTTACTCATAGCGCAGCGCTTGCATCGGATCGATTCCGGACGCCCGGCGCGCCGGGATCCAGCCCGCCGCCAACGCCACCGCGGCCAGCAGCAGAGCCGCGGCAGACAGGACCACCGGATCGGCCGGTTGGGTGGGGAAGAGCAGCGACTTAACCAACTGCCCCAGCCCCAGCGCGGCAAGGACCCCGATTAGGACCCCGAGTGCCGCCATCCCCGCAACTTCGCGCAGGATCATGGCGAGGACCACCGTCCGGCTCGCTCCCAGCGCCATACGGATCCCAATTTCCCGCGTTCGCTGGGCGACGTGAAACGCCATGACGCCGTATAAGCCTATCGAAGCCAGGAGCGTCGCCACCAACCCGAAGCTGGAACAGAGGGTCGAAATCAATCGTTCCATCGCCAAAGTCCTGTCAATTTGCTCGCGAACCGTTCGCAACGCGACGATCGGCAAGTTAGGATCGCGGCGGCGAACGATCCCCTGAATATCTTTCGCGACGGCCATCGAATCGTCGGTCGTTCGAACGTAATAGTGCATCTGGGCGACGTCTTCCGCCTGGGCCATCGGCAAGTAGAGGAATCGAAACTGCGCCGCGTCTTCTCGCGGGTTGGCGTGCTTGCTGTTGGCGACCATCCCGACGATCATCATGTCCGGCGGATGATCTCGCCCCCCCAAGCGAACTACGCGGCCGATGGGATTGGCCCCTTTGAAGTAGTGACGGGCAAAGGCTTCGTTGACGATCGCGACTTTAGGGGCGGAATTCGAATCCGCTGGGTTGAACTCTCGCCCCAGCAGGACCGGGATCTCCAGCGTTTTGAAAAAACCTGGCGCTAGCTCGTTGATGCGAGGATTCATGTCCTCGCCTTCCTGCGCGGCGTAGCCCGGAACCGAGATCGTTCGCTGGAGAATGGAGTTGTCCAGGATAGCGGAGGAGGCCAGCGAGATATTGCGGACGGACGGCAGACGACCCAAATCGTTCTGGATTTGGGAATGCAACTGCTCCGATGCGACCCGGTTGTATCCGTTCAGCGAAGGATCGAGACTAAACGTGATCAGTTCCGCCGAGCGAAACCCCGGGCTGGCTTGGCGAAGTTCAAAGAGGGTCTTCGTGAAGAGCCCGGCGGCCGCCAGCAGGATCACGGACAGACTGATTTGTCCGACCACCAGCGCTTTCCGAAGCCAAACGTTCCCACCCACGAGGCTACCCGCTTGGTCCTTAATCGTCGGTGCCACATTGGCTTTGGTCGCTTGCATAGCCGGCAACAGGCCAAAGAGAATACCAGCCGAGAACGTAAGCGCGCCGGTGAAGAGCAGGGTCCGCCAGTCAAACGCCGAACGGAAATCGATTCCCGTCTGCAGGGTAATGATCCCCGCTAGGATCCAGTCAGAGAAGAGCAGTCCCAGCAGTCCTCCGAGACCGGCGAGCACCATGCTCTCGACGAGCAGTTGCCGGACAAGTTGCCCGCGCGAGGCTCCCAGCGCCAAACGGATCGCAATCTCCTTCTTTCGACTCGACCCGCGAGCGAGAAGGAGATTGGCCACGTTGGCACAAGCGATAAGCAAGACAACCCCCACCAGAGCCATCAGGGTCCAAGTGGCGGTAGCGATCGTTTCGCGGTCACTTAAATTTCCTCTGACGGCCGGATACAAGACGATCCGTTTGCTCAGGAAAGACACCGCTCGCTTTTCAGACAAACCCTTCAATTTCGCCAACTCGTCGATTAGGACGGGTGCGAGAATGGCATCCACCTCTGGCTTGGCCTGCTCCGCCGTCACTCCCTTGTTTAGGCGACCGAAAACATGGAGGAAGTAGAACTCGGAGGAATCCATCCCGTCCCAAGTCGGTGTAATCTGGCGTTTCATCGCCAAGGGCAGGTAGACATCCGGTTGCTCGGAAAGATTGGTACCCCGCCAGTGTTCGGGTGCCACGCCAACGATGGCGTACTTCTGCCCATTAATTAACACTTCTTTGTCGAGTACGCCTAGATCACCACCCAACTTCTCCCGCCAAAATCCGTAGCTCACCACGGCCACGGGATGCCCTCCTTGACTCTCATCATCCGTCTGATGCAACAATCGCCCTAACGCTGGCTGAAGCCCCAGAGTATCGAAGTAGTTCCCAGAGACCAGAAGTGAGTCAACCCGCTGCGAGGCGCCCTTCCCGGCAATATGCACCGGAGTTACAAACTGCGCCCACAATCCGGAAAACGCTGTCGTGTTATCGCGCATCGCACGATACATCGGGTAGGAGAAGGCACGATCGTTGAAGTTGAACCCACGCTTGGTACCCGGAAGGTCAAGCTGGACGAGTTGAGCAGGTTCCCGCGCCGGGAGAGCCCGGAGAAGGAGTTGATCGAGCAGGCTGAAGATGGCGGTGTTCGCTCCGATCCCCAGACCAATCGAAACCAACGCAACGACTGTAAAGAGCGGATGGCGCCCCAAGTTGCGAACGGCATAACGAAGTGAAGCCAGCATATTTTTTTGAATGCACGTGGCGTACCAGCGGTAAGTGATTGATCCGTAGATAACCCTTGCATCGCCGGGGTTCGATTGTGAGATCCGGCTGTTCGGAAACGGACAGCCTTACGCCACCTCCTCCAGACTCTTCAGCTTCGCATTCAACGTCGTTCGTTTCAGTCGCAACATATCGGCCGCCTGCTTTTTATTTCCCTTCGCTCGACGCAACGCCTGGTCGATCAACGTTCGCTCGAGACGTTGCACCGTCGCGGCGAAGTCAATTTCGGCCGGGGCGACTTCCAGGGCCTCCGCGATCGGCAACGCCGGCTCCTTTGGCGGCGCCTTCACCGGCAGACTGAAGTCCCCGTAATGCAGCATTTGGCGTTCTCCGCTCATCGCCACCGCCCGTTCCACGGTGTTTTCAAGCTGCCTGACGTTCCCGGGCCAAGCATACTGTTCCAGCCGCTCCAGGGCGTCCGGCGAAACTCGCTTCCCCGGAACATTTTCGACGCGACAGACCTTTTCAATAAAATGGGCCAACAAAGGAGCCACGTCCTCCGCTCGCTCCCGGAGAGGCGGCAAGTGCAGCGGGACGACGTTCAACCGGTAGAAAAGATCCTCCCGAAACTTGCCCCGGTCAATCTTTTCCTCCAGGTTCGCATTCGTCGCCGACACCACCCGCACATCCAGCTTGATCAGATCGCCCGACCCCAACCGCTGAAACTCTCGCTCCTGCAGTACCCGTAGCAACTTCGCCTGGGTCTCCACGGGCATATCGCCAATTTCATCCAGAAAGATCGTCCCTCGATCCGCCTCTTCAAACCGTCCTTTTCTGGCCTGAAAGGCCCCGGTATAAGCGCCCTTGACATGGCCGAAGAGCTCCGCTTCCAGCAACGCCTCGGGCAAGGCCGTGCAGTTCACCGACACCAGTGCCTCCCGCGCCCGGGGGCTGGCGGCGTGGATGGCCCGAGCCACCACCTCCTTCCCCGTCCCGGTTTCGCCGGTGATCAGGACAGAACTGCGGCGAGGTCCGAGCAAACGGATCATATCCAATACCGGTCGCATCACCGGGCTATCGCCAATCAGCAAGCGCCGCCATGGTTCGACCGCGGGGGGCACCGGTGGCCGAACTCCGGCGGCCAACAACATGGCCTTTTCCCCGCTTTCCACATAATCGCCCGCCCCCAAGCGCAAGCAGCGAACCGCCTCCCCTACGTTGTGTCCTACGAAAATCACCGATAGATCCCGGCGGAGCGACAAGGCTGCCGTCAGCCAAGCCTCCGGACTCATTCCCTCAATCGGCAATGCAACGATGGCCACGCGGTAGGCGGTTCGCTCGAGGGCTTGCAGGCTTTGGCGAGCAGACGCCGTCGCTTCCACTTCCTGGAACGGCGGGGGAGACGCGGGGGGATGCAAATACAGATGGCGCATGCTCGCTAAAAAGATAATCGGCCCCGCAGCGATGGCGCGACATATCGGATTGTCCCGATAGAGATAAGTTGATCATGCTGCGCCGAACTTTGCCGGTATCGATCTTAACTGCGATTGCTGTATTCGCCCAAAAACAACCCGTTCCGGGAGCGACCGAACTCTCCGCCGATGGCCTCAAGAAACTCCTCGACAAAAAAGTGAAGCTCTTCTTCCTCAATGTGCGGTAACCAAAGGAGATCGAAGAGCTGGGCACCATTGATGGTTACGTAAACATACCCATGAGCCAGCTTGAGGCGAGACTCCAGGAGATTCCCAAAGACGCTCTGCTGGTCGCTGGTTGAAACCGCGGAGGCCGCGCCCGGAGGGCTGCGGAAATCCTGGCCAGGAATGGTTTCAAGCAGGTTAGCTTCATGGGACTCGAAGAGCACAAGAAAAAAGGCTACAAGTTGGTCTACCCGGCGGGGATGAAGGCAGGGGATGAGAAGGATTAGCCCTATACTGTAGGAATCGCTCATGGCACAGCTTCACTACCTCAGGGTAGGCATAATCCTCGCTTCGTGTTCGCTGATAGCGAGTGCCAGCCCCGCCGACCCTAAACGCGCCCAGAAAGCCTACGAGCTAGGGCGTGAGGCCGCTGCCAAGAATCGCTTTGCCGAGGCCTTGGAATCGCTAACCACCGCCATTCTATACGCCCCAGAGCTTGCCGATGCCTATCGAGAGCGCGGGAAAGTATTTCTCCTCCTGAAAGATACCGTTCGCGGTTCGGCCGACTTCCGCGAGGCGGTCCGCCTCCAACCGGCCGACGGCGAATCGTTCCAAGCCCTCGGCACCCTGGAACTCGCCGCGGAACATTGGCCTCTAGCCGTTGCTGCCTTCACCAGTACCCTCGAAGCGGGCACCCTCACGGCCGCCGCCTACAACGGACGCGCTCGGGCTCGCGTCCAACTGAAACAATACACCGAGGCCATCGCCGATTTCACCGCCGGCATTCGGCTCCGTCTCGACGATCCGCTGCCCTACTTCGAGCGCGGCAAAGCCGCTTCCCAACTCGAACGCTGGCGCGATGCGATCGACGACTTCAACCGCTGCATCGACTTTCGCCCCGACTGGGCCGAGGCCTACACGGAGCGCGGTTTCGCCCACGGACAAATGGGCTTATTCTCCAACTCGGTCAACGACCTTTCTCAGAGCCTCCAGCGGCAGCCAAATTCGGCCCGGGCCCTTTTCCTGCGTGGAGAGGCCCGAAAACGCCTCAATCAATGGGATGCCTCAGTGGAAGACCTTACCGCTGCCATCGCGCTCTCGCCCAACGACTCCAACTTGCGCATGGCCCGTTCCGGAGCGCTGGTTCAACTCGGACGACTCGAAGAGTCGCTCAAAGACAGGAGCGAAGCGATCCGCCTCAAACCCGACAACCCCCTCGCTTACATCGCCCGCGGCGGATCCTATCATCTGCTTGACCGCCATGCCGAAGGAATTGCCGATCGCTCCAAGGCCATCGAACTCGCCCCGCTCCTCCCCGAAGCCTGGCTGGCCCGAGGCAGCGCGTATTACCTGATCGGCGAATTCAGCAAAGCACAATCCGACCTCCGCCAAGCCCTTTCCCTCGACCCCGAAAACACCGAAATCCGCGCCATCCTGGAGCGCACCCGCGAGAAGCTCCTCCCCGTCCAGGCAGTAGCCACTCCTCTGCCCGCTGCGCCCACTCCGCCCCCCGCCCCCGAAGCGCCCCCGGCGAAGCCATCGGAACCCAAGCCGACCCCAGTGGTCGCTGTCGCGCCACCCGCGGCAAAAGCCGCTCGCCCCGCTCCCACCGCTTCAACTCTCGCCGCCACCGCCGACGAAGCCCACAACCGCGCCCGAGCGCTCGTGCAAGCCAGTAAATTCGCGGCGGCGATCGTCGAATTCGACCGCGCGATCGAACTCCGTCCCAACTTCCCTCTCGCTTTAAACGGTCGCGGCTATGCTCGTATGCGTCTAGGCCAACACAAGCAAGCCCTCCCCGATTTCACCTCCGCCATTCGCCTTAACCCCAACTATGCCAACGCGTACCATAACCGCGCCGCGGCATTCCGCGCCCTGAATCAAAACGCCGACGCCGACGCCGACTCTGTAAAAGAACGCGCATTAAGCGCCCGCTGAGTTGACTTCTCTTCGCTAACCCCCTGACAATAAAGAATCTAGTCCGAATCCGAGAAACCGCCTCCTCTCCTGGTGCGTCTCCGTTAAGCAGTAGTCCTCCCTACTCGCTGCTCCACACAAATACACTCAAGTTTTAGTACTAAATTGCCGATTTGGCTATTGATCGACGCATATGCTATTTAATCGTCCCTCCT
>Ga0335394_10009170_pt1 | contig 11148 bp, 10 predicted proteins | sample MAT03_FD_205741 | JGI IMG/M metagenome (GOLD analysis project Ga0335394, IMG submission 205741) | Freshwater microbial communities from Lake Fryxell liftoff mats and glacier meltwater in Antarctica - MAT-03 (spades assembly) (version 2) ... | reverse complement strand
GGGTGCGGCGGGTGCGGCGGGTGCGGCTGGTGCGACCGGCGCCTGCGCGTAAGGCGTTCCGGCGAGCACGACGGCAAGCCCCGCAACTCCTGCGAAACCGCCGCGTTTCACTCGGCGCGCAGCGTGCTGGCGAGGCGCTGCGTCGTGTTGCCGGTGACGAGGTCGAAGGTAAGATCCCACCGCCCCGGCATGTGGAACAGCAATCCTTCTGCGCGGTAGAGGCCGGGGGCGATGGTGATGACCTTGGGTCGGTAGTTCATGCCATGCCGGTGCTCGGGCATGTTGGCATCAACGCGCACCGACGAGGGCGCCGCCGCCTTGCCGCGCGGACAGACGGCAAAGTCGACGATGAAATGCGTGCCGACCGGCACCGGATTGACACTGGTCTGGTAGGCGACCTGGTAACGCGCATTTTCGAGCACGCGCTTGTCGCCGGGCAGCGCGGCGCCACATTGCGTTGCGGCTTGTACGGTGCTGGCGGCCAACGCAGCGCCGACGACCATCAGTTGTGAGCCCCTCACTGCGCTTGTCCTGCTTTCCAGAACGCGAACAGTGATTCGGCGTTGCGCCATGCGATGCGCTCGGCCAAGGGCGGCGGCAGGTCGGACAGCCACGCGCGCGTCCACGCCGCGTGCTCGACGACGTAGTGCCAGCGCTCGGGCGTGTACGTGTCGGTGCCGATCATGAAGCGGTCGGGAAATTCGGTGAACGTGGCGCGCCACTCAGCGGGCACCTTGCCGCCTTGGCCGTGGTCGCTGCGAAACGCCAAGTCGCTCCACAGGTTCTTGTGCTTGCGCAGCAGCGCGCGCACGCGCTCGGGCGTGTCGAATCCGGAATGCGCCCACAGGATGCGCGCCTCCGGGTCCTGCCTCAACATGCGTTCGATCGCATCGGCGTCCGAGTGCGCGTGCAGGATCAGCTTGTGTTGCTTGGCCAGCGCAACCATCCGGCGCGGAACGGGCAGGTCGGCGTCGGCGCCATAAAGATGGAACTCGCCGATGGCGGCGTAGCGGCTCTTGCCCAGGCGCTCCTCGAGGAACGTGGCCACCGTCTCATCACGGAACCACGTGCCGATCTCGCCGCGATTGCGGTAAGGCCGCAGCGACGGCACGACCAAGTCAGGCGCGAGCGCTGCCAGCCGCTGCGTGCCTTCGTCGCCGGAGCTCGACACCAGCGCACGCTTCAAGCCGGCCTTGCGCAGGATGGCGATGGCCTCCGCCGGCGGCGTCACTTCCCACGCATCGTGGCTGTAGTGGATGTGTGCGTCGAAGAGCGGCAGTTCCGCCGCGGACGCGGACGACGCGGCAAGGATGCCGCCGAGGACAAGGGCACCGGCAAGGATGAGAGGTCGCATCCGCCTATCTTCGTGCTTAAATTGCGCCATGCCAAGCTTCCCGGTGCCAGACGTGCGTTGCCGCTGGTGCGGCGAAGACCCGCTCTATACCGCCTATCACGATGCGGAATGGGGTTTTCCGGTCGGCGATGACCGCCGACTCTTTGAGAAGATCTGCCTCGAAGGGTTCCAGTCGGGGTTGAGTTGGATCACCATCCTGCGCAAGCGCGAGGCGTTTCGCGAAGCCTTTGCCGGGTTCGAGATCGACCGCGTCGCGCGGATGGATGCTCGCGCCGTCACGGGGCTGCTGGGCAACGCCGCCATCGTCCGGCATCGGGGCAAGATCGAGTCCACGCTCAACAATGCGCGGCGCGCGCGGGACCTGATGGACGAGTGCGGCTCGCTGGCCGCCTACTTCTGGCGCTCGGAGCCCGCTGCCGCCACGCGCCCGCGGAAGCTCACCCGCGCGGTGCTGGCGTCGCTGACCACGTCGCCCGAGTCGGTCGCCCTGGCCAAGGATCTGAAGAAGCGCGGCTGGTCGTTCGTCGGACCCACGACCATCTATGCGTTCATGCAGGCCATGGGCCTCGTGAACGACCACGAGCACGATTGCGCGACGCGGGCGAGGGCCTTGACGGCGCGGAAAGCCTTTGTCGTGTAGGCGACTGCTTCAGCCTCGCAGGTGCAATGCGGCGCCAAACCAGCGAGGCTGAAGCCTCGCCTACAGTGAATATACGGGCCCCGGCACATTCGGGTCCCGGCACTCGTGAACGACCACGAGCACGATTGCGCGACCTGGGCGAGGGCCTTGACGGCGCGGAAAGCCTTTGTCGTGTAGGCGAGGCTTCAGCCTCGCAGGTGCAATGCGGCGCCAAACCAGCGAGGCTGAAGCCTCGCCTACAGAGAACGTTCGGGGTCCGCAGGGCGGAACCAAGGTCATCGATCGTTCGCTCAATCCCGCCGGCACCGTCAACAAGACCGTGACGACGACCAAGCCCTGACCGGCGTCACGTACAGCACAAAACAAATCGGGCGGCCGCGGCCGCCCGAGTCTGCGCATGCGCCAAAAGGCTCAGACGCGCCGCTTGTACTCGCCGGTGCGCGTGTCGATCTCGATCTTGTCGCCGGTGGTGACGAAGAGGGGGACTGCGACTTCGAAACCGTTGGCCAGCTTGGCCGGCTTCATCACCTTGCCCGACGTGTCGCCCTTGACCGCGGGTTCGGTGTACATGACTTCACGGTCGACGGTGTTGGGCAGTTCCGCCGAGATGGCGCGGCCTTCGTAGAACGTGAGTTCGCACGGCAGGCCTTCTTCGAGATAGTTGAGCGCATCACCCAGGTTGTCCTTCTCGACGTCGAACTGGTTGAACTCGTTGTCCATGAAGACGTACATCGGATCGGCGAAGTAGGAGTACGTGACTTCCTTTTTCTCGAGCTGCACCGTCTCGAACTTGTCGTCGGCGCGGTACACCGTCTCGGTGCCGCTGCCCGACAGCAGGTTCTTCAGCTTCATCTTGACGACCGATGCATTGCGGCCCGACTTCGTGAATTCGGCCTTTTGCACGACCATCGGATCCTTGCCGACCATGATCACGTTGCCGGCGCGCACTTCCTGAGCGATTTTCATAGCGATTCCTGCGTCTACGGCGGACGCGCGCCCCGGGAATTGAGGGACGGCGACTGCGAAAGGGTTTGGTGGGTGGTTCGGGAAACCCTTAACTATAAACGAGTTTTGTGTTCAGTGAACCAGCGGCCAGCAAAAACCCCGCGCGGCGGGCGACACCCCGTCAGCGGTGCCACTTCGCCCATGGCCGCTTGTCTCCGACGATCGTACCGGAGTGCCGCAATCGACCCGTTGCCCGGTCAGTCCCGGCTTTCACAGAAGTCGACCAGCTGGGTGGCGAGGTCGGTGCCGGCCGCCTGTTCCGCGGCCCAGCGGATGCCATGCCGGTGGAGCGTCGGCAGCGCCTGCCGCAAGGCGGGCCAGGACGACGCGACCATGTCCGCGTTGCCGTCGTTCCAGCCGTACCAGAACGCGCGCTGCACGCTGCGGACGGACGCCGGCAACCCGGCCTCGTAGCGGGTCAGGTAGGCATCCATCTTGGCGAGATGCGTATCCTCGTCCTGCGGATAGAGCTGCCAGACGAACGGCCGCCCGGCCCATTGCGCGCGCACCAGCGAATCTTCACCGCGGACGAAATTGAGGTCGCATTGCCACAGGCGCTGGTCGAAGGTGTCCTGATCCACCATCGGCAGCACGGCGATCGTCAGCGCGCCCCGCACGATGGTCTGGCCGGCATGTGGCACGGCGCCTGCGGTGTAGCGATCGAGTTCGGAGCGCGCGATGCCGTCCGGCACCAGGCACACGAGGGGATCGTCGCCGTCGGCCCATTGTTCGAGCAACGCGGGGAGCGCCGGATTGGCATAGCAGAAGACCGACACGAGTGTGGTCGAGGCTGTCCCGGCCACATCGGCATCACGGAGCAGCGCCGCGCGGCGTGACAGGTTCAGCGTCGCCGCATCGCGACGCGCCAGCAATCCTGATTCGCGCAGCAAGCCGCCGGCACGCGGCGTGAAGCCGGGAAACCAGAACGTGCGCATCAGCCCGTGCTGCGGATGGGGCGAGGGCAGTCCGTGCGATGCGTCGATCCACGGCTCGGCCGACATGTATTCGAGCACCACCCACACCGGGGGTTGCGGCGCGCGCGCCATCGCCTCGATATAGGCGTTGGGGAGGCCGCAGCCGAAACCCTCGATCACCACGTCGGCCGGCGTGGCGGACGCCGCGGTGGCATCGGTCCAGTGCCGGACGCGCACGCCCGCGCATCCCTGGTCCGCCGTGGCCGCATCCAACCCCGGGACGATGCGTGCCAGCGTGCGCACGTCGTCGAGCCACAGCGTGACCGCCAGCCCGTGCTCCGCGGCTAGTTGCCGGCACAGCCGCCAGCACACCCCGGCGTCGCCGAAGTTGTCGACGACGCGGCAGAAGAGGTCCCAGCGGAGCGAGGGCTTCATCGTGCGTCACCGGTCCTTTCGATGCGAGAATTCGTCCCCATTATCGCAATACTCCGGGGTATGGGCCCCGCGAACCGAGGGAATCAGGATGCCTGGTGCGTTGACCATCGATGTCGTGTCGGACGTGGTGTGCCCGTGGTGCTACATCGGCAAGCGGCGGCTGGAGGAAGCGTTGTCGCTGCTGCGCACGGTCGAGCCGGACCTGCCGGTCGAGGTGCGCTGGCATCCATTCCAGTTGAACCCGGACCTGCCGGCCGAAGGTGCCGACCGCCGGCAATACCTGGAGCACAAGTTCGGCGGTCCCGCGCGGGCGAAGGAAATCTACGCGCGCGTTGAAGCCGCGGGTGCCACCGTTGGCATTCCATTTGCATTCGATGCGATCGAACGGCAGCCCAATACGCTGCTGGCGCACCGGTTGATCGCGTGGGCGCAAACGCGGCCCGAAGGCGACGCCGATGCGCTCGTCGAGTTGTTGTTCAAGGCCTATTTCATCGACGGCCAATATCTCGGCGACCGCGACGTGCTGACCGCGTGCGCGGTGGCCGCAGGCTTCGATCCCGGCGATGCGCGCGCATTCCTCGAATCGCCAGACATGGCGGATGCCGTGGGGGGTGCGGATCGGCGCGCGCGCGAAATGGGCGTGACGGGCGTCCCGTTCTTCATCTTCGACGGCAAGATCGCGGTGTCCGGTGCGCAGGAGGCCGCCACGCTGCTCGAAGCCATCCGGCAGGCGCGCCTGGCGCCGGCGACGCCGGGCTAGAACGCGTCGTCCCACGGCCGCGACAGCCGGATCGCCGCAGTGATCAGGCCGACCATGCTGTAGGTCTGCGGGAAGTTGCCCCACATCTCGCCGGTCGTGCTGTCGACGTGCTCGGCCAGCAGTCCGTGCGGATTGCGGCACGCCAGCAGGCGCTCGAACAGCGCGCGCGCGCGGTCGCGTTCGCCAATGGCCACCAGCGCGTTCACCAGCCAGAACGAGCAGACGATGAATGCATTCTGCGGCGCGCCGAAATCATCGTGCTCGATATAGCGGAACACGTAGCCCGACCGCACCAGGTCGCGCTCGATCGCGGCCACCGTGGCGCGAAAGCGCGGGTCGTCGGCGCGGACGAAGTTCAGTTCCGCGAGCAGCAGCAGGCTGGCGTCGAGATCCGTCCCGTCGACGTGGGAAACGAAGTGCCCGTGTTGCTCGCTCCAGCAGTGGGCGTCGATGTACGCATGGATGCGTGCTGCATGGCCTCCCCACACCGCCGCGCGCTCGTCGAGCTTCAGGTGTACCGCGATGCGCGCCAGCCGATCGCAGGCGGCCCAGCACATCACGCTCGAGAACGTGTGCACACGCTCGCGGCCGCGCAACTCCCACAGTCCTGCGTCCGGTTGGTCGTGATTGGCGACCGCCAGCGTCCCGAGCGCTTCCAGTCGCGCGAACAACGCGGCATCGCCACGATGGGTGAGACGCTCGTCGAAGAAGATCTGGGTGGCGGCGAGGATGGCCGAACCATAGACATCGTGCTGGACCTGGCGCCACGCATCATTGCCCGCCCGCACCGGCCCCATGCCGCGATAACCCGGTAGTGCCGATTCTGTGCGTTCGAGGAGTTGCGCGCTGCCATTGATCCGATACACGGGCTGCACCGGGCCGTCGCTGGCGCTGGCCGCCACGCCTGCCATGTAGCCCAGGTAATGTTCCATCGTCGCCGTCGCGCCGAGGCGGTTGAGCGCATTCACGACGAAGTAGCCGTCCCGCAACCAGCAGAAGCGATAATCCCAGTTGCGCCCCGAATCGGGCGACTCGGGAATCGACGTGGTGACGGCCGCGATGATCGCGCCCGTATCGTCCACCGCGTTCATCTTGAGCGTGATCGCGGCGCGGATCACCGGTTCCTGCCACTCGAAGGGGATGGCGAGGCCGCGCACCCATTCGTGCCAGTGGGTGTTGGTGCGCTCGATCAGCGCGCGGCCGAAGTCGCGGATGTCCTCGGTGATCGGTTCGTCGGCGCCGAGATGCAGCGTGATTGCGTCGTCGACGAACATGGGGCGCTCGTCCTGTATGGCGGTCAGCGATGCATTGGTGGTGAGTCGCAGCGACAGATCCGGCGCGGCGAAGCGGATGTGGTGGCTGCCGGTCGTGACGGCGGGGGTCGCGGCGCCGTAGCTGCACGCCGGCCGCAACCGGACGATCACCCGGGGGCGGCCCGCCACGCGCACGATACGCCGCACGAGCGTCATCGGCTGGTACAGGCGGTCGTAGCGCCGGAAGCGCGGGATGCAATCGGTGATTTCGATCGCGCCGCCCGCGCGATCGGTCATGCGCGTGATGAGCACCGCCGAGTTGCGTGCATAGGCCTGCTCGCTACTCACCATGTCCATCAGCTCGATCGACCACAGACCGCGCCCGAGGTCGGGCGGGGCGGTATCGAGCAGTGCGCAAAACATCGGGTCGCCATCGAGCCCGGGGAAGCAACCCCACACGACGCTGGCTTCTGCATCGACCAATGCCGCAATGCGGCCGTTGCCCACCAGCGCGAGGTTCAAGTCTCGCAGCGGCGTGCGCGGCGGATGCAACGTCGCGACGTTGGTCATCGACGTTGTTCGATTTGCGCGTTGGCAAGCGACGCCGCGGCGACCGGTGCCTGCAACCAGCGATGGACGGCGCGCGGGTCGGAGAGCCGGTACTGCGCGGCGGTACGCCCCGGTCCCACCTTCACCGACCATCCCCCCAGGCGTTCGACGGCGTCGAAGCCGTGCTCGTCGGTGCGGTCATCGCCGACGAACACCGGCATGCGCCCCGCGAACGGATGCTCGGCCATGAAATCCTCGATGGCGGTGCCCTTGTCGCGGCCTTCGGGGCGCACCTCGAGCAGCATGCGACCTGGTTGCAGTTGATACCCGTCTCCCAAGTCGAGCGAACGGCGCAACGTCTGGTGCACGTGGGAGGCGAGCTGCGGGGTCGCGCGATAGTGGAGCGCAATGGACGCGCCCTTGTCCTCCAGCAGCAACTCCGGATGACGTTCCGCCAGTCCTGCCAGCAACTTGCGCAGCTTGGCCTGCGTGGCCTTCACGGGGGCATGCATGTGGATCGTGCCGTCGGCGTCGCGCCGTTCACAACCATGCTGGCCCGCCATCGGCAGCACGAGGCCCGGAAATAGTGCGTCGGCGCTGGTGATGGCGCGCCCGGTGACCACGGCCAACGCGCCATCCAGCTCGCGCCGCAACGCTGGCAGCAGCGCGAAGATGGCGGGGTCGATCTGCACCGCATCCGGCGTCTTCGCGAACTCAGCCAGCGTGCCGTCGATGTCGAGGAACAGCGCGCAGTTGCGCTGCAGCGGCGGCGGCGGCGGCCGGACGAAGCGCGGCGGGCGGGGATGGGTGGCGGGTGCAGTCATCCGGAGTCAGTGAACCTTGGCGTCGATGCGGTCGCGAAAGCGCTTGCGCTCGCGCATTGCCGCGGCGTCGAGCAGCATTCTGCCGGCCCAGCGGTACACGTTGAACTCGCGGACGATGTTGCGCATCAGCCGCATGCGGATGCGCTGCTCCTCCGCCGGCATCGACAGCGCGATGTGCAGGGCCTCCGCGCACTCCTCGGCGTCGTAGGGGTTCACGATCAGTGCCTCGGGCAGCTCGCGCGACGCGCCCGCGAACTGCGAGAGCACCAGCACGCCGCGCTCGTCGTCGCGCGCGGCGACGAACTCCTTGGCCACGAGATTCATGCCGTCGTGCAGGCTGCTGACGAAGCACAGATCGGCGGCGCGGTGGTGCAAGTACACCGACTCCTGCTCGTGATGCTCGTTGAGCAGCAGAATGGGCGGATGAGCACTGCCCGGATACCGCGCGTTGATCTCGGCAGCGAGCTTGCGCACCTTGTCCGCGTAGTCGCGGTACTCATCGATGGTGCCGCGCGTGGGCGCGGCGATCTGCACGAACGTGAATTGGCCGATCCATTCCGGATGCCGCTCCAGCAGCCGCGCGACGGCATTGAAGCGTTCGAGGATGCCTTTCGTGTAGTCGAGCCGGTCGATCCCGACACCCAGGCGGTGCGGCCGCGGCAGGCCAAGGCGCACGCGCACGCGCTCGCGGGCCTCATCGACGGCGGGGGTGCGCGCCAATGGCGCGGGCGGCCATTCGATCGAGATCGGATAACGGTGCACGGCGGTGCGCTCGCCGCGGCACACGACCGTGAACGTCTCACGGTCGACGCGCGCTTCCAGCATCCGGTCCACTGTATCGACGAAGTTGTTGCAGTGGAACTGCGTGTGAAAGCCCAGGATATCGCTGCCGAGCAACCCGTCGAGCAGTTCAGCGCGCCAGGGACAGATCGCGAAGGATTCCGGATTTGGCCACGGGATGTGCCAGAACGTGATGATGATCGCGTTGGGCAGCCGTTCGCGGATCATCCGCGGCAGCAGTGCGAAGTGATAATCCTGTACCAGGACCACGGGGTCGTCGCTGTGCGCCTCGGCCACCACGGCGTCGGCAAAGCGGGCGTTGACGGCGCGATACTGTTCCCAGTCCTCGGCGCGGAACGTCGGGCGCACATGCGCGATGTGGCACAGCGGCCACAGGCCTTCGTTGGCAAAGCCGTCGTAGTAGCCCGCGGTCTCCTCGGCCGAGAGCCACAGCCGGCGGATCCGGTAGAGCGGCGCCTCGGGCGGCACGGCGACGCGGTCGTGCTTGTCCACGGTCTCGCGGTCGGCGGTGCCGCTGCCATGCGCGATCCAGGTGCCCGAACACGCGCGCATCACGGGCTCGAGTGCCGTGACGAGGCCGCTGGCCGGGCGCTGCACGTGGATGCCCTCCGGCGTGCGCATGTGGATGTAGGGCTCGCGGTTGGAGACGATCATCACCTCGTTGCCGCGCATCTCCCCGCGGAGCACGGCGCGCAGGGTTTCCTGCGTCCAGCGCTGCTGGCTCTCGTCGGTGGGCCGGTACTGGTGCTCCAGTTCGCGCAGCAGCGTTTGCACGTCGCGGGCGATGGGACGCAATTCCGGTGCCGTGCCGCCGGCCGATGGACGCAGGATGCCCTCGCCACGCAACAACGCACGCAGTCCCGTGACCCAGCCACGCCATGAAAGTTGCGCGATCACCACGGTGATCAGCGCAACACTGGCGGCCAGTGCAGCGAAAAAATAGAAGAGATAGCGGCGGGTTTCCTCGCTGCGTCGCTCCATGAAGCTCATGTCGTGGACCAGCACCAGCTGCGCCCCGGACGCGGTATCGCTCAGCAGGGGCCGCACCGTGACGTGCAGGACGCCGCGCGCCGTGCGCAGCAGGTGTTCGCCCACCGTCGTGTACCGTGCGAGTGCCGCGCAGCGCAGTTCGGCCGGAAAGCCGCCGGTGGCGATTGGCGCGGATGCCGCGTCGAGGCAAAGCCCGATCGCGTACAGGCGCTCGTCATTGGTCAGGCGGTTGAAGAAGCCGAGGATGCGCGCAGGTTTCCCTGACTGGATCATCTCGTCCAGCGGCTCCTGCGCCGTGGTGGCAATCAGCGACGACCGGACATCGAGGTCGCGGATGACCCAGCGCGTCATCAGCGACTCGACCAGTGGCACCGCGGCATAGGCGAACACGCCGAGGGCCAGCAGCAGGGGAACGACGAAGCGGAGCGAAAGACGCATGCTTGAGGGCGCCGTGACGAGAACGGTGCGTCCGGTCGGGTCCTTGAGTGTAGGACGACGGGGGTCAGCCGCCCACCCCGCATGCGCCTTCCAGGCTGTAGGCGTCGTCCTACAGCGCGATCGCGGCGGCCGCGCGTCGTGCCTGCATTGCATTGTGGCCGAGGATTGCGAACACCACGACCAGCCCGACGATGTTGGGCCGAAGTTTACTGCGGCTGGATGGATCGGTCCGGGGCGCGGCCTGGACAGGCGGAGTGCGATAATCGCGGCATCATGAGACACCTGCCCTGTCGTACTGCGGTGCATCAGCCATGAACGCCCCCGCGGAACTGCCCCCGGCTGCCGCGACGATGGAGCTCGGCCGCATCTTTGCGCGCCAGCGCAACGCGTTCGCGGCGGAACGCTATCCAGGCTTGGCCGTGCGTCTTGATCGCCTGACACGATTGAAGGCGCTGGTACGCAATAACGAAGACCGCTTCGTCGCGGCTGTCGCGCAGGATTTCGGCCACCGCTCGGCGCACGAGACGCGCCTGGCGGAGCTCTACATCGTCGTCGCCGAGATCGCGCATGCGCAGAAGCACCTGGCCCGCTGGATGCGCGCGCGGCGCGTTGCCACGCCGCTGCATCTGCTCCCTGGCCGCGCACGGATCGAGCGCCAGCCGGTCGGCGTGGTCGGCATCATCAGTCCGTGGAACTATCCGGTGCAACTTGCATTGGCGCCGGCGCTGGGCGCGCTTGCGGCAGGCAACCGCGTGCTGCTGAAGCCCTCGGAACTGACGCCGGCCACATCCGCACTTCTGCAGTCGCTGGTGGCCGCGCAGTTCGCGCAAGACGAGTTTGCCGTCGTGCTGGGCGATGCGGAGGCGGGCCGCGCGTTCACGCAGTTGCCGTTCGATCATCTGTTCTTCACCGGGTCGACGGCGGTGGGGCGGCAGGTGGCGCGCGCCGCAGCGGACAATCTCACGCCGGTCACGCTGGAGCTCGGCGGCAAGTCGCCCGCCCTGTTCGCGCCGGACGCCGATCTTGCGTTGACGGCGCCCCGGCTGATGTCGGGCAAGTTGCTCAATGCCGGGCAGACCTGCATTGCGCCCGACTATGCGTTGGTGCCGCGCGCGCAGGTTGACGCATTCGTCGCTGCGGTGGGTGAGGCCGCCAGGAAACTCTACCCGGCCATCGAGGCCAACG
>Ga0335394_10009168_pt1 | contig 11150 bp, 8 predicted proteins | sample MAT03_FD_205741 | JGI IMG/M metagenome (GOLD analysis project Ga0335394, IMG submission 205741) | Freshwater microbial communities from Lake Fryxell liftoff mats and glacier meltwater in Antarctica - MAT-03 (spades assembly) (version 2) ... | reverse complement strand
ACCTACATCTGGCAGGATGGATCGACCGGGCCTTCGTTCACAGTGACATCCGCAGGAACATATAGCGTGGATGTGACCGCGAGCAACTGCGCTGCCAGCGATGCGATAACGATCGGTTTCAACCCCATCCCCGTGGTGGATCTTGGAATTGACCAGACCGTGTGCCCCGGAAGCGATGTGACGCTTGATGCGACCGCACCCGGCGCCACTTACCTGTGGCAGGATGGTTCCACGGGCGCCACGTTCACCAGCGACCAACCGGGGAACTATTCTGTGCAGGTGACAGCGGGCGGATGCACTGCGAACGATGCTGCGACGATCCAGCACTTCAACCTGCAGACGGTTGATCTCGGCCCGGATGTGACCCTGTGCCAGGGCAACGCCGCAACACTGAGCTTGAACGTTCCAGGCGCCACCTACCTCTGGAGCACGGGCGGAACCAACAACGCGATCAACCCCTCCAGCGCTGGGATCTATTGGGTGGATGCGACACTGAACGGATGCACGGTGCGGGACTCCATCACAGTGCAGGTGACGCCGCTCCCCGTGGTCGATCTCGGTGCCGACCCTTCCGTGTGTCCCGGCGATCTGGCCATGTTGGATGCGACACAAGCCGGAGCTACCTACCTGTGGAACACGGGATCCTTGACCCCGTCGATCAACGAAGGTCCGGGCAACTACGCGGTGACGGTTACGGTGAACGGATGTTCTGACAGCGATGCGATCACGATCAATGCGCTCGCTGCGCCGCAGGTAGACCTCGGCAACGACACCACGCTCTGCCCTGGTGAGCAACTGCAGATCGATGCACTCCAGGCCGGCGCCACCTACCTCTGGCAGGATGGAAGCACCGGATCGACCATCACTGCGACCTCTGCCGGGAATTACAGTGTCGAACTCACGGATGCGAACGGTTGCATCGCGACGGACGACATCACCGTGGCCTTCGCCAGCGCTTCGTCGATCGAATTGGGGAACGACACCACCCTGTGTCTTGGCCAGCAGCTCGTCTTGGATGCCACCCTGCCCGGGGCGATCTACCTCTGGAGTACCGGCGCCCAAACCGCCACGCTGAGCGTGAACTCCGCTGGCGACTACAGCGTCACCGTGACGCAAGGCGCATGCAGCGTGAACGATGCGGTGACCGTGCAGTTCGTCGCCTCCCCGACCGTGGATCTTGGCCCCGATGCGAGCCCTTGCACTGGTGACGGCTTGGTGCTGGACGCGACCTTCCTTGGTGCCAGCTACCTGTGGAGCACCGGGGACCAAACACCCACGCTGGGTGTAACGCAGGACGGCACCTATTCCGTGACCGTGACCAACGCTGCGGGATGCAATGCGACCGACGCGATCGTCGTGACGTACGTGACGCCGTCGTCGGTCGAGTTGGGTCCGAACGTGGACCTGTGCGCCGGACAGACCGTAACGCTTGATGCCCTGCTCCCAGGCGCGAGCTATGAATGGAGCACCGGCGAACAAACGAGTTCGATCATTGCTGGCATCTCCGCCGTCTATTGGGTGGAAGTGACGCAAGGCAGCTGCAGCGTGAGCGATACCGTTACGGTGAACGTTAACCCTGCGCCACAGATCGACCTCGGCCCGGCCATCGCGCTTTGCCCCGGTGAGGCCGTGGATCTGGATGCCTTCTCGCCGGGCGCCACCTATCTATGGAGCACCGGTGATGTGACCTCCAGCATCTCAGTGAACACATCCAACACATACTCCGTTACTGTCGATCTCAACGGCTGCACGGATACCGACGACGTCACCGTGACCGTACTGAGCCCATCGTCGGTGGACCTTGGGCCTGATCTCTCCTTGTGCGCAGGCGATCAAGCACAACTGGACGCCACGGTGCCTGGCGCTTCCTACTTGTGGAACACAGGCGTGGATACACCAGTGCTCACGGCCACCACCAGCGGCACATATTGGGTGGAAGTGACCCAGGGGAATTGTGCTGTCACCGACACCGTCGTGGTGGACGTCTTCGAACCGGGTACTGTTGACTTGGGACCCGACCTCGCCGCCTGCAATGGTGAAAGCCTCCTGCTCGATGCGACTATGGTCGATGCCACCTACCTCTGGGATGATGGATCCACCAATGCGACGCGTACGGTAACGACCAGCGGCAACTATACCGTCCAAGCCACGATCGGCCAGTGTTCCGTGACCGATGCGGTCGATGTGGTCTTCAACCCGCTGCCGGTCTTTGACATCGGTGCCGACGTTGCTCTATGCCCTCAAGCGACCGCGGTCTTCGATGCAACGGTCGCGAGCGCGACGTACGTGTGGCAGGATGGATCCACGGCAGCGACCTACACGGCCACGGCGGCAGGACAGATCTCAGTGACCGTTTTGCTGAACGGTTGCGATGCGAACGACAATGCCTCGGTCTCGATGCTCGCCGGTCCAAGCGTGGCATTGGGCAACGACACGACGTTGTGCGAAGGTGCCTCGCTCTCCATGGATGTCGGACAGGTTGGTGCCACCTATCTCTGGGACGATGGAAGCACCGCATCCACGCGTGTGGTCTCTGCGGCGGGCATGTATTCCGTGGACGTGACGCTGAACGGCTGCACCGCTTCGGATGACATCGCCATCGATGTGTTCTCGCTGGCTGATCTGGACCTTGGCGCGGATGTGATCTTGTGTCCCGGCGAGACCGCTACGCTGAACGCAGGTCCGGCCGGCGCTTACACTTGGAACACGGGTGCGACGTCCGCCGCCATCACCGTGGTACAGGATGGGCTCTATTGGGTGGAAGTGCAGGTTGCCGCCTGTGTGGCCCGTGACTCCGTCCAGGTCACCGCGGTCGACCTCGATGCGCCCGACCTTGGCGAGGACATGACAGTCTGTGCGGGAGAGACCGTCGTGCTAAGCATCGTTCCGGGGAACGCGTCGATCGTATGGTCAACAGGTAGCACGGCCGATGCGATCACCGTGACGAACTCGGGTGCTTACACGGTCACATTGGAATTGGACGGATGCACCGCAACGGACGCGGTGGAGATCACCATGATCGAGTTGGTGAATGAGATCGATCTTGGTGGCGATCGCTCCTTCTGCCCTGGCGAACCCTTGGTGCTCGATGCCACAACCGCAGGTGCGACCTACTTGTGGAACGATGGCGCCACCACCCCATCGATCGCGATCACAACGCCCGGCACCTACACCGTAGAGCTATCCGGTCCCTGCATCAACGTTACGGCATCGGTCATCATCACCGCAGGCGATTGCGATCCGCTGGTCTTTGTTCCCAACTCGTTCACCCCGAACGCTGATGGTTTCAATGATGTGTTCGCCGTCTCCGTCTACGGTCCCATGATCGATTTCTCACTCGACATCTTCGATCGCTGGGGCGAGCGCATCCATAGCACCGAACTACCTGCGACCTGGGACGGCACCTTGAGCGGACAGCCGGTGCAGGATGGCGTGTATGTTTACAAGGTCCGCTATCGAGCACGCGCCAATGGCGATGTTGTCGCCAAGGAACTGATCGGGCACGTGACGCTACTCCGTTGAGCCGACCGGCTTGGCGGTCTGCTCAGGTCCATCGAAGCCCTCCTCTTTCCAGATGAAGCGTCCATCCGCGAGACGGACGTAGCCCATGTGCCCGTTGCGTTCCACCTGCGCTGTGCGTTCGTTCACCAGCAAGGCCTTTTCATAGACCAGGGGGATGACCGCCTTGCCGGTGCGATCCAATAGGCCGGCACCTTCGGCAGTACGGGCTTGAAGAACCCCGTTCGATACGTCGCCAAGTTCAGTGTAGATCGCAGGGATCACTTCCTTTCCCGTGCTATCGATCGCGCCGATCAATTCACCGTTGCGCACGCGCGCCAACCCGCCGATCATCTCCCACGCCTGCTGGTAGCGGTTGTCGAACAGGATCGCTCCCTTCCGGTCCGCGTAGCCCCATTTCGCCTTCTTCCGGATCGGGATCAATGCCCCGGTCGTCGCACCGATGTCGGCGAACTGGCAGGGGAACACCCGCTCATTGCGTGCATTGATCAGGCAGCGTTTCCCGGCATGCACCACCTCGGCGAGCCCACCGCGCATATCGCCAAAGTTGGCCACACCATCCGGTGCATCGTACTCAAGCGGCACCACCACGCGGCCGGTAGAATCGGCGTAGCCGCATTTTCGCCCTTCAACGATCAGGGCAATGCCGTTCATGTACGCGCCGATATGATCGTACTTCACCGCAAGCAGTGCGTCACCGAACGAACTGATCACGCCGGTCTTTCCATCCTTCCGTACGCGAGAAACGGAATGCTCGAAACCCTCGACCCACTCGTACCCGAACGGGATCACCACGTTCCCCTTGCCGTCGATCACACCAGAGCGCCCATCCTTCTCAACCACGGCGAGGCCCTTGTGGAAGCGGCCCGCCGCGCTGAACTGGAAAGGGATGACCACTTCGCCGCGGGCGTTCACATAGCCGTACAGACCATCCTTGGAAGCCGCGGCCAACCCGCCGCAGAGATCGCCCATGTCGGCGTAGATCATGGGCACAACAAGTTCACCGCTGCGATCCACAGCACCCACATGATCCGCCCGTTCCACCACACTGGTCCCTTCGATCGGATCGGCCACATCATCGTACTCGATCGGCACCACCACACGTCCCGAACGGTTGATCGTTCCCACGCGGTCGTCCCGGCTCACGATCGCCTGTCCGCCAATGAAAGGTTCCACCCATTCGTACTCCGCCTTGACGCGTTCCACGCCTTCCTCATCAATGAATCCCCACTTGCCTTCGCGCCGGAACGGCAACATGAGCAGGCTCGCGGTCTTGTAGTCCTCCACCAACTCCTGGACGAAGGGGTAGTCCGGATGATCCTGGAGGAACCGGGTGATGTTGCTCACGCTCAGATCGCGGGAGTACACTTCGTAGATCGCGCGCCAGGCATCGGGTACGCGGTGGTTGAGCGGATGGTCGGCGATGAACTTCCGGTACTCCTGCACGGTCCTGTCCGGGGTGCTGAGGCGGTAGATCCCGTCCTCAGCATGGTGCAGGTATGGGCTTTCGGGATGGGCTGCGATAAACGCGAGGTGGGAAGCGATATCGCCTTCAACGATGGACTCGCGGAAGAGTGCTTCCTCAAGCCGTGTGCGCGCCTCATAGATCTCGCGGGCCATGGGGAAGCGATCCACGAAAGTCCGGTAGGCCGCAGCGGTATTCGCTTCCCGTGCTTCCTGGAACGCCAGATGATCGCGCACCAGCGTGGCCTCCGGCAGACGTGGGCTTTGGAGATAGGTGGTCACATACCGATCGTAGGCGGCCACGCTATTGACCGCTTTAGCACGCTCCCACGCCAGATCGAAAACGTGGTTCTTTTGTGCTTCAATGGCAGCATGGTCCACCCCCACCTCGCCGATCGTGGCTCTCTCCTTGTCCGGTGCGGCGGTGAAGGCGGCATCGGCCCTTATGATGAACGCATAGGCCGAGTCGGACTGGAAGAACGGGTTGTCGTCGCGCCCACTGATCACGCTGAGGCCATACCAAGCCGCAGCGGGATGCTTCCCGACCTGTTTCTGGAAGAGTTCCCGCGCGAGGAAGTAGTTCTGGACCTTCAGCGCGTCGAAGGCCTTCTCCAAAGCCCCGGCGAAGGCGGGGGCGCTGGTAAGGGCAAGAACGAAGAACAGGCCGAAGCGAAGATGGGCGGGCGGCATCAAGCGCCAAAGTTAGACGGCACGTGAAGCTCTTGACCTACACGATCCGCGCCCTACCTTCGAGCGTCCCGAAACATCGGGACGCCGCACCATGCGTTTGTTCTGGTTCCTGCTCTTGATCGGTGCCTTGGTGTTGATCGGCGCGTACCTCGGCCGTTCGTCCAGGCGCAAAAAGAAACGGGCCTGAGCGGCCCGTTCCATGTTCATCATTGCTGGCGCTCAATTCAAGGATTCCCACATGCCCTTGAAGTCGGCCTCTTCCATGAAGACGTCCTTGCCCAGTGAGGCGTACTGTTTCGCCTTGTCGCGCATGCCTTTCGATGTGAGGTAGTCGCTGTAACGGATCAACGCGTTCTTCAAGGTGGTCTGCTGGTCCTTCGGCAGGGTCTTGATATCGCCCGCGGCGGCGAGCACTTTGTCGAACTCCACCACGCTCAGATCGCCCTCTTTCAACAGGTTGCTCTTGTACTGGCTCAGGGCAAGGAGGAGCCACGGTCCGGGATTTTCCGGGTAGTAGCCGGTCATCGCATCGAAGATCTGCTTGGCTTTGCTGATGCCCTTCGGATCGTCCAGCAGGTTCTCCCCGGTCGCGGTCGCCGTAGTGTTCAACTCGGCCCAGTAGTCCTCGTAGTTCCCGAAGAACTCACGCTCCTTGTCCTTTTTGCGGTACTTCTCGGCCCACTTCAGGGCATCGCGTGAAGCGCGCGGGTAATCCACCGCGAACTTCTCCTGTTTGGACATCTCGAAGAAGCACATGCTCATGTAGAGGAAGGGCAGCGCGTCCTTCTTGGTCTCCTCGGCGATGGTGTAGCCTTCGGCTTTGACGATGCATTTCTCGTACTTCTCATCGACGTACATCACCAGCAGGTCCTCATAAACGTGCTTCTGGGCCACGGCGGTAAGACCGAGCACAAGTGAGGCAAGGGTCAAGATCTTCTTCATGGGTGGTTGGAATGCGCCCCGCAGGGCAACTGCCATGCCGAAGGTATGTGAAGCGACCACTTCCCCCGGAAACGCCCGGCCAGCAAGCCTTGCATCGGAATCCGTCGGGCATGTCCACATTTGCACTCTCCCGTAACGCCGTGCGCATCGACATCCTCACCGCCCTGCCCGACCTGCTCCAAAGCTGGTTCGGAGAAAGCATCCTCCAACGGGCACGGACCAAAGGCTTGGTGGAGGTCCACGTCCATGACCTACGCCAATGGAGCACCGACAAGCATCGCCGGGTGGACGATTATCCCTTCGGCGGAGGGGCCGGTATGGTGATGACCGTGGAACCGATCCATCGGGCCATCGAACAGCTGACGAGCGAGCGTAGCTACGACGAAGTGATCTACATGAGTCCGGATGGAGAATTACTTGACCAGCCGCTAGCCAACAGACTGAGCATCAATAAAAATATAATCCTTCTGTGTGGGCACTATAAGGGGGTGGACGAGCGTGTGCGCGAACACCTGATCACCCGTGAAGTGAGCATTGGCGACTATGTGCTGACAGGGGGTGAATTGGCGGCGGCGGTCCTGAGCGACACCATCATCCGGCTGGTGCCTGGGGTACTGGGTGATGAGACCTCGGCCCTGAGCGACAGTTTCCAAGATGGGCTCGTGGCCCCACCCGACTACACCCGACCAGCCGATTACAAGGGTTGGAAAGTCCCGGACATCCTCCTTAGCGGACACCAGGCGAACATCGATGCCTGGCGGCACCAGCAAGCTGCAGAGCGCACCAAGGAGAGACGCCCGGACCTTCACCGCTCGGCTGAAGGCAACGACCCGGACACGGGAAGCTGAAAGTTGCTTAATATTGCGGCCCGAAAAACCCGGAGCCGTATCCCCTGACTTTGTCTGGGGCGCTGGGCACCGCAACACGCTGGAAGCCATGGACCGTATCAAGCAACTCGAAAAGGAATACACCCCCATGAACGTCCTGCCGGACTTCAAGGGCGGTGACACTGTTACCGTACACTACAAGATCGTCGAGGGGAACAAGGAGCGTATCCAACTGTTCCAGGGCGTGGTGATCCAACGCAAGGGCTCGGGTACCACCGCCACCTTCACGGTGCGCAAGATCAGCAACAACGTGGGCGTGGAGCGCATCTTCCCGGTGGCCTCCCCCTTCATAGACAAGATCGAGGTGAACAAGCGCGGCCAGGTGAACCGGGCCCGCATCTTCTATCTGCGCGAACGTCGCGGCAAGAGCGCCCGCATCACCGAGAAGCGCCAGGCAGTCGAGTCGGAAGCGGCCAAGTAAGGCACACATACTGAGAACTCTCGAAAGGCCCCGGAGACGGGGCTTTTCTCGTTTCAGTCCGGCCGTACTTCAGGACCATACGTATGAAGCGGCATACATTCGCACGTATGAAAGCCAAGCTCACCCTGTTGCTTGATAAGGCCACGATCGAGGAGGCCAAGGAATATGCGGCCGAGAATGACACCAGCCTGAGCCGCATGTTCGAGAACTTCCTGAAGGCGACCTTCGGGAAGAAGAAGTCGGCCAGAAAGAAGATCGAGATCTCGGACTATGTGAAAAGCCTGAGCACCAAGTTGGACCTGCCGAAGGCTTATGACATAAAGAAGGAATATGCCAAGCATGTGGCCAAACGCTATCGACTGTGACGAAGGTCTTCCTTGATGCCGATGTCGGCTTCGACTTCATCGCCCAGCGGCAACCCTTTTTCTCCGATGCATGCGAGATCTTCCAACTTGCACAGCAAGGCGCGATCGATCTCTTTGCGTCCGGGCTGAGCTTCGCGCACTGGTTCTATCACTTCCGCCAGAAACGAGGCAGCCCATTGGCCTTGGCGAAATTGATCTCCGTGAAGCCTTTGCTCCATGTGGCCGTTACCGACGAACAGGTTGTTGAGCAAGCCCTGGCTTCGGACTTCGCGGACTTCGAGGACGCCTTGCAATACTTCAGTGCATTGCGCGCAGGGGTGGACGTCTTCCTCACCCGCAACATCAAGGACTATCGCAAAGCGAAGATCCCGGTGCTCACGCCAGAAGCGTTCCTCCGAACGATCTGATCACATCTGCGAGCCGCAGGGCCGTCCGCCGTACAGCGGACAGACCCGCCGGAGGCTTGGGAGAGGACACCCTGCGCCGGTCAAAAGATCTTCAAGCAATGAGGGCACGAGTTACAAACTCGCGCCAGCGGGGGGAGCGCACGGATCGCAGATCCGCGGCAGCGGGATGAACATCCGCGCTAGCGGGGTGAACATCCGCGCTAGCGGGGTCGCAGATCCGCGGCAGCGGGGAAAGTAACCTGCTGCAAGATGGAGTGTGCTTCTGCGCTGCCTTTGCGATCTGCGGTCCTGAGATAATCAAGAGCAAATTCTCTGGTCTTAGAGTCGATAGGGCTTAGGTCATGTCCTGAACATGAATGGCCATCAAGAATTGCAAAATAGACATCGCAGTAGGCAGGGACGTAATCATACTTGTTTGCCATTACAAGTGCCCAAAAGAGAAAGCCATCTGGCGGCATGTGCGTGTAGTCCGACCGAAGCCGGAGGTAAGCAATGGTATCGCCATGCTCCATTATTCTACTCTTCAGGCTATCCCAGTCCTTCGATGGATTCGGCGTGCTGGGTGGTTGAACGAGGACGGGAATCTTGGTCATGGTTTCTGAGGCTGTAACAGGAGATGGCGAGTTCGGTTGTTGAGCCGAGGAGCCACATCCCTCCAGAGAAATGAGCGCTGTGGCAGCTATGAGGAAGAGCACGAAAATGACTCCGCTGTGAAAATTACTATTGACCATCACGAGCCATTATTTGAACTGGTGGATTCACCACCGCATCAAAAAGTTCAACATCCTCTTTAACCTCGGATCCAATGATTTTCTCGTTGCCATCATAGCTGAAGATCATTTCTCCGTTCCTGAAGACGTTCCATCTGGCGGGTCCGTTAGTTGTAGTGGGCTTATAGCCTCCTTGACCATCCTCGGTGTACCACCGGCCATCTGTGAGCCCTTCAGTAACCAGCGGTCCAAGCTCGGTTCCTCCAGGTGTGAAGTAGTCCCAATCTTCGGGTGCAACAATCACAATACCAGGCATCTCCGCAGATGCCTTTTGGGCGAAGGAAGCCTGTTCCTTAACCGTGCGACCATTGTCGCATGAATGGAGTACTATAACGGTGGTCTCTCCGTCTTTGCGATCTCTGTATTGCTCACTCTCTCTTTCGAGCAATGCCGCAAACTCCTGTGGAGTTCGTATTCGCGTCACTGCACCCTGGTCGTTCCGCATACCCTGATAGTTGCCGTGTGCAAAAATGTGGATTCCGCTCTGGTCCTTTTCTTTCATGCCTGCATCGTAGATGCCCTGATCCTGTGGATTAACTTTCGGATTAACCAAGACAATCTCTAGTCCTTCAAATTCGAATCCATCGATAACCCTGTTCTCGCTGAAGGCATAGGGGGAATTATGGGGGAATTGACCGGCCAGCGGATCAATACTCAAAAACCTTCCGATCCTTGGATCGTGGATGCGGTACTCGAACGCGTAGCTCGTTCCAGTGGCTCCGTGTACCTCATCATCCTTCTCTTGTCCTTGGAACCCGAACCTGTAGCTCGATGAGCTGTAATTCCTCCCCGGCAACAGGCTCCCAAAGGACTCATAGTCTTGTATTTCCCTCATTCCTCCCATCATCCCACCAACTCCTTGTTCCTGTTCGGGATATCCTCCGTGTTGAAGGGCACCCTCTCATCTTCTTCCTTCAGCTTCAGCACGAGGGCGAGCGCATCGGGCACCACATCGCTGCACAGCGTAAGGAAGCTGCCGGGCTTGGCGGTGCTGATGGCGTGACGGATGGCGGCGTCCTCCTTCTTGATGATCGTGATGGGTTTGTCGGGGTCGATCTCCTTGATGCCCTTCACCATGAGCGCGATTATCTCGTCGTCGGTCTTGCCGCGCAGGTTGCGGTCCTGGCGGATGATGATCTCATCGAACATCTGTGCGCTGAGGCGGCCGAGGTTCACGGTATCCTCGTCGCGGCGGTCGCCTACACCAGCGATCACACCCACCTTGGGGCTGTCGGGGATCTTGCTGAGGAACTTGCCCAGCGCCTCGAAGCCGTGCGGGTTGTGGGCGTAGTCCACCACCACCTGGAAGTTCTTGAACTGGAAAAGGTTCAGGCGGCCGGGGGTCTGTGCAGCGCCCGGTACGAAGGTCATCAGCGCTTCGCGGAGCTCTTCGATCTTGACGCCCTGCACGTAAGCGGCGAGTACGGCGGGTAGCACGTTCTGGATGTTGAAGACGGCCTTACCACCATAGGTGATGGGGATGTTCACGGCCTTCTCGATGCGCAACTTCCATTCGCCCTTGCTGATGGTGACGAAGCCGTTCTCGTAGATGGCAGCGAGGCCACCGAGCTTGCAGTGCTGTCGCACGAGGCGGTTGTTCTCGTCCAAGCTGAACAGGGCGATCTTACAATCGCATTGCTTGCGCATGGCCATTACCAGTTCATCATCGGCGTTGAGGATCGCGT
>Ga0335394_10009166_pt1 | contig 11151 bp, 8 predicted proteins | sample MAT03_FD_205741 | JGI IMG/M metagenome (GOLD analysis project Ga0335394, IMG submission 205741) | Freshwater microbial communities from Lake Fryxell liftoff mats and glacier meltwater in Antarctica - MAT-03 (spades assembly) (version 2) ... | reverse complement strand
GCAAAGCAGCGGGCTCGTGTATGGGTTTGATCTGCGATGAGCCCGCTGCTTTGCCCCTACAAAAACCATGATTTCCCGCCAAAGTTGGGAGAGCCCAAAAAAGCTAATGCGTTTGCTCGGCCGATGCGTTGCGAATGTCATCGTAGATCCAGGTGCCCAGACCCAGCAGGGTGATGATGGCGCCGATGATGATGACGACGGTGCCGAAGGCAATACCAAAGGCCATCAGCGTGATGCCGGCCGCGAGAATGATCGGCGACAGGCTGGGGGAGGGCATGTGAATGTGCAGTTCTTCGGCGGTCTTGTGTTCTTGCTTGTCCATGAAATTCTCCAATTCAAGTCTTTACTCAGGCTGATTTTTTAGACAGAATAAACAGAGTGGAAAGGATCTTATTAATTCCACACGCCTGACAAAACAGTCTGAGCCGTTTTAGAAATTCTTACTTCGGCATATACATGCTGACCCAGATGACACCGAGTGTGATGCCGGCGGCAACGATGCCGAAACAAATCAAGGTCATCAGGGCCGCGCCGCGTTTTTTGCTTTCAGGGATCATAGTTTTCACTTTGCGCTAGACCACGGTCAGGCGATCCAGCATCATCACTGCAAATAGCAATGCCAGGTAGAGCAGTGAATATTTATATAAGCTCAATGCTTTGGGGGTCGAGTGATCTTTGAGCACTTGCCAGCTCTTCCATAGGAATAAGCTGCCCAACACTACGGCCCCGGCCAGGTACACATTGCCCATGGCCTGAATCGGCACCATCAGCAGGGTCATGAACACCATGACCAGCGAGTAGAGCAACATCTGGCGGGTGGTTTCGCTTTCGCCGGCCACCACCGGCAGCATCGGCACACCAGCGGCAGCGTAGTCTTTGCGCTTCATCAAGGCCAGCGCCCAGAAGTGCGGTGGTGTCCAGTAGAAGATGATGACAAAGAGCATGATGGCGCCGAGGGTGATGTTGCTGTTGGCTGCGGCGTAACCAATGAGTGGCGGCACGGCACCGGCACCACCGCCGATCACGATGTTTTGCCACGTGCTGCGCTTGAGCCAGCGGGTGTAGATGACGGTGTAGTAGAAGAAGCCGATCAGCGCGAACAGCGCCGCCAGGGCATTGACAAACAGGATGAGGATGGCCAGCGACAGCAACCCCAAGGTGAAGCCAAAGATGTAAGCGCGTTTGGCAGTGATGCGGCCGCCTGCTGTGGGCCGCAACTTGGTACGGCTCATCTTCAGGTCGATGTCGATGTCGTAGGCCATATTGACGGCGTTGGCCCCACCGGCCATCAGGTAGCCACCAATCATCGTCCATACCACGAGATACCAGGGCGGTGAGCCCGCCGGGGTGATGAACATGGCCGCAAAGGTCGTGAACAGCAGCAACGAAATCACGCGTGGCTTGGTCAATGACACATAGTCATCGATGGTCTTGCGCCAGGCGGGCACCGGCTTGGGCTCAACGTCAGGCACATAAATTGGCGCACGATAGGCGATGAAAGCCAGCGAGAGAGTGCTGATCCAGGCGAAAGCGCCCACGGCGTTGTGCAAGGTCGCCACTGGGTCGGGCCGTTGAAACAGCACGATCAATGCGCCGACCGTGGCTTGCAAAACCAGCCCCAGCATCATGGCGATGGCGGGTGTGCGCAAGGGTTGCAGGGAGGCACCCCGGCGAGATTCCTTGAGCAGATGCCGCACGGTCAGCAGAGCCAGCAAAACTACAAAGCCGGCCATTGCGCGATGCACCCAGTGCGTGAGGTTGAGTGAACCTCCATTGGGTAGCCAGCCGCCATTGCACAGAGGGAATTGCACGCCGCAGGCCATCGCAGCACCACTGCCACTCATCAGGCCACCGGTGGCCAGCAGGATGAAGAGTGAGCCCGCCAAGAAGGTCAGCCGGCGGCGCAACGCCTGAGTGACCTTGGTGGGAGGGGTTGATGAAGTTGCAGATGCTGCGTCCAAATAACGCACTTCTAAATGGGTGACCACGGTGCAACCTAGCACAGCCATGCCAAAGGCCAGATGCAGCGCCACGCTCCACTCGTGCAGCAAACTCCACACTGTGAGCGCGCCCAGAAAGATTTGCACGACCAGCACGACTCCTGTGAACAGGCTGAGCCGTTGCAGTGTTTTGTTGAGCTGCCAGTGAAAGTTGAGGGCGGCGATGACACAAATTAACAGGCTGACGATGCCGGCGAAATAGCGATGAACCATCTCGATGATGGCCTTGGTGTTGGGACCGGGGAACATGTAGCCGTAGCAAAACGGCCAGTCGGGACAGCCCAGACCCGACTCGGTGATGCGCACAACGTTGCCGACCACCACTAGTAAATAAGTGGCAATGGCCGTGATCAGGGTGAGCCGGAACAAAAGCTGAATTCGACTTTCGCGGGTGGGGAACCGCCGGTCTACGGGCTGGAAAAATCGTGTCAAACGTGCCATTTCAACAATGGGAATTGGAGACCAACGAAACCCATGAATGACACAGGGTTTCGTTGGTGTTCAACTCCGGCATGACTAGCAAAAGATGCAAACCGGGTGGACTACACCCTCAAGCTGGACGGGCCGGCTGCTGAGCGGCGCGCATGCGCTCGTCAAACAGAGGCCGCTCGCTTTCCACAGTGGGAACCTCGGCGAAGTTATATTCGGGCGGCGGGCTGGTGGTGGTCCACTCCAGCGTATAGCCCTCCCAGGGGTCGTTGCCGGCAGCCGGTGCGTTGCGCAGCTTGATGCAGTTCCAAATGAACACCGCCACGGATGCCGCGATCATGAATGCACCAATGGTGGCGATGAGGTTGGCGATGTCCCAACCACGATTTGGCAGGTAAGTGGCGATACGGCGCGGCATACCCAGCAGGCCCAGAATGTGCATAGGGAAGAACGTGATGTTGAACCCCAGCCACATGAACACGGCCTGGAAGCGACCCAGCTTGTCATCCAGCATCTTGCCGGTGATTTTGGGGAACCAGTAGAAGAAGCCGGCGAAGATGCCAAAGACGCTGCCGCCGAAGAGGACATAGTGAAAGTGTGCGACCACCCAGTAGGTGTTGTGCACATAGGCATCGACCGGCACGGCCCCCTGGATGACACCGGTGATACCGCCGACGACGAAGGTGCTAAGGAAGCCCAGGCACATCAGCAGCGGCGTACTCAGGTTCAATGATCCTCGCCACATGGTCGCGATCCAGTTGAAGATTTTCACGCCGGTTGGCACCGCAATCACCATGGTGGTGAACATGAAGAAGTACTCCACTGACGCGCTCACACCGCTGACGAACATATGGTGCACCCAGGTGCTGAAGCCCAGCACGCCGATCAGGATGGTGGAGATGATGATGGCTTTGGGGCCAAAAATAGGCTTGCGCGAAAAGACTGGCAACACTTCGGACAGGATGCCCATGGCGGGTAGCACCATGATGTAGACCGCCGGGTGGCTGTAGAACCAGAACATGTGCTGCCACAGTCGGGTATTCGTATTGTTGAAGAACTGCGTCGCGAAGTTGCGATCAGCCGTTAGCATAATCAGGGCCGCTGTCAACACGGGCGTGGCCAGCAGAATCATGGCTGCGGTCACGATCATCGTCCACACGAACATGGGAATGCGCCACACGGTCATGCCCTGCGCGCGCATGGTATAGGCCGTGACCAGAAAGTTCACCGAACCCAGCGTCGACCCAATGCCGTTGAGGATCAGGCCGATGAGCCAGATGTCCATGCCGATCTGGGGCGAAAATTGCTTGTTGGACAGCGGCACATACGCAATCCACATGGCGTTGGAGGTGAGGATGCCGTTGGAGAGCAAGAATTTCAGGGCCGGCACATACTCGGCGATGGTGCCGACGAGAAAACCGCCCATCATGACGATGGCAGCTCCCAGAGTGATCCAGAAGCTGAACGCATTGAGACGAGGGAAGGCCACATCACGCGCGCCGATCATCAGCGGAATGAAGTAGTTGCCGAAGCCGCCGACTAGCATGGGGATGACGAACAGGAAGATCATGGCCGTGCCGTGCATGGTGAACAGCTGGTTGTACATGCCCTGATCTACGATCTTGAGATCGGGCGCGGCCAACTGCAGCCGGATCAGCAATGCCAGGATGCCGGCACCGATGAAGAACGTAAACGCCATCACCATATACAGGATGCCGATCTTTTTGTGGTCGACACTGGACAGCCAGCTCATGAGACCCGTATTGGTCTTGCTGCGAGCTGAAACAGGAATTGTGATACTTGCCATAGGAAGTTCTTAGTAGACAGTAATCAGTAGTCAGTAGACGACAGCAGAGGGTTTAAATCCGATCTGACTACTGTCTACTGATTACTTAAATACTCACACCTAGTTCATTTCAACGTTTGTAAATACGCCACTAAATCAGCGATTTGTTGTTTGTTGAGGCCATTATTGGGCATGGCGGTGCCGGGTTTCACGGCTTGTGGATTCTCGAGCCATTTGGTCAGATTCTCCGGCGTGTTGGGCACGGCAGCCAACTGGGCAATGTTGGGCAGGCTTGCAAAATAGGTCAGATCGCGCGGCGCGACCTTGCCCTGCGCCGCTGTTCCCTCAATGTAGTGACAGGTCTTGCACGGCCCAGTTCCCAGCATAATCTTTTCGCCACGCACGGCATCGCCTGCTTGCACGGGCGCGCTGGCTGCGCCTGTTTTCCCGGCGTACCAGGCGTCATATTCGGCTTGCGGCAGCACCTTCACATTCGAGAGCATTTGCGCATGAGCGACGCCGCAAAATACGTTGCACTGGCCAATATAGTCGCCGGCGGGTACATCGAACCAGACATACGATCGCTCACCCGGATTGACATAGCGCATGGGTCCAAATTGGGGCACCCACCAGGCATGAATCACATCGTTCGAGGTCATGTCCAGACGCACACTCTTGTTCTCAGGAATAATAAGCTCGCCGCTGTTGCTGTCGAGCACAACTTCGCCGTTGTTATAGCTGTATTGCCAGAACCATTGTCGGCCTGTCACGGCAATCACTAGATCAACAGGCTGAGATTCCCGGACGCGCCGCGCTGCGGCCTCATCGTTGAGGGCATGGGTGTGCGATATGGGATCGGTCAGGGTGCCGCTGGCCGCCATGCTTGCCATCGTATTTGCCGAAGCAACAAAGATGAAAGCGACGATGACTGCGGGAATGATGGTCCATAGCAATTCCATATTGGTGTTGCCATGAATTTGCTCCGGCATCTCGTCCGCACGTTTGCGACGAAACTTGACGGCCGAGTAGATCAATAATCCCTCGACCAGGACGAAGACTAGGACGGAAATGTAGAAGATCAGGTTGTACAGATCGCGGATCAATACAGCGTCTGACGATTTCGGTTCAAGCATAGGAGATTACGGGTGTGCATTGCGGCAAATATTGTTTTAGGTGATTGCCGCACAGGGATTGATGTGCTTGCGTCGTGTGTTCAAACTTTCACAATCTCTTGGATGATTCTAGCATACGATCTTGTCTACACGGAGTGTCGGTTCGCGTCCCAGACATGTGATGGATAGCGCGCAAGCCGTGTGCGCGGACTTTAATTTAGGCATGGCCTTAAGTGTAAATCGTTCGACATTCAACTCTGCCAATGTTTCGTTTTGTCACACCAGGCGACTCGTTCTACACTCGCCCAACTATGGCGTATTTTGACTTTCCGCTTGATCAGTTGCAAGCCTACAAACCGGACCGGCATGAACCTGAGGACTTTGATGCGTTCTGGCAGAACACGCTGACCTCGGCGCGTGCCCATGACCTGGCTCCCAAGTTCGAAGCGGTGGATTTTGGCTTTCGAAATATAGACGTGTTTGACGTGACTTTCAATGGCTATGGCGGCCAACCCATCAAAGGCTGGCTGATGTTGCCGAAGCAGCGAACGGGCCGGCTGCCGTGCGTGGTCGAATACATCGGCTACGGGGGTGGCCGAGGGTTCCCAAATCAATGGCTGCTGTGGTCGGCCGCTGGCTACGCCCACCTGGTCATGGACACACGCGGCCAGGGTAGCACCTGGAGCAAGGGCGACACGGGCGACCCCGAGCCCGAAGGCACCAATCCCCATTTTCCTGGTTTCATGACCCGCGGCATTCTGAATCGAGACACCTACTATTACCGGCGTGTCTACACCGATGGCGTGCGGGCGGTGGAGACGGCCCAGTCGCATGAGGCGATTGACCCGGATCGCATTGCTGTGACCGGCGGCAGTCAGGGTGGGGGCATCAGCATCGCCGTGGCGGGGCTGAACCCGCAGGTGAAAGTAGCCATGCCAGATGTGCCGTTTCTGTGCCACTATCGGCGTGCAACGACCTTGACCGATGCAAATCCTTACCTGGAAATTCAAAAGTTCCTGGTGACGCATCGCGACAAGGTGGATCAGGTGTACGAAACGCTGGGCTACTTTGATGGAATGAATTTTGCCTCGCGCGCCGGCAGCAAAACGCTATTTTCAACCGGCCTGATGGATGAGGTTTGCCCGCCGTCCACCGTGTTTGCGGCCTACAACCACTGGCAGGGTGAGAAGGACATTCGGGTCTATCAGTTCAATCACCATGAAGGCGGCGGCGAGTTTCAGGCCATGGCCAAGCTGAAATTCTTGCGCGGCATCTGGTAGCGCACGTGCGCAAAGAGCTAGCAGATTCGTCGACGTCGACGAATCTGCTAACGTGACTCTGCAATGGAAAAATCTCTTTGGGTTGTTGCCTAAATCCTGCTCACGTTCTCACAACTTTTAATTTGCTCAGTTCCCCCATTCAATGTAGATCGGTTGCAGGGTGAGGGTGAGGTTTTTGTTGTTGGGCATGGCGTTGCCGACGGGATCAGTGATCGCGGTTGGCAGACTGGGCAGCGTGATGTGGCGCGTGGCCGTTTTGAGCGAGCGAATCACCCACACCGTTCGGCTGCCTTGTCGAAATTTGTAGCCGACCACACCAGAAGCACTGCTGATATCGACTGAGGTGACAGGGCCGATGTAGGCGGTTTGGGCCAGCTTTTCACGGGCCACACGCCAGGCGGTGAAGGCCGGCAAGGGTTGCATGGCCGAGTTAACGAGGCCCGAGTTCTCCCAGCCTTCGTAGCTGTACCACAGCGTGATTACGCCTTCGGCCAGGCTGGCGGCATACAGTTCCGGGATGTACCACGACTTGGCAATTTCATAATCCTGGGTGGCCGGACACATCCAGCACAATAACGCGGCCTCCGTATCCATCAGGATTTTGTTGGGGAAGCCATAGTCCTGAATCACCTTTCGGTAATAGCGCGCTTTCGCGACCAGGGATGGGCCAAGCGTGTCGTAGCCGGTGTTCCAGTTGTCGTTGCCCCATTTGCCCTTGTCGTAGAAAAAGTCATAGGTGTGGAACGAGACCACATCGAAGAAGGGGCCTCCGCCGCCGACCATGATGCCCTCGAAGAAACGGGTATAGGAACAGTCCCGTGAGCCTGGGTTGATGGGGCTGCAATCGGCCAGCATTCCTCCCACGACCACCTGCGAGCTGGGATCGGCCGCCTTGACCTCGGGGTAGACCGCTTTCAGCATCGTGGCATACTTTTGCCCGCCGCGGTACACCGGGTCATTGGGGTCGGCCCAGCAGCCATACCACCAATCGCCATTTTTGTTGGTCAGCACATCGGGCTCGTTGCCAAACTCATAATATTTGACGTTGTAGGGTGGCGCACTATATCGTCGGACCACTTCATACACAAAGGTCGCATAATCCTTCAACTTGCTCTGGGCGATGGGGCCACAGTAGGAGCCCTGGGTTTCCTGCGCCCACAGCGGCACCCCGCGAATAATCAGGATGAAGTTGATTTGCAACCGAGCTGCCACAATCATTTCCTGTTCCAGGGTTTGTGCCACGGACCAACGGCGTTCGCCCAGTGTGGGCTCAACCTCGTACCAGATCAGGGCATTCCGTCGGGTCCAGGTGCTGCCGGCATCAAACATAGGCTGGCCGCTCTGAAGCAGGTTGGCCGTCTCGATGCCGAATTTGTTGGCAGGTCGAGGTGTGGAGGTTGGGCTGGGGGTCGGCGAGGGTCCTGGCGTTGATGTTGTGGTGGGGGTGGGGGACGCGCCGGCTGTGGATGTGGCGGTGGGCCGGGGTGTCACCTGAGACACATAGGGCGTTGAAGACGGTCCGCCTGGTGTGGGTGAACTGACTGCGCCGGGCGGGGTTGCAGAGCCGGGAACCGCGCCGGTTGGAACGGGGCCACTGAGTGAAGTAGGCGTCTGTGAGACCTGGGGTGCTGGCGTGCCGACGGGGGTGGCGGACGATGTGGGCGTCGGGGTTGGGTAGTTGGGATCTTGAACGTGAATGGCCGGTAGATACTGAATCGTGACGGGAATCGCGGCCGGCACATCGGGATCCTCACTCTGCCCTCTTGCAACTGCGGATTCCCAGGTGAGGCTGAGTAGCGCACTCACACCTACCACCAACGCAGTCACGATCACTACGGAAAATCGCTTGTCAATTTCCCAATTCATGCACCCTCCTTTAGGCTTTGTCACTGCTGGTTCATGTGTCTGTGAATCAGCAATTACGGCGGCGTGCATCCGGGCAGGCCATGGGATTCTAGTTTTTCCACTCGATATACATCGGCTTCAACGTCAGTGTCAGGCGCCGGCTGGGCGTGAGTTCAGTCCCCACTGGGTCTGTGATCGCGGTTGGAAATTGATTGAAAACCACTTCGCGATTCTGGCTGTCGGCCGAGCGAATGAGCCAGATGATGCGATTGCCCTGGCGAAACTTGTAGCCGATGATGCCCAGCTCCTCATCAAAGATGCCAACCTCGCGCGGGGTGACCCGGCCTGTAAATGTGGCGCCACCAAACTTCTCGCGCGCGACTTGCAGCGCGGTCATCGCCGGCACAGGCTTGCCATCTCCATCCACCAGCCCCGATCCCAGCCAGCCGTTATAGCTGTACCAAAACGCGGCTTGCAGGCCCTCGGCCATACTGGCTGCATAAACTTCTGGCAGGTACCACGCCTTGGCCGTTTCATACTGTTGAGCAGGCGTGCAGTCCCAACACAGCAAGGCGACCTCGGTGTCCATCAAAAATTTGCCCCGAACGTTGTAGGAGCTCAATAGTGCTTTGTAGTAACGGGCCTTGGCTATCAGTACAGGCCCCAAAGTGTTGTAATAACTATTCCAATTCGCATTGCCCCACCGGCCGGGCGTCTTGTAGTAATACTCATACGTATGAAAGCTCAGGCCGTCGAAATACGGACCGCCTCCATTTTCGAGAATGCCTTCAAAGAAGCGCGTCCAGGAGCAATCCTCGCCGGCGGGCGGCTGTTCCACATCGCAATTGGCCAGCAATCCCCCGATCAGCACTTTGGCCTCAGGGTTGGCGATCTTGACCTGCGGATACACGGCCTTCAACATGGCAGCATAGGCGCTGCCGCCGCGATATCGATCGACCGAACTGCCCCAGCAGCCATACACCTCATCGCCATAGCGAATTGGGGCGTCGGGCTCATTTCCCAGCTCAAAATATTGAACGTTGAACGGAGGCGCGCTGTATCGCGCTACAACATCGCGCACAAACCAGCTAAAGGCGCGCAAAGCGTCGCTTTTGATGGGGCCGCAAAATGACCCTTGCACCTGTTGGGCCCACTCGGGGGTGCCGCGAATAATCAGCACAAACTTGAGATTGAGCGCTCCGGCCTGGATCATCTCCTTTTCCAGATTCGCTGCGGCTCGCCAGGATCGCATGCCCTGAATCGGCTCCACCTCGTACCAGACCAGACCATTGCGCCGCACCCAACTCACTCCGGCGGCGGCAATGGTCTCGCCGCCAGCCAACAAATTCGCAGTCTCAACGCCGAACACCGACGCCTCCCACGGCTCCAGAACCGTGGGCGTGTAGGTTGAGGTGTCCGTCAGGTGTACGGTGCGAGTGAGAACAGCCGCACCCTCCGCTCCCAGTGTGCCCATCTGCGGGGGGATGCCGCTTTCGTCTACGTCATAAGGCGCAATCACAATCGGTAGATACAGTCCCCCTTTGGCATTCGTGTCAGGTTTCACGGTGGCCTTGGGAGTCAGCTCCAACGTTAGCGTCTGGGTGGTGACGGCCGGACCCGGCATAAACGGCTCACGCCCCATCGGCGTGTCCACCCTGTTCGGGGGCTCATCCGCCGGCGTTGCCCTTTGGAGCTGCCCACTTGCCACAGCCACAGACGGGCTCACTTCATAACGCGTGAAATTTAAATTCATCAAACTGAACATCGCCAACGCAAGCAAGACCCACCCAGTCATCACCACAGTTAAAACTGTGTAACCTGAATAACGTCTTTCTATGCCTAAAGGGCTTAACTTAATTGTTGCATTGCTGCGTTGGTTGCAGTTTACAGGATTCATTTTGTGGATTGCATCAGAATTTCGATGTAATTTCTTAGTGATTTACCAAAACACGACTTCATCGTTCGCGCAGATTTGAAGTGTAAATTGCAACGAGATGATTGCAGTTTTGGAACACAATGAGTTGATCGTCGCGAAAAGCCCTCGGCAACCGCATCACTGTGCGCACGGCGTCGTGAGAGGCATCGGGGCATGGCACAGCGCACCAAGTATATGGATACGCTCGCCGGTTGGTGAAACCCTTTTGGAAGTGCTGCCTAATCCGCAGAAAACAAAGAAATCGCCTTGAGATTACGGACGGCATTGTGGCGCGACGAACTTCACGCGCAAATCGGCCCGGCAAGCGGCGGCCGCGTAAACGGCTTCAACGGATATCCCAGCTACAAAACCTGACCAGTGTCGAGCCGGCCAGGTTTTTTGTGCGGTGTGCCTGGGCTATGCGCACCGCTTTCAATTGTGTGATTTCGCCGGCTAGGCTACAACCGAGCGCATGAAGATCACGAACATCGAGGCCTTCCCGGTCTGGGGCGGCTTCCGCAACTACTTCTTTCTCGTCATCGACACGGACGAAGGCATTTACGGTGTGGGCGAAGGCGGCATTCCCAGCCGTGAGCTGGCGTCCATCGGCATCATCGAGCATCTCAAACCGTTGCTCATCGGCGAGGACCCCTTTCGCATCGAGCACTTGTGGCAAAAGTTGTGGCGGTGCGGCTTCTTTCCCGCCGAGGGGCTGCTCTCGGCCGTCATTTCTGCCATCGATATTGCCTTGTGGGACATCAAAGGCAAGGCGCTGAATGTCCCG
>Ga0335394_10009165_pt1 | contig 11152 bp, 9 predicted proteins | sample MAT03_FD_205741 | JGI IMG/M metagenome (GOLD analysis project Ga0335394, IMG submission 205741) | Freshwater microbial communities from Lake Fryxell liftoff mats and glacier meltwater in Antarctica - MAT-03 (spades assembly) (version 2) ... | reverse complement strand
CGGATCACGACTGGTGGGGTCGAGTGGCTCGACCGCACGAAGCACTCGGCGCTCGAGGGCGCCGATCGAGGCGACGAAGTCGTCGTGGTCGACTCGACCCAATGCGTGCACGTCGAGGCGGTAGCCAGCAGGGGTGGCGGCAACGTCGACCGTCAGGGTGCCCGGCGTGAGCGAGATCGCGTTGGCGACGATCGCCGTCACGAGTCGCGACTGCGTCGACAACGTCACGGGGATCACCTCGGCGTAGGCACGATCGGGCGTCGGACGCAACACCGTCATCACCACGGTCGACGACGACACGACGAGGTCACGCAGCAGGGTGCCGACGAAGACCGCAGCGCCGAAGGGGTGCATTCGATGCCTCGAGCGCCGGCTCATCGGGAACAGCACCTCGATCGTCGCGACGACGAGCACGCCGCCGACGACGTTGCCGACGGACAGCTCGCCCTGCAGCAACACCCAGACGAGCACGAGCACCACGCCGCGCAGGATCATGATCCGAGCACCGCCTCGATGTAGATCGACGGATCGACCAGTTGTGCCGCCGCACCGACGCAGAACTCGTAGATCGGCCCCGCCAGGGCGGCGATCGCCAAGGTGACGGCCACCAGCAACACCGTGCTCGCCGACATCAGCCGGTGATGACGCAGGATGCCGACCCGACCGTGCGGCACCTCCGGGTAGACCTCACCCCAGAACACGCCGATCCAGATCTTCGTCATCGAGATCAGCGTGAGGATGCTGCCGACCAGCGCGACCGTCACCATCACATGGGCCCCATCGTCGAACCCTGCGCGGACGAGACCGAGCTTGCCGATGAATCCGGAGAACGGCGGGAGCCCTGCCAGGCTGAGCGCTGGCAGCAGGAACAGCACGGCGAGGAAGCCCGATCGTCTCGCGAGGCCGCCGACACCATCGAACGCGGAGGTGCCCGTCTCGCGCTCGACGATGCCCTGCACCAGGAACAGCGCCGTCTTCACCGGGATCTGATGGAGGAGGAAGAACACCGTGGCAGCGAGGGCTGCCTCGGTGGCGATGCCGAGGCCCATCACCATGTACCCGATCTGGCTGACGATGTGGAAGCTCAGGATGCGCTTCATCTCCATGTGCGACATCGCGCCCAGCACGCCGATGATCATCGTGAGGCCCGCGATCCACAACAGCAGCGTGTTCTGGCCGCCTGGGAACAGCAGCGTCTCGGTGCGGATCAGGGTGTACACGCCCACCTTGGTGAGGAGGCCTGCGAACACCGCGGTGACCGAGCTCGGTGCCGTGGGGTACGAGTCGGGCAACCAGAAGAAGAGCGGGAACACCGCGGCCTTGATCCCGAACGCGACCAGCAGCAGCAGGTTGAGACCGGTGCGCACTCCGTCGGGCAGGGCAGCGAGCCGCTCGGGCAGGTCGGCCATGCTCACGGTGCCGGTCGCTGCGAACACGAGACCGATCGCCATGAGCAGCACCGTGGATTCCACCACGTTCAACACCACATAGGTGGTGCCGGCCCGGATCTGCGCATCGGTGCCCTCGAGCGTGAGCAGCACATAGCTGGCCATCAGCATCAACTCGAACGCGACGAACAGGTTGAAGAGATCGCCGGCGAGGAACGCCTGCGCCAGACCGGCGGCCAGCACGAGGTAGACCGGGTGGTAGAACGGCGAGCGCTCGTCGGATGCCCGCTGGCCGATGGCGAACGCGAGCACGACGAGCAGCAACGACACCGAGATCACCAGCATCATCGCCGACAGCCGGTCGCCGACCAGGGTGATCGCGATCGGCGCGGGCCATCCTCCCAACCGCGACACTGCGATCTCGTCGCTGACGGCGACGTCGACGAGCACTGCGATCGAGGCGCCCAGCGACACGAAGAGGGCGAGGAAACTGATCGTGCGCTGAGCAGTGCGGCCGCGAACGATCAAGGTGAGTGCGGCGCCCAGCAACGGGATGCCGAGCGGCAGACCGAGGAGGACGTTCATCGGTCGACGTCCTCAGGGCTCGGGACGTCGGTGGCGGCACGCTCGCGCTCACGAGCCACTCGGCGGTCCTCGACGTCGTCTTCGACGTCGTCGTCGCCATCGATCGTCCACGCTCGCCAGGCGAGCGCGAGGAGGAATGCAATGACGGCGAAGCCGATGACGATCGCCGTGAGGACGAGCGCCTGCGGGACGGAATCGGTGCGACCGTCGCGCCCCACGATCGGCACGTCACCGGGGGCACTGCTGGTCGAGACGATCAGCACGTTGACGCCGTTCGCGATCAGGGCGATGCCCAGCACGATCCGGGTGAGGGTGCGATGGAGCAGCAGGTACGTGCCCGTGCCGAAGAACACCGCGATCAGAACCACCATTGCAGCGCTCATGATGCCGACCCCGCGTCGTGGGCCGTCTGCGTGACCAGGTCGTCATCGGTTGCAGACGGCGTGCCCTCACGATGGATCGGATCGGCCCCCAGCGCCACCAGGACGGCGAGGACCACACCGATCACGAGGAAGTAGACCCCGACATCGAACACGGACGAGGACACGACCTTCACGGTGCCGATCAGCGGGAGCTCGGGCTGCCAGATGTTCGACTCGAGCAGTGCGTCACCGGCCACCAGGGGCATCAGGGCAGTGCCCACGGCGACGAGCAGACCGAACCCGATGAACGCCGTGGGTCGAGCGATCACCGAGCGGCGGATCGTCAACGACCCGCCGGCCAGGAAACGGAGCACGAACCCGGATCCGGCGATCATTCCTCCGGCGAACCCGCCACCGGGCGCGTTGTGTCCCCGGAACGTGACGTACACCGACACGAGGACGATCACCGGGAACAGCCACCGGTCGGCCTCGTCGAGGATCGCCGAACGCTTGCCGATCATGCCTCGCTCCTCTCGTTGACCTGCACCTCGCGCGCCACGGCGGGGGTTCGGCGCCGGCGAGCCATCCGGACGAGGTTCGTCACCCCGAGCGCCGCCGTGGCGAGCACCGTGATCTCTCCCAGCGTGTCGAAACCGCGGAAGTCGACGAGGATGACGTTGACGATGTTCTTGCCACCCGCTTCGGGCAACGACAGTTCTGCGAAGGTGTCGCCCACCGTGGGTGCCGTCCGCGCGGCCGAGACCATGACGGCGAACAGGGCGACCGTCATGCCGACCCCGATCGACACGGCGATCCGGATCGTGCGGGGCGCCCACACCGACGCCGAGGTGAACGCACGTGGCATCTGGCGGAGCACCAACAGGAACACCACGATCGACAGTGTCTCGACGAGGATCTGCGTGAGCGCGAGGTCGGGGGCGCCATACAACGCGAACAGGACAGCGCAGGCGAATCCGGCGCCGCCGAGGAGCAGCGCCGAGACGAAGCGGTCGCGTGCCAGCACCACACCGAACGCGAACACGACCCCGAACACCACGACCAGCAACTGCATCCACGAGTCGGCGAGCACCAGCTCGTCGAGCCCGGCGCCTGGATCGCTGGCGATCGCTACGACGAGCACGGCGGTGACGACCGTCATCATGACGGCCAGGTACGCGAGCAACGAGCCGCTCTGGGTGATCACGGTGATCCGCTTCGATGCCTCGAGCAGCCCGTCGAAGCACACCTGGAAGATCTTCTCGCCCGACACCTTCATCGGTGACGGCCCGAGCGACTGAGGGACCCGCCACCCGATCACGCCGCCGATGACGACCACGGCGAATGAGATGAACAGGGCGGTGTTGATCCCCGGCCACAGGTACAGCGAGCCGGAAGAGGTTGCATCGAGCGAACCGGACGGTGCCCGCAGCCATCCGCCCACGACACCGGCCAGGAGCCCTCCGAGCAACGATGCCCCTGCGAACACCGCAACGGGAGCGACGAGTGCCGCTCCAGGTGCGTGATGCACGTGTGCGGGATCGTCGATGCCCTCGGTCGTGCCCAGGAGGCCCCGGAGGAGACGCATGCTGTACGCGGCCGACAGCACCGAGCCTGCGATCACAGCGGCGAGCGCCACCGCAGAGGTGGCACCGAGATCGGCATCGAGCAGGGCGACGAGCGCCTTCTCCTTCGTCGCGAAGCCGAGCAGCGGGATCAGCCCGGCCATCGAGGCAGCGGCGAGCGCCATGAGCACCGCCACGAAACGCATCTCATGCCAGAGTCCGTTCAGCCTTCGGATGTCGCGGGTGCCGGTGGCATGGTCGATCACGCCGACACCCAGGAAAAGTCCGGCCTTGAACACGGCATGGGCCACGAGGTGAGCGACGCCCGCATACGTCGCGCCCGGCACGCCCAAGCCCATCAGGATCGTGAGGAACCCGAGCTGCGAGACGGTGCTGTGCGCGAGCAACAGCTTTGCGTCGGTCTGTCGCATCGCACGCAGGCCGCCGAGGATCATCGTGATGCCGCCGCACACCACCACCATCCAGCGCCACACCTCGAGGTGACCGAAGATCGGCGCCATCCGGGCCATGAGCACGATGCCGGCCTTCACCATCGTGGCCGAGTGCAGGTAGGCGCTGACGGGTGTGGGCGCCGCCATCGCTCCCGGCAGCCAGAAATGGAACGGGAACTGGGCGGACTTGGTGAACGCACCGACGAGCGCGAGGCACGCCGCCGTCGTGACCATCGAACCGGTCGGCGTCGACGCCGACATCTCGGTGAACGACGTGGTGCCTGCAGCGACCTGGAGCAGCACGACCCCGGCGAGGAGGCAGAGGCCACCAGCTCCGGTGACGAGCAGGGCGCGCAACGCAGCACTGCGGGCCGCCGCCGAACGGTCGTTGAGGCCGATCAGCAGGAACGAGCACACCGACGTGAGCTCCCAGAACACGAACATCGTGAACAGATCGGCGGCCACGACGAGTCCGGTCATTGCACCGGCGAAGGCGACGAACAACCCGACGAAACGGACATAGGTGTCATCGCGCTCGAAGTAGGCCGCCGAATAGGCGAGCACGAGCACGCCGATGACCGACACGAGAAGCACCATCGCCACCCCGAAACCGTCGAGCCGTACGGAGATCTGGAGGCCGAGATCGGGCACCCAGTTCCACGTCTCGACGCGTGGCCGATCGACGCCGATGCCGAGCACGACCGTGACGATCGCTGTCGCAGCGAGCACGGCGATGCCGAGCGCTGCCCCTGCGAGCGGGGCACGGCGGGCACCGGCGAGGACGACGATGGCGACGATGGCGTGGGCGAGGACGAGGATCAGCATGAATGGTTCTGGTCAGCAGGCATGGCGAACTGGTGCCGACCAGACTTCCCGGCTCACCGGCTGCACACCCTAGCGAGGGGACCACGTCGGTCGTCCTCGGACAGAACCGTTTCTCGCGGACGTAACACGCGGCCGAGCGCTCGACCCGTCAGCACGACGCGAGGAACCAGTCGACGAGGCGCTCGGCATGCTCGCGACTGACGGGGGCGTTCGCCCGCGTCTCGGCCATCACCTGCTCGGACGACGAGCCGAGCCGCTCGAGCTCGGCGGCGCCCGGTCCCTGTGTCCAGCGGAGCAGGATCGATTCGTCGACCTCGGGGTGGAACTGGGTGCAGAAGCTGCGACCCAGCTGCCATACCTGTGGGCCGACCACGCTGCGGGCCAGCTCGGTGGCGTGCGGTGGCACCGTGACGACGTCGTAGTGCCACTGGAGCCACGGTCCCTCGGCGATCACGTCGGGCACATCGCTGACGACGTCGTACCAACCGATCTCGGGGGTGCGCGCCCGCTCGACGGTGCCACCCAGGGCGTGTGCCATCGACTGGTTCCCGAAGCAGATGCCGAACTGCGGCACACCGCGGTCGTGGGCGGTGCGGATGAGCGCCGATTCGGCCGCGACGCTGTCGGCGACCTCGGGCCAGTAGACGCTCCACTCGCTGCCGAGCAGGAGGACGAGATCGTGCCCATCGAGTGACGGCCAGTCGCCGGGACGCTCGCGGAAGCACTCGGTGAAGGCGTATCCGTGGTGGCGGAACCGCTCGCCGATCACCCCTGCGTCGAGGTCGTTCTGGTTGCCGATCAGCAGCGCTCGCATCGCCGACACGGTATCGCTCGATGCCCTCCCGGAAGAGGTTCGCCGCTGCCGGTCAGACACCGGTCGCGATGAAGACGTTCTTCAGCTCCGTGTAGCTGTCGAGCGCGGCCATCGAGTGTTCGCGACCAAGCCCGCTCTGCTTGAAGCCACCGAAGGGCGTCGAGTAGCGAACGGAGCTGTTCGAGTTCACGCTGATCGTGCCGGCGTCCATCGCCCGCACGACCCGCAGCGCCCGAGCGCCGTCTCCCGTCCAGACCGAACCGCTGAGCCCGTACTCGCTGTCGTTGCAGATCCGGATCGCGTCGGCCTCGTCGTCGAACGGGATCACCACGGCCACCGGGCCGAACACCTCGTCGCGACAGATGCTCGTCGACTGATCGGCGCTGGTCGCGATCATGATCGGATGCCAGTAGCCGGGCCCGTCGGGCACGGTGCCCGTGTAGACGGTCTCGAGCCCGTCGGTGAAGCAGCGCACACGGGCGAGGTGCTCTGCGGTGACCAGCGGCCCCATCGCCGTGTTCGGTGACGTGGGGTCGCCGACCGTGAAGTGGCTCGACGCCTCGATGAAGTGCGCGAGGAACCGGTCGAACACCGACCGTTGCACGAGCACGCGACTGCGTGCGCAACAGTCCTGGCCCGAGTTGTCGAACACGGCGCCGGGTGCAGCCGCAGCGGCCGCCTCGACATCGGCGTCGGCGAACACGATGTTGGCGCTCTTGCCCCCCAGCTCGAGTGTCACCCGCTTCACCTGGTCGGCACACCCGGCCATGATCCGCTTGCCCACTGCGGTCGATCCGGTGAAGGCGACCTTGCGCACAGCAGGGTGCTCGACGAACCGCCACCCGACCTCGGGCCCGGTGCCCACCACGACGTTCAGCACGCCTTCGGGAATGCCGGCGTCGAGGGCGAGTTCGCCGAGTCGCATCGCCGTGAGGGGTGTGATCTCCGCCGGCTTGAGCACGGCGGTGTTGCCCGCCGCGAGCGCCGGGCCGATCTTCCACGACGCCATCAGCACGGGGAAGTTCCAGGGCGTGATCAGCCCCACGACGCCGAGCGGTTCGTGGAAGGTCATGTCGACTCCACCGGCAACGGGGATGGTCGAACCGGTGTGCTTGTCGACCGCTCCGGCGAAGTAGTGGATCACGTCGGCGGCGGCGTTCGCGCACCAGATGCTGTTGCCCATCGGCATCCCCATGTTCGCCGTTTCGAGCGCAGCGAGTTCGTCGGCGTGGCCTGCGATGGTGTCAGCGAATCGACGCAGCAGCCGCGCCCGATCGGCAGGTGCCACTGCACGCCAGCCCGGCCCCGCAGCGGCGGCCCGGACGATCGCGCCGTCGGCGTCGGCCCGGCTGGCCAGCGTCAGTTCGCGCACCACCTGCTCGGTCGCCGGGTTGCGGAGGACGATCGTGGCGGGGTGAGATGCGGGGTCGGCGTTGGCGGCGTTCACGGCTCGATTCTGACAGGCGCTCCCCGAGTGCACGGAAACGTCGCCTTCATGGAGTCGGCCCGGCAGAATGGCCGCCGTGGCTGCACATGTGCTGATCGTCGGACGGTTGAGTCCGGAGTCGAAGGGGGTACGCGGCGAGAGCTTCGCCGCCGGCCAGACCTACTTCCGGGCGGTCGAGCGTGCCGGGGGCGTGCCGATGATGCTGCCGCCGATCCCGTCGCTGCGCGACCGGTTGCCCGAGCTGATCGACCGGTTCGATGCCCTGGTGCTCCACGGGGGCGGTGACGTCGATCCTCGTCGCTACGGTCAGGCACCGACGGCCGACGAGCTGTACGGCATCGTGGCCGATCACGACGAGGTCGAGCTCGAGGTCGTGCGCCTGGCACTGGCCGCCGATCTACCCCTGCTCGCCATCTGCCGGGGCATGCAGATCCTGAACGTCGCCCTCGGCGGCGATCTGGTGCAACACATCGGCTCCGACGACCACTGGTTCCAGCACCACCCCGTCACCGTCGATGCGCACAGCCGCATCGCGTCGGCGACCCGTACCGAACGGCCGGCTGCGTGTCACAGCGTGCATCACCAGTCGATCGGGCGACTGGGCAACGGGCTCGCGCTCGTGGGCGCCGCCGACGACGGGATGCCCGAGGCGATCGAGGTCGACGGGGCGAGCTGGGCGGTCGCGGTGCAGTGGCATCCTGAGGATTCGGCCGCCACCGATGCCGAACAACAGGGGCTGTTCGACTCCTTGGTCCGCGAGTCTGTCGGCCGATGACCGACGCTGCTCCCCTGATCGGCATCTGCGGTCGGGTGCTGTCGTTCTCCGACGAGGGCCGGCGCGATGCGTTCTCGAGCAGTCAGCCCTACAGCCGCGCAGTCGCCAAGTCGGGCGGCCTGCCGGTGCTGCTGCCACCGTTGCCGACGGCGATGAAGATGGTGCACACCTACCTCGATCGACTCGGCGGTCTCCTGCTGCCGGGTGGTGGCGACGTGGAACCCCATCGGTACGGCCAGGAGGCCGCCACCGACGCGTTGTACGGCATGGTCGGGTTGCACGACGAGTTCGATCTCGCGTTGGTGCACGCGGCGATCGAGCAGGATCTGCCGGTGCTCGCGATCTGCCGCGGGATGCAGGTGCTCAACGTCAGCCAGGGCGGCACGCTCATCCAGGATCTCACTCACGGGGGGCACTGGATGAACGAACACCCCGTGCACATCGCCGCCGACTCACGCCTCGCCGACGCCGTCGGAGTCACTCACCTGAAGCACTGCTACTCGGTGCATCACCAGGGGCTCGACTCGCTCGGCAACGGGCTGGTGCCCGTCGCCCACGACGAGCACGGGCTGATCGAGGCGGTGGAGTACGACGATGCCACCTGGGTCGTGGGGGTGCAGTGGCACCCCGAGGACACCACGAGCATCGAGCCCCCTCAGCAGGCGCTGTTCGACGAGTTCGTCCGCCGCGCAGCGGCCCACCGGCATTGACCCGAGCGGTCAGGGCAGGGTGCTGCGGGCGATCGTGGTGGCGTTCTCTGCCGCCGAGATCAGCCAACCGGGTGCCACGCCGACCACGAGCGTGAACCCGACCGCCAACACGACCGCCAGCGCGGTCGCGAACGGCACCCGGACCGCCTCGAGTTGTTCGTCGCCGGGTTCGGGGTCGGCGATCCACATGCTCACCATGATCCGCAGGTACAGGAACGCTGCGATCACCGACGCGAGCATCGCGATGACCGCGATCGCGTAACTCTTCTCCCCGACGGCCGCCTCGATGACGCCGAACTTGGCGACGAAGCCCGACGTGAGCGGCACCCCCGCCTGCGCCAGTAGCAGCACGGTCATCGCCAGCGCCAGTGCCGGACGGGTGCGGCCGAGGCCTCGGAACGACGACAGATCGGTCTCGTTGTCGCCGGTGCGGCCGACGAGGGTGACCACAGCGAAGGTGCCGAGCACCAGCACTGCGTACAGCATCACGTACAGCAGCGATGCCGAGACCCCGAGGCCGGCATCGGGTTCGCCCGCACGATGGCCCGCGGCCTCGACGCCCACGAGGATGAACCCGGCGTGGCTGATCGACGAATAGGCCAGCATCCGCTTCACGTTGGTCTGCACGACCGCGAGCATCGAGCCGACGACGAGGGTGATCACGGCGATCACCCACACCACCGGACGCCAGTCGTCCTTCCAGTTCGGGAGCGCCTCGGTGAGCACACGCAACATCGCAGCGAAGGCTCCGACCTTGCCTGCGGACGCCATGTAGGCGGTGACGGGTGTGGGGGCGCCCTGGTAGACGTCGGGCGTCCAGAAGTGGAACGGCACGGCCGACACCTTGAACGCGAGGCCCACCAGCAGCAGCGCCACGCCGGCGAGCACGAGTGCGTCGTTGCGCTCTGTGGACACCACCGAGCCGAACGAGGCGACGATCTCGTCGTAGCGGGTGCTCCCGCTACCGCCGTACAGCAGCGCGACGCCGTAGAGGAAGAACGCCGATGAGAAGCCACCGAGCACGAAGTACTTGAGGCCGCTCTCCTGACTCTCGATCCGGCGCCGGTTCGAGGCGGCGAGCACGTAGAACGAGATCGAGAGCACCTCGAGGCCGAGGAACAGCACGATCAGGTCGTTGGCCATCGCCATGACGATCCCGCCGATGGCCGCCGTGAGGTACAGCGCGTACACCTCGGGCCCGTCGTTCTGTTCGCGACGGAGGTAGTCGTCGGTGATGAGGCACGCGAGCAGCAGGCTGATGCAGATCGCGATCGTGGCGAAACTGGAGAAGCCGTCGAGGACGACGGCGTCAGCGACGAGTGTGCGCGCCCCCTGATCGGTGACGTCGTCCCACAGGACGAACGACATCACCATCGATGCGCCAGCAGCGACGGCGGTGAACGCGGCGTAGAGACCCCGCGGCCACTTCGGCGTCAGCGCACCGACGACGAGCAGCACCAGCGCGGCGCCGAGCAGGATCAGCAGCGGGCTGAGGTCGAACCATGCGATCGATGGACCCGTGAACCTGTCGACGTTCACGGCTGACCCTCCTCGTGTGCTTCGACCTCGATCGGCTCGGGGACGGTCGGCTCCTGGTAGCCGGTCTTCTCGCTCACGTGGGTGATCAACGCCTTCACACTCGGCTCGATGCGGTCGAGCATCGGCTTGGGGTACACGCCGGTGAACACGATGAGGCCGATGAACGGCAGCAACACCGCGGCTTCCTTGGCACGCAGTTCGGGGAACGTACGGTTCGCTTCGTCGGGCTCACCGTGGAACACACGCTGGTAGGCCCACAGCATGTAGAGGGCAGCGAGGATCACGCCGGCGGCGGCCACCACGGTCCACCACCGGGCGGTGAGGAACGAGCCGATGAGGATCAGGTATTCACCGACGAAGCCGTTGAGACCGGGCACGCCGATCGACGACAGCATCACGATCATGAATGCGCCGGCGAAGATGGGGGCGACTTTCTGGATGCCCTTGAGGTCGGCGATCTGGCGAGTGTGACGACGCTCGTAGATCATGCCGACGAGGAGGAACAGTGCGCCGGTGCTGAGCCCGTGGTTGATCATCTGCATCGTGGCGCCGGTCATCGACTGCGAGGTGAAGGCGAACGTGCCGAGCACGATGAACCCGAGGTGGGCCACCGACGAGTAGGCGACGAGGCGCTTGAGGTCCTTCTGCATCGTGGCCGCGATCGCGCCGTAGATGATGCCGATCACCGCGAGG
>Ga0335394_10009164_pt1 | contig 11152 bp, 10 predicted proteins | sample MAT03_FD_205741 | JGI IMG/M metagenome (GOLD analysis project Ga0335394, IMG submission 205741) | Freshwater microbial communities from Lake Fryxell liftoff mats and glacier meltwater in Antarctica - MAT-03 (spades assembly) (version 2) ... | reverse complement strand
CCTTGCACGTTACAAATACGGGCGGCGCTGAGCAGCATGGGACAGATCCAAAGCTTTGATGAACTCGTCTCCTTTCTGCTGCGCCGAAAGGTTCTGATCCTGCTGGTCGCGATCATCGGCACGCTTGCCACTGCGGTTTATGTCAAGAGCCGTCCCGACGTCTTCCAGGCCACAGCCGTCATCCAGGTACAAAGCCCGCAGGTGATCAGCGGTGAGCCGCCGGCCAGTGGATCGGCTGCACTGATGCAGACACTGGAACAACAGCTGACAGCACGCGACAATCTGCTGGCGCTGGTAGAGCGGCATGGGCTTTTTGCCGATGCCCCGGCGATGACTGCAGACCAGATGGTCACCGTACTGCGCGCCTCTATCACACTGGAAAGCGTGGCAAGCGTGGGCAGTCAGGCTTACGGTGCGGCGCAGAATCTGGCCGCAATCATCATCACCGTGCGTTTGGGCGACGCCGAAAAATCCGCCCGCGTTGCCAACGATTTTGCGCAAAGCATTGTCGACATGTCTTCCAGCGGCACCACGGGCCGCGTGCGGGAGACTTATGTTTTCTTTGAAGGGCAGGCTACTGCGCTCGAGAAGGACATGCTCGCTCTGGAAGCCGAGATCGCGACCTATAAGAACGCGCATACCGACAATCTGCCGGAACTGGTCGAAGCGCGCCGGACCGAGCTTGTCTCGCTGGAATCCAGTCTGCGAGAGCTGCAGACCGACCTTGTTGCCATCGAACGCGAACGTAGTACCCTTGGCGGAGCAGAAACGCTGCGCGAGACCGAGCGGCGCAGGTTGGGCGTTCTGGAAGAGCAGATCGCGATCACGAACCAGCAGGTCAGCGCCCTGCAGGCGCAGCGTCGCACGATCGAGGCCGAAATCGCGGAAACGCCCGAGGTCGAACGTAGGCTCTCGCGTTACGGGCGTTTGCGGACCTCTCTGGAAGAACGGTATGGCGTCGTCTCCCGCAGGCTGGCTGAAGCGCAAACCGAGCTGGAGCTGGCGGATCGCCAACAGACTGAACGCTTTACTTTTCTGGAACGCGCGATCACGCCGATCTATTCGATGGGCGCAAATGGCCAGAAGCTGGTGGTTGCAGGGGCAGGTGCGAGCCTGTTTCTAAGCATCGGGCTTGCCTTCATGATCGAACAGATGCGCCCAGTGATCCGAACGTCACAGCAGCTTGAACGCCAGCTTGGCTTGCGTCCGGTGGTATCAATCCCCAAGCTTTCGATCTTAAGCGCCACGTCGCGGCGCAGGCGGAAAACGACTCTGACGCGGACCGTGCACTCCATCCCGCTGATCTATCTTGTCGCGGGTGGTGCGACAGCCGCGCTTCTGGCCGCTTCAGTCCTGGTCTGAAGGTCTGTTCCTAAGAACAGGTCCAAACGGATAGTCTCGGTTCTGCCGGCGCGCCATTCGCAGTCCTATCGCGTGACAGCTGCGTTTACCGATCTTTGCTGATCTCTGCCCAGAGTCCCAACAGGATCCTCGACCAAACGGTCGGACGTCAGCAGCCGGTTCCACGAAGTACCACCGACACAGTCTTGATCAGCACGCGGATATCGGTTCTCAGCGACATATCGCGCTCATAGGCCTCGTCATACTCGGCCCTCGCCTCGAATGTCGTGCGGTTTCGCTCAGACGTCTGCCAGTAGCCGGTAATTCCGGGCCGCAGCGCAAAATAGGCCTGACCGGGGTACAACTCCTGCTGGCAGGTCATCATCGGACGTGGACCGACAAGGCTCATTTCGCCTTTGAGTACGTTCCAAAGCTGCGGCAGCTCATCCAGCGAGGACTTGCGCAAAAGTTGTCCAAACCGGGTGACACGCGGATCGTGGACCAGTTTCTGCGTGCGGTCCCATTCATCCTGCGCCTCGCGGTTGGAAGCCAGATAATCATTCATCCGCGCATCAGCATCGCATACCATCGTGCGCAGCTTCCACATCCGGAAAGTCTTTCCAGACTGCCCAACGCGATCATGGATGTAGAATGGGTGCCCGCCGGACGCGCAGATCACCGCAGCGAGGCCAAGGATGACCGGCAAGACCACCGGAACCGCAAGGAGCACGGCACTGATGTCTATCGCTCGTTTGAAGAAAGACCGGTAAATCCCGCCGGACGTGTCGTGGCTGACTTCCCTATCCGGAGGTGGTTTCGGTTTTGCCTTTGGCTCTGCCACAGGTGGCATAACCTTGCCTTCAGCTGTGCGGGTTTCGACGTTGGTGACGCTCATCGTCATGGACGCACCCTCTGCAACACCGGGTCGCCTGCGCTGAGATTCGAGCTTTCACCAACGTGAAAGGGAAGAACGGTTCGCCGCCTGCAGCCGGAGTTGTCTGAAGCCATCACCAACACTCATACAAAAAGCCGATCACTTATCTTATTTTTGTTTGAGCCTCTTGGCGACAACAGACATGCCTTGGATACCCCCGATAGGGGCGATATCGCAAAAAAAGTTCAAATTAAGGCAACTTCTGGTCAGCACGGCGCCCATGAGTCGACAACCTAAAGTTGAAATCCTGTAAAAATCACCTCTGACTGCGCAAACCTGATTCGGTTTGCGCTGGCAGCGAAATTTCCGGGCGTCTCAGGCTCTGCGGTCGAGTGCGGGGATACAGGCGTAAACAAACCCAAGCGCCCCGGTCATGCCCCACACGACATAGCTGGCCATCATGATCGGAATATTTCCGGCGAAGCCTGCTGAGATGGCCAGTCCAGTCAGACTGGCAAGCACCGAAGAGAAAAGAACGCCTATTACCATTGCATCACCATCCGCACGAAAGTGTCCAATTCAAAAGAAAAGGGATTGTCCACGATTTGGCAACAATCCTCCAACCTTTCCAGTCTGGCAAGGGAAAAATGAATATCCTCTGAAGGTTTGGGCGAAGGCTCGCTCAATCGTGCAAAAGACCCAAAAGATATCGACCATAATCGTTCTTGCGAAAGACTTCGGCGCGCCGGGCCAAGGCTTCGCGGTCAATCCAGCCGACCTGGTAGGCAACCTCGTCGGGGCAACCAACCTGCAGGCCCTGCCGAGCCTCAAGTGTCCGCACGAAGTTACCCGCGTCAAGCAGGCTGCCATGGGTGCCTGTGTCGAGCCAGGCAAAGCCGCGGCCCATCCGCTTTACCCGGAGGCTGCCTTCAGCGCGGTAGAATTCCAGCAGATCGGTGATCTCGATTTCACCGCGTGGCGAGGGGGCAATCTGTGCCGCAAAGTCAGAAGCCCGCCCATCGAGGTAGTAAAGGCCCGTCACGGCAAAGTTCGAGGGCGGCACCGTTGGCTTCTCGATAATCGCACTGACCCGGCCTTCGTTGTCAAATGCCACCACACCATAGCGCTCGGGGTCGGCCACATGATAGCCAAAGACCGTCCCCCCTTCGGTCGCAGCATCTGCAGCAGCCAGCATCTCTGACAGGCCATGGCCGAAGAAGATGTTGTCGCCAAGGACCATCGCCGAGGGCGCGCCATTGAGGAAATCGCGCGCCAGCAGATAGGCCTGCGCCAGTCCGTCAGGCGAAGGTTGCACGATCCAGGTGAGCGAAAGACCCCACTGGCTGCCATCGCCCATCAGGCGCTGGAACTGCGACTGGTCGTCCGGGGTGGTGATAATGGCAATCTCACGGATGCCGCCCAGCATGAGGACCGACAAGGGATAGTAGATCATCGGCTTGTCATAGATCGGCAGCAACTGCTTTGACACGCCCATGGTGATCGGCCAAAGCCGCGTGCCGGATCCTCCGGCAAGTATGATGCCCTTGCGTTTCATGCTCCAGCTCCCAGTTCGGTCAGAATGTCTGTCAGGCCCGCCTGCCAGTCAGGGCGGCGGATCGCGAAGGCCGCCTCCAGACCGGTACAGTCAAGCCGCGAGTTCAGCGGCCGGCGTGCCGGCGTGGGATAAGCGCTGCCGGGAATATCGTCGATCCGGCAATTAACGCCCGCGCCCACCATGATTGCACGGGCAAATTCCGCCCAACTCGTATCGGGCACGCCTGCGAAATGATGGGTGCCGCCCACCGCGCCGTCACATAGCGCGCGCGCGGCGACAAACAGTGCATCGGCAATGGCCGCCGCAGGCGTCGGTCCGCCGATCTGGTCGGCCACCACACTCAGGCTTTCCCGCTCACGCCCGAGGCGAAGCATCGTTTTCACGAAATTGGCGCCGTGAGCCGAGACGACCCAGGAAGTCCGCAAGATCAGATGCACGCCGGCGGCGGCACGCACGCCCTCCTCTCCCGCCAGCTTGGAGCGGCCATAGGCGCCAAGCGGACCGGTCGGATGATCCGTGCGGAAGGGTACAGACCCCGCGCCGTCAAACACATAGTCGGTCGAGATGTGCAGGAAGGGCAGGCCGCGCGCTGCCGCAGCGTTAGCCATCGCGGTCGGCGCCGCACCATTGGCCACCGTCGCCGCGGCTTCTTCCGCCTCGGCCCTGTCGACGGCGGTCCATGCGGCGGCGTTGATCACCGCATCGGCCCGTGCTTCCCTGATCGCAGCCGCACAGGCTTCGGGATTGGCAAGGTCGGCCTCGGTCCGGCCAAGGGCGGTCACGACCACCCCCTGCGGCACGCGGCGGATCAGTTCCCGCGCCACTTGCCCGGTTTGGCCGAAAACCAGAAGCCGCATTGTACAGTTCGCGCCGGCTCGCCCCGTTCCTTCTGCCAGCCCGGTCATTTCCCGATGCCCGGTCCTTTCCGCATGCCCGGTCATTTCCCGATGCCCGGTCATTTCCGCATGCCCAGTCTTACGCCCACGCCCTTGCGTGCCAGCAAGGATTGCCACCAAGCCTCGTTGTCCAGATACCATCGGACCGTACGCTCCAGCCCCTCTTCCACCGTCACGCTTGGGCGCCAGCCAAGCTCGGTGCGGAGACGCGCGGGGTCGATGGCATAGCGCGCATCGTGCCCGCGGCGATCTTCGACAAATGTGATCTGATCGGCATAGCGCGTGGCCTTAGGCCGCCTTGCATCCAGAATGGCGCAGATGGTGCTCACAAGATCGATGTTGCGCCGCTCATTCTCGCCGCCGATGTTGTAGCTGCGGCCAGGTCTGCCCTTTTCCACCACCAGCAGCAGCGCATCGGCGTGATCTTCGACATAAAGCCAGTCCCGCACGTTCGCTCCCGTGCCATAGACCGGGATTGGCAGACCACGCAGGGCATTCAGGATGACCACCGGGATCAGCTTCTCAGGAAAATGATAGGGGCCGTAATTGTTGGAGCAGTTGGTCATCACCACCGGCAGGCCGTAGGTTTCGTACCAGGCACGCACCAGATGGTCGGACGCGGCCTTCGAGGCGGAATAAGGGCTGTTCGGCGCATAGGGCGTATCTTCGGTGAACTGCCCGGTGGGGCCAAGTGAGCCAAAGACTTCGTCAGTCGAAATGTGGTGAAAGCGAAAACCCGCCGGGCTGCCGGCCCTGTACCAATAGGCGCGCGCCGCCTCCAGCATCTGATAGGTGCCATTTATATTGGTCTCAATGAACGCGCCGGGACCATCAATGCTGCGATCCACATGCGATTCAGCTGCCAGATGCATCACCGCATCGGGGGCATGGGCGGCAAAGATTCGGTCCAGCGCCGCACGGTCGCGGATATCGGCCTTCTCGAACCGATACAGCGGCGATGTCGCAACTGAGGCCACATTCTCCAGACAGGCGGCGTAAGTCAGGCTGTCGAGGTTGACCACCTCATGCCCCCGTGAAACAGCCAGCCGCACGACGGCAGATCCGATGAACCCCGCCCCTCCGGTTACCAGTAGCTTCATGCCGTCAAACTCCGCACTCTGTGTTCGCACCACCTGATCCAAGGGTTATGGAGGTTCCCTTGGTGCCTCCGCCTCGCATGCAAGCTGGGCTGCGGCAAGGCACGCCCATGGCACACTCGCGGCCCATGCGAAAGAGCCCGCGGGCCAAGCCGGGGAAAGTTCCGCGCCGCGAAGGGTCATGGCCAAAGCGTCGCGAGGCTTGCCTGGTTCCATTCGACGACCACAAGGATCAACGCGGCCACGACCGTCCCGAAAATCGCATCATGCAGCCCGTCCCAGACGCGATAACGCCGCGCGAGCAAAATCACCAACGGATAGGTCACAATGATTGCAGCCGCCTGCCCCAACAATGCTCCGGCAACCCCTGCCGCCTGAACGCCGACAATAAAGGCGATGGTGTGCGCCGCCGCCCGGGCGGCCAAAACGAAGAAGTAGGTCCTCGCACTGCCTGCCGCGAGGGCTGCATGGTCATAGGTCAGGCTCAGAACCATCAGCATCTGCACGCAAGCAACCGCCACCAACACCGGGTCCGCCCCGGCATAGCGATCATCATAAAGCAGATGGACCAGCGGCACCCCGACAAATGCCATGATCCCGAGCAGGACCAGAAGCCCCCCTGTCAGGCCGAACCGCAGTTGCCGCAGCGCGCGCGCATTCTCGACCGAGGCCGCGGGATGCCGGTCACGATAAAGCGGGATCATGATGCGCCCTGTCACCGCCCCACCCAGCAGGATCGGAAACGACGCAAGAAAAAACCCGATGTTGTAGATGCCAAGCTCTTCCAGACTGAGATACGCTCCCAGAATGGCCTTGTCGCCTTGCGACATAACAAAGGTGCAGGTGGTAGACAGGAGTATCCACTTACCAAAGTGGATGAGCTGCCGTCCGGCAGCAGGCTCCCACCGAAAGCGGTTTGCCTCGCCGGGCAGAAACGCCATCATCAACCCGAGCTTTGCCAAAGCTCCGACGATCGACCCCAGGATCAGCCCCCAGACCGAGTGCAGCGCCCAGGACAGCAGCACCATCACGACGATGCCTATGATCTGCGACAGCAAATCCAGCGCCGTCACCCGTCCCAGCAGCAAATGCCGGTTTGCGGTGTCGATCCGTGTCGGGTTGAAGCCCGAGATCAGCAGCGTGAGGCCCGCAGCCGGAAGATACCACATCAGCTCCGGCACGTCATAAAAGTGCCCCGCAGGCCATGCAAGCACGATCGCCAGCAGCCACAGGATTATCCCGCGCACCACGTTGATCGTCCAGGCGGTGTTCAGGAAATCCCGGTCATCCCCTCGCGCGCTTTGGGAAATGGCGGGCCCGATGCCCACGTCGGAAAACAGCGCGAGCCCGACCAGCACCACCGAAACCAGTGCCATGACCCCGAACGCCTCGGGGTACAAAAGTCGCGTCAGGACCAGGTTCGAGGCTAACCGCATCACTTGCGTGATCGCGTAGGCTCCGCCGGTAAAGGCCGAGCCGCGCAGCGCCCGTGCAAACAGACCAGAACCGTTCAGGGTGGCAAAGAGGGTCATGACGCGCCTCAACTCGATGGCGCGGACCCTAGCCACAGTGGCAGGAAGGCGTCAATCCGCGGTGACGGCACAGGCGGCCCTGACCCCGGCCTTGCATCCGGCACTTGCTCAACCGATGCTACGCCGCGTTGGGTCAAAAGGGCTGCCCGTGAAGATCGCCTATCTCATCAATTCCTACCCGCTGCCATCGCAGACCTTCATCCGCCGCGAGATTCTCGCGCTGGAGAGGATGGGCTGGCAGGTGACCCGGCTTGCCATGCGGTCGGACCGGAGCGCGCTGGTGGATCCCGCGGATATCGCCGAGGATGCCCGCACAGAACACGTGCTTCAGATGGAGGTGCGCGCGCTTCTGGCATCAGCTTTCGGATGGATGGTGCAGCACCCGCGCGCGAGCCTGCGGGCGTTGCGGCTGGCGCTGGCCTGCGGGCGGCGCGGGGCGGGGATCAGGATCGGGCCGGTGCGCCACCTGATCTATCTGCTGGAAGCCGCCCATGTCGCCCGCCGCTGCCACGAACAGCGCATTCCACATCTGCACGCGCATTTCGGCACAAACTCCGCCACTGTGGCGATGCTGGCGCATGAGATGGGGGGCGCACCCTACAGCTTTACCGTGCACGGTCCGGAAGAGTTTGACGCGCCGCAAGCGCTGTCTCTGGGTGAAAAGGTGCGCCGCGCGGCATTTACTGTCGCCATCTCCAGCTTTGGGCGCAGCCAGCTCTGCCGGTGGGCGGGCCTCGCGGAATGGCCGCATCTGCATGTCGTGCATTGCGGGATCGAGCCGTGGCGGTTTCCCGAACCCCCGCCGATGCCGCTAGGCGGCCCGCACCTCGTGGCCATCGGCCGCTTTGCCGAGCAAAAGGGGTTCGGGCTGCTGATCGAGGCTCTGGCGCAGGCACGGTCCGCCGCCCCCGGACTGCATCTGACGCTGGTGGGCGACGGCCCGCTACGCCCCGAGATCGAGGGGCAGATCGCCTCCCTTGGCATCGGCGCCGCCGTCACGCTGACCGGCTGGCTGGACGAGGCCCGCGTCCGTGCGGCCCTGACCTCTGCGCAGGCGCTGGTCCTGCCGTCCTTCGCAGAAGGATTGCCCATGGTGGTGATGGAGGCTTTTGCCACGGGTCGCCCAGTGATCGCCACAGCGATTGCCGGAGTGCCGGAACTGGTCACGCCCGAGACCGGATGGCTGGTGCCCGCTGGCGACGCTGCTGCCCTGGCGCGCGCCATAGCGACCCTCGCCGCTACCCCGGCAGAACAGCTCGCCACCATGGGCAGTGCAGCGCGCGCCCGGGTGTTGGATCGTCACGCCATTGACCGCGAAGCTGAAAAACTTGCCACTCTCTTTGCCTCGAAGGGTCGTCCCTGACGGGCTTGCTTCCCCTTACCCGGGCCGATACTGGTTCACCCCCCGGGGGCTGCAACCAGACGCCTGAGGGCCGCGAGATCCTGCGCAAGCACCGAATGACCGGCACCCGGATAAACGGTCAGTTCCACCCCGACCCCCAACGCCCGCAGCACTTCGGCAGAGCGGACGGCACGGGCCAGCGGGATATGCGGGTCGCGTTCATGCACCGAAATCCAGGCCTGCGCGCCATCGCGCCGCCCGTAATCGTCAAAGCGTTTTTCGCCATGGCCATAAAGCTCGATCCGCGCGCCGCCGCCCGCGTCGGCAGTGCCTATCAGCCCGCCCGAGAAGGCAAGAACCCCGGCCAGCCCTTCCCCCCGCCGGGCGAATGTTTCCAGCGCAAGGCATGCCCCCTGGCTGAAACCGCCCAGCCAGATGCGGTTGCGGGTCAGCCCCTCCGCTTCAAGCAGGCGAACTCCCGCCTCCATTGCGTCCAAGGCGTGCAGGACATGGGGTTCCATGTCCTCTGCCGACGCAAGAAAGGAGGTGGGCCACCAGCTGCGCCCAGGGGCCTCGGGGGCAACGGCTGCCACTCCCTCCAGCCCGGCGCGGGCAAAAAGTCCAAGAATATCGGCCGCATCCGCCCCCCGGCCATGCGCAAGCACGAGCCCTGCCTGGGCGCCGTGCGTTGCTCCGGCCCGTTTCATTGCGCCACCTGCAAGGGCGGCAGCATCCGGGTGATCCGGTCACGGATCGGCTCATACCGTGGCGGCAGCATCAGCCGCGTACCCAAGCTGCCCGCCGGTTCATCCACCGAAAAACCCGGCGGGTCGGTGGCGATTTCGAACAGCACGCCGCCCGGTTCGCGAAAGTAGATGGCGTTGAAATACTGCCGGTCGATCACTTCGGTCGTGCGGTGGCCTGCGGTTGCCAGCCGGTCCTGCCATGCGTGCTGGTCGTCTTGCGTGCGGGCGCGAAAGGCGATGTGGTGAATGGTGCCCGCCCCGGGCCTTCCGGCCACGGCTGCGTCGGTCCGCAGGATGTCGAGGATGTTTCCCCGCTCCACCCCCGGCGCCTTCAGGCGCAACCGTTCTGCCCCGTTGGTGCGCTCCTGCCCTACGGCCTCATATCCGAAGACGTCGGTCAGAAGGCGGGCGGTACGGTTCACGTCCCGCTCCCACAAGGTGACGGAGTGAAAGCCGTGGCTATCCCTCGCGCCCGGTGTCTCGATCAGCTCTACCGGGGCCCCGTCGGGATCACGCAAAGTTATCACCTGCTGGCCAAATCGCGTCACGGGGGCCACGTCTGCGATCCCTCCCCGTGCTGCGAGGTCGTCCGCAAGCGTTGCAAAAGCCTCTGGCGGGATTGCATAGGCATAGGCCGAGGCCATGCCCGGTCCCGCATGCCCGGGGCCTGCATCCGCGAACGGGAAGAAGGTCAGGATCGTGCCGGGGCTTCCGGCAGCGTCGCCGTAGTACAGGTGATACGTGCCCGGATCGTCGAAGTTCACAGTCTTCTTCACCAGTTTCTGCCGCAGCGGGCCGGTGTAGTAGCTGACGTTGGCCTGCGCGGGACCGGTTATGGCTGTCACATGATGCAGCCCGGGGATATGCGTCGTCATCGTGGGACCTCCTTGCTTGTGCGGTGCCGGATAGATGGCAGTGCGCGAAGCGAAGAAAAGACCCACCACCGCGCCATTTCTGTGCGCTTTCGCGCAGCAGGTCTCAGGGCCCGCGCGTGGCGGCAGACCCCTTGCGCCCCGACCGCACCGACAGCGAAACCGCTTCATAGACAGCAAACCCCACGGGATCGGCCAGCGCCATCCGGGTCAGGCGGCCCGTAGACAGCGACGCTTTTCCCTCCCGGTCCAGAATGCCCGGATACAGAGCCGCCAGTTCTGCCAACCCCGCGTCCAGCCTTCGGCGGACGCGGACCAGCGCGCCAAAACCCTCGATCATTGGCCAGTCGTATGCACCGGGGACCTGAACGCGCTCTTCCGGGCGGAACTGCAGCCGGGCGAAGGTATCGTCGGAAATGATCCGCGGGAACTCGTCCCACCGGGCGCGGCCCGCAGCGTTCACGGCAAACAGTCCGTAGCCCGGCGCCACGCTGCGCGCAAAAGGCAGGCGCAGCCAGAAGCGGCCATAGGCGCGGGTGATCCAGCTTTCAGCCCGGGGAATGACGGGCGTGGCTCCGGCATAAAGTCCGTCCCGCCCGGCCAGCGCCAACGCCAGTTGTGCCATCACCTCGGCCGCAACCGTCACATCGGCATCCAGATAGGCGCGCAGGTCACCTTCAGCCACCGCGTCGCCTGCGTTTAACGCGCCCGGCTTTGATCCGGCAGGCAGGTCCAGCACGGTAAACCCCCATCCCGCACGTTCTGCGCGGGTAGCAAAGCCTTGCGCGACCGGCACGGTTCCGTCACGGCAACCGTTGGCCACAACGATCACTTCGGCACCGCCCGGCACCGGGTCCGACCGAAGCAGCGCCGCAAGACAGCGGCCTATCCATTCCG
>Ga0335394_10009150_pt1 | contig 11161 bp, 9 predicted proteins | sample MAT03_FD_205741 | JGI IMG/M metagenome (GOLD analysis project Ga0335394, IMG submission 205741) | Freshwater microbial communities from Lake Fryxell liftoff mats and glacier meltwater in Antarctica - MAT-03 (spades assembly) (version 2) ... | reverse complement strand
GTGGATCGCTTTAAAACGTGGCCACACAGCGGGCATGTCACTCTGCGCCGGGGTGAGCGCTCAAGGCTGGCGGATTTTGCCTCCGAAGCGCTTTAGCGTGAACAGATTTGATCCTGGCGTGGCACTTAAAGAAACCCGCTCGTGCTGAGCCTGTCGAAGCATGTAGCCGCAATCTTCGTGACGCGCACGATGGTACGGCTGCGTAGAATTTGTGCGGCGCTGCCCTTCGACAGGCTCAGGGCGAACGGTTCTTTCGATTGACTTCAAAACACTTTGAATCGCATGCCCTTAGAATCGGTAGATTAACTTTTGGGGTTGTACGCTTGCCATGACGACAAATCCCAATACAGTCAATACCGGCGACGGCAGTCGCATAGTTAATATCAGTAACGACACTCGCGTAGGCCCGCAGTTTGCGGCATCGCTAACACACGCCTTTCGCAGTCGCCTCAATGCCGTTTTAGGCAGCCTTGAATTGGTGAGTCAAACGACGTTAAACGCCGAACAAGCGCGCTTTGTCGCTACCGCGATGGACGAAGGGCGCGCGCTTTTGTATCTGGTCAATGATGCGCTGGATTTGGGGCGGATTGACGCTGGGGAGCTGCGACTGGAGGACGGCATCATCGATCCTGTCGCCATTTCTGAGGCGGCTCTGGGTGCGATAGCGGCAAGTTTTCATGCGCGAAATATTTCCGCGACTTGCGTGATCGACCCAATGACGCCGGTCATTTTGCGCGGTGACGGCTTGCGTTTGCGCCAGATTCTAGTCAACTTGCTCGATAACGCGCGGAATGCGCTGGATGCTGGATCGGTGCAGCTCATCGTCGGGCCGCACCCGGAAGACAACAGCGGTACACGTCTATTGTTTCAAGTCAGCGACACCGGCCGCGGAGTGCCCATGGCGTTAAGAGAGCGCCTGTTTGAGCCGTTGATGGCGTTTGGCGGTAGCGCCGATTGGCGCATGTCCAGTTCGGGGCTTGGGTTGGCACTTTGCGCCCGATTTGTTGAAATGATGGGCGGCAAAATTCGTTATGAACCGAAGAAAGAAGGCAGCCTATTTAGCTTTGACGTGCAGTTTAGACGCGCAGCTCAATTTGAGCGCCTTGCCAACATTATCGCACCCGTCCGCGCCATGCGCGTGCTGTTTGTCGACAGTGATACTGCGCGCCGCCTGGCATTTGCCGCACAAGGGCGCAGTTGGGGCCTGCAAGTCGGCGTGCTGCCCGACGGTGAGCGCGCCCGCGCGCTCATGGCTAAAGGCCGGGATTTCGACCTGCTTTTGGTGCATCAGGATGCTGATGGCGCTGAACTTGCGGTCCAAGCTGCACTTAATCACCGCATTGCCGTGCTGGTTCCGATCGGTGCGAAGCCCAGACCTGGGCTGCCAACGCGGGGGCAAAAGCTCATGTGGTTGTCAGCACCGCTGCGCAGTAAGACTCTGGTCGATGCCTTATTGGGAAAGCCAATGCCGCCGATGGATATGCCCGATGTTTTCAGTGCGAAAGCAGCCAACCAGCGCGCTAAAGTGCTCGTTATTGAGGACAGTGAAGCCAACCGAATGGTAATGCGTGCCCAGCTGCAAAGCTTAGGCTGCGGTGTGGAGGCGGTGGACAATGGTGCCGATGCGATTCGTTTAGCAGCCCAGCATCATTTTGATTTAGTGCTGACCGATCTTGCTTTGCCTGATATGCATGGCGTTGAAGTGGCCGCAAGCATCCGCAAAATTGGTGGGGTTATCGGCAAGGTGCCCATCGTTGCCGTAACCGGCGGCGTGCACCCGCGTGATCGAGAGCGGTGTTTGGCGATTGGCATGAATGGTTATCTAACCAAACCGTTGTCCAGAAAAGATTTGATCGAAGTGTTGGATCGCTATGTGCCAAAACCAGCGCCAGAAGGCGCTGTTTGGGACGTGGCTGTGCTTGCGCAGCTATCCGAAGAATTGGGCGTAGATAACCAAATTGACTTGCTCAGTGCTTTTGAGCGTGAACTGACTCAGCGGCTTGGCCGAATACAGCATGATCCAGTAGCAGAAAGCGTTGCGCGTGAAGCGCACGCTTTGAAGTCTGCGGCGCGTACTTTTGGAGCGAATAATTTAGGTGCGATCGCGCAGCTTTTGGAAGAGCAGTGTTTAGCTGGCGGCGCATTGGAAAGCTGGCACGCCAGTCGGCAAGAGCTCATTAAGGTCGGTCGTATGACGCTCACTGAGGTGGGAAATTGGTTGGATGCTGATGCTGGCTGTGTTCGGCCATTGCAAAGCTAGGCAAATTCGCGTGCCATTTTTTCGCCTAATCAAAGCCGTGCGCAGACTTATCTATTCCCAGCGCGCCCCGATTTAATGATGATTGTTGAGTTACCCAGCACCTGGTTTGTTGATCCCAAACGCGCCATGACGCGTACTTTTGGAACACTGCGGCGGCGCAGTGCGGCGAATAAAGCGCGCTTGGGATCAAGACAGCACACACAATCACCATTGGAACTTTTTAACTGTAAGGGTAGACTCACGCCTCATGCTGCTTCGATCTCGCCACTATTTGCTCGCTTTACTGATGATTTTGCAATCAGTCAGCGCTGCGTGGGCGCAGGTGCAAGTGATTGGAACGCCGCCGGCGGCAACCCAGGTTATGCAGCCCGGCGAGCACTGCGAGATGATGGGTAAGCATATGCCTAAGGTCAGCAAGACCCAGGATTCGGCACCGAGCAAGAGCGCCTCTGCTTGCCCCTGTTGCGATAAATCGTGCACACCTGCGCAATGTGCGGCAATGCAGTTACAGGCCGCATTACCCTCATTGAATATAGTCATGCAATTTACTGCCGTTACTGCAATGTCGTCGCGCTTTTCACAAGTGGCGGGCACACTTTACCTAACGCCGCCCACGCCGCCGCCGAACGCATTCTAAAACCGATCTGATCCGGCGCAGCGCGTCGGCATTTTTGCGTTTTTGGAATGTACGATGAAATCTCAAATGATTTACCGCGCGGGCGGTTTGGCCTGCGCGTTAGCTAGTTTAGTGTTCGCACTACCGGCAGCGGCCAAGCCCATCGCCTTTGCGCGCGGCACAACGCTGATGGCGGAGTACGGCGGCGGCTCGATGTTCGAGACGCAAGCTTTTTACGCGCCGAAGTATTTTTATTCCGCCGGCGTCAGCGCGCTACGCTTTGATGCTGATGAAAGCTGGCGCACGCAAACTCAAGCGCGGGTCAACTACCTTGCTAAACGCTGGAACGCGCCAAAATCGCAGGCGAATGTATTTGTCTATGCGGGTTTAGGGTCGGCGCACAACAGCGTCGGGCAATCCGGTTTTGCCAGCAGTTTTGGCGTGCAGGCGGACTATGAAACGCGCTGGCTCTACACCTCGGCGCGCAGCGATCTCAATGTCGGCTTGGGCCAGCGCATTCGCGTCGATACTGTGCAGATCGGTGTTGCGCCCTACGCACACGACTACAAAAGCGTGGCGACGTTTTTTCTGCTGCAGGCGCGCGACTTGCACGGGTCGCTTCCGGGGGCAACGGCTAGTTTGCCGAGCTCCAGCACATCAAGCTCCAGTTTGCCGAGCTCCAGCACGTCAAGCTCCAGTGTGCCGAGCTCCAGCACATCAAGCTTCAGTGTGCCGATCTATCGCGGTGTGGAATGGGCGGCTTTACTGCGCGTTTTTAAAGGCAATACCTGGTTGGAAGCGGGCATCACGCAGGATCGCACGCTACAGGCAATGCTGATGTTTAATTTTTAACGACTTGTTATTTAACGACTTGCAATACATCTTGGAGATTTACCATCAAAATTAGAAACCTAATTATTTCGCTATGTGTGCTTTGGCAATCAAATGCATTTGCGGCGACGATTGAAATGAAAGTTAACGGCCTAGTCTGCGCATTTTGCGCTCAGGGCATTGAAAAGACCGTGCGCGCCAAACCGGAAACCGCAGACGTATTCGTCAGCTTGGAACACGGGCTAGTCGCGGTGGCGCTCAAGCCTTCGCAAGATTTGACCGACGCGGCACTGACCGCAGCATTGACGGATGCGGGCTATACGGTGGTTGCAATCAAACGCAGCGAACGCAGCTTGGCGCAAATTAGCGCGGCATTGGCAGAGCTTGGCGATGAGTAACGCCGCACTTAAACGCAATGCCGGAATCGCCGGCTTCAGCGCGCTGGCAAGTTCAGGCACTCTGATTTGCTGCGTATTGCCCGCCTTGATGGTCAGCCTAGGCTTAGGCGCGACTTTGGCGGGCTGGGCCACGCAATATCCACAGCTGATTTGGCTCAGCGCGCATAAGCCGCTGGTGTTTGGTACGGCCGCGCTGGCTTTGGCGGCATCCGCAACGCTGCTTTGGTATCAGCGCAGCTTGCCCTGCCCCGCTGATCCCATCGCCGGCCGCCAGTGTGCGCGCTTGAGAAAACTCAGCGCTGCACTGTTTAGTTTTGCGCTGCTGGCCTGTGCTTCCGGCGCACTGTTTGCTTTTGTTTTGCCGAGGTGGATGTAATGAAAAATCAATCGCACACTGGTGAGATGACCAGAATTAAGTTGGCGATCGCGCTGGCTTTGGCTGCAGGATTAAGCGCCTGCACCAGCATCCCCAGCGACCGTGGCGCGGGTGCCATTGCCAGCCGCATTGACGTCGTCGTCGCTACGCCAAAATCCTGGGACTCAGGCGCTGGCGCTGCGCAAACGCAAGCATTACTCACGCAGGCGGCAACTGCACAACAGGTCATGCAGTTGGTTTTGCTGCGCAATCCAGAAATGCAGCTGCTTTATGCGGATTTAGGCTTGAGCTGGGCCGAGGTGGCGGATGCCACGCGCATCAGTAATCCAGTCGTCAGCTATGAGCGAATGCGCCCCAGTGAAAGCGGCGTGCTGAGTAAGATCACCTACGGCTTGACGCAAGATCTGAGCGATTTATTGCTGCTGGGTGCCCGCAAACGCTTGGCGCAGGGTGAACTCAAGCGTTCATCTGCGCAAATTACCGCGCAGGTGTTGAGTTTGGCGCGCGATGCCGAAGTGGCTTATTACCAACTGATCGGCGCAGTACAGGTGCGCGGAATGCGCGGCTTATCGGCCGAGTCCATGCAAAACAGCGCAACACTGGCGCAGCGTTTTTTCGAAGCGGGCAATATCACCCGTGGGCAGCTGGCTAGCGAACAGGCAGGTGCGGCACAGGCACAGATTGAGCTAGAGCACGCGAACGCTGCCGTATTTGCCGCACGTGCGGCGCTGAATGCGCTGCTGGCATTGCCTGCAGAGGATACGCAGCTAAAAGTGGAGGCAAAGTTGCCAGAACTGGCGGCGTCGGAAGACGCAACCGCTGACTTACAGGCCTTGGCCACCGCCCAACGTGCGGATTTGGTGGCGGCGGATGTCTATTTGGCGAGCGCCAAAGATGTCGCCCGCAGCGCAAAACGCTGGCGCTGGCTGGGTGCGCTCGAGGTTGGCTACGCGCGGGAACGCGAGGACGATGGCGCGCGCTTTGCCGGCTTGAGTTTGAGCTTAGGCATTCCTATTTTTAATCAGGGGCAAGGCAGCGTGTTGCGCGCAAGTGCGTATGCGGAAAAGGCGGCGGCCATGCGGGCGCAGACGGTTTTGCAGGTGCAATCCCAAGTGCAGTCGGCCGCTGCGCAGCTCGCCAGTGCGCGCACGATGGTTGATATTTATCGCGATAAACTACTGCCTGCACGTGAAGCAATCGTGGCGGCGCAGCAGCTGCGCTTTAACTTTATGCTGATTGGCGCCTTCGAGCTTTTGCAGGGCAAACGAGAGGAATACGACGCCTATCAGGGCTATTTGGAAGCGCTGAGCGGCTATTGGGTGGCGCGCGCCGAGTTGGCGCGGGCGATTGGTGGAGCGTTGCCTTCGGATAAAAACATCAGCAACACGGCGGTTGGCTTGCCCGGCCCGCCGAACGCCGATGCCGGCATGCAGGGCATGGATATGGGTGACGCGAGTGACCCCGGCATGCAAGGCTCGGGCATGCAGGGCATGGATAGGTCGGCGCCCAAAGCAACCCCAGTGCTACCGCCCGTGGACGAAAGCAAGCCGGTGTACGTCTGCCCGATGCACGAACATGCGCGCAGCAACAATGCTAGCGATAAGTGCCCGATTTGCGGCATGTCGCTGGAATTAGACACGCTGGAATTAGAGATGCAAAACCCAACCCATCAGCACCAAGGAGGCACGCCATGAGCGAGCACAATTCGAGTAGTAACAACGGCCGTCGCCAATTTTTAGGTATGGCCGGCACCTTGGCAGGCGGCGCTGCAATCAGCACTTTGGCGCTTGCGCAAACAAACTCAGCAATGCCCGGCATGGATCACAGCCAGCCCCAGAGGCCACCGATTGCGCCGCCACCTGCTACACCGGAGATAGCGCCACAAAAAACCAAACCCGGCCGCGTGCACACGCCCAACGGTTGGACGTTGCCTTACAAAATGGTCGGCGGCGTCAAAGAGTTCCATTTGGTCGCCGAACCGGTCGAGCATGAGTTTTCAACCGGCGCTAAAGGCAACACCAGCCGCGCCAAACTGTGGGGCTATAACGGCAGCGCGCCGGGGCCGACAATTGAAGCGGTAGAAGGCGACCGCGTCCGCATTTTGGTCACCAATCACTTGCCGGAAGCCACGACCATTCACTGGCATGGCCTGCTGCTACCCAGCGGCATGGACGGCGTTGGTGGTTTAAATCAAGCGCATATCCAGCCCGGTGAAACCTACAGCTACGAGTTCACGCTGCGCCAGTCTGGCACGCATATGTATCACCCGCACGCCGATGAAATGACGCAAATGGCGTTGGGCATGATGGGGCTTTTTATTATTCACCCGAAAGCGGGTGATCACATTGACCGCGATTTCGCCATTCTGCTACATAACTTTGCGCTGCATCCCGGCACCTCGAGGCCCGACCCCAGTGTGATGCAAGATTTTGATCTATGGACGTTTAACGGCAAAACCTTTCCTGCCATTGAACCCCTGGTATGCCGCACCGGCGAGCGCGTGCGCATTCGCGTGGGCAATTTGTCGATGTGGAATCACCCGATTCATTTACACGGCCACATCTTTCAAGTCACTGGATCGGACGGCGGGCGTTGGCCGAAATCGCAATGGCGCAACGAAGTCACCGAGATCATTGGCGTCGGGCAAATGCGCGATATTGAATTTGACGCCATTGCCGGCGACTGGGCCTTTCACTGCCACATGAGCCACCACACGATGGGGCCAATGGGGCATGAAATACCCAACACGATCGGCGTCAAGCAGCGCGATTTAGACGCCGCCATCCGATCACAGCTGCCTGGCTATATGAGCATGGGCGAAAATGGCATGTCCGAGCATCAAGAGCACGTCGATATGGGCCATATGGTGGGGCCAGAAAACACGCTGCCGATGATGACCGGCAAAGGCCCTTTTGGGAATATTGAGATGGGCGGCATGTTTACGACCGTCAAAGTGCGCGACAGCGTTGCTGCTGGTGATTTTCGTGACCCTGGCTGGTATCAAAGCGCCAGTAACAGGGTAGCGTCCAAAATCAGTAGCGATCCAAACTTTGGCAAACCGACCCGCCGAGCGCCGCTACCGGCATCACAAGCAACGCCGATGCAGCCGGTTACGGATCACTCGAAAATGCAGCACGGATCGTAATTGAGGTGATCTGTTTTTGCGTTTGAAAGTGTGGTGTATGGCTGGGTAACTACATGAGAGCCTGGGCACATTGCATGCGCCCAGGCTCCCGTAGCCTCCTAAATGCGGCTTTATTCAAAGCCGTTGGTCAGCAGCCGCTCAGGGAAAAATGACGGGCCGCCGCGCAACAGAATCGAGTTCGGTTCACCGCGATAAACACCCAATTGGTTCGCGCTTATCGTCAAACGCCACGTTTTGCTGTTGATGCGCTGCGCACCGGCGAATTTATACCAACCGAAACTCGAATCATCGCCGGGCACCGTCGGGCCGTAATTGCGCCATGACCAATTGATCGGATCAATAAAATTGCCATCGGCAAAACGCACAGTGACAATCGCCGCCGAACAGCTGTCCAGTTCTACGTTTACGAGGCCCAAATCAGAAGCGTCGTAAAGAATCCCGGAAGGGTGTTCATCGGGTGGATAAACCTCTGGATCAATTCCGTAGGCATTGTTGAGTTGATCGCAGCCCGCTTGAATAGATTTACCGTCGGCGGCCAGCGCCACGCCCCCCGTTTCATTATTGCCATAATTTGTTCGGCCACGAAGTTCCAGCCCGGGCAGTCCATCGTTGATCGACTTAATCAAAAACGAAGCGGTCTTACTTTGCAAGCTGTCCAAAATGCCGTCGCTATTTAAGTCCCCGCCATTGGGCGCTGCATCCTCTACAGCGGTGGTGACGTTGTCTAAATCAGCATCCGGCCCTTGGAAAAAGTCGTAAACGCCGCTCGGCGTGCCGGCAAACAACTGCGACCCGCGCGCGACCAATGCAAAAGCACCCGCCGCAGGTAGGCCGGTCGAAATAGACTCCCACGTTGCGCCTGCATTTAGACTGCGCACCACCGCACCCGGCCCAGCTGCTGTGCCAGAAAGTGCCACGTACACAATGTTGGCATTGGTCGCACTGACAATGATTTCGCGGATCATCCGGCCACTTAAACCGGCGGCGGCCCAGGTAGCGCCGTTATTGCTGGATTTGTACAAGCCAGAAAGTGCGGATGGTGCAAGTGGGTTATCAAACACGCCCACATAGATCACCGAGCCATTGGTCGGCGTCGTTTCAATTGCGCCGACGTTATAGCCGGTGTTCGCGCCTGTTTGCAGCTGCGGCAGGCCCGTATTCGCCGGGCTCCAAACTCCACCGTTGTTAGTGCTTTTAAATACGCCGTTGCTACTGCCAGCAAAAGCACCGGTGCCCACAAACGCAGTGCCAGCATAAACCAAATTGCGATTGGCATTATTGATCGCGATACTGGTTACCCGCAGCACCTGGGTAGCGCTCAATGGGCGCGGAATGCCGGTAACGGGATTAAAAGTAAGTCCGCCATCGTCTGAGACTTGTAAAGCGCGCGAACTTGCCCCCAATGCAGCCGAAGAATTTTCCGTGCCGCCGATAAATATCGTCTGCAGCGGGCCCGACGTGCAAATGCCGGTGATCGGCACCGGCGTGCAGGAGCGTGGGTCAAGCGTAATCGTGTTGACGCTACTGATGCCGGTCAGATTGACCGCACTCCAGCTAGCACCGGTATTGACGCTGCGTAAAAAATTTGGGCCATCGTTGCCTGCGTAAAGGCGTGTGCCAGTAGTGTAGTCCACTTGCACCGCTGGCACGCCCTGTGCGCCAACTGCGGCAACGGGCAAGTTTGACCACGCGGTCGGTGCCACGATGTCAGACACGCCCCGTACGCCCAAACCATTGGATGTAAATTCGGTTTCGTAACCCGCGTACAGGCGATAGTTGGTGGCATTGACGTTAAAGATCGCCAAAGCCTGCACGGGCGTGGCATTAAAACCAATATTTGCCGGTGCCGAAGAAACGCCGTTATTGCTGGTTTTAAGGATGCCGCGCGTAACTGAGGACGCGTAAAAAGTTGGCGTGCCTGGATAGCCGGGATCGCCTGCAACGTCAAAAAAATAGCCGTCCGTCAGTGGCAAACGTTGAGTAAACCCTGCGCCAGAGTTTATGGAGGACGAAATTGAGTTTAACAACGGTTGCAGCAAAACCGCCGCATTGTTGGGGCTAATCCAAGGTTGAAAAATAATGTTTGGGCGCGCTGTCCAGGTGGTGCCACTGTCGGCTGAGATAAATCCGTCATTACACGGATCAATGCACGCAGCTGGAAATAATTCACCAGAGCCATAAATAATTGCAGCGCTGGTTGGCGCGGTGCGTATCCGCAAAGCAGCAAACAGGCCGGTTGGCAACGCAGTCGCAGGTGCCCAATTTAACCCGCCGTTGACGCTTCGGTAAATGCTCGGCGGGCCACCGGTGGCAGTGCGCACCGCCGAATACGCCATCGACCCATGTCGAGTGGCGCTAGTGGTAATACTGCTGATTAAAACATAGCCAGCCGTTGGGCCAAAAAAACTTCTACCACCATTGTCACTCATCACTATACCGGCAGGCCCGCCCGCAGAGTTGGTAATGATGATCTGGTCGCTATTGCTTGGACTGACCGAAATATCGACGATTTTTGAGCCGCTTGGCCGAACATAGGGCAAGCGCTGCCAACGTAAGCCACCATTGGTGGTGCGAAATACCCGCTCCAAACTCGAAAATGTCTCTGAACGTATCACGGCATAAACCACATCTGGGTTCGCCGGTGACAGCGCAATCGTGATTTCCGAGCGGCCATCCGGCAGGCCATTCATTACCGGCCGCCAGCTCGCTGCGGCATCATCAGAGCGAAATACCCGACCTGAGCCGACGGCAAATAAGCGACTGGGATTGGTTGGATGCGCCAAAATGTTGCCACCTTTACCGCCCTCCGGGCCGTAAGGTGTCCAGACATTAATTTCGGCGTTAGCCAATTGGGCAAGAACTAGGCAACCCGCGATTACCTTAAGTATTCGGCTAAGCATTTCGTGCATCTCCGTGACCGTGCGACACAAACCCTATATTGCCCGACACTCTAGCGCATGCAAACAAGTCCACAACCCCTGTTTTTTGTTTTGTACCGGCACAAAAACACACCGAAACGCTTATGACGCATTGATTAAATTTGGCTTACTAGTTTAGCCGCGTTAACAGCTGGCGTGCCAACCAATATTCCTGCCAGGGTTGCAACAACGTTTTCGCCTGAGCACCCGCATCTTGAGCGGCGCTTATTTGGCCTTGGGCTTGCGCGAGCTGCATTTGCACGATACGTGCCTGCGCTTGCTCAAACGCCAAAGACACCGCGTTAGCATCGCTCACTCGATACCCCGCAAGCGCCTTTGTAACAAAGCCTTGTGCAGAGGATGTATTTCCGCGCGCAAACTCGATTTGTGCTGCGCGCCACTGGCAGCCGGCCAAAGTCGGATTCAATTGCGCCACGGGCAATAACGTTGCGGCCTGAACTAAACAAACATCAATGTCGGCAATTGCAAGTTCAGGCTTTTCAAGCGCCAGCCAGACCATTGCGCGCTCGCGTAACAGACTAGTCAAAACCGTTTTAGCTTGCTTATTAGCAAGTGCTGAGGCGCGGCTTAAAAGCATAGCCGCCTCGGCGTTTCGA
>Ga0335394_10009149_pt1 | contig 11162 bp, 13 predicted proteins | sample MAT03_FD_205741 | JGI IMG/M metagenome (GOLD analysis project Ga0335394, IMG submission 205741) | Freshwater microbial communities from Lake Fryxell liftoff mats and glacier meltwater in Antarctica - MAT-03 (spades assembly) (version 2) ... | reverse complement strand
TTGACCCGCTGTCGAGCTTCTTGAATCGCTCTCTTGAAGCCCGCTTTCCATCCCAGTGATCGACTGCTGGCGTCTTTGATCGGACGGCGAGTTGTTACGCTGGTTCGCTTCTCGCGAATCCGCTGCGCTGTGAAGCAACACGCGAGTGCTCGGTGCCACGGATCGGTTAGCATCAGGCGTTGGTAGGTCCGCGATGACGCACTCTGCAACACCGCCTGCAATCCTGTCTCCCACTCCGGTTTCATCTCCATGCATGGTGACTCCCCTTAAATCTGAAAACTCTCGCACTTCGCAACAAACTGTGCCTAACCTTGCGTTGGTTCCCACTGGCGTCTTTTGCTGAAAATCGCGGGGGGAGTACCTATTGGCCGGTCGCCAGCTGGTCTTTGACCGTGCCACTTTGGCAGACGTGCCGTGGGCTACCGTGTGGCCGCGTGTGGCGTCCGGGCGCGAGTTGAAAGCGTTGTGGCCACGACACGATTCGTCGCCAACGTGGGCCAACGTCGCGTTCGAGATAGCCGCCTTGGGTTGGTGGGCAGCGGCGCGACGTACATTCGGCTCTGCGAGGTTAGCGAGGTTGTGCGAGGTTATTTTTAGCCCGGTTATATTTGCGCGCTCATTGTCTCCTGCGCGTATGCGCGTACACGCGCCCGCGTGCGTGGGAAGCGGGGAAATAACCTCGCTAACCTCGCAAGAAGTTGTAAGTGGTTGGTGGGCCTCAGTTTTCTCAGCGAGGTTAGCCAAAATCGTAACCTCGCAAATTGCGCGGTTAGCGAGGTTAAGAACATTCGAGGGGGTTGGAGTCGAATTCGCGACAAACGCAATCTCCATAACGCGTTGCGACGAAATCGAACGCAGACCGAACTTGCGATGTACAGCAGCGCGCGCACCACGTACAGCACCATGTACATTGCGCGCCGAGCACGCTTCCAATGGGCGGCGCGCGCAGCGCTGTACATGCGTTGGCGTCGTCTTGGTCGTGGCTTTACTGATCATCGAAGAGCCCCTTCTCCACCTTGTTCGCGTCCTGTAGTTGCCAGATGCGGACATGCCGATGCTTGTCTTCCCCGAGCGTGCGTAGCTTGCGGCCGCTGTAGATGCGTCCGTTCAATCGCGACAAATGACGTCCCAGCGAGCGGCGGAGCGCACCTTCCCCGCGGTCACGGTTCACGGTGAGCACATCCGGGATCGCGGCATCTTCGATCGCGCCGTGACTCAGGATTTGCTGCGACAGCTCCTCGACCGAGACGCCTTTGGTCCCGAACGCAGCCCACCAGGCCTCGAAGAACGCGGTCCATTGCCGCGTGTCGTCGTCCTGCACCACCTGCGTCTGCTCGAGGTTGCCCAAGAATCCTTCGATCCCGGCGAAGGCCAGCACGCTTCCCACGATGCTGGCCCACTCTTCGAAGCTGCCGAGCATTGGCACATTCGCTTGCGGCCTGCCGTTCGTGTACCAAGCTCGCACGATGGTCAGCGCCGCCGACAGCAGATCGCCACGATGGGCGAGAACGTGCTGCTGCAACCCTTGAATGTGAAAGCCGGTCCGCTCCCACGGCCGCTCGGCGTTTGCATCCAGCCGGATGCTATAGCTGCGACGCGGCATGTCGCCCGTCACGCGCAGATTGTTGCCCGTGGCTGCCCACACCGCTCGCGCCGGCAAGCGGATTGTGTCGTTGCGACCCAGCAACCGATCCGACCATTCACTTGATGTGAGCGTTGCCGCCAATGAAGGCGAGTCGATGGTCGTGTTGTCCGGAATGTTGTCGAGCAGTACGAATGGTGCAGCAGACAGCAGGATCGAGGTGATTTTCTTCCGCCACTCATCATCGTTCTGCTGCGATGGAATCGACTCGGATGCCACGCTTCCGACGGCAACCGAAGCCAGCGTCGTGACGAGCAGCGTTTTGCCGGTTCCCTGCACTGGTGCGTCGATGATCGCCAGTGGAACGTGCCCGGCAATCACGGGCCGCATCAGGATCGAGAACAAGATCGCCAGAGCGTTCGCTCGACTGGGTTGGTCTGCAAACGGAAAATCGCTGATGACGTCCAGCAAGATATCCACGCAGGCCTGGACCTCGTTGCTATCAGGATGATCGGGAATCGGCGTCAGTTTCAGCTCTGGGTCGGGGCAGTACATGAGCCGTGACAACGTGTCGTAGCCGGAGTCGGCGCAGATTGTTCCATCGCTACGCAAGATCGGAGCTCGGGCAATGCCCGCGAGCGGCGGCAAATCCCAGCGCCCCAGCGCCAGCACGTTTTCCGCCAGCGCCAGTGGCGGATTCGCACCCACCGGCTCATAGCCCGCTTCGCCTTTGCGGAGGGTGAAGAAGTTGGCCACTTCGCTGAGGCGACACCGAACTCGGGTGCGGTCGAACGATTCAATCTTCGGCTGCCCGTTCTCATCGCGCAAGACGCGAGCAAGCGTCCCGCCACGCACAAATACGCTGGGAGGCGTGTTGGCGAGCTCAACGGCCGCGAGCGCTTGGGACGTAAGATCGCTTAGCTGGGTATCGCCCAGCAGGATCGACGGCAATTCAGAATTGCCTGGTGGCGACGCTCGGGGGCGAAGATGCTTCGGCCGACCATTTAGTTTGCTGCGCGGCTCGTACTGCTTCGTAACTTTGCCTAGCGCCTTGGCAATCGTTGATTCGCCGTACGTCTGCTCGCCATGCTGTTCGTCCCATTTGGGCCGCATCAAACCCGAACTGCGAAACAGCCGGTCGATCTGCGTCGCATCCTTGCTGTAATACACCAAGGTGAACACCACCGAGGAATCGGCTTCACTGGCGGAGTTGAAATGCGAGTTCCAGTCACCGGCCCACAGCGCGGCGAACTTCGAACCGCTACGCCGCTGCTGCGAGGCTAACTCGATGATCTCGTTGTCGCTGAGATGAGCGTGGCCGTTGGCGCTCGGCAGGGGACTGGACGGCGCTGCCCGCACGGCTTGCCCGTTGGTACGGTCGTCATCGCCGAAGACAGTTTGATAGACGGAATCGAGTTGCTCTTGCCGCAACTCTACTTCGCTTGGCGTCGTCTCGAGGCGTTGTCCCGTGACCGTGAAGAACCGGTCGTTGTCGTAAATCTCCACTTCACCATCGGCGTAGCGCTTGCGGCAGCGCCGGCCAGGCTTGTTCGCCTTCACGAATACCTTCACGCCGGTACCAGATGGACTGATCTCGCTGTAGCTGCCGAGCTGCTCGATGAACTCAGCGGCCCAACTCTTGATTGCGCCAGTGTTCGGATCGATGCAATCATCCAGATCGATGCCGCAGTACGGATCGTCAGCGGAAAACACGAAGCCGATGCCACAGAGCCCAGAGCGCGTGCGGCAAGCATGGAGCGCTTGTTCGAACGTACCCCAGGTCGATCTGTCATTCGCCTTAGCCAGTTCACCGCTGTGCGGATTGACTGGGACTTTGGTTTGCTTGCCGTCGCGTTCCACGGACTTCCACGCGACCCACTGCGCATGGTCGCGCAGGCCTGCGGGCGTATGTTGTAAAATCAGCGATAGGTCCGCCATGACCGAGGTGTTCATTGCGCCTCCTGGGCCTGCGTGCCCGGTGTCGCTGTTTGTTGCGAGGCGAGTTCAATCCGCCGATCGAGATACCAGCGAGCCTTCCGCAGGTCTTCGAGAAAGCACCCCTTGTGCGCGGCGCGGGCCACGTACTTCACGACGTTGCCTAGATGGAAGCCGAGTTCCCACGCTTCGATGGCATCGATCACTTCGATGCCGCCGAACGTGTAATGCCGTGGATGTTCCACAGTGTCAGGTTGGGAGTCTGATGACGTCATAGGGTCGGGCCAAGTTCACTACTGGGAAACGGATCAGTGGGCAGGCTACTGGCGATCACCGTGACCTTTCCGCCGGCGACTAGGTGCGTCTTGATCGTCAGCAGCCAGACGATCTGCGAGTCGTCCACGAACGCGCCGGCCTGCTGCAGCGCATCGAGCAAGGACTTCTGGGCGTTATCGCAATCGCGCCGCCGATCGTCGGGCGGATAGAGTTCAAGCCGCACGGCGAGCGGACCGAGTAAGGTCGGAATCCCTGCGGAACGCACCAGCCCGCGCACGCGCTGGCGATAGGCGCGCGTCTCCTGCGTCAGCACCGGTCGCCCGCGAATGATCGAGAACGCGTGATTGATGCTCGGCGGATACGGCAACTGCAAGGTGATCATGGTTCCTTCCCAAAAAGCCGAGGCGGGCACGGGGAGTCTCACCCCAACAACCTGTGCGGGGCACGCCATCCCGCCTCGGCCGCACCCTTGAGGAAAGGGCGACGCAAACGGCTCGATCAAAAGGGAATGTCCCCGGCGTTGCGAGGCGGTGTCGGCGGAGTGCCCGCACTGGCTGCGAGCTGGATACGTTTGTTGAAGTACACGTTGGCGTACTCGCCCCGCGTGCGCTTGGTGACTTCCAGCGTGACGTCGAGCAGTTCTTCGAGCCGCTGTTGCAACTCGCTGAACTTCGCCAGGTTGATTCCCAGCGTCTTCAAGTCCCCCTTCACGAACGGCAACGCTGCCGGCGTGATCACGGAATTCTTGAAGATGTGGCGATTGGCCTGGCTGCCGGCGATGACGATCAAGTCCCACTTGATCATCGGGTCGCCTTTCTGGCTGCGGTCGAGCCGCACGCCGTGAATGCGGACCTGGTACTTGCCATCCGGCACTTCGTCGTGAGCGGACGCATCGGCTGATGCGAAATCATCGTCATACGCCGTGAGGTCCACGCCGTTCGCTGCCGGTTCAAAGTCGTCATGTTCGTGAGTGGTGCTCATTTGCGGTTCTTCTCCTCGGGGGTGCTTCCCGGCTTGGTTCGTTCCGCCGTGCCGTTGCCGGGAGTACTTCCGGGCGCGGTGGAGGTGAAGGCCTTCACGAAGGCGTCGTATTCGAGGGGCAAGATTTCCGGCAAACGGCCCGTGCGGTCGCCGGCCTCGTAGGTCGGATGCGGCTTGGTGCGCATCACGCGTTCGATGGTCACATTGCCCGCCGCGTCTTTGCGGGGGATCGCTTCGCAGTACAGGATCATGTCGACCAGGCCGAGCACCACATTGCGGGCCCGATCCGGCAGACTGGGCTGCGTCTTGGTGAACTCACCGGTGCGCGTTTCGATAGTCTTGTCCTGCGCGTGCGAGATCAGGACGAGGCCGTAAGGCAAACTGGCCAACCGCGTGAGGACGCGGTGCCATTCGTTCTTGACGAGGGCCCAGCCTTTGCCGTGCCCCATGTCCCCTTCGTATTCGATGTTGTGCTTGCCGCAGACGTAGTCGCTGCAGAACTTGAAGGCATTGTCGGCCGTATCGATGACAATCGTCTTGAAGGGGTGATTGCCTTGCGCGACAAGTTTGCAGGCCGCCAAGAAGTCGTCCCACGTGTACGTCGGGACCTTGAAGACTTCGAGGTGACTGAGGCCCGGCTCACACTCGAAGAAAATGGCCTCGGGAAACTTGCTGGCGAAAGTGCTCTTGCCCAGCTTGGGGGCCGAGTACAACAGAATCGTCTGTTTCCCCAGATCCATAACGGGCTTGGTGCGCTGGGATGGCAGCGTAACGCTCATCGGGTGCTCCTATCAAAACGAGGGTGCTTCGGAATCGGGTGCTTGGAGTTCTTCGTGCGGCGGCACGATTTCGTAAAGGTTGTCGACGATGTTCGGATTGAAGCCCGACTGGCAGTACGGCAGGTACTCACATGGGCGCTGGAACGAGAAGCAGTTCGAGGTATTGAGCAACCACTTACCGCGACGGCGGGCATCGAGAAACTGCTGCGTGATCTCCCAGACTTCTTCTTGCAGCATGGCGAGCCGCTCTTCGGAGAGATAAACGTGCTCGCGATGGAAGGCTTCCGGTCGGCTGTACCATTCAGCCAAGCGAGCCTGATATTCGTCGTCGGTCTCCGGCAACTGCCGCTTGGCGGTCGATTTGCCGTTCTTGTTCTTGGCCGCGAGTTCGGCATAGCGGGTCGCGAACTCCGCCTCGGTCTCGCCGGCCTTCTGCTGCAAACGGCTCTTGAGCAGCACGTTGTAGATCACGCCGACAATCGGGTAGCCGAGCTGCCGCAGGTAATACGAATAGAGCGCGATCTGCGTGTCGGTCCACAGTTTGTCGAGGTAGCTGGCGTCGACCGATGACGCTGTCTTGTGTTCGAGCAAATACAACCCATCGGCGCGGCGAACGATGGCATCCGCCTTCCCCGACATCACGAAGGTTTGACTCAAGCGACCGGTGTCGGGATTACGAATCTCGCCGGTGAAGGGCTTCTCGATCTCAACGATCTCAAAATCTTCCTCGGCATAGCAAGCCGCGTAGCCCATCATCATCGCGCGGGCCAAATGCCAGTGCGCCTTCTCACGCTCGTCTCCGGACTGCGCGGGAAGCAGCAGATCGATGTACCGCAAGACGGCTTCCAAGCGGTTGCGATGGCCAACGCCGCGATACCACAGTTCAACTGCCCCATGAATCAGGCTGCCGAACGACAGCGATTCCGCCTTCTCGCGAGGTCGCAGGCAATCGAGGTAGCGATGCTTGTACTTCCGTGGGCAATTGCGAAACGTGTTGAGCGCCGAATAGGTCAACGTCATTTTGTCGTTGCCGGGCACAGCATCGGTCGTAGCGAGAATTGTGGAATTCACGGTCATCTTCTATGGTTAAGGCGATGGATAAACTCGATGCGATCACGTGCGTTTGCCGTGCAACTAACTCCCGACACCGTCGGCGGTCTCATCGATGACGAGACCGTTGTGTCGCTTAACGCCTCGTTGCTTGGCGAGCACTTCCTCCGAAATAAAGCCGAATTTGGCGTTAATCCGCGTGCAGGGCTTGCAGATTCGGTTGCCCGGACCTGTGGACGGAAAATCTTTTCCGCACTTCAAACAAACGCGCGTAACGCGTCCCGACAGCGTGGTGGGAGTTGTCATGTTGTGGCTCCTCGATTGCATGCGTCCCTATTGCTTACCTACCGGACGCAAAGCCGAGTTAGCCAAAATCGGTTACAAATATTCGCGCATTTCGCTCCCTTCGAAGTGCGGACGAAGCCGCCGGAGCAGATGACGGAGCGTGCTCTGAGGAATTCCCAATTCCCGCGCAACTCCAGAGACCGTGTTGCGTTTGAGACGCTGGCAGATATCAATCACCTCGGGGGGAAGTTCGGTGAGTAGATCAGCGACATCGGCGGCGAGTGCTTGCAGTTGCTCATCACTGCGAAACTTCACGCCCGTACGGAGAGCGTGTTGATCCTCCGTGAGCGTTGCCCCTTTTTCGATCTGATTGCCATCGCCGTCGTCGATCAGTCGACTGAGCGACCCGCCGCTACGTTCGGGGGCGCGACTCTCGGCCTCCCGATGCTCGATAATCGTGGCCGTAAACCGTTCGAGAACCGTGGTGACGAAGACGTTGTAGTGCGCCACGGACGGATCGAACTTGTCGAACCGGCGGATCAGCACCAGTCGCAGATCCTGTTCGATGTCCTCGCGATCCGCAGGACTGAAGCCCAAGCGAGTAATCAGCTCCCGCGCTTTGCGGCGGATCAGTCGATCCGCGAATTTGTTGAGGGGTTGTTCCGGCGACACGCGGTCGCCACCAAGATGCTCGGCAGTGGTCATTGCAAGACTCCGCGAAGGACGTTCCTGGCAGCACCACGTTGGCGCTGCGACGTCCTCCGGCCGTCTTGCAGATACGGCGCGAAAAAAATACCCCGAAAACACAAGTGCTTCCGGGGCAGTGATTTACGTTGACGAATTTCTTTCTTGCACTTGCAGCAAAATGGTCAAAGTGCAAGCGACGGTCAGTTCTCCCTGAAAGTGAGAATGCGATCCAAATCAGCGGCCCACTCCCACATGAGCCGCAGTTCCGCCCCCGCTTCGTCGTCAAAACAGCGAGTTACGGCCGAGGGAGAGACTTTGGCACGTTGGCCGAGTTCTTCCTTCGTGGGACGGGGTAACAGTTTGGCTTCGCCCGACAGATCGCGACTGGTAACGGCATGGTCGCGAGCGGTGCGGAGGTGCTCTTTGAGTTCACGCTCCAAGGCCTCGATATTGGCCACTCGACCCGCTCGGCGTTTCGGCTTGATGATTGCCGTTTTCACACCGAAGTGATCGGCAGCGCGGGATTCGAGTAGGCCCACATCGAGTTCGATGCCAAACTTTTGTACCGAGACGAGCGACTCCAGCGCTAGAACCAGATTATTGGTCGCGCTGCCCCACCGAGTTACACCAACTTCACTCGGCATCAAGAGCACGGACTTGGATCGGCCGCGCAGCGTTTCGATCACGGCGGTACCCGTGGATGTTCGATACCCGCAGGCAAGAAAGATCTCGCGAGGTTGGCCGGCCAGCGTGACTTTGCCGATGCGCCACAGGCGGCCAGGCACAATCTCCGTGGGCACACCCAACGTGGGAAACAGTCGCCGCAACGCAGCTTTCGCCACGGCCACAGGATCAACACGCCAGCGTTCCAACTGTTCGCTGTCGATTTCGACGGGCCCGCACTCGGGGCAAGCGATGTAGGCGTGGTTTTTCTTCGTGAGCTTGTTCTGGATGAATTCGATGGTCAGGAGTCGCGAGCCATCGCATTCCGGGCATGGCAGTGCGCGCGCAGGCTCGGCTTGGCGAAGCAAGCCGAGCGCGAGACACTGAGACAGGGCACCGCCGAGTTCAAGCTTCGTAATCTTCGGCGGATTGCTCTCCAATCGCCTCAAGATCAAATTTAAGGGCTCTTCCACCATCGATGTTCCAACGCTTCAAGTATTTCAGGGCAACCTCAATTCGTTCCGGACGCTGATTTCGTAGGCCGCAGGAACTGGGCCAAGCCACATCGAACGTGAGCGTTCCGGCTTTGCGTCCTTCCAGCGCCAAGAACTCCAAGGTGAACGTGACCAGCGTGACATAGACGTCTTCCATCGCGGCATGCTCGCGGTTGAGACACTCAGCGATCATGTCGTGAATATTGTCGTGGCCATCTTCGGCTTCGAGCCAGATGCGCCGCCCGTTGTTCTTAAACGAGAAACGCATTTTGCGGATGTAGACGCGGACGCAATCTTCCGGGTCGGTGGCCAACTCGAAGTTGCGATCCTTCAGGTGGTCGAGTTCGTAGGCCGCCGCCGGCTTCCATGTTTCCAACTCCGTGTCGAGAATGGCACGCGCGAACAGGTTTTCAATCTTGGTCTTCAGCTTGGCAGCGACGCGGGCAAAGAGCTCCAACGTTCCATCATCCGCGTTGTAAGCGAACACGATCACAAAGGTCTGGCGAAACGTGCGCGGTGTCAGTACGCCATCGTCATCATGCGCCGTCACGTTTTGCACGAAATCATCGGGATGCGCGAAGAAGTAGTTCGTGCCATCCGCCCTCGCAAAATGCTCGACCGTGCAAGACTGTCCGCGTCCCTGTTCCCACAGCAACAAGTCGGAAATCGCTTCGCCTAATCGCCGGAGCGCCGCGGGGCTCGTGTTCGCAGCTTTCTTGGGCATATCGCAACGCTTGCGCCACCAGCTCAAGGTGTCGACTTGGTGAATCAACACCGCCTTGTCGAACGAATCGCTCCGATTGAGCCAGGCCCACATTGCCTTGGCGTAGGGGCCTGTCTCCTTGGGCATGACCGTGGGCAGGTCGAGATCACCACACTTGGTCGCCGCTTCAAAGATGGCATCAATGCCGGTGTCGCAGGCCAGATCGAAGACACTCCGCAGTGCTCCCTCAATCTCGTCCTGCTGCGTGCGATTCAGTTCGCCGATTACCTTGAGAATCGGATCGATCTCGCGCTCACCGAGTTCAGCCCACGCGATGCCGAGATCACCCAGTTGCAGTCGCGCGAAAAACTGTGCCAAGAGCTCGTTGGGGATCATTCGTAGAACGGTCGGAATTGAAAACTGTCGTGCCATGTTAATTACCTCCACGCCATCACAAACGCCGAATGCCAATTACTTTGCCAAGGATGCGTAAATCGTCGTCCGGTCCAATTGGCATAGGCGCGAACGCAGGATTTTCAGGTCGCAGTTCGATCACATGGTCTCGGATCGATAACCGCTTGACGGTGGATTCGCCGGCCAACTGGGCCACGACGATGTCGCCGTTTTCAGCGACGGGTTGCTGCCGCACGACGACCAAATCGCCATCGTTGATGCCGGCATCGCGCATGCTTTCGCCAGTGATGCGCAGCGCGAAGCAGCGTCCGTTGGCGGCCAAGCGCCGCTCGATCATTACTTCGCTAAGAACGTTCTCTTCCGCCAGGATCGGATGCCCCGCGGCCACACTCCCCAACAACGGAATCGAAACCAGATCGGCGGGTGTGTGGTCGTCTTCCAACGGACGGGCCAGTCGCAGGCCGCGAGCCTTGCGTGCTTCCCGCGTGAGGAACCCCTTCTTCACCAACTGGCCCACCTGCTCGTGCGCGGTGGCGGTCGAAACTCCCAGCAGTTCGGCGAGCTCCTGGGTGGAGGGCGGAAACCCGTGCTCGACCATGAAATCGCGCAGTTCCTGCAGTACGCGGCGCTGGGTTTCGGTCAGTTGCTCGACCGGCTTTCGGCCACGTTTTTTGGGCGCTTCAGTCATTGATTTGCCGCCTGGCGGGAAGTGTTCGTGTGTTTAGTACCTGATGCAATTCAGGTCGATTGGAAAAATATACATTTTCGGAACTGCTAGCACAATCGGTAGGGTCGTTAAATATTGCCAAAAAGACGTAAATGGCTGTCGCCATTGGCCTTGCAGTGAATGACCTGAGACACGGTTGGTCCCGGAGGCGGTGAGCTCATCGATTGCCAAAGCCAGATTTTTCCTCGGACGCTTTGGCTAAATGGCGGCTCCGACCGGTAGGTAAACAATAGGGGGCCGCGCTCGGCCCATATCTATCCGCCTCTCACGGAGATTCGCCCATGGACAACTGCGCTGATGGTGCGCGCGGACCAGATCAGTCGAGGCTTGTGGAGATCGCCCGCATTCTGGCGGCCGGCATCTTGAGGCTGCGCCGGCAGCCGACCACGTCGGATTCCGACGACAGCGAGAACCCGGACGATTCTTCGCTCCCACGCCTTGAGGTTTCGGAAGAAACCGTGCTCAGTGTCCACACGGGTTAACGGTTTCGAAGTCTCAAACCAAAGGAGCAAAAAGCATGGACTTGAACGTTGGAAAAGAACTGGCCGAACTGCGGCGCGCGTCCGTCGATGGGCTGCGGGCGCGA
>Ga0335394_10009148_pt1 | contig 11163 bp, 15 predicted proteins | sample MAT03_FD_205741 | JGI IMG/M metagenome (GOLD analysis project Ga0335394, IMG submission 205741) | Freshwater microbial communities from Lake Fryxell liftoff mats and glacier meltwater in Antarctica - MAT-03 (spades assembly) (version 2) ... | reverse complement strand
TGTCATAAAACACCACCCGCTTGGCCGCGCCAAAGCCGGTAAAGTAAGCGTTCGCATGGGCCGACCGTTTGCTGCCATCCATCACAAACAAGCCTTTGGCTGCAAAGCCGCAGCGCTGCATCAGGGCGGTCACACGGGCTTTCAGGGTTTCGTCATCGAGCGGTTTGAACTTGTTGAAAAGCGGTGCGATCACGGTCGGGTACAGCACCAGAATCAACAGGTTGAAAACCATCCACGTCGCCCAGGCCCACAGCCACCACAAACTTCCCGCGCTGCTCATCAACCACAGGATAAGCGCCACGATCGGCAGGCCAATCACCACACCTACAGCCAAGCCTTTTATCATGTCGCTCAGCCACAATTTCAATGTCATTTTGTTAAAGCCAAAGCGCTCTTCAATTTTGAAGGTGCTGTACAGCGTAAAAGGCAAGTCCAGCACGCCGCTGATGATGGCAAACGCCCCCAGCAGTGCCAGTTGCGGCACCAGGCTGCCGTAGCTCGCCAGGCCTGTACTGTTGATGGCCTGATTAAGCGCATCAATGCCGCCCAGCAGCGTCCAGCCCAGCAGCAAGGCCGCACCAAAAGCCATCTCCAGCAGGCCAAAGCGCGCCTTGGTGATGGTGTAATCGGCGGCCTTCTGATGTGACGCAAGGGTGATGGTGTTTGCAAATGCTGCAGGCACGCTGCTGCGGTGCTGTGCAATATGGCGAATCTGCCGCGTGGCCAGGTAAAACCGGACGATCAAGCCCAATAACAAAACGACTGCGAAAAGCACGGTGAATGAAAAAGATGTCATCAGGCAAGTTTAGGCTATCAGCGAGAATAGCGTGATGACCGACATAGAAACACTACTGAAAAAATCTGACCAAAACCTTGTCTGGCTGGACTGCGAAATGACGGGCCTTGACCCGGAAAAAGAACGCCTGATCGAAATCGCCATCATCGTCACCGGCCCCCAACTCACCCCTCGCCTTGAAGGACCGGTGCTGGTGATTCATCAGTCTGACGAGGTACTGGACCAGATGGACAACTGGAACAAGGGCACCCATGGCAGAAGTGGGCTGATTGACAAAGTCAAAGCAAGCGCCACGACCGAGGCGGATGCAGAAGCGCAGATCCTCGCCTTCATCGCCCAGTACGTGCCCAAAAGCGTGTCCCCGCTGTGCGGCAACACCATCAGCCAGGACAGGCGTTTTCTGGTCAGGTACATGCCCAAACTGGAGGCCTACTTGCACTACCGCAACATCGACGTCAGCACGTTTAAAGAGCTGGCCAAACGCTGGCGGCCCGAGGTCTACAACGCCTTCAAAAAGCAGCAAAAGCACACTGCACTGGCCGATGTGCATGAGTCGATTGATGAGCTGGAGCATTACCGCGAGCATTTTTTGAAGTGATGTGGGGAAAGACTAACTCGGAGTAGGCTTAGAAAAGCTATCAATTAAGGAGCAAATTGCACTTGTATTTATTGGCTTACAGAAATTTCTAACAGGTAAAAGTGGTTTTTTTTGGCTATTCCAGCCAGCTTTCAGGCCAAATCTGGTGGCATCATTGCCTTTAAGCACATGCAATGCATAGCCAGTCGCCACTATGAACCCTTCCAGCCACAACCTGACCGCAGTCATTGAAGCCCTGTACAGCACAGAGTCGCGGCGCATTTTTGCGACCCTGGTGCGCTTGCTGGGCGACTTTGACCTGGCTGAAGAAGCCTTGCACGACGCGTTCAAGGCAGCAATGGAGCAGTGGCCGGCCCAAGGGTTGCCCGCCAATCCACTTGCCTGGCTGGTTTCTGCGGGTCGCTTCAAGGCGATAGACAGTATTAGGCGCAATAGTCGCTTCATTGCTTGGGACGATGCTTCAGAGCAGGCAGAAGCTATTCCTGACGAAGCGTCCACCTGGGACGGGCAGCAAGAAAAGGCGCTGCTCGAAGACGACCGCCTGCGACTGGTGTTTACCTGCTGTCACCCGAGTCTGGCCGCCGATGCGCAAATAGCGCTGACCTTGCGGGAGGTGTGCGGCTTGACGACAGAAGAAATTGCCAAGGCGTTTTTGCTACCCGCACCCACGCTGGCGCAGCGTATTGTGCGGGCCAAGGCCAAAATCCGCGATGCGCGCATTCCGTATCAGGTACCCGATGCTGCCGAGCTGCCCGCCCGATTGCAAAGTGTTTTGCGGGTGATTTACCTGGTGTTTAACGAAGGCTATTCGGCCTCCAGCGGCGAGGTCCTGGTGCGCACTGATTTGTCAGAAGAAGCCATTCGATTGGCCCGCTTGCTACGCGAGATGCTGCCACGGGAGGCAGAAGTTGCAGGCTTGTTGGCGCTGATGTTGCTGCACGGGTCACGGCGATTGGCGCGGCTTAATGAACAAGGTGATCTGATACCGCTCGACCAGCAAAACCGGGCGCTATGGAATGCCAACCAAATCGCTGAGGGCTGCGCTTTGACCGAGCAAGCCTTGCGTACACCGCACTTCGGCGTTTACACCTTGCAGGCGGCAATTTCTGCTGTGCATGCTGAAGCGCCGACAGGCAATGAGACCGATTGGCCGCAAATCGTCGGCTTGTATGACGCGTTGCTGTCGATGGAGCCCAGCCCGGTCGTGGCGCTCAACCGCGCGGTAGCCGTGGCGATGGCCAGCAGCCCGGCGGCGGCGCTACCTTTAATGACTGAGCTGCTTCAGAACGATGCCCTGCAAAACTACCATTTGGCGCACGCTGCCCAAGCAGACCTGTACCGCCGATTGGGCCGCCACCCAGAAGCTTTGGATGCCTACCGGCGCGCCTTGGCGCTCACCAGCCAAGCGGCTGAGCAGCGGTTTTTGCAGAGCAAAATCGCCGATGTCCAGTCGAAAGTAAAAATAATTTAAGGTTTGTGTCGATTTGGCCTTGTCCCGTTCGACTAACAGTACAAGCAGGTGAGGTATGTGGGTAAGAACCTCATGGCTTGCAATCGAAGCACACGTCGCCCTCATTCATTTGCAAACCGGAGCTTTTAACATGACAACTGCCATGACACCCCCGCCCCAGCCCACCGCCTACCTTGCTTTTGACGGCAACTGCGCCGAGGCGATGCGCTTTTATGAACGGGCACTCAGCGGCAAGCTGCAAGGGCTGATGACCAATGGCGAGTCCCCCATGGCTGCAGAGATTCCGCATGAACACCACCACCGGATCCTGTATTCCTGTCTCGTTTTGCCAGACGGCGCGGGCGCGTTGATGGCTGGCGATTGCATGGTCGGTGTGCCCTATGAGGGCATGAAGGGCTTTTCGTTGACCTTGAACTACCCCACGGTTGAACATGCCGAACGCGTATTCAATGCACTGTCCGCGGGCGGTACGGTGACGATGCCGATGCAGCCCGCTTTTTGGGCTAAAAGTTGCGGCATGCTGACAGACCGTTTCGGAACGCCGTGGATCGTTAACGGTGTGCCCATCCCGTCGCCTTCAAACCTCAACCCTCAACCGCAGGAGAATTGACATGCCTTACATCGACGAATTTGTAACCCCGGTGCCCACGCTCAAAAAAGGACGAGTACATAGCCCATGCGCGCAAGGCCTGCGAGGTCCTGAAAGAGCACGGAGCGCTGAAGATTGTTGAGTGCTGGGGTGACGATGTGCCTGAGGGCAAAGTCACCTCGTTTCCCATGGCGGTGCAACGCAAGGACGATGAAACGGTGGTCTTTTCCTGGATGGTCTGGCCGTCCAAAGAAGTGCGTGACCAAGGCTGGGAAAAAATCATGAAAGACCCGCGTATGACCGACCAGGTTAACCCCATGCCGTTTGACGGCAAACGCCTGATTTGGGGCGGCTTCAACATGATTCTTGATCTCTGACTTTACCTATGAGTTTTGCCGGTTAGCTCTACCCATTTATCCCAAGGAAATTTCCATGCCAAAAATGATATTTGTCAATTTGCCCATCACGCAGTTGGCCCGATCAACCGCCTTCTATGCGGCCTTGGGCGCTACCAAAAATCCAAAGTCCTCGGAGGAAACATCCACCTGCATGGTCTTCTCCGCGACCATCTACGCCATGCTGTTGACGCATGAAAAGTACCGCCACTTCACGTCACGGCCGATTGCCGACGCCCGCGCAACAAGCTCAGCATTGATTGCCTTGTCTTTCGATAGCCGGGACGAGGTCAACGTCACCATTGACCGTGCGGTAGCGGCAGGGGGGGCAAGCCGACCCCAATCCCGTCCAGGAATACGGCTTTACGTTCGGCCGCTCGGTGCAAGACCCGGACGGGCACGTCTGGGAGATTTTCTGGATGGACCCCGCGGCCGGGGGTGGCGCTTGAGTCGCGTCAGGAGCAAATCATGAAATACCTCTGCCTCGTTTACCTGTCGCAAGACAACTGGAACGCCTGCCCCGACAAGACCTGCTTTGCCTTTGCCGAACAACTCGCGGCCAGCGGTCACATGCTGGCGGCTGAGCCCTTGCACCCGGTGCAAACCGCCACCACGGTGCGGGTTCGCAACGGCCAGATGTCGATGACAGACGGCCCATTTGCCGAAACCAAAGAGCAGCTTGCCGGGTTTTATTTGATTGATGCCAAAGATCTGAATGAAGCCGTGAGCTGGGCCGCCAAGATACCGCCTGCAAAGTTTGGGAGCGTTGAGGTGCGACCTGTGCGTGAACTAGATGTGGCGGAGGCAGAGAAAAGAGTTGGAGCCAAACCCTGATTGAATTCGGTTACTGAAAATAATATATCAGCTGGTATCCGTATATTTTGGGATGCAGTCTCTTCGGTGAAAAAATGCGGTCTTTCCATGCAGCCATCCCTCATTTGATGGCAGCCGTTGCGGCCAGGACAAAGGCGCGGCTGTCCGCGCGTCACTCCAGCATCTTGTTCAGCATCCACTTTAAGGCGGCGCCTCAAGTTGTCAGCCGCATTACCTCGGAGGTTATCGACACACGACTGGCTAACTTTTATTCTGCCTATCACCGGAATCTTCCGGTTTTATGAAGGAGTAATGATCATGACCGACGCCGCAAGTATCGCGAAAGCCTACATTGACACATGGAACGAGACAAACCCCGCGAAGCTACGGGCGATTGTCGAGAAGCACTGGACGAACGACGTTAGCTACATCGATCCCATGATGCAGGCTGAAGGGCAGGCTGAGATTGCCAGCCTCGTTGAGGGAATTCATCAGAAATTCCCTGGCTTTCGTTTTACGTTGAAAGGTACACCCAACGGCTATAGAAGCTTTATTCGATTTTCATGGACGCTAGGTCCTGAAGGAGTCGAGCCGCCTGTTGAAGGGAGCGACGTTGTGACGACATTCAACGGCAAAATCAGCAAGGTGATCGGCTTCATCGATCGTGCGCCGGTTCAGACCTGAGTTGCGCTGCTAGGCTATATCTGAATTAAGCCGAGCCGCCAAGCAGCTTCGGCTTATTTGAATTTTTAGAGCGCGTTGCGGCGTTCTTAGCCGAGAATATCTGCGCCCCTATGGCCGTCTGAAACGCCTTGGACCAAAAGCACGTCACCCTCAGTGTTGTTGATGCGAAACGACCGAATAGCCTTGTAAGCGGCAGACTCATACCAACTTTTAGCCATTCCCATGGATGGGAACTCGATGACCACCAAATCGCCAGACCACGAGCCTTCCAATACTTGATAGGGGCCGCCGTGAACCCGGTACTTGCCAGAGAATGGCGCCAACGTTTCATCAATGCACTGCAAGTACTCTTTTATGTCTTGCCCGAATCGAGTCTCACGAACAATAGCAACGGCATATGCGGCCATCTATTTCTCCAATAAGTCTGAATGTGTCAGCGCGCTCTCGCTAGGCTGTAAAAACCGTTTTCCGCGCGCGCGATGCGTCGGGTCAGGGTGTGGGTCCGCGCCATCCACTGGGGAGGCCTTTTTCGTCGGACCTGATATCAAGCTGGGGCGAACGCGCGTGATTTAAGCCAGGCTTCTGTGGCTGCATCTGCCGGAAAAAAATGTTCAATGCGCAGCTCATGCAGCGTCACGTCGTGCGGCGTGCCCATCGTGGTAATCGACGTGAAAAGATTCAGCGCCACGTCGCCTTTGCGGATCATCATGGTGAGAAACGGCAGCTTGCGGCTGTCCAGATCGGGGGCGGGCGCCATGGCATTCGGTCCAGTCAGCGCCACCAGTTCTTCCAGCAGCGCCGTGCTTTCGCTGCCCGGGCCATCGCTCATGGCCTCCCGCTGGATCCACTGCAAAAGATCTGCGCTGACTTCCTGCCAGTTCAGGATGAAGGGGCGAAGGCCAGACGCCCCGAGTATGAGTTTAAGCACGTTTACGCCGTCCAGCGGTAACAGCTGCGCTTCAGGCAGGCCCAGTAGCCAGTTGATGAGCCGGGTTGCCGGGTCGTTGGCCATCTGCAGGTTCCATAGCCGGTCAACTACCAGCGGCGGATAAGGCGCCTGCTGGGCCAGCATGAAGTCGAGGGCCTGCTTGACCGCCTGGAGCTCTGGATCGCCGAGCTTGCGTTCCTGGTAGGCGGGCGCAAAACCCGCTGCCAGCAGCATCACGTTCCGCTGCCGCAACGGAATGTCCAGCACGGTACCCAGTTTGATAATCAGCGCCTTGCTCGGCTGCGCACGGCCACTTTCAAGAAAGCTGATGTGCCGCTGCGAAATACGGCTGTCAGCCGAAAGTCTGAGTTGGCTATGGCCGCGTTTGCCGCGCCAGTAACGCAGCGCTTGCGCGAAATCGCTGAAGTAGGGTGCCGATTGCATGACCTTTCGGACCCAAGCTTCAGCCCAGCAGCGGGTTGGCAAACATGAGCATCATGGCAACGCCGACACCAATGAAGAAGTTGGCGTCGATCAGACCCGCCAGTAGGAATATTTTGACTTGCAGCGGCTGCATCATTTCGGGCTGGCGAGCCGAGCCTTCGATAAAGCGCCCGCCCATGATGCCAATACCCAGGCAAGCTCCTATGGCGCCGAGGCCGATCATCAAACCGCAAGCAATCGAAATAGCACCTGAATCAGTCATGTCGTTCTCCGCTTGGTTATGTCCGGTCCGGAAAGGACCGATGATGCAATCGTCTCGCAGGACGCTCACTGCGGCAATTACCTGGAAGGTCATAGCGGCTGAATGCTACTAAAGGAATGAAAAGGGAACGGAACTAAATTCCAATTCTTGACTGTATCAGCTCGTCGATACCTCACGGCGAACGGGCGTGGGAGAAGTACGACGGACGAAGCCAACAACAACGCGCTAAGAATTCAATAGTGAGCAGCGCCTGTAAAACCTGCGCTAACGCTCGATTCGATGCAGTAAACAGAAAAAATCGTAGTCAGACTCCAATTGAATTAATTTGCTACCAATAAAATAGCTGCTTGCCCACACGGGACTTTGGCTTGAGGCCTATTTCTCTAATAACTATCGGCATAACGCCTCGACCGGCTGTTTGCGCGTCATGCCAACATCTTGTCCAGCAGCCAGCGCATCGCAGCCCGGACTTCACCCGGGTCGGTACCGGCATCAATCTCCAGCGCAGCGCGGTCGAAGGCCGCTGACAGCAGGCTGGACAGCGCGTTGATGGATATGCTGTCTGCGTCGGGAATAGCGGCTAGCAGGCCTTCGCGCAAGGTGTCGGCGGCGTTGGCCTCGTCCATGGTGATGATCTCGGCCATGCCAAGTACGGCGGGCCCGTCGATCAGCAGCAGGCGCGTGCGCCCGGCTACGGCCATCGCCTTGAGGTAGGCCTCGCCGCCAGCGATCAGTGCGTCACGCGGCAACAGGTCGACAGGAGTGGCCGCGACGATGTCTGCGGTGACGGCTTCGGACTCGCGCAGCAGCACCTGGCGGAACAGGTCGCGCTTGTCGGCAAAATGGTGGTACAGCGCGCCGCGTGTGATAGATGTGGAGGCGCAAATGTCTGGCGTGGAAGTCTCGCCGTAGCCCTTGCTGACAAAAAGCACGCGAGCTGCGACCAGTAGAGCCTGGCGGGTGGTTTCGGTGCGTTCACGGTTAGTGCGGGACGGCTTGGGCTCTTGCATACATACAGACTGTAGGTTATTATTTATATCGCATACAGTCTGTATGTTAATTCAATGGAGTTGTTTATGAAAGTCACCAGCTACTACCCCGTGATCATGACCGCCGACGTGGCTGCCAGCGCCGCGTTTTATCAAGCTCACTTCGGCTTTACCCCGCTGTTTGCCAACGACTGGTATATGCACCTGCAGCTCGACGGCGACCCGTCGGTCAACCTCGCCATCCTGGACGGCCAGCACGACACCATCCCCGAGTCCGGGCGTGGCCAGGTTGCTGGCTTGCTACTGAACTTTGAGGTTGACGACCCAGACGCCGTGCATGACCGTCTCAGGGCGGCCGGCCTGCCCATCCTGCTGTCGCTTCGCGACGAGGCTTTCGGCCAGCGCCATTTCATCACCTGCGACCCGAACGGCGTGTTGATTGACATCATCAAGCCGATTCCGCCAAGCGGGGAGTTTGCGGCGCAATACGAGGCTACGGCACTGCCGTCATAACTTTGGCGACATGAGTTGCTATCTTTCCGGCTTTGCTCTTTCTGGATAGAAACCTAGCCATTCCCCAAGACCATTAGCCGTACCCGAAGCAAACCTGGCGATGTTTTCGCCCAAATCGCCAAAAAAAGCTGTTGAGAGTGCTGTTTTGTGCCTTTATACAGTTCTAGCCCAATGAATACGGGGGTATGCAGCTATTATAAAAATAGGTAATTGAGCTGATCGGCGTGTACCGCTGGCTCGCGCAGTCCTACAAGCACACCGCGCAACCGCCTATGGGTCGCCTAGCACCGGCCAGTGACCGTGACGCTTTGGAGTTAGTCGCTGAAAAGCCCAAACTGCCCAAGCCTTGTGCTCATCTCATCAAAACGCCTCTGGAGATTTTCATGAAACCATCTACCACCCCACCGCTGAAAGCCAATCCGGACGACGAAGATATGGTTGAGCAGGCCCATCCCGGCCACGGTATTCCCTCGCAGTACCCGGAGCGCGGGGCGCAGTTTCCATTGAACCCCAAAGAAGCTGAACGTGAAGCCAAGTCGGTTCTGGTCGGTGGAGGCGTGGTGGCCGGTGTGGCCACTGGCGCTGCGATAGGCGCTGTGGTCGCCGGCCCATTAGGCATTGTGGTGGGTGCTACGGTGGGTACGGTTGTTGGCGCGTTGGGCGCTGCCGCCGCTGACTCTGTGGTGACGCCGGAAGACTCCAACAATGCCCTGGCCAGCGCTGGTCGCACAAAATCTAATGTGCGGGCGGACAAGGCAATTGCGCTGTCCGAGATGGAGAGTCGCGGTCATCAGTAGCACTTAATTTGCCCGGTATCAAATTTGTATCAACTTCGGAGCTTGAGCCAGCCCAAGCCAAGCGTGAACAGCGGCTTGCAGCCATTGAGGGTCGCCAGTGTTCAGCAGGCTGATGTTCCCGGAAGTCGCCTGGCTGCCGTTCTTGGCGATTTGCCGCCGGGTCTGGCGCGCGACCGCCTCGCCGGTTGCCGCCAATTGCACATCGGGGCCGAGCAGCTTGCGCAAATGATTCTCGGCAAACGGGTAGTGCGTGCAGCCAAGTACCACCGTGTCTATTTGCCCTTTTTGACTGCCAAATATGCCCATGGCGCCTATAAATCGGGCGCAAACAGCTATTAATTCAGTAGCATTTTCAGTTCTGGCACTGTGTTCTATTGCCTCTGCCAGGCCATCGCAGGGTTGCAGGGTGAAGGTTGCCAGGCCAGTTTGCGATTGCAGCAGCGTTTTGAATTTATCGCTGGCTAATGTGCTGCGGGTGGCCATCACGCCAATGTGTTTTGTGCGACTGATGGCCGCGGCGGACTTTAGCGCTGGCTCCACCCCGATGATCGGCAGCTTCGGGTAGGTGGCTCGCAGCAGGTGAATCGCAGCTGCGGTAGCCGTATTGCAGGCCACAACCAGTGCCTTGATATTTTCCTCGACCGGATACTTTGCAATCGCCAGCGAGCGAGCCACAACATGCGCATCGTCCCGCTCGCCATACGGCGCGTGGCCGCTGTCGGCGATGTAGATAAAGCCTTCATGAGGAAGCTCGGCGCGTAGCGCTTTCAAAATGCTGAGGCCACCTATGCCGGAGTCGAAGATGCCTATCGTGGCAGTCATGCCTCAGGCACGAACCCGCCTGACGCGCACCATTTGTCAAAGTACTGGCGCAACTCTTCAGGCAGCTCCAGCACAAAGTCGATGTCCAAAGGGTGCGAGGTTTGCAGAAAATATCGCGCGGCGTCCAGCAGCACATTGCCTTGGCGACGGTCTTTGTCTTTTTTGTCTGCGCGTCTTTCGCGTTTGTCGGCCAGCCACAGTTTGTGCAGCGCCATCCAGCGCGGGTCTGGCACGACCAGCGGCGCAACGCGACCTCTTATGGTGGCCACCACAACGCTGACAGCTGTGCCTTTAAGCAACCACTCTTGTTCAATCAACGATGCCATGGGATCAAAGGCTTCGTTTTTAGGCAAGGGATGGGTGCTGGGTGCCGCCAGAAGCTCGACCTCGTAGCCGTCGCTGCTAACGGCCTGATAAGGTTTGCGCGGTGAAATGCGGTAGCTGCTGTCAATGCTTTTGAGGACTCCAAAAAGCGTTTTTGTTTTCGTAGACTGTTTGCCTAGCAGCGTTGCCAGTGACACCTTGCTGCCCCTGCACCAGGCCAAATCAAAATCTTCGGTTTCTTCGTTACCCGTGGGAAGCTTGGCGCCTATAAAAAGCTCGTAGGCCACAAAGGCGTTCGTGCCGACCACCAGCAGGTCATTGCCCAACAGCTCGTCAATATCAAGCTTGCGCAAAATCTCGGCTTGCCTGTCGGGTAGCGATGGCAAACGCAAGCGGCGGTACAGGCCTGCGCGCTCCTGAATCACTGCGTCAAATGACTGGATGCGTGCTTTGAGTTCATCCTTTGTTTGAGTGAACCCGGCCAACTGCTTTTCTGTGTCTGGGTTCCGCGGCCCGATGCTTGTGCCGTTGTCTGTTGATGAGAACTTGACGTACAGGTAATCCGCGCCATCTTTATCGGCCCAGAACATGGATACCGGCATGCTGTCAAACTGCCTGCGGGCATCAAGCCAGGCTCTATAAATCTGCTCAAGATTGGCGCTGACACGCTGGGAGTCGCTTGAAAAAGGCCTGAAATCGGACTTTGCGTGATTCATAAGTCTTTGATTTTATTGGTTT
>Ga0335394_10009147_pt1 | contig 11163 bp, 10 predicted proteins | sample MAT03_FD_205741 | JGI IMG/M metagenome (GOLD analysis project Ga0335394, IMG submission 205741) | Freshwater microbial communities from Lake Fryxell liftoff mats and glacier meltwater in Antarctica - MAT-03 (spades assembly) (version 2) ... | reverse complement strand
ACGCCGCGCGCCGCCTGCACGCCATCGATCGTCGGAGTGGTGCCACTTGTTTGCCAGGTGCCGCTGTCGAGGACACCACTTTCGAAGTCCTCGCAGAATTGTACGTTAGCTGCTGCACATCGACTCGCGCCGAAAAACAGCGCGCGATTCGCCGAGAAATCACGTCCCGCCGTACCTCCCACGGCCGCGCCCGGGTTTCCGCCAATTCCGCCACTGACCGACGTGCCACCACTCGCCGTTGCACCGCCGGAGCCTCCCGTCGACTTGCCGCCCGCACCTGTCGTTGATTTGCCGCCCATGCCTTGCACCGTTCCACCGCCTAAACCGCCAGCTGTGCCGCCTGAACCCGTGGAGCCGCCGCCACTGTTCATGGCTAGCGAGGATCCGCGCGAATGCTTGGCACTCTCACTGCAGCCTAGCAGCAACAGGAGGGCCGAGACCCCCACCAAAGTAGCGGAGTTTCGCGAGTTGGACGAATGCTGGCGGAGGAGTATCGACATATCAATTTCTGATTGTGCCAGACAGGTGACAGTAAACTCAAGCGCGAGGGCAGCAGCAGAAGCGTGACGAGGGGCAAGACTTCTAGATGCGGGTCTTCATCGCTTCTGCGATCAGAGCCGGCAATTGCCCCATTCGTCGCGCCACAGCGGAAAGGCGCTGCTCCTGGAACGTGGCCAAGGTTGAATGAATGGTGTCGTTGAATGGGCTGAGCCAACGCGGCTCCAGGCTATCAGGCTCGTGGAAGGCTCCGAGGAGCGAGCCGCACGTGCATCCGAAGCTATCGGTATCGTTGCCCTGGGCGACCTGCATGCCGATGCCTTCGCCCACACTTCGCGCGAAGCGCAGCGTGTTCATGACGGTGCCGATTTCTTGATAGATCCGACAAGTGCCGAAATCCGCGTACTTCGTGTGGACGCGCTCGTAGCCTTCAAGCCAATTCGACGAGGTTTCAATCAGGCTCAAGCAATTGCGGTAGGCCTCGGCGAACCGGCTGCGCTGAGGCACAAACTGACCAGCGATGCGGAAAATTTCTAGCGGATCCTTAACGACGAAGGCGGTGGCGATGGCGGCAGCAGTGAACATCGTTCCGTAAATGCCCGTGCGCTTGTGCGTGAAGCTAGCATCGCGCCAGGCCAATTCGGCCGCGAGCGCCGGGTTACCAGCGCAGGCATAGCCGTAGGCATCGGCTCGAATCAGTGCGCCGCAGAACTCGTCGTTGGGATTCAAAAGATCGACCCATTCATCATATGGGGCGTCAGCGTCGTAGAAAGGGAATTCCGGATCATGGTGCATCGACCAGAGCCCGGCACTCAAATTCATGACGCGCTCCGGACCCCAGCACCACCACGACGGCAGGTTCTTAACCCACGCGTCTGCGATGTGCTTGCGTTCCAAAGCGAGCCCGTGCTTCTCAAGCAGCATCATGCCGAGAATCGAATAGTTGATGTCGTCATCCGGAGCCACGAAGCGAATGCGCTCGCGCACGGTCACGGGCCAATCCGGGTGCCGGTAGCCGAGTGGCTCCAGCATGGCTTCGGAGATGTAGTCGTTGATCGGCCACGCTCCCACCTGTTCGGCGGCCGCACGGATCTTTGGAAGGTCGAGCCAACCTTCGATTGGTTTACCCAAAATACACCCGCAAACCGAGGCTAGAAATGCGGCTTCCACCCGTGGTGCTAACTTTACCGGATCCACAGTAACCAATGGCTGCATCGGGCGATTCGGATCGCTCTCCGCTTGTATGCCTGCAAGATCATCCGGTTCGACGAACTTCCAATCAGCTCGCAACGGCTGCTTGGCGAGACGCCGCGCGAACTCTATCAATGCATCGTAGCTTGTCGTCGATGTGAGTTTTTCGAGCTCATCCTGAAAGCCATCCACGACGTGGCCTTGATTGCCTTTCGTCTTAATCATTCCGGTGAGTTGGCGGACCAATAGCTCAATCGATGGCAGCATAGGGGTGAGCCACGCTACACAAGCTCACGCGGCCTCGCTAGCTATCCGATTTGGTCAGCCCGGGATTGATTGCGGGGCCCGCGCTGGGGGAGCGCCAGGTGGCCTTTTCGTTGCTTGGAAGATAGTAAGCATGCTTTTCACCCAGGTTCGATGCACGCGAAGGGCTTCTTCGATGGACGCGGCAGGTACCGGAGCCGAGACTTGGTGATGCAAAACGCCGACCCGAAGCGCCTTCCTAAAGGAAGCCGCAGGCGTGAGAAGTCGACGTTCCTCGGTGACGCGGTCATTCACGGCTTCGTGGTTCGCAATCCAACGCTTGAGATTAGCAGCCGTCGCGGTCATCTGAACTCCTAATATCACGATTGCAGGTGTTTGTCGGGGTACAGAGCGATGTATGTGCCCCGAGCATGCTCCCTCCCAGGATCCAGGCGCGTTTTGAAAAGATTTGAGCCACGCGACCTCCATCAAGCGGGCGGATCGGGATCAAATTGAACAGGTTCAAAAAGAATCCTGTATAGGCGAGCGAAAGAAAGAGTCGCAGATCCGTCGCTAGACACAGCGCGCCACAGGCCAGGCTTGCGATCATGCCGAAGAGGGGGCCACCGTACGCCATCTCGGCCTCCATCTTACGGCTCTTCGGCATTTCCTTGAGGGTGGGTACCCGGCGCGTGAGCCTGAGATGAGTTGAAGTGACCATCGGGCTGGTCTAGCAGTGGATGACATTATCCATGCAGCGCGCTCGAAAGCATCTAGTTCGCATTGGCCTCTTTGCCGTACCGATCATCGCCTTGAATTGCGGTAGGCAGTTCAACAACTGTGCTGAGACGTACACTTGCCCCGCGTCCAGTGCTCGAAGCGCCGGAGGAAGCAGCAATCCACCGCCAACGGGAGGCGTAGCAGGCGTTGTAGCTTCTGTGATCGGTGGCGGAGGGCGTGTGCCAGTCGGGGGCACAGTCGGACTCGGAGGGGCAGGTGGAATTGCGTCAGGCGGATCCCCTGCAGCGGGGGGAGTCCCCGTGGCGGCAACCGGCGGTTCACCGCCTTCCGGAGCTTCTGGCGTGGGTGGCATGGGCGCCGACAGGTGCGACCCGGATACGGAACGGTGTAGCAGCAACACGCCGCAGCGCTGCGACGCTTCCGGCGGCTGGACGGACAAGAGCGCTCAGTGCTCCTCCCCGAGCACTATCTGTAAGTTTGCGCCACCCAACACGAGCTGCGTGAGCAATCCACCTTATTACGTGGGAGAAAGTGCAGCCCTCACGACGAACAGTGCGCTCGCGGCGAACTACTTGTTCGCCATGCCGCTCGTCATCAGCGCGAAGACGCGACTCTTAGATCTTGGAATGATTGGGCGAACAAGCAGCAGCGCGTTCGTCACTATGGCCCTCTACACCGACGTCGCCGGTCAGCCGGGCGCGTTGGTGCAAACCACCACGGAAAAGCAATTAGCCGTGGGTCAGGTCATCACCACACCCATCAACGCGCTTACGGTTTCGGCTGGAACGTATTGGTTGGCAGCAATCTTCAATGCCAACGCCAACAGCTATGAGGTCGCGAGTCCAGGTACCAGTTATCGCTATGTTTCGGGTGCTTACCCAACCTTCCCAGCCAACTTTCCAACATCAACCTTGGTGAGCAACACCATGGTCAACTTCTACGCCCGCGTTCAGGACCAACCCTAGGCCTCACCGCTGCGCACACTCAAACATCTGCGTAGCCGAGGCGTCTTTCACGCGCCATCGCGTTACTGCGTGACGTTCTATCGGCCAGCGCGTACCCTCTAGCCTCCCCAGGGTGCCCAATGCTGGTTCGAAAATTCTCCGCTGTTCGCCTGCGCTGTTCGCAGATCTATTGTGCGACAATTGCGAAGGTGGCCCTGGCTCTCCTGCTGAGCGCCTGTGGGCAGAGCGCTAGTTCGCCGGCGGGCGATCCTGGGACGACAAGCGGGGTCGGCGGTGTGGGAATGGCAGCCACAGGGTTTGGGGGGGCGAGTTCCTCGCTTGGTTTGGGCGGTGTAGCGGCGTCGTCGGGTGGTTCGGCTGTGATGGCTGGTTTGTCGGGTGGTTCGAGCGCCATGCCAACTTCAGGTGGTGGCCAGCCTGGGATGGGAGGTGCGCGAGCCAATGGCGGCCAAGCCAACGTTCCTGTTGCATTGAAGGGTTTCGTCTACAAGGAGGATCCTTGGCCTCTTTCATCTGCGGACCCTACACTGCTGGCGGATAAGCTGAGCGCGCTCCACGTGGATTGGTTTTACACCTGGGGTCGCCTGCGCCCAGCTGCGGTGCCGATCAGCTTGCCGTTCGCTCCGATGATTTGGGGGCACCAAGCGCGCAACGCCGAGGTGTTGGATCACGCCCTTTCGCAACTTCAGCAACCCGGGCTGGACGATGCCCTACTCGGATTCAATGAACCGGATCGCCCCGATCAGGCTAATTTCACGGTCGAGGAGGCCCTCCTGCGCTGGCCCGATCTCATGGCAACTGGGCGTCGCCTCGGGAGCCCCGCCACAGCTGAAAATGCGCTGACGGGAACTTGGTTTCCCGCGTTCATGCAAGGGATTCGAGACAAGGGTCTGCGCGTCGATTTTATCGCGGTTCACCGCTACGCATCGCCCAATCCGCAATCCTTCCTCGACTACTTGGACGCGGTTCACGCACTGTACCAGCTTCCTATTTGGATCACTGAGTTCGCAGTTGCTGATTGGAACGCCACAGCTACCACACCTAACAAGTACAGCGTGGCGGACGTCGAAGCGTTCCTCAGGACCATCGTCCCCGAGTTCCGAAAGCGCCCGTTTGTCGAGCGTTTTTCCTGGAAAACACGGCACACGACCGACGTGAACATGGGAACGTCTGCGCTCTTCAACGAAGATGGCAGCTTGACGGAAGTCGGCGCTGTTTATGCCGGTCTGTAAAGTCGGGGTCTGGCGTAGCGGCGCCGCCGGTGGCGGCATTCAAGCGGCCTATCAAGCCCGAGCCTAATAGCCGATGTTCTTGAGGGCCTGGGGACCAAGCCTCAGGCACAACTGTGCAAGATAGAGACTTTCGGGAGCCACAGGCACACCCGGTGAATCAACGGTGCCGTTAGGCAGCGGTGTAGTGTCCGTGGAACCTGGAGCCGCCTGCGGGGCGAGGATGCCGAGGGAGCCAATGAACCAGTTCGTCGTGCCCGGGGGCTGCTGAAGTACTTCACGTACGCACTGTCGAGCGAATCTGAGAGTGGTGCATCGACAGTGATCGCCCTCCCTTGAACGTCGGTGATCACTCGATCAGTATGGAGCACCGTGGTGTTACTGAGCCAGGTTTGCGGCTGCCCGTCGCGAACCAAAGCGTCCATTTCCATGAAGTGGAGCCAGGCATTCGTCACCGGGCGATCAACGTGCACCGTATCGCCAATGGCGAAGCCAGCCGCGTTTTCGACATGAAAGCTGCGTGAGCCGGACGGAGGGGTCTGTGATGGCGACCGATTGCCCAACAACGCTTGCGGTGCCGGTCCCGGCTTCCGCCAGCGAAGGAAGCGGACGTGTCACCGCTACCAACAATAGAAGCAGAACCCACCGTACTTCCGTTACCACCAACCGAGTAAAAACCAGCTGTTGCGTTGGCTCGTCCCGGGGAGTTGATGTCCGAAGCAGCGTGGCCACACGCGCCCACGCCCAGGGCGATCAGCACAGGGCTCCTCCGAGCGCGACGAAAACTTTGCACGGCCTGAAGAGTTGCCCTGCGAAGGCTTCGAGTCAACGGCGCTCGCAAGCGTATCTCTGGTTGACGGCGAGTGCCTGTTGATGCTCTATAGTGAGAGTGCTAAGTCTTGATACTCCTATAATATCAGCTCCCTTGCGTTGGTTGGGGCTTGCCATCTGTTGCGTGCAGCTCGCCGCGTGCTCTGGGCGATCTTCGGGCGCGAACGCTGTGGGAAGTGTCGGCGGTGCCGGCTCGCTTGGCGGCTCAGCGGCATTAGGCGGCTCCAACGGGATTGGCGGCGCAGCCGCGCTGGGCACCGGTGGGAGCGGAGCTGCGGCGCAGGGCGGGAGTGGAGCTGCGGCGCAGGGCGGAAATGGAGCTGCGGCGTTGGGTGGAGCTAGTGGCGCTGGTACCGGAAGTGGCGCGTGCGTAGCGCCACCTGGAGAGTTGTTTGACCCAGTCGCGAGCTTCACGTCCACAACGCTGGCGGCCGCGGTGGTGGTTACCAGCGATGGCGATACGGGGCCTGGTTCCTTGCGCGCGGCTGTTGAGGCGGCGGCGCCGAACGCCGTGATTGGATTCGATGGGGGCTTGGCCGGTAAGACGATTGTGCTTACGACTGTGATCGAGTTGAAGCAGGGAGTTACTTTAGATGGGGCTATGGCGCCAGGGCTGAGCATTGATGGCGCCAACAAAACACAGATCTTTCATTTCAACGGTGACGCTCCCACTCGTATCGCCTTGTTTAATTTGCGGTTAACTCGGGGCAGCACCACCGGATCGGGCGGTGCGATTAGCTTAAATGGCGCGGCAATTGAGCTTGAAATTGGGGGTTGCGTGTTTGAGGGCAACCGGGGGAGCGAGGGTGGGGCAGTGCGTGTCGGCTATGGTGGGGGCACAACGATCAATGTGCACGACAGCACCTTTAAGGATAACGACGGCTCCGTCGCGGGGAACGGAAATGGCTTCAGCGGCGGTGCCATCTCTGCCACGGGCGGCAAGCTGCGAATTTCGCGCTGTCGATTTGAGGCGAACCGAGGCCCCGTCACGGGTGGCGTCTACGCGATTCATTCCAATCCAGTTATCGAGGATTCACTCTTCCTCAACAATCGCACGACGCGCACGACGGGCGGGAGCGGTGCATTCTTCGCGGACGGTGGTGGGCCGGGCGATTACAACACCAACTATGCGGAGCCTTCCAATCAAATCCCAGGCGAAATCACGCTGCGGCGTACGCGCTTTTCGGGCAATCACGGAGCGGGCGACGATGGCGGCGCGGTGGAGGCGTATGCGTACCCGCTCGATACCGTAACATTTGAGTCGGTAGTCTTTCGGGACAACGTGGCAGAAGGAGGTCGTGCAGGTGCAGCCTTCATTCACGCCGACAAGGAAGTGCGGATTTTGCAAAGTGCCTTCGTGAACAATCACGCAACGGGCACCGGCGGAGCGATCTGGGCTGACGGGAGTGCGCTGTATCGCATTGAAAATAGCCTATTTTCTGGGAATGTTGCCGACGACGACCTCGGGGGCGCTCTGCGCTTCAACATCGCGGACAAGGCGGAGATCCGTATTCAGAGTTCGACATTTGTCGACAATACGGCGAAGAACGGCAACGGCGCGCTCTGGATGGGCGTGTCAGGCAGGGCTCACGTTGCGAATTCGATTTTCGTCAACAACACCGGTTCTTCTGGGGCCCAACAGATCAACTATCCTGTGCTGGCTGAGGGCGAGAATATTCTTTGGCCCATGGTGGGCGGCACATCGACGCTGCCTGGGGCGCAATCGCTTGACCCCAATCTGGCTCCGTTGACGCTCGTGAATGGAATCGAAACACGGAGTCCTCAACCGGGGAGCCGGGCTATCAACGGAGCTAAGAGTCCTGCGCCTGCCATCGACCAGCGGGGTGCGCTGCGCGATGCCAATCCCGACATAGGAGCGATCGAATTGGGGGCGAGGTGCGCTCAGTAGCGCAAAGGTCAAACCTCAGTCCTAGGGTTTCAGCATTCTGTAGACCATGACAAAAGTAGTGCGTGTCATGTCGGGTTAGTCGACATATGCTCCAGGCATGAGTTGGCTGAATTATCATCACTTGCTGTATTTCTGGGTCGTGGCCAGGGAGGGTGGGCTCGTACCGGCGGGCAAGGTGCTGCGCCTTTCTCACCCAACCATAAGCGCACAAATCCACTCACTTGAGGACCAGCTAGGAGAGAAGCTGTTCGTCAAAGTGGGTCGCAAGCTGGCGCTCACGGAGATGGGGAAAGTCGTGTTTCGTTACGCTGACGAAATCTTTTCGTTGGGCCGCGAAATGATGGAAACGGTCAAAGGTCGCCCCTCGGGGCAGTCCCTGACACTTGATGTGGGTGTCGCGGATTCGGTGCCCAAGCTGGTGGTGCGAAGGCTGCTCCAGCCGGCGCTCGCTTTGCCCGAGCCAGTGCGCTTGGTCTGTCATGAAGATTCAGCCGAACGGCTCTTGGCGGAGTTGGCGCTTCATGCGCTTGATGTGGTGATTTCTGATTCTCCCGTTCCGAGCGGGAGCAGCGTGCGTGCGTTCAACCATCTGCTCGGAGAAACGGGGGTTAGCTGGTTTGGGAAAAGGGCCTTGGCGCGGCGCTATGCGCGTGGCTTTCCGAGCTCTTTGAGTGGCGCTCCGATGCTCCTGCCGCTCGAATCGCTGCCGCTGCGCCGTGAGTTGAATCAGTGGTTCACGCGCCACGACGTTCACCCACGGGTGGTTGCCGAGTTTGAAGACAGCGCGTTGCTCAAGGTGTTCGGAGGTGACGGCATTGGCATTTTCCCAGCGCCCACCGTGATGGCGCGCGAAGTGATGGACCAGTACGGGGTCGAAAAGCTGGGCGACGCTGAAGGCGTTATCGAGCGGTTCTACGCCATCTCGATTGAGCGCAGGCTCAAACACCCGGCCGTGATTGCTATCTCGAATGCAGCGAGGAATGAGTTGTTCGCGGAGTGACAGCAGGCATGGTTCACATGTGGTCTCTGGCCCCCTTAAATCCTCAGAACTTCGACAGAATGTTGCACGGGTGCCTTGACTTGGGGGAGACGGGTTCTAATAGTTAGACAGAGATTCGACAGAGATTCGACGTGGCAGTGAACTTTCACAGAGCGCAAGAGACTCGGGACGTCGTCCTGGTGGGAGGAGGCCTGGCCAATTGCTGCATCGCTCTCGCGCTGCAGCGCTTCCATCCCGAGCTGCGGGTCACGCTGGTGGAGTCGAACGCGCAAATCCTGGGGAACCACACATGGTGTTTCCACGAGCAAGACCTAGGAGCGCGGGCCGGGTCCCTGCTGCAACCAGCCGTGGAGCGTGTTTGGCCTGGGTACGACGTGAGCTTTCCCGACTGCCAACGCCACGTGAGCTCTGCCTACGGAGTGATAACCAGTGAGCGCTTGCGCACCGTCGTGCAGCAGGCGCTTCATGCCGCTCCCGAGTATGAGCTCGTATTGAATGATTCGGTCTTGAGCGTCGAGCCCCATCGGGTGGTGCTGGAAAGTGGTCGGGAGCTCAGTGCTGCTTGGGTCGTAGACGCCCGGGGCCCCAAAGTGGAGGACAATACGGCGGGTTCACCGCCCACTTTGTATCAAAAGTTTTTGGGATTGGAGCTTCGCCTCTCCGAGTCCTCGCCGCGCGAGATCCCACTCCTGATGGATGCGACGGTCCCCCAATTGGATGGCTTTCGCTTCATGTACATTCTTCCGCTCGAGCCTAGGCGCGTGCTCATCGAAGACACCTATTTTTCGGACACAAGTGCCTTGGATGAAGGGGCTCTGCGCGAGCGAATCTTGAGCTATGCGCAGGCAAAAGGGTACTCGGTGGAGGGGGTGATTCGCCAAGAAGTGGGAGTGCTCCCGATGCCTTGCCGTGGGCGGGCTTACCCCGAGCCCGGCTCCCCTCTGCGCCTCGGCTATGCGGGAGGCTGGTTTCATCCTACGACCGGCTATTCGTTGCCGTTGGCCGCACGCGTGGCTGAAGTGTTCACGTTGAAGGTGGACGATTGGCGCACACGTTTGGACGACTTGCGGCTCCTTCAGGCGAGCCAGTTTCGATTTGGGGCATTCCTCAATCGCTTGCTCCAAGAGGGCTTTAGCCCTGAGAAACGTTGGAATGCTTTTAGCCGATTTTATGGTTTTGATGACAGAATGATAGCTCGCTTCTATGCGCTGAGGATGACTCACACGGATCGCTTGCGTCTGCTGTGTGGTCGGCCTCCGCGCGGCCTCTCACTCAAACACTGGCAATTAGGAATGAACCCATGAGCGCTCCGGCAATATCCTACTCCGAAGATTCAGCACTTTCCGTTCTCCTGGATCAGGAGTTTGCTCCTGAACGGCTGGCAGAGCTCTGTCCAGAAAGCGCCCTGGATGCGCGGCATTGGCAGGCCGCGCTCTACGAACCTTTACGTGGGTTTTTGGCTCGTCCCGGCAAAGAATTTCGGGCTTCGTTGGTGCGGCTTGGCTATCGCATCGCGGGTGGCACCGAAGAGTTGCCTCTTGCGTTGCCTGAGCTCGTGGAGATCTTGCACGCGGGGTCTCTCATCATTGATGACATCGAAGATGATTCCAGCAGTCGCCGTGGCGCGGCAGCCTTGCACCGCCAGATCGGCTTGCCTAAGGCCCTGAATGCGGGCAATTGGCTATATTTTTGGCCCTCCCGCTTGCTGCAGCAGCTTTCTCTTCCGGCCACCGCCGAGCTTTCCTTTCACCGCGCGATGAATCAAATGCTGCTGAACTGCCACTATGGGCAAGCACTCGATCTGGGTGCCACGCTCGGTGAAGTGGGGCGAGCGGAGCTTGAGCCGGCCGTGCGAACGCTCTCAACGCTCAAAACGGGCAGCCTGATGGGGTTTGCAGCTGAGAGTGGGGCGCTGTTCGCCGGAGCAAGTCCGAGCGTGGTGCGCACACTGAATCGCTTTGGGCAAGAGCTGGGCGTCGGGTTGCAGATGCTGGATGATCTGGGCGGTATCCAGAGTGAACGCCGAGCCCAAAAGGGCCACGAAGATTTGCTGAATGGTCGGTTGACGTGGGTGTGGGCGTGGCTGGCCGAGGCTGTCGACGCGACTGAATTCGATCTCCTCTCGCAGATGCAGACGCAGGTACAGGCTCGCGACCTGCATCCTGAGGTGCTCTGCGCCAAGATCCGACCCGTACTGAAGAAGCACCGAGTACGGGTGCACCTTCATCTCGACAAAGCATTCGGGGAGCTGACGAGCGCCGTCGGATTGGCTCCTGGCGTCGGTGAACTTCGGCGCACCTTTAGCGTGTTGGAGAAGAGCTATGACTGAACGTGAACTAACAGCTGCGGTAGTCGGGAGCGGTTTTGGCGGGCTTGCTGCGGCCATCCGTCTTCAAGCGTTGGGTGTGAAAACGGTGCTGTTTGAAGCGCGGGATAAACCGGGCGGCCGCGCGTATGTCTACCAAGATCAGGGTTTTACGTTCGACGCTGGGCCCACCGTCATCACGGCGCCAGAGTGCCTGGAAGAGGTCTTTAGCGCTGCAGGCAGACGGATGG
>Ga0335394_10009144_pt1 | contig 11165 bp, 12 predicted proteins | sample MAT03_FD_205741 | JGI IMG/M metagenome (GOLD analysis project Ga0335394, IMG submission 205741) | Freshwater microbial communities from Lake Fryxell liftoff mats and glacier meltwater in Antarctica - MAT-03 (spades assembly) (version 2) ... | reverse complement strand
GCGATTCCATGAAGCGCGCGAGGTTGGTGAGGTCGAGGCCTTCGGAGAGCGGCAGGGGCAGGATGAGCCGCTGGCCATAATGTCCCTCAAAATTCGTCTGGCTCAGGGTCAGCGGTTGGCCCAGTTGACCGGCGAGGCTGGCGACGATGTTGGTGACCACTTCGTAACGGGCCTGGCGCCCGACCTCGCTCCTGACCTGGTAGGACACGGCGAACGCCTTGGCCTCGGCCTTGGTCAGTTTGCGTCCGGCCTTGCGCTCCGCTTCGGCGCGAGCGGCGGCGAACTGGCGGCGCACTCCGGCGAGGCGGTTCGTGAAGGTGTCCCTGAAGGCGAGTCGCATTTCTTCCAGGTAAAGGCTGGCGTCGAAGCTGGGGCGGTTGTCCGCGAGCGCGATTCCATTGCGATCCAAGATGCGCCCGCGCACCGGCGGAATGCGCACGCTGCGGTAGGACTGCGTCTCCAGCCGCGACTGGAATTCCTTCGCCGACACCACCTGCACCCACCAAAGTCCGGCCAGCAAAACGCCCAACCCGACCGTCATCAACAGCGCCAACATGCGCAGTTGCGGGTCGTTCTTCTTGAGTTGGTCGAAGATGAGCATTAGTGGGTGGAAAATCCGAAATCCGAAATCCGAAATCCGAAGGAAATCCGAAGTCCGAAATCCGAGGTCCGAAGGGCGAGGTTGTAGGCGGCGACGTGAGGAGACGACTGAGCGGGACCGGCGCGCGGGCGCCCGCGCGCCGGTTCCCGGAGTGCGAGCAGGCGGCGGGAAGGCTGCGCATCCGATGATAACGCAGAGACGCAGAGAACGCAGAGGGACGCGGAGAGGGGCCTGCGGATTTCGGGCTTCGGATTTCCTTCGGATTTCGGATTTCGGATTTCGGATTTCCCTCCGCGTCCCTCTGCGGCCCTGCGTTTAATCCTGCTTGTGCTTCTCCAGTCCGCGTTCCTTCGCACCGGCAGGATGCCTGGGCCGCAAGCCTCCTCACGTCGGCGCCTACAATGGAGCCTGCGGGCTTCGGGCTTCGGATTTGCTTCGGATTTCGGCATTCGGATTTCGGGTTTCAACTTTCCTTAGTTCCTGCCCCGTCGGATTTGGCGGTCGGAGCGGAAGCTGTTCTCCGCCACGCGCTGGTAGCTGAGGGCGTTTCGCGTGGCATCCAAGGCGGTCATCAACAGCGGCGTGAGCAGCCCGCCGAGCAGTGTCAGCACCGCCCACTGCCAGAGCGAGAACCAGCCGAGCACCAACTCCTCGCGGGCGGAGAGCAGGATGAGCATCGCGATCACCGGCGTCGCACCAGTGGCGGCGAGACCGAGGACGAGGCGCGCGAAAGTCAGCTCGCGCAGGATGAGACCGCGTTGGAGATAGATGACCCACGCGGGGAGAAAGAGAGCGACGGTCATCGTGCCCAGCGGGTTCGCCGAGAGAGAGTCGAACAGCAGTCCGCCGAACAGCGCGACCGCGACGAGCACCGGCAGCTCGCAGGTCAGCGCCGCGTACACCATGAGCGCTGGCAGCAGGTTGAGCTGCGCGCCGCAGAGCCAGCGCGTCAGGTCGAAGGCGGACTGCGCCAGCACCGCGGCAAACGCGGCGGCCAGCACCAGGACGAGCGTGAAGCCGTTCACCGGAACAAAACCCATACCTCCTCCAATCCGCCCAGGTTGGCGGCCAGCTTCACGCGGACTTGCGTGTAGAGGCCGAATTCGACGGGCCGTGCATCCACCACGGTGCCGACCGGGATGCCTTTCGGAAAAACTTCGCCCAAACCGCTCGTGCTCACCGCTTGGCCCGGCTTCACATCCGCGTTGCGGGCGAGAAAGTTCAACTCCACCAGGTCGGCGTCGAGCGGGCTGGCGTTCATCAGGATGCCCGTGTCGCGGCGCTCGTTCTCCACCACCGCGGCGACGCGGCAGTTGGGATCGCCTAGCAACACGATTTGCGAGCGGGTGAGTCCGACGGCGGTGACGCGGCCGACCAAGCCCTCCGGCGTAAGCACCGGCGCGTTGGTGCGGACGCCGTCGCGGCTGCCGAGGTCAATCTGCACGGTGCGCCACCAGTTGGCCGGGTCGCGCGAGATGACGCGGGCGGGTTTGACCTGCCAGGCGGTGCGCTGCTGCCAGGCGAGTTGGGCGCGGAGCCGGGCGTTCTCGCGCAGGGCATCGGCAGACTGCCAGGCGGCGATGCGAAGCTGGTCGTTTTCGTCGCGCAGCTTGGCGTTCTGACGGATGAGTTCGGCGCGGGGGGTGAGGGCGTCCACGGCGCGGGGGAGCGTGCGCTGGGCGGCGTTGTTGAGGCTGAAGAAGGGAACGAAGACGCTGCTGACGGCCAGCTTGAAACGGGTCACCGCCTGGCCGGGCAGATTGAAGGCCGCCACGGCCAGGAGCAGAACCACGATGGGCGCAATAATCTGGGCGCGTTTCAAGTTCGTCACTCAGTCGGTGACGAACGCGGGAGCGGAATCAAGACTTGGCCTCGGAGGTGACGCGCTTCAGGAACGCGAGTTCCTGGAGCACGCGCCCGGTGCCTTCGGCCACCGCGCTGAGCGGATCTTCGGCAATGTGGACGGGCAGGCCGGTTTCCTCAGCCACCATCCGGTCAATGCCCCGCAGCAGCGCGCCGCCGCCCGCCATCACAATGCCGCGGTCAATCAAGTCCGCCGCCAGTTCCGGAGGGCACCGTTCGAGGGTGATGCGAATGGATTCCAGAATGCTCGACAGCGGTTCCTGCAACGCTTCGCGGACTTCCTCGGAGCGAATGGTGACCGTTTTCGGCAGGCCGGCGCTCAAATCGCGTCCTTTGACTTCCAAGGTCAATTCCGCGTCCAGCGGGAAAGCCGATCCAATCCGGATCTTGATCTCCTCCGCCGTGCGTTCGCCTATCATCAGGTTGTAGGCCCGCTTCATGTGCGCCACGATCGTCTCGTCAAACTCGTCTCCGCCCACCCGCAGGCTGCGGCTGAAGACGATGCCCGCCAGGGAGATGATCGCGATTTCACACGTCCCCCCGCCGATGTCCACGATCATATTGCCCGCCGGTTCATGCACAGGGAGGCCGACGCCGATGGCCGAAGCCATGGGCTGCTCGATAAGGTAAACCTCCCGCGCGCCGGCATGGGTCGCGGAATCTTTGACTGCCCGTTTTTCCACCTCGGTGATCCCTGAAGGCACGGCCACCACCACCCGCGGAGCAATCAAAGCACGATTCTGAACGCGCTTGATGAAGTGCCGGAGCATCGCCTCAGTGATCTCGAAATCCGCGATGACGCCGTCCTTCATGGGCCGGATGGCCACGATGTTGCCCGGAGTGCGCCCCAGCATCCGCTTCGCTTCTTCCCCTACCGCCAGGACGTTGGTGGTGCCGGCCTGAATCGCCACAACCGAAGGTTCCCGGAGCACGATGCCCCGATCCCGGACATAAACGAGGGAATTTGCGGTCCCCAGGTCAATCCCGATGTCGTTGGAAAACAGGCTTTTGAATTGTGCAAACATGAAGTTGCCTAACGTCCCCAAGCTAGGAAGTTGCCCGCCGCCGGGTCAAGCAGATTAAGGCCGCCGCCGCGCCGCACAGTGCAGCCCCCACTTCCGTTTAGTTAAGCCGGACGGGGGCGAGGTGCCGGGTCGCTTGCTCTTGATCTTCCTCTTAATCTTGATCGCAGCGCACCGAAGAGGATTACGATTAAGCTCACAATCAAGATCAAGCGACCCGGCGGACGGCTTAACTAAATGGCAGTGGTGCATCCCCAATTTGCCGGTCAGGCCATCAAGGGAAATGCCGTCGCCTGCCAAGCGCGCCGACAGACGGCGGATGCACCGCGCATCGTTGAGTTCACGGTGGGCATGCCGGAAGGGGGTTCGCGTTGCCCCGAGAACTGTCGCCGCCAAATTCGGGAGGCACCGGACCATGGCGGCGTGAGCTTGCGCGCGGGCCGGTGGTTCAAAGACAGTGGGTGCTCTACGGTCACCCGCACTCATGGAATCGCCTGTTCCACCGCCCCTCGGCACGCTGCCGCCACCATTGCCGCCGCTGACAGAAGCAGCGGGCGGCGAAGCCATGCCGCCGATTTTGCCAGGGATTGAGGCGTTATCACCGCGGCTCGTGCCGCCGGTATTGGCGCCCGCGCCTGGGAGGCGGGGGCGGATTTCCGTCACCGTTTATGCCGCGCTGGGTTTGCTGTTATTGGCAGCGGGACTGGGCACGGTGGTGCCGGGTGAGTTGGGAGAATTCTTCCAAGGCAGTTGGGAGGTGGTGCTCTTTGCAGCGCTCTGCGTGCTGGCGTATTTGGGCGTAGAACGGCGCTGGGCGCGCGTGCTCGCGGGGGTGCTGCTCGGAGTGTTGCTCCTGCTGGCCGTGGGATTGAACACGACCTTCAGTTGGCTCGCCATCGCGGGCGAGCCGATCACGAACCCTCCGCGCCAATCCTTGCCCCCCGGCGGGGCGGCACTCCTGGCCTGGATCGCGGCAGCGACGCTGCTGGCCGCGCTGTCGGCCCTGCTGGCTTGGCTGCCGGGCTTCCGCCGACTCTGCACCCCGCTTACCGGCAACGCGGAGTGGACGAGCGTCCGCACGCTGGCGCTGGCCGTGGTGGTGTCGTTCACCCTGGTGGCTTGCGTGCCGCTGCTGGCGCTGGGCGAGCCGCCGATGCTGCTGTTCTTGGAAAGCTCGGATGCCGCGGCCTCGCTGTTGGCCGACGCTCGGGGGGCGGCGGGCATGTTGCGGGATCAGATGTACTCGCTCTCCTGGACGTTGGTGGCTGCGACGCTCGCCGTGGGCCACGGCATCCGGCGCAACGGACGGGAGACCTTGAGCCGGCTTGGCTTGCGGCGGGTTTCCATCAAGCAGGTCGGCGTGGCCGTGCTGCTGACGGCGGCGCTGCTGGGCATGATGCACGTCGCGGATCTGGGCATCACTCAGGTGTGGCAGCATTTCGGCTGGCGGATGACGGACGGGCGGGCACTGGAGGCGTTGTTTGACCCGTTCATTTCGCCGCTGGGCGCGGTGGTGATAGGCATCTGCGCCGGCGTGGGCGAGGAGGTCGCCGTCCGGGGCATCCTGCAACCGCGGCTGGGCATCCTCTTGCCGAACCTCCTGTTCACCGCGCTGCACGCCTACCAATACAACTGGGATGGTCTGCTCGCGGTGTTCTTGATCGGGCTGGTGCTGGGGCTGATCCGCAAGCGAACCAGCACGACGGTTTCGGCCATGGTTCACGGCGGGTATGACTTCGTGCTGGTGATCCTGGCGGTGCTGGAAAGCGGCAGCGGCGGGTGAGGAAAGGGGAAGTCCGAAGGGAACGGGCGCGCAGTGAGGGAGGCTGGCGCCAGTGCCGGGCGCGGTGCTGGTGGGTTTCGAGTTTCGGATTTCGGATTTCCTTCGGGTTTCGGACTTCGGATTTCGGATTTGAGATTCCCCCGGACGCCGATTTGCAGTATTGGCATTGTCAGCGTTATGCCTCTTTACGAATACGAACTCTGCGACGGCGACTGCAAGGTGTGCGGCGGGCGGTTCACTTTGCGCCGGCCGATCACGGCGGCGGAGTTGACGAAATGCCCGGCGTGCAAGAAGCCGGTGCGCAAGGTGATCTCGCTCTTCAGCACGCCCACCAAGCTCAAGCCCCTGTCCATCGTGGACGCCAAGAAGGCCGGGTTCACCGTGCTGAAAAAGGTGAACAAGGGGGAATACGAACGGCAATGAACCCGCCGCCCGGCTTGCCATTTGCCGGCGGGCGACGATGCTTGCGGCGAGAGCCCAACGACCATGACCACGAGAGAATTGCTGACGGACATTCACGCGCTCGAAGAAATGTTGCTGGAGTTTGAGCGGCGCTACGGGCTGCGCTCCGAGGTCTTTCATGCCGCGTATGTTGCTGGTGAGGAACCCGCGTGCGATTCCTGGGGGCTGGACTTTTCGGAGTGGGCGGGAGCCTACGAAAGCTGGTTGCCGCGCAGATCGCGACTGGAAACAGCCCCAGCCGACGCCCCGTGATGCTTCCCGTTTGGCCAACTCAAACTTACCGAGACACATTCCCACCCACGCCATGAAAGAATTCACTTCGATTCAGGATACGCTTCGGCGCACCGCCGTCCGCCGTCGCTGGCAGCGCGCGCTTAACGGCCTCTGGCTCGGCCTGCTTGCCGGGGCCACACTTTACCTCGCCGCGCTCGCGGTGTTCAAGTTGGCACCTGTGCCAGCTTGGATTCCCGTCGCCGCGGCAATCGCGGGCGGGACGCTCGCACTCGCGGGCTTGCTCTGGGGCGGCTGGCGACCCAGCACTCTGCCGGAGACGGCGCGCTGGGTGGACGTGAACCAAGGCTTGAAGGAGCGCCTCAGCACCGCCCTGGAAGTGGGTCGCTCGGAAGCTGCCGGCGAATGGCGCGACCTCGTATTGGCCGACGCCGTGGCCCACGCCGACAAGCTCGACCCGCGGAACCTGGTGCGCTTCCGCCTCTCGCGGGCGAGCCGGTGGGCCGTGCTCCTGCTTGTGGCGGGCGTGGGGTTGGGTTTTGTGCCCGAGTATCGCAGCCGCGATTTCCACAATCGCCAGACCGACGCCAAGAACATTCAAGAGACCGGTCGCAAGCTGGCCGAACTGACTAAACAAAACCTGGAAGAGCGCAAGCCCGCCACGGAATCCGTCGAGCAGGCCGTCGCCGACGTGGCGCGCCTGGGTGAGACGCTCACCGTGAAACCGCTCACCCGCACCGAGGCTTTGCGCGAACTGGCCAGTGTCGCTGACAAGCTGAAGGACCAACTCAAGGACACGATGAAGGATCCCAGCATGAAGCGCCTCGGCGATGCCGCCCGCTCCAATCCGGGCCAAACCGCGCAGTCGCTGGCGGATTTGCAGAAGAAGATGGACGATTTGAAGAAGGAACTTGGCGACAAGGCGGCGCAGAATCCCGACGCACTTGAGAAGATGCAGGAGCAGTTAGACAAGTTGCAGCAGGCCGCCAAGGATGCCGCCGGCAAAACGGGCCAGGAAGCTGAGGCCGCGCGCCAGAAGATGTCCCAGGCGCTGGCTTCGCTCTCGCAACAGGCGGCGGACCTGGGCTTGAAATTGCCTGACCTCGACGAGGCGATGGCGTCGCTCGCAGCGCAGAACGCGGACATGTTGCTGAAGGATTTGCAGGCCGCGATGACCGACTTGGAGAAGCTCAACCAGATGGCCCAGCAGTTGAAGGATTTGCAGGCGAAGGCGGATCGCGTGGGCAAGGATCTCGCGGAGCAGTTGAAATTTGGCCAGGCCGATCAGGCGGCGAACCGGCTGGAGAAAATGGTCCAGCAATTGAAGTCGGGGCAGATGTCTTCCGAGGAAATGCAGAAGCTCCTGGAAGAAGTCAGCAAAGCGATCAAACCCGCCAGTGGCTACGGCGACGTGGCCCAGAAACTCAAGGAAGCCGCGCAGAAGATGAAGGACGGCCAGAAGGGCGAAGCCGGGCAGCAACTCGCCGACGCCGCGAAAGAGTTGCGCGACCTCATGCAACAGTTCGGCGACGCGGAGTCCATGATGGCCGCGCTGGATGCGATGAAGGAGGCTTCGATGTGCATTGGCAACGGGCAGAAATGGAGCCTGTGCTCGACTTGCAACGGCAAGGGTTGTGGGCAATGCAACGGTCGCGGGTTCGGCAAGGGCGGCAAAGGCGGCAGCGGCGTCGGCACCTGGGCGGACAACGATGGTGCCAACGAATGGGACGGCCAGATGTCGGAGCCAAACCAGGATCCCGGCGCCGATCCGCGCGACCAGGACGGGCGCGGCCTCGCCGATCGTGGCGATGGCAAGCTGCGCGACGACCTGGATCCCTCGAAGATTCGCGGCCAGTTCTCTCCCGGTGGCCCGATGCCCAGTGTCACACTCAAGGGCGTCAGCATCAAAGGCTCGAGCAAGCTGCAATATGAGGAAGCCCTCACTGCCGCCCAGAACGACGCCCAGTCTGCCATCAGCCAGGACAAGGTCCCCCGCGCCTACAAGGACAAGGTCCGGGATTACTTTGATGATGTGAAGAAATAGGGGTGGAAGGTGCAGGGTGCAGGGTGGAAGTTGCAGGTTCACCGGGCCTTGCGTCTAACTCGTAATCCTCCATCACAAGCGATCCAATCCAGGCAATTCAATCAGCTTTCAAATCGTTATGGCTACCGCAACTCAGTTTGAAGACCTCGCCGTCTGGCAGGGCGCGCGCGAGCTGGTGAACGCCATTTACCGGGCCTCAAAGCAGCGCGCTTTCTATCGCGATGCAGGCCTGCGCGAGCAGATACGCCGCGCCGCGAGCTCGACCATGTCTAACATCGCCGGCGGATTCGAGCGAGGCTCACGCAAGGAATTCATCCAGTTCCTGAATATCGCCAAGGGATCCAACGGCGAAGTCCGTTCGCAGCTTTATATCGCCTTAGCTCAGGAGTATCTGCCCGCCGATGACTTTGACCGCCTCAAAACCAAGGCCGTCACACTCTCCCACCGACTCTCCCGTTTCATCACCTATCTGGAAAGCTGTCCCTCACCACGCCGTCGCAAAACCGCGTAAGCGCCCCGCCCGGAAAACCTGCAACTTTCAACCTTCAACCTGCACCCTAGTTTGAGCACCGAAGCCCGCATCCAATCCTTTCGTGAAGCCTACGCCGCCCTCAGCACCGAGATCGGCAAAGTCATCGTCGGCCAGCAAGCCGTGGTGGACGACACCCTTACTGCCGTCTTCGCCGGCGGGCATGTCTTGTTAGAAGGCGTCCCCGGCCTCGGCAAGACACTGCTCGTCCGCACTCTCAGCGAGGCGCTCGACCTATCATTCAACCGCATCCAGTTCACCCCCGACCTGATGCCCGCCGACATTCTCGGCACCAACCTGGTCATCGAGACGCCGGATGGTAGCCGCCAGTTCCAGTTCCAGCGCGGGCCGATCTTCGCCCATATCATTCTCGCCGACGAAATCAACCGCGCCACGCCCAAGACTCAGTCCGCGATGCTCGAGGCCATGCAGGAGAAACAAGTCACCGCCGCCGGCGAAGTCCGCAAGCTGGCCGAGCCATTCTTCGTGCTGGCCACGCAAAACCCGATTGACCAGGAAGGCACTTACCCGCTGCCCGAGGCGCAACTCGACCGCTTTTTCTTCAAGCTCATCGTCGGCTACCCCACCGGTGCCGAACTGACCGAAGTCCTTAACCGCACCACCGAAGGCGTGAAGGCCACGGTGCACAAAGTCATGGACGGCCCGCAGTTGTTGGAGTTGCAGTCGCTCGTCCGCGAAGTGCCCGTCGCCACGCACGTCAAGGACTACGCCGTCCGCCTCGTGCTGGCGACGCATCCGAAGACCGAGACCGCCGTGCCTATCGCCAACCAGTATCTCCGCTTCGGCAGCAGCCCGCGCGGCGCGCAAACGCTCCTCCTCGCCGGCAAAGTCCGCGCGCTGGCGCAAGGCCGCTTCAACGTCAGCTTCGACGACATCCAAGCTGTCGCCCCGCCCGCGCTGCGCCACCGTCTGCTCCTGAATTTCGAAGCCGAGGCCGAGGGAATCGTCACGGACGGCATCGTCGCCCAAGTTCTCCGCGATGTGCCGAAGATGGTGGAGGGGTTGGGAGTGTAGGAGAGTCTCATGAAAATCGCCTACCTCGAGACGAGTTTCTTCAGCTTCTACCACGATCAGCGGCCAGCACCGGCCATCGTGGCGATGCGCGATTGGACACGACAGCTTTGGGACGAGCGCCGCGACGAGTATCACTTTGTCACCAGCGAAGCCGTGCTGGGCGAACTTCGTAGAGGAGCCGCGTGCCACCAGGGATGCCGCGTTAGACTTGGCGCTAACCATTCCGCTCCTGCCTGCCGCGCCCCAGATCGCCGGCATCGTGCAAGCCTACGTCCGCCACAAGGTGATGCCGGAAGATCCGACCGGCGACGCGCTCCATCTGGCATTTGCTTCCTTTCACGCCGGCGATTTCTTGGTCACCTGGAATTGCCGCCATCTGGCGAATGCAAACAAGTTCGGCCACATCCGTGACATCAACCGGAGACTCGGACTAACATCGCCGGACTTGATAACGCCCCCTGAAATGCTTGGAGAATCCTGACTATGAACGCCGCCGCCGAAGCCATTGAAGAGATCCGCGAAGTGCGCCACCGCATTTCTGCCGAGTTTGATCACGACGTCACTAAACACCTTGCGTATCTGCGCGCGCAAGAAGCGCAGCATCTGGCGCAAATCCAGCGCGGCAGGGAAATCCTCGCGCGACGCGATGCCTTCCGGCGGCAATACCCAGAGACTTTCGGCACCCCGCTGGCCATTCACGACGAGGCCAAAGCCTGAAGCCACCTCGTGCCACCAGCCACCGCTCAATCCTCAAACCGAAGCCAAGGGCATCGTCGCTCAAATCCTTCGCGACGTGCCGAAGGTGGTGGAGGCGGGCGGTTCATAGGTGGAGTGATGCATACGCCTGGTGCCCGCGGCCTGTAGCTTGCAAACTAGGTTCCGCCCCGTATGCTGAAGCCATGAAACTGACTGAGCCCTCCCGCCGGAACCTCCGTGCCAAACGCGATCTGCCGCGTCCAGCGGCGGGCCCCGACAGTTTCACCCTCCGCCAGTTGGACGAGGCGATGAAGTGGCTGCGCGAAACCAAGCGCGAACGAAAGCTGACTCATGCCCCGCTCCCGGCCAGCTAAGGCGGTCTTCCTCAACGTTCCGTTCGACGCGACTTTTCGCCCGCTTTTCGAGGCGCTGGTCTTTGCGGTAACCGACTGCGCATTCCGGCCTCGCTGTGCCTTGGAAGCATCCGACGGCGGCCATGTCCGTGTCGCAAAGATCCACCTGATCATCGCAAGCTGCGACTTCGGCGTGCATGACATTTCCCGCACGGAACTCGACGAGAAGACGAAACTGCCGCGGTTCAACATGCCCTTCGAATTGGGCCTTTTCCTTGGGGCAAAGCGGTTCGGCAACGCCCGACAGAGGCGCAAGTCCACGCTGATCCTTGATCGGGAACGATTCCGCTTTCAATCCTACCTGTCTGACATCGCGGGTCAGGACATCAAGGCGCATGGCGACGATCCGGCGTTGTTGATTCGAGCGGTGCGCGACTGGTTGCGCGATGCCGGGCCGCAGCGCCCCATGCCTTCCAGCACGGTGATCGTCGGTCGCTACGCGCAGTTCCGGAACGACCTGCCAGAACTCTGCCGCAAGCTGCGCCT
>Ga0335394_10009142_pt1 | contig 11166 bp, 7 predicted proteins | sample MAT03_FD_205741 | JGI IMG/M metagenome (GOLD analysis project Ga0335394, IMG submission 205741) | Freshwater microbial communities from Lake Fryxell liftoff mats and glacier meltwater in Antarctica - MAT-03 (spades assembly) (version 2) ... | reverse complement strand
GCCGGTCTGACCGGCGATGAAGGCGTCGTCGATGAGCGGGCGCAGCGTGGACGGGCCGATGCAGCGCTCAGGGTACTTGATCCACAGCGCCTCAATGGTGCACTGCTTGTCGGAGTCGACCTGGGGGTCCCACTCGTTCATCGGGATTTCAGGGGAATGCAGGTCCTCGCGGCGCACGACGCGGGACTCGAGGCCCTCGGGGGTGATGTAGGCGTCGCGCGCGGCGGTGAAGTCCTCCTTGGACGGGGTGCCGTTGCGCCACAACAGGTCGGCGATCGTCTCGTACTGGACGAGGCGGGCGATCGAGCCGGGGACCTTGGCGTCGACTTGCTTATACACGCCGGCGTCGACCACACAGGCGGCCCAGGTGTCGTCCTTCGACTTGTTGACGCGCGGCTGATAATCGCTGGCGAGCACCTCACAGGCGCCCTCGTCGATCGGCGAGATCTGCAGGGCATCGCAGGGCGTGCCGGTCGGGTCGCCGGTCGGGTCGCCGGTGCTGCCGCTGGTCGGGTCGGTCGTCGGCGTGTCCGTCGTCGGCGCGTCCGTCGTCGGCGCGTCCGTCGTCGGCGCGTCCGTCGTCGCCGATCCGCCAGTGGTGTCCGCGAAAGAGGTGCTGTCGTCGGTGGTCGTGTCGACCGAGGGGTCGGGCTCCTTGCAGGCGGGGGCCAGCAGCACGAGCGTGAGCGGGAGGGTCCAGTGTCCGCGGGTCATGTAAGCCACCTGAAGTCAGACGACCGTAAAACAGGCGCACGCTGGCCGCGACGGAGGTTCACCGCGCGTCGACACGAGGGGATCCACTGGGCTCAAAACTCGCCTCGCGCGCTCTCGACAGCGGTGGATCACCGCGGTCCGGGGTCGAGTGGAACTACTCGTCCGGACTCACGAGTCGGCGGAGACCAGGCCGATGCGGATCGCGTGACGGACCAGACCGGCGACGTGGTGGACGTCGAGCTTGGCCATGATGCGACCGCGGTGCCCCTCGACGGTCTTGACGCTCAGTTGCAACTGCTTGGCGATCTCCGGGCTCGACTTGCCCTCGGCGACGAGCTGGAGGATCTCGCGCTCGCGGTTGGTCAGCGCGTCCCCGGGGGCCGGGTCTTTGCTCGGGCGGTCGGTGCGGCGCGACTCGAACAGGACGATCTTGGCGACCGAAGGGCTGAAGAAGGCGTCGCCGCGCGCGACCGCCTGGATCGCAGCGACGAGATCCGACAGGCCCGAGCCCTTGAGTAGATACCCGCTGGCGCCGGCCCGGATCGCCGGGCGGACGTACTCCTCGCCGGCGTGCATCGAGAGGATGAGCACCTGGGTCTGCGGGTGGTCCTTGCGGATCTGGCGGGTGGCATCCACGCCGTTGAGCTCGGGCATGCCGAGGTCCATCACGATCACGTCGGGCTTGTGTTGCGCGGCGGCCTCGACGGCCGCGCGGCCGTCGGCGACCTCGGCCACGACCTCGATGTCGTCACGCACGTCGAGCAGGGCGCGCAGGCCCTCGCGGACGATGGTGTGGTCTTCGGCGAGGACGACACGGATGGGGGCGCGAGCGGCAGGCACGGCGAAAATGTATCACGCGACGACCACGGCGGTGTCGTCACCATCTTCGCTTAGCGTGACCTGTGGCAGGTCGACGACGACCGTTGTACCCCCTCCCGGACGGCTGTCGACGCGGATCATCCCTCCGAGTAATTCCACCCGCTCGCGCATGCCCACGAGGCCACGACCGCCGGGTGTGCCGGTCGCAGGCGCGCGCGCGCCGGGGTCGAAGCCGAGGCCGTCATCGCGGACCTCGAGGTGGAGCTTGCGCGGTGAGAGAGCGAGTCGCACCTGGACATGGGTGGCCTGCGCGTGGCGGGCGACGTTGGTCAGGGCCTCCTGGACCACGCGATAGCAGGCGCTCTCGAGTGCGGGGCTGAGACCATTGTCGGGCAAGGGGTCGAGCTCGCAGTCGATCTGCAGGCCGTTGTCGGGGCCCCCCGAGCGCTCGCTGAAGTCGTCACACAGGCGCTGGATCGCGGCGACCAGACCGACGTCGTCGAGGATCGCCGGACCCAGCATGATCACCACGCGACGGATCTCCTCGAGCGTGGCGTCGGCGATCGTCAGGGTGCGGCCGGCCAGGCGCGCGACCTTCTCGGAGGTGTGCGGACCGGCCTCGGCCAACTGCGCGATGATCTGCAAGTTGATGCGGATCGCCGTCAACGCCTGACCGGCAGAGTCGTGCAGCTCGCGGGCGATCACCCGGCGCTCGGCCTCCTGGAGCAGCAACGCCCGCGACGACAGGTCGCGCAGCCGCTCCTCCTTGGCCTGCAGCTCGGCGTAGGCGGCCCGCAACTGCGAGGAGCGCTCGGCGACCTGCTGCTCCAGGGTCCGGTTGAAGCCCGCCAGCGCGGCCTGGCTGTGCTCGATGCGCCGCTCGGCGCGGGCCATGGCGCGACCCGGAATGAAGTAGATCAGCGCGGCGAGCCCGAGCCCGAGCCCGCCGAAGGGGACGAGCAGCAGCAGCGCACCAGCCCGCGCCTCGTCGAGCACGGCGCCGACCCACACATGACCGACGACCTGCTCGTTGATCTCGATCGGCGCCGACTCCCACAACAAGGTGCCGAGCGCCACGCGAGCGCCGAGCGGCTCGTCGTCGAGCGGCACCCGCACGCCGCTGCGGTCGACGACCTCGATGCGGGCGATGCTCGGCTGCTTGGTATATGCACGGATGTGCGCGAGCAGCTTGATCGCGTCGTAGCGCCACAACACCGGCCGGTCCTGGAGCTCCCGGCCGATCGTCGCGGCGACCTGGACGGCGGTCGCCTCGGCCCGCGTCCGCACCGTGCGTACCGTCAACGCGAAGTAGGCCAGCGGCGCAGACAGCGAGACCAACACGGCGAGCAGCACCGCCAGCGGCAGCATGCGCGCGGCGAGGTAGCGGCGCAGACCGATGCTGTCCTTTTGGACAGGTCGTGGCCGCCGCGCGCTCAATGGTCCTCCGGGAGCGGGATGTAGCCGCTGGCGCGCATGAGTCGGCGGCCGTCCTCGCCGTCGACGAAGCGCAGCAGCTCCGCCGCGGCGGCGCCGGGCTGGTCGACGCCGACGAACGCGAGGTCCTTGGCGAACGGATAGCGGCCGCTCTGCACGCTGGCCTCGGAGGCGGCGATGCCGGAGATCCGCAGGGGCTTCACGGGTAAGCGTTGGAGGACGATCGCGCCGAGGTCGAACAGGCCGACGGCGCCGGGCGTGATGCTGAGGGCCTCCTGCATGGCCTGGTCGCTGTCGACGACGCGCCAGCGGCCCTCGCGGTAGGCCTGCTCGTTGATGGCCGCGAACTCGGGGGCGACCGCGGCGACGGCGGCGTGGCTCGAGTCTCCGCGCTCGCGCTGGAGGACGACGATCGGTGTGCCGTCGGACCAGGTGCTGCGATCGCCGGCGTAGATCTCGAGCAGCTCGGCGGTGGTGAGCGACTCGTCGGGCACGCCGAGGTTGACGGCGAACACCACGGGCACCCGCGCGTAGGGGGTGAGCGTGAGGCCGAGGGCGGCCTCGCGCGGGCGTAGTGGTCGCGACACGAGGCCGAGGTCGATGACGTCGTCGTAGGTGGCCTGGACCCCGCCGGTCGAGCCGATGCTGGCGAACACGACGACGTGGAGGTCGGGCCGCCCGACCTGGAAGGCCTCGGCGAGGGCGCGCGTGATCGGGAGGTTGCTACCCGAGCCGGCGAGGTGCAGCACGTGCGGCGGACGCACGGTGGACCGCAGGTGCAGCGGCGAGTCCTTCGGGATCTCGCCGGTCGTGAATGGCTCGCGGGTGGCGCCAGTGATGCCGATCAGCAGCACCGCCGCGATCACGAGCGCGCCGACGAGCACCACGGCGACGCCGATCCACAGCGCGGCGAGCGACGCGGGCGAGTCGCGGTCGCCGGTCTCGAGGTCGGTGGTGGTGCTCGTGTCGTTCAAAATCCGAACTCGACCAGGATGTTGAAGCCGCGGCCGGGGCCGTTGATGCTCGAGCCATGATAGCGGTAGGCGGTGTTGGCGAGGTTCTCGAGCACGCCGGCGACCAGGATATGCGGCTGCCAGCGGTAGCCGGCGCGCAGGTCGACGACGGCGAAGCCGGGGGTGCCGCCGAATGGGATGCGCTGGTCGTCCTGGTCGGCGAGGGCGAGGCGGTCCTGCTTGCGGGCCCACCGCAGCGCAGTGGCGACGTAGAAGCCGGCGCGGGCGCGCCACGAGACCTCGGCGGTGCCGTTGAGCGGGGGGATCCTCGACAGGGGCATCCGCGCGGGGGTCGAGTCCGGGACGGGATGCGGGCCGTCGCCCCAGGCGTAGGCGAGGGTGGTGCGCATGCCGAAGCCGGCGGGCAGGAACAGGCGGACCGCGCCGTCGAAGCCGCGGATGAGCGAGCGGCCCTCGAGGTTGGTGAGGCGATAGGTCGCCTGGGAGCCGGCGCAGCCGGTGTCGCCGCCGGGCGGACACAGCGACTTGTCGAGCGGCTGGCGGGCGATCATGCCGTCGATCGCGGTCTGATAGCCGAACAGCGCGAGCTCGACGTACTTGCGCTCGACGCGGACGCCGGACTCGAGTGACAGCGACTTCTCCGGGCGAAGATCCGCGTTCTCACCCTGGTAACCGGCGCCCGTCTGTTGACGACTGGTCAGGTCGTCGAGGTTCGGGGCGCGAAAGCCCTGGTCGAGGTTGACGATCCACTTCACGCCGTCGGTCAAGCGCAGCGCGGTACCACCACCACCGACGGCGGTGGCCCAGCGCTTGTCGACGCCGGCCGAGAGGGTCTTTGGATCGGCCGGCGCCGCGGCGGACACGAAGGCACCCCGCGCGCCGACGCGAAGCTCGACCCGGTCGAGCACCTTGAAGTGTCCCTCGGTCCACAGGCCCGAGGTGAGGTACTTGCCGCCGTTCAAGTACTGGCCCCTCGTCAGCTCGGTCAGAATATTGACCGGCGGCAGGTACAGGTTCCAGGCGTTGCTGACGATCGTGTCGTGGTAGAGGTCGAACCCGTAGCTGAGCGCGAAGCGCAGCTTGCCGGCGGGGCCCCACTCCTTGGTGCGCACGTTGAGACCAGTGCCCGCGGTGTAGACCTCGTCGCGGCCGATGACCCGGTAAGTCGAGTCGGGGCCGCGGTCGTAGCGGCGGCGCTCGTGCTGGTTCTGATAGTTGACGGTGAAGCGCAGCTTCTCGGCGAAGGCGGGGCCGTCGCGCAGGTCGAGGGCGGTATAGACGAGGGTCCGGTACTGCTCGTCGTAAGTGAGGCACTCGCTCTGCGGCGCAGTCGCGGGCGGACAGCGGTCGGTGCGGGGGGCGTCGGACTGGCGGTAGTCGTAGTAGGCGAGCGTGAGGCGCAGCTTGTCGTGGGCCTGCCAGACCAGGCGCGCGTCGGCGGTGAGCTCCTTGAAGCCGGTGCCGCGCTGGGTGACGCCGTCGGCGGCGAACAGGGGCGTCTTGACCTCTCTGCCATCCTTGGGCGAGTAGATGTGCCCGCCGGCGCGCAGCAGGCCGACGTCGCGGTAGCCGACGCCGCCGAAGAAGCCGAGCTTGTCTTTGTAGGAGAGGTCGACCTGTGCGCGCCCGCCGAGCTCGCCATCGGCGGTGCCGGAGCGGAGCATGGCGCGCGGGTGGACCTGCCACTTGCGCAGGCCGAGGCGCATGCCGGGGTCGATCGGTGTGGCGAGCAGGGCGCCGCCCATCGCGTCGGATCCGTAGCGGGTCGAGGCGCTGCCGCGCAGGACCTCGAGCTTCTGGACCGTGCGCGAGTCGATCGTGAAGAAGTACTGGTTGGGGCCCTGACGAAAGGTGCTGTTGTTGAGGCGGATGCCGTCGAACATCATGATCGTCTGCTGACCGGTGAGGCCGCGGACGTAGGGCGAGCCCTGGCCGTGCGCCGTCTGCTGCACATACACGCCGGGCTCGAAGCGCAGCGCGTCGGGGGCCGACCTGGGGAGGCGCTCCTCGAGGTCGCGACGCGTCACCACGCTGGCATCGCGGTTGGTGTTCTCCGGCGTGACGCGCAGCTCGTGCTGCACGGTGGTGCGCCCGGGCGGCCGGTTGCGCAGGCCCGGGGCGGGGCGCAGCGGGGGAGGGTCGGCGCTCCTGGCCTCGAGGACAGGTCCAAGCCACACAACGATCGCGGCGAGGCAGGCCAGGCGCACAGGGGAGACCACGGGGGTCGCATTGTCGCGGCTGGCCCGACCCGGGGCAAACCTCCCGTGGCGTCTCAGGGGGATCTACCCGATCGCTTCGTCATCGAGCGCGGGACGGCGCAGCTCGACCAGCAACGCATGCTCTGGAGTTCCGGGATCGGGCTCCTCGCAGTAGCCCCATTGCACGTGCGGGGGCAGCGACATGAGGATCGATTCGGTGCGTCCGCCGGTCTTGAGGCCGAAGGTCGTGCCGCGGTCGTAGAGCAGGTTGAACTCGACGTAGCGGCCGCGCCGAAGCTCCTGCCAGCGGCGCTGCGCGGGATCGTACGGGGTCGCGACGCGGCGATGGAGGATCGGAAGATACGCGCCGAGGAAGCGCATGCCGCCGTCGCGGATGAAGGCCAGCAGGCGGTCCTCGCTGCCGGGGTCGTCGGGGTTGACGACGAGGTTGTCGAAGAAGATCCCGCCGATGCCGCGGTGCTCCCCGCGGTGCTTGAGATAAAAATATCGCTCGCACCACTGCTGAAACCGCGGGTGATCGCCGATGCCAGGGTGGGCCTCGCAGTAGGCCTGCCAGGCGGCGTGGAAGTGCTGCTTGTCCTCCTCGAAGAAGTAATACGGCGTCAGGTCAGCGCCGCCGCCGACCCAGCGCCGCTCGCCGTGCTCGATGTAGCGGAAGTTGGCGTGTACGGTCGGCACGAACGGGTTGTTCGGGTGCAACACCAGCGAGACGCCGGTGGCGAAGAAGCTGTGGCCGGTGCCGGGGAGCTGGGCCGCGAAGGTGGGGGTCAGCTCGCCGAACACGACGGAGGTGGCGACGCCGCCCTTCTCGATGACCTCGCCGCGGAGGATGCGGGTCAAGCCGCCGCCGCCGCCGCTGCGGGTCCAGTCGTCGGACAGGAACTTGGCGTCGCTGCCGGCTTCGTGCTCCACGGCCTCGAGGCCGGCACAGATGCTGGCCTGGATCTCGCGGACGATCTCCGCGGCCCGCTGTTGCGTGGGGGTGAGCTGGGTGGCGACGGTCATGGCGGCGCAGCATAGCGCCCCGCGCAGGCCACAGGACGGCCGATCTGCGCTACGCTCCCGCGGTGGCGCCGGAGCTTCTTCAGGTGATCGTCGGCATGGTCAGCATGATCGGACCGGCCGATGTTGGGGGTGCGCCGATGTCGACGGACCAGTTGCGCCAAGCGGTCGCCGGCCTCGGCGGACTGGCTGGCGCGCTGCTGCTACCGATGCTCTCGTCGTGGCTGCGCCTGTTGATGCAGTTGCTCGAGCCCGACCACTCGGGGCTCGGGCGGCAGCAGCGCTTGTCGAGCCTGGCGGTCGCGCGGGCGCTGCTGCTGACCCTCCTGCTCGGCTTCATCGTCATGAACTGGCAGCAGGCGGCGAGCGAGCTGCAACAGGTTCAAGCCGAGGCGCCGATCGTCGGGTCGACGCTGACGGGCTTCGCGGTCGGGCTGGTGTTGTGGCTGATCTACGCGCTCGGGGTCGGGACCCTGCGCGCCGACTGGCAGCGCGCGCGCACCGGACGTCGCATCGGCGGACTGCTGCGCTGAAAAGGCCAGCCCGGGGAGTGACGCGCGCCGCGTGCGCGGAAGTGATCTGCACGCTTGGGCGTGAGATTTTGCGATGATGAGGGCTCTGGCTATGGAACCCGGCGGCCAAATGATCGGGCAACAGACGCTGCCCGCGGCGCTGTCTCCGATGGACATGACCCTGGCCGCCGACGGCTCCTCGCCGCGCATACAAGGGACTCCACCGTCGGGACCGTTTCGCATCGGCCGCTTCACCGCGGTGCGCCAGCTCGGCGCCGGCGGCATGGGCGTGGTCTACATGGCCTACGACGAGCAGCTCGACCGCAAGGTCGCCGTCAAGCTGCTGATGGAGCGCGTCCATGACAGGCACGACAAACACGACCAACGAGACAAACAGGAACAGGCGAGCCTCGGGCACGCCCGCCTGCTGCGCGAGGCGCAGGCGATGGCCCACGTCTCGCACCCCAACGTCGCCGCGGTGTATGAGGTCGGCACGTATGGCGACCAGGTGTTCGTGGCGATGGAGTTCGTCGAGGGCAAGACGCTCGGGCTGTGGCTGGCCGAGCGTGCGCGCGGGTGGCGGGAGGTGGTGGGCGTGCTCATACAAGCGGGCCGCGGGCTGGCGGCCGCCCACGCGGCGGGGATCGTGCACCGCGACTTCAAGCCCGACAACGTGATCGTCGGCGATGACGGGCGCACGCGGGTGCTCGACTTCGGGCTCGCGCGCGCGAGTCGTGACATCCCGACGCTACCGCCGATCGACAGCGCCGCCGAGTCGGCCTCCGACCTGCGCATGAGCAGCTCGCTGGTCGCCAAGCTGACGCAGGCCGGCTCGCTGATCGGCACGCCGGCGTACATGTCCCCGGAGCAGTACGTGCGCGCGGCGATCGACGCGCGCAGCGATCAGTTTAGCTTCTGCGTCAGCCTGTTCGAGGCGCTCTACGGGGCCAGGCCGTTCGGTGGCATGACCCTCGCGGAGCTGATGGCCGCGGTGACCCGAGGCAAAATTCGCGTGCCGAAGCAGCACCGACCGGTGCCGAGGTGGATCCACGAGATCGTGGTCCGTGGCTTACACGTCGACCCCGACCGACGCTGGCCCGACATGCCGAGCCTGCTCAATGCGCTGGGTCGAGACCCAGCGCGCCGTCGACGAGCCATCGCGCTCGCGACCGGCGGGGTGGTCTTGCTCGGGATCACCGTGGCCGGCGCGCTGCGGGCCCGTGCGCACGCCGGTGAGGTGTGTAGCGGCGCGGCGGAACAACTGCGCGACGTCTGGGATCCCGCGCGCTCGACGACCGTGACGCGCGCGCTTGAGGCCACCGGGCTGGCCTACGCGACCGCGGCCGCGCAGCACGTGGTCGCCAGCCTCGATGTCTATGCGAACGCGTGGACGGCCGCACATACCCAGGCCTGCGAGGCGAGCGCGGTGCGCCGCGAGCAATCTCAGGAGCTGCTCGACCGCCGCATGGCCTGCCTCGGCGAGCGCCGGGTGGCCCTGCGCGCGCTGGTCGGGGTGCTGGCGGCCGCCGACACGGCGGTGGTCGAGAAGGCGGTGCTGGCGGTCGCGGGTCTGCCGAGGTTGGAGCCGTGCGCCGACCCGTCGTACTTGCAAGCCCGCGTGCGCCCGCCCGAGGACGCGGCCGCGGCTGCGGCGGTGACGTCGACGCGCGAGCAGTTGTCGCAGGCGCGGGCGCTCGCGCTGGCTGGCAAGCTCACGGGTGCGGCGCAGTTGGTCGAGGCCGCGGTCACGCAGGCCGAGGCGCTCGCGTACGGGCCCGTGTTGGCGGAGGCGCTGCGCCTGCGCGGGGAGCTGCGGGTCTCCGAGGGTCGCTACGCGGACGCGGAGCAGGCGCTACGTCGGGCCTACGTGACGGCGCGGACCCACGGTGACGGCGAGCAGGCGGCCGCGGCCGCGACGGCGCTGGTGGGAGTGACGGGCGCCTCGCTGGCGCGCTTCGAGGCTGGTGCGCTGTGGCGCGAGGTGGCGACGGCCGAGGTGGCGGGCAGCGTCGACCCGCTGGCGCCCGCGTACCTGGCCTTCAAGACCGGTGAGATGGCGATCCGCGAAGGCGAGTACGCGCGGGCCGAGGCCGACACCACGCGGGCGCTGGCGCTGCGCGAGCAGGTGGTCGGCGCGACCGACAGTTCATTGATCGTGGTGTTAAACCAGCTCGGCTCGGCGCTCGATCGGCAGGGCAAGTACGCGGCGGCCGGGCACCACTACCGGCGGGCGCTGGCGATCGGCGAGGCCGCGTTCGGGCCGGACCACCCGCTGGTCGCCGCGGCTGCCGACAACCTCGGGTCGATCTTCCAGGCCGAGGGTCGCTACGACGAGGCGCTCGTCGAGCACCTGCGGGCCTTGCAGTTGCGCGAGCGGGTGTTCGGCCCGGACCACCTGCAGATCGCGGGCTCGCTCAACAACCTCGGGATCGTCAGCGAGAGCCTCGGCCGCGCGCGCGAGAGCGAGGCCTACTTTCGCCGCGAGCTGGCGATCCAGGAGACGCAGCTCGGCAAGAAGGCCCCCGCGGTCGCCCTCTCGCACACCAACCTCGGGGCCATCTTGCACATCCACGGCGACGAGGACGGCGCGCTCACGCATCTGCGCCGGGCGCTCGAGATCCAGGAGGAGGTGCTCAGCCCCGATCATCCGGAGATGGTGTTCGTGCTCGCCAACCTCGGGTTGGTCGCGCGGGCCCAGGGCCGCCTGCCGGACGCGCTCGCCGACCTCGCCCGCGCCCTGCGGATCACCGAAAAAACTGGCGGCCCCGAACACATCAACGCCGCGGCGATCCATCAGAACATCGGCTCAGTGCTGCAACAGCTCGGCCGCGCCGACGAGGCGCTCGCCGAGCTGCGCCGCGCGCGAGAGATCCGAGAGAAGACGCTCGGCCCGACTCACCCGGATGTCGCCACCCTGCGCGCCAACATCGGATCGATCCTCGCCGAGCAAGGCAAACCGGTCGAGGCCGAGGCCGAGCTGCGTCGCAGCCTCATGGACCTCGAGACGGCGCTCGGCACCACCCACCCCGACCTCGCCGACCCGCTGCTCGGGCTCGCGGAGCTGCTGCTGCGCGTCGGTCGCGGCAAAGAGGCCCTGGCACCGGCCCAGCGCGCGCTGGACCTGCAACGCGCCGCGACGGCCGCACCGCGTGAGCGCGCCGCGGCCTGCTTCGTGCTCGCGCGGGCGATCGTCGCCAGCGACGGCGACCGGGCCCAGGCGGTCGCGCTGGCCCGCGAGGCCCGTGACGCCCACACGCCCGGCGATGACCGCAAAGAGGTCGAGCGCTGGCTGGCCCGCAACGGGCGCTGAGACTGGTGGCATTGAAACGTTTTTCCTCGAAAGATACTAAAAAGTAATGTTTTTCAGACTTCAAGAACGTTTTACGGACCATTCCCAGCCTTCAATATAGATCTCTTGAAACGTTTTTCGGAAAATGGGACAAATAGAACTGTTTTTCGGCCTTCATGAACGTTTTACGGGAACGGCCCGCG
>Ga0335394_10009141_pt1 | contig 11166 bp, 9 predicted proteins | sample MAT03_FD_205741 | JGI IMG/M metagenome (GOLD analysis project Ga0335394, IMG submission 205741) | Freshwater microbial communities from Lake Fryxell liftoff mats and glacier meltwater in Antarctica - MAT-03 (spades assembly) (version 2) ... | reverse complement strand
CGGACCGTGTTGATCATCGCCGCGGAGGGCCGCCCAGGCACTGCCGGTGGCCACGACAGCCGTCAGCAACAACAGCAGCGCGGAGAGCCGATCAAGACTGAGCACGATGGCCACCGGCACCGGCCAGTTGCCCAGTCGGTACACGAGCACGTGCCCAAGATCGGCCATGAGTAACAACCAGCCGCTCACGGCCACCAGCAGCACCGTGGCGCCCAGCATCAGCGTGCGCCGCCACAGCAGCGACGACGACAGCACGGAGAGGCAGGCCGCAGCCAGGGGCAGTAGCATCGGCAGGACCAACAGGTCGCGCGCGAACGCGTCGTGACCGGACGTCGGTGCGAGCCTGCTGAGCAGCTCAGCGGAGAAGGCGGTGGCGATCATCACGGCGGCGCGTCGGCGAGGCCGTCCACATGATCGCTGCCGAAGACTGCGCGCGACCGCACCGCCAGCGCGAGAAGAAACGCCGTCATCCCGAAACCGATCACAATGGCCGTCAGAACAAGTGCCTGTGGCAGAGGATCGGCGTATGGCCCACCCGCATCGCGAATGATGGGCGGGACTAAAACGCGCACGCGTCCCATGGCCAGCAGGAACAGGTTGACGCCGTACCCCATGAGCATGAGGCCAAGCAGGACGGTGAAGAGACGTGCACGCAGCACGAGATACGCGCCACTGCCGATCAGCACGGCGATCGCGGAGGCCAGCAGCAGATTCACGGCGACCTCTCCTGCGCATCGCGGGCCGCCGCCGCCTCGTAGCGCCCCAGGCGGTTCACGATCACCAGCGTCGCCCCTACCACGGCGAGGTACACACCGAAATCGAACGCGATCGCGCTTGGCAGCGCGATGCTCCCGATCACGGGGAGCGCGATACTCCGATAGCCTGACGTCAAAAAAGGCAGGCCGAACAGCACGCTGGCAGCGCCCGTCGCCAGGGCGATCAGGAGTCCGATCATCATGAGACGTCGCAGATCGAAACCAACAGGATGGAGTACGCCGGGCTGGCCGGCGAGCGCCTGAACAACGAGCATGACCGCCGTCAGCATGCCGGCGGCGAACCCACCGCCCGGAAGATCATGTCCGCGCAGCAGCACGAACACCGTCATCATCGCCGCCAGCGGAAGCAGCGCACGGGCGATCATGCGCAGCATCACGGGGACCCGTTCGGCGAAGGGATCGATGTCCTCCGGCCCGTGCGCCGGCAGGCTCACGCCGCGCAGGAGCGGACGCCCCTGATCGAGCGCAATCAGCACGCCGAGTGCGGCCATGGTCAGTACCGCCACTTCACCAAGAGTATCAAACCCGCGGAAGTCCACCAGGATGACGTTCACCATATTGCGGCCGTGTCCTTGGGGCACACTGGCCAGCGCATAGAAGTCGGAAACCGACGGCACGCTGGGACGTTCGAGCAGCACCCACGCAAGCAGCCCGCTGGTGCCGCCGATGGCGCTGGCGATGAGCGCATCGCGGACACGAGGTGTGCGCGCTTCGCCGGTGCGCGCTTCGCCGGTGCGCGCTTCGCCGGTGCGCGCTTCGCCGGTGCGCGCTTCGCGCGTCACTGAGGCGGGCGTGAGATGCCTCACGGCGACAAGCAAGAGCAGAATCGTAACGAGCTCCACGAGCAGCTGTGTGAGAGCCAGGTCGGGAGCCGCCAGCCGCGCGAAGGCGAGTGAGACCAGCAGGCCGACGGTGCTGATGGCGACGACGGCGGTCAACGGCGCGTGGCGACTCATGACGGTCCACAGGGTGCAGGCAACGAGGAGCGCGCACAGAGCGGTGCTCGCCGCGTCGGGTATCGCGGCGGGCCATGCGAACCCCGCGTCACGCATGGTCGACCACGCGGTCGCCATCGACGCGCTCTGTATCCACGGCGCGACGCCGGCGATCAGCGTCGCGATCAGCAGCCAGCGGACGTAGCGCTGCAGCGAGCCGTTCTCGAGCGCCTGCGTGGCGTGCACCGCTGTGCGGGTGAAGGCGGAAAACATCGCGTCGAAAATGTGCAGCCCGTCGACCGTGGGGAGCCGGTCGTGCCATGCGTACGCAGACTCGCGCACGCGATAGAGGGCGATGCCACCCAGCAGCGCGATCACGCTCATGACGAGCGGGAGATTCACGCCGTGCCAGATGGCAAGATCGAACGTCGGTGCTGGTGCCTGCAGCACCGCGTCGACAGCGGGCAGCAGTTGCCGAGCCATCAAGAGGCTCGGCGCGATCCCCACGGCCAGACAGGCGATGGCGAGGACGCCGCCCGGCAGTCGCATGAACATGGGAGGCTCGTGCGGTATCTTGGGAAGCGGCGTATTGTCGGCGTTGAAAAACACCTCCATGATGAAGCGCAGCGAATATCCCACGCCAAGGGCACCCGCAACAACCGCCGCGAGGGGTTCGATCCAGCGAAGACTCAGTGTTTGCGAAGTCAGCGCTTCGGCAAAAAACATTTCCTTGCTCAGGAAGCCGTTGAGCAACGGCACACCGGCCATCGCGCTCGCGGCGATAATCGCCAGCGCCCCGGTCCACGGCATCTGCCTCCAGAGACCGTTGAGCACGCGCATGTCACGGGTGCCGACCTCGTGATCAATCATTCCCGCCGCCATGAACAGTGACGCCTTGAACGTGGCGTGGTTGACGACATGGAAAACGGCCGCGACCACCGCCATGGGTGAGGAGAAGCCCAAAAGCAGCGTGATCAGTCCGAGATGGCTGATGGTAGAGTACGCGAGCAGCCCCTTGAGGTCGTGCTGCCACATGGCCGAGTAGGCACCGACCAGCAGCGTCAACATGCCGACCGTGCCAACGATGCCGGTCCATTCGCTGGTCCCGCTGAGCGTGGGGTAGAGCCGCGCGAGCAGAAAAACGCCCGCCTTCACCATGGTGGCGGAATGTAGATAGGCGCTCACCGGGGTGGGGGCGGACATGGCCCGTGGCAGCCAGAAATGGAACGGGAACTGTGCGGATTTGGTGAAGGCGCCAAGCAACACGAGCACGAGTGTTGGTAAATACCACGCGTGTGCGCGGACGAGATCGCCAGCGGCCAGCACGCGATCGAGATCGTAGCTGCCCACGATCCGACCCAGCAGCAGGACGCCGGCCAAGAGCGCAAGCCCACCGCCAGCCGTAACGGCGAGCGCGGTACGCGCCCCCGCACGCGCAGCTGGATCGGCGGTCTTAAAACCGATCAGGAGAAACGACACAAGACTGGTGGCTTCCCAAAACACCACGAGCAACAACAGGTTGCCGCTGAGGACGAGCCCCAGCATCGAGGCCATGAAGAGGGACAGCAGCACGTACAGGCGTCCGAGCTCGCGGTCGCCCTGCATGTAGTATCGGGCATACAACTGCACGAAGAGCCCGATCACCAGCACCATCATCCCGAACAGCCAACTCAGTCCATCGACGCGAAGGGCCAGCGTGAGGCCAGCGGCCGGAAGCCACGGCCAGTCACTCCGCACCACGGTTCCGGCGAGCACCGCTGGTGCCTGCGCGGCGAGCATCCCAAGTGAGGCGATCACCGGGAGGGCGGCGGACCACGCCACGGTTGTTGACGACGCTCGGCGGAACACGACAGGAAACACGCTCCCGATCATTGGGAGCAGGACAATCAGATAGAGCATTGCGCGTCGGGAAGCGGCGTCGGGTCGGGTCTTGGAGAGCGTATCCGGACGCAACGCCGCGCTGCGTCTACCCGAGAGCCCGCGACGGTGGCAGACCGTGTGTGTTTCGGGCGTTCTCCAATGAACGTACCACGATCAGCAGGAACGCGATACTGGTCATGCACCCGCCGTGCTGCAGAAGCAGGTGATACGCGTGATGCGAGTCGCAACTCGAAACGGCTGCCGACTTCGCTGTTACTCACCCACATCAGCGTTCCGCCGTGATCTTCCGCAATAGGCCTCGCGATCGGAAGACCAAGCCTTGAAAGGCCGTATATCCATCATCCGATTGATGGAGATTGAGAGGCATAGACGCACGGGGTTGAGGACCGGTGCGTCGGGGATTCCCCGCTGTCCGTGGCGGGTGTCGGCGGGCACCTTCCTCTCTCAACTGTTGCATGCGCGAACGCCTCGGCGAACGGCCGCTGCTCCGGACAGAATGCCCTCGCCACGCTGGAGACACCATGAAGGTCAGCCGATCCACCCTTCTCTCGCAGGGGTTACTCGCCGGATGCATCGGCTACGCCACACTCGCCGTGATCGTCTCAGTCGTAGATGCGGCGCGCGGCCAGGCGCCATTCCATAGCGCCGCTGTGCTCGGCGCATCGTTGTTCTACAACGTCAGCAATCCGTCGGAGGTGGAAGTGCTTCCCGCGTACGTGCTCGCGTACAACGGGGCGCACTTGCTGGTGTTCCTCTGCATGGGCCTCATTGGCGCCGCACTCGCAACGCTCGCTGACCGCGGACGCCAGCTGTGGTTTCTTGCCCTTTTCTTTTTCTTCCTGGTGTCCTTCCACGCGATCGGCGCGCTGCAGGTCGTGTCGATGGACGTGCGCAGCGCGCTCTCTGCGCCCGTGATCTGGGTTGGCGGCGTCGCAGCAGCGGTCGCCATGGGTGCCTACCTCACGTGGGCGCATCCCCTGATGCGGCGCCCGCAACGATGGGACGCGTAAGAGGCCACGTAACACACGCGAACAGTGAGACCGCGCCCCCTCTTCCGACTTCAGTACACTCTCCACCTACACAAGGACCGCCACCATGAGTCTTCATATCGGCGACACCGCTCCGGACTTCACGGCAGAGAGCTCCAACGGCACCATTCACTTGCATGAGTGGATCGGCACCGATTGGGTGTTCTTCTTCAGTCACCCCGGCGACTTTACCCCTGTGTGCACCACCGAGATCGGCCGCACCGCACAACTGGCCGGCGAATTCGCCCAGCGCCACATCAAGCCGCTGGGACTGTCCACCGACACCGTGTCCGAGCATGTGTCGTGGATCAAGGATGTGAACGACACGCAACACACCACCGTCACCTTTCCGATCGTCGCCGACCCCGACCTCAGTGTGGCGCGACTCTACGGCATGATCCACCCATTGCTCAGCGAGACAGCGGCCGTGCGTTCGGTGTTCATCATCGACCCACACAAAAAGATTCGCCTGACGATGACGTACCCCATGAATGTCGGGCGCAACTTCTCAGAGATCCTGCGGGTGATCGATGCGCTGCAGACGGCCGACGCGCATCACGTGGCCACACCCGCTGATTGGGTGGCGGGCGGCACGGTGATTATCCCCAATAGTATCCAGGGCGCAGAAGCCGAACGGCTGTTCCCACAGGGGTGGAACGTAGTGCGCCCGTATCTGCGGACGACCACGCTCTGAGCTGGAAGCACTTCTTCACCTCTGCCGGTTCGGGCTTTTCCTCGGTAGAAGCCACGGGTTTGGGATACGCCGTTGCATTGGTACGCGATGGGTTTGCCTCTCGGCCGGCGGCGCTTGATCCACTGCGCGGAGGTCTTGCAGACGGCGCAGGCGGGCGTGTCGCTCCGCGCTTTCCCGCTTCGGGCTCTGCACCGGATGCCCCCGATGCCACGGCACGCGTCGCCATGGCTACCGCGGTGTTGCGCGGCATGAGCCTCATGCACGATTTCGCGCCGATCGTGGCGTTCATCGGCCACGGCGCGACCACCGCCAACAATCCGCACGCGGCGGGCTTGGCCTGCGGTGCATGCGGTGGCCAGAGCGGCGAAGTGAATGCGCGCGTTCTCGCATCCCTTTTGAACGAGTCCGCGGTTCGCGCGGGACTTGCCGACGCCGGCATTCACGTTCCACCCAGCGCTTTTTTTGTCCCCGGGCTGCACAACACGGTCACCGACGAGATCAGGCTCTTTGATGTGGACGATGTCGTCGAGTCGCATCGTGCGGCGGTCGACGCGTTTCGGACGGCACTTGTGGCAGGTAGTGCGGCGGCGCGCCGCGAACGTGCGCCACTGCTGGGCCTCGAGAAGGCGGCACGCGACGATGCCCGACTCCTGTCGGCCGTGCGGAAACGTGCAGCCGATTGGTCAGAAGTGCGGCCCGAGTGAGGGCTCGCGCGCAACGCCGCCTTCATCATTGCGCCGCGCGTACGTACCCGCGGCGTCAACCGCGGCGGACTCACTTTCCTGCACGAGTATCGTTGGGAGGAAGACAACGGTTTCGGCGTGCTCGAGGCGATTCTCACCGCACCGATGGTGGTCACCAACTGGATCAACATGCAGTACAACGCCTCCACGGTGACCCCTGAACTCTTCGGCAGCGGGGACAAGGTTCTGCACAACGTGGCGGGCGGGAATCTTGGGGTGTACGAGGGTGCGGGTGGAGACTTGCGCATTGGTCTGGCGCTGCAGTCGGTGCACAACGGCACCGACTGGGTGCACCAGCCACTGCGACTCTCCGTGCTGGTGGAGGCGACGGCCGTCTGTTGGGTTCGCTTCGCCTGCGGGTCTGGACAGACTGCTTTCTCTGGCAAGCGATCGACGCGAGTTATGGCTCCATCGCTCTTGGATCAGCACAAGGGTCCGCGCACCGACGCCAATGGCCGCGAACTGAATGCGTCGGTCGAAGGTGGCGAGCCTCGCTTCATGTTTGATGGCGAGGCTCAGCAGGTAGAGGTCTGTGAGCGCGGCGGGAGTGAGCATCGCAGGCTTCGCCACCGCATGGACGTCCAACAACGACACATCATCCGGGCAAAACAGATGTCTCGGATGCGCCACGAAGGCCATCATCACCTCATGCACGGCTTGCATGGTGCCGAGTGTGTTCGGATACCTGGGCTGACAAGCGACACGCAAAACGCCATTCTGTACGATCGGGCAGGTCAGCCAGACTGACGTAGGTTCGCTCGCGGCCCAGCGGTGGGCAGAGTCGAGGAAGACATGTCTCGGGTCCAGCAGGGGGAGCACGGTATTCACATCAAGCAGGTACCGCACGCGCTACTCCTCGAGCAGTCCGGCGACGATCTCCGGTGTGACCTCGCCCGCCCCGTCGCGCACCGGGAAAAGGCTGATCCCGTTGCGCGAGCGCCCCGGCGTGGCCGGCGAAAGCGCGTGGACGTCGCAGGCTGAACACTCTCGCCGACGCAGCAGGCCGAGGCGTCACTGACTCGACGACCCAGGTCAGGTTCCCGTCAGGGTGCCACGAGCAGGTTTCCCCTCGTGCTCTATGGCGCGCGGCCGTGGAGCCAGTCCTTCGATCTCGAAAAACGATGTCTCCCTTCGCTGCCCTCCGTGCAGCGGCCGACGTGCGCCCGACAGTCCTCGTGCGCACTGCCCGCCTCACACGCGTTGCCCTTCTCCTTGGCATGTTCGCCACCACCGGTGACGCCGCTGCGCAACAGACCGCCCAAACCGACACGATCGTCCCGCCCTTCGCGCGCGCTCGTCGGCTCTCGGCTCAGGATGTCGCGAAAAAGAAGGAGGGCACCTTCTTCACGGGGCTGCCCGATTTCAGTTCCGATCCGGTAGCCGGTCAGGGATTGGGTGTGCGCGGCGCAGTGTTCTTTAACGGCAACCGCACCGATCCACTCTTCGCGTACACGCCATACCGGGCACGCCTGTCAGTGGCGGCTTTCGCGACCACCGCAGAGGCACGCGAGTTCTCGGCCAAACTCGACGTGCCATATGCACTCGGACTTCCGTGGCGCCTCAAGATCGATCTCAAGATCGGCGACAACCCAGCCAACCTGTACTTCGGGAGTACCGAGGCCACGCTGGGGCCGCTCACCCTGCCCTCCGGCGGCGCGACCTTCGACACGTACAAGGAATTCGATGTGGCCCGCAAGACACTGCGTCCGGGCGGTCCAACCGAGGACGCACAGGTAACCGATGCGCTCTCCAATCGCTTCGGCGAACAAGAGCTGATGTTGAACATCAAAGCCGACTACGCACTGGGTGGCGGACGCTGGCGGGTACTCGGTGGCTACGAGATCCAGCGTTTGCGCTACCGCACCTTCGCCGCGCGGACGGCCGACGCCGTAGACCCGGTGAGCGGCGCGAGCACCAAGGCTCCGAACGGCGTCGCCTTGCTCGAACGCGATGCGCAGCAAGGCGCCGTGTCGGGGCTCGCCGGCGGACGTGTGTCGATCTTGCAGCAAGCGCTGCTGTACGACACGCGCGACTTCGAGCCCGATCCCACCAAGGGTTTCTACTTCGAAGTAGGCAACGAGTTATCTGTCCCGGCGATCGGCTCTCAGTTCACGTTCAACAAGTTGTTCATGCAAGCGAAGGTCTTTCGCCGGCTGCCCATCGGGCCGCGCACAGTGCTCGCTGGCCGGTTTGGTGTCGGCAATATTTTCGGTGGCAGCGCACCGTTCTTTGAGTTCCAGGACCAGTGGAGCCCCGACGGCAGCGTAAACGCTCTCGGCGGCGCGCGGTCGCTCCGCGGCTACCGGGCCAACCGCTTTCTGGCGCGATCGCTGTGGTTCGTCAACGGCGAGCTTCGGACACGACTGGGAGAGCGGAAGATCAAAGGGCAACGGTTCGCGCTCGGCGTGGCGCCGTTCGTAGACGTGGGGACGGTGCGCGACCGCTGGCAGGATCTCGACTTCACGCGCTTGCGTTGGTCTCAGGGTATTGGTGCTCGACTGGCGTGGAACCAGAGCACGATCATATCCTTCGACGTGGGACGCTCGCGCGAAGACCGTCTCATGTACTTAGGGATCGGTCAAGCATTCTGAGCACGAACCCTTCTCCGACTCCCTTCCGGATACGATGCGCCTCTTAGTTGCGGAAGACGACCCTGCGCTGCGTGATGTGCTCGTGCGCGGGTTGCAGGATCTGGCGTATGCGGTCGATGCGACGGGCGACGGCGCGGACGCGCTCCTTCTTGCGGTCGTGCACGACTACGACGCACTGGTACTCGACATCCTGCTGCCGGGGAAGGATGGGCTGACCCTCTGTCGTGAACTTCGCGCGCGCGGCCTCACAGTGCCGATCCTGCTGCTCACTTCGCGCGACGCCGTAGAGGATCGCATTGGTGGACTTGATGCAGGCGCCGACGACTATCTCACCAAGCCGTTCGCCTTCGGCGAGCTGAGCGCGCGGTTGCGTGCCCTGTTGCGTCGTCCCGCGGGAGTGCTGCCGCCAATACTCACCGTTGCCGACCTCGAGATCGACTTGAAGCGTCTGGAAGCGCGGCGCGGTGGCGAACTGCTGCCGCTCACGGCGCGTGAATTCACCTTTCTCGCCTTTCTCGCGCGACAGCCGGGCCGTGTGGTGCCCAGGACCGAATTGGTCGAACATGTCTGGGATGGCAACCACGATCCGGGCGCCAACGTGATTGACGTGTACGTAAGCCGCCTGCGTCGTAAGCTCGAAGGGAACGGGCGATCGGTGCTGCTGCACGTCCGGCGGGGTGCCGGCATCCTGCTTGGGGAAGATGTCGTGGGCACCGACACCGAATGAGCCGCATCCTGCTGCCTCGCTCCATTCGCGGACGACTGACCGTATGGTACGCCTTCGCGCTCGCCGGTGGGCTTTGCGTGTTCGTATTTGCGTCATTGGCCGTGCTATCGGTGGAGTTGGAGCAACGGAACGACCAATTCCTGGTGGATGCGCGGCGCGCGTTCCTCGTCGAGCTGGAGGTCGAGCTGAAAGAGATGCCGACCATAGCCGAAGCCATTGACCGTGCGTTGAGCGAAGTGCGTTTCGAGGGGACGCGATTCCTCGTGTTGGCCCAGCCCGCAGATCGAGTGCAGGCCACGCCCGCCGACTTACGCCTCGAACCAAGCGGTGCAGCACACGCCGACGACGCTCGGCTTGTATTCGACTCCGTCGTGCACACCGAGTTGCGCAAGCGTCGCGCCACGCCGCCATCGGAGGGCACGCCGCCCGATGTCCGCGTTCCGCGGATGTTCACCATAGCGGCGGAGGAGAGCGCGGCGAGGGGCGCGACATGGAGTGCACCGGCGCGTGCGCTCGTTGCTCGCGAAGACGCGCGCGTCGCGCTTGACATCGTTCGATTACGAGGCGACTACTACGCCGTGGCGGCACTGCGCGAGCGACAAGGCATTCATGAGACGCTGCGTGAAGTGCGACGCGCATACCTGTTCGTGATCCCGTTTATCCTGCTGCTCGCGATCGGCGTTGGCTATTGGCTTGCCCGAAATGCCCTTGCACCAGTAGCCACCATGAGTGCGCAGGCGCGGCGCATCGGAATGACCTCGCTGCACGAGCGCTTGCCGGTACAAACCCCGCACGACGAACTCGGTGCGTTGGCCAGTGTGATGAACGAGCTGTTAGCCCGGCTGGACCGCGGCGTCGCACAACAGCGAGGCTTCGTCGCCGATGCATCGCACGAGTTGCGCACGCCGGTAGCGATTTTGCGTGCCGAGGCGGAGGTGACGTTGTCCCATGCATCGCGCTCGGAAGCCGAGTATCGACAGACGCTCGCGGTGATGGGCAACGCCACAGAGAGGCTGTCACGGATTGTGGAGGACCTGTTCCTGCTGGCACGAGCCGACGGCGGCCAGCGCATTGTCGAGGTGCGTGCCCTGTATCTCGACGAACTGCTCGCAAACGCCGTGCGAGCCATCACGCCACTGGCCGCGCAGCGCGATGTGGTCATCACATTCGGACCGGCGGCGGCAATGGATGAGGGGCCGACCTGCCACGGCGATGCCACCTTGCTGGACCGAGTCTTCCTCAACCTCCTCGACAACGCCGTGAAGCATTCGCCGCCGTGCGGTCGCGTACACGTGACACTCCGCACGGACGGTGACTGGCACGTGGTGGATGTGCGTGACGAGGGGGCCGGGATCCCGCCCGATGCGCAGCCACTCGTGTTTGATCGCTTCTTTCGCGTGGATACGGCGCGCACGCGCGCGTCGTCGGCTGGTTGCAAAAGCCCAGCGGAGCTGCGCACCGCGGCCATGGCCTCCCCGCAGTACTCGTCGGGGGCCGGCCTCGGACTCGCGATCGCACGTTCGATCGTGGAGGCGCACGGCGGCGTGGTGACGCTGCAGGAGAGTGGACCAGGGGGATCGTGCTTCCGGGTATTGCTCCCAGTCCCCACGGGGCCGATCGTGTGCGCGGCGCGCGCGCTGACACGACCAGTATCAGTGCGTGAGAGCGGGGATCGGACAAGAGACGGATAACACCGGCGCGGGCTCACACGTCGGCTCGGTCGGCGTCCAGCATCGACGCGGCCGTGCCGACCGCAGAGCGAATGGGGCTCGCCCGATAGGGCTCACGCGC
>Ga0335394_10009137_pt1 | contig 11167 bp, 10 predicted proteins | sample MAT03_FD_205741 | JGI IMG/M metagenome (GOLD analysis project Ga0335394, IMG submission 205741) | Freshwater microbial communities from Lake Fryxell liftoff mats and glacier meltwater in Antarctica - MAT-03 (spades assembly) (version 2) ... | reverse complement strand
TCGAGAATGAATGTCTGCGCACGATGGCGACCCAATCGCCAGCGGCCAGCGATTTGCGCGCCATTCTCGCGGCCATGCACATGGCCGTGGAGTTGGAGCGCATGGCCGATCATGCCGCCGGCATCGCCAGGATTGTCATTCGCATGGGTGGCGAGCCGCTCATCAAGCCGCTGATCGATATTCCTCGCATGCAGATGATCGTGAACGAGATGATCCATGCCTCGCTGGATGCCTATATTCAGATGGATGCGGACATGGCCCGGCGGGTGGCCGAACGCGATGATGAAGTGGATGCGCTGTATCAACAGGTGCTTCGCGAGTTGCTGACCTACATGATGGCCGATGCCAAAACCATCACCGGCGCAACGTATTTGTTGTGGGTGGCCCACAACCTGGAGCGCATCGGCGACCGCGTGACCAACCTGTGCGAGCGCGTCATTTTTGCGGCAACGGGTGAATTAAAAGATTACAAGCCGCCCAAGAACACAGGCCCAAAAGCCGAACCCAAGGCCAATGCTTAAGCCAGTCCGAATGGATTACTACCTGAGCCGGGATATGGAACCAGAAATTTCTAACATTGGATCAAACGGTGTCAATCCATCCTACCCATCCCACTCTTCCCACGCTTCACAGCCCGACCCGCAAAGCGCTAAAACAAAGATGTCGAAGATTTTGATTGTTGAAGATGAGCCGGTGGTGCTGGATATGCTGGCGCAGCATCTGGAGAGTGAGGGCTATGCCGTGACGACGACGTTGCGCGGCGATGAAGCGTTGGAGCTGGCCCGGCGTGTGCAACCCGACCTGGTGTTGCTGGATGTGATGCTGCCGGGCATGGACGGCCTATCCATCTGCCGAATTTTGCGCCGCGAGAGCGACATGGGCATCATTTTGCTGACCGCGCGCGGCAGCGAAGTGGACCGCGTGATCGGCCTCGACAACGGCGCCGACGACTATGTGGTGAAGCCGTTCAGCCTGCCCGAGCTGACCGCGCGTGTGCGAGCCGCCCTGCGCCGTTCGCCGCGCCGGGTCGGCAACAAACTGCAGAGCGGCGACCTGGAAGTGGATTTAATTTCGCGGCGGGTGTATCTGGGCACCACCGAGGTGAAACTGAGCCACAAGGAATTTGAGTTGCTCACGACCCTGCTGCGCAACAAAGGGGCCGTGCTCACCCGCGAATATCTCATCACCCAAATCTGGGGCTACGACTTCAACGGTGACCCCCGAACCGTCGATGTGCACGTTCGCTGGCTGCGCGAAAAGATCGAGAAAGACCCCGCCAAGCCGGACCGGCTGCAGACGGTGCGAGGGGTGGGGTATAGGATTGACTAGAGGTCAGAGGTCAGAGGTCAGAGGTCAGAGGTCAGAGGTCAGAGGTCAGAGGTCAGAGGTCAGAGGTCAGAGGTCAGAGGTCAGAGGTCAGAAGAGCATCACGCGCAGACACGATATGTCAAGCACCAATCTGATATCTGATATCTGACTTCTCCCCATCTTCTTACCCCATCACCCTCACCGCTTCCGGCGCGAAACTGACTGTGGCTTCGCTGCCGACTTCTGGCAATTTAAGGTTGGGGTTGTTGAAGACATCGAGATCGAACATGGTCTGGCCGGCCTTGAGCTGTACGCGCACCACGGCCCCCAAAAAGGTGATCTCGGTTACACGGGCTTTGAGGGCGTTGCCCTGGCCGGTGTGGGTGAGCAGGATCATCTCGGGCCGGATGGCGATATCGACCACTTCACCCGGCTTCTGCGCAATTGGCTCTGCCACCTGTAGCGTTTGCCCCTCAAACACAATCGTGTGCGCGTCGCCGACCGTGGCTTTGAGCTGGTTCAGGGTACCAACGAATGAGGCCACAAAGGGCGTGGCCGGGAAGTTGTAAATCTCGAATGGCGTGCCGACCTGCTCGATGTTGCCCGCGTTCATCACCACCACGCGATCGGACAGCGACAGCGCCTCCTCCTGATCGTGGGTGACATAGATCGTGGTGATGTTCAACCGCTTTTGAATGGCGCGAATCTCCTCGCGCAGACTGACCCGGATTTTGGCATCCAACGCCGAGAGCGGCTCGTCGAGCAGCAACACCTGCGGGCGAATGGCGATGGCGCGGGCCAGGGCCACGCGTTGTTGCTGGCCGCCGGAGAGCTGGTGCGGATAGCGGCTGCCCATCTGCTCCAGCCCAATCAATTGCAACATTTCCCCCACCCGCTGCTTCATGTCGCTCGACGATTGCCGCGCAATCTTCAGGCCGAAGGCGATGTTGTCGCTCACGCTCATGTGGGGAAACAGCGCATACGACTGGAAAACCATGCCGACATTGCGTTTATTCGGCGGCACCGATGTCACATCTTTCCCATTGATGGTGATGGTGCCCTGGGTCGGCGTCTCGAAGCCCGCGATCATGCGCAACGTCGTTGTCTTGCCGCAGCCGCTGGTGCCCAGGAACGACACAAACTCGCCCTTCTGCACCTGGAGATTAAAGTCGCGCACGGCCACCGCCTTGTTGGCGCCGCCGAATTCCTTGCGAATGTGAGTGAGTTCTAGAAATGCCATATTGATGGACGACGGACATCGGACGACCGACGACTGTCTGCTCCCAACTAATCACTAACGACTAATAACTAACCACTTATTTCGTTGCTGCCAACTGCGCCTGCCCCGGCGAGCGGCGACCCACGAGTTGAATGATGCCGATGCAAGCCCAGGTGAGCGAAAAGCTGATGACGGCGATGGCGCTGGGTTCATAGACCTTGCTGCTGGCCAGCAATTGCATATATGGGCCGAACGCCGGCTTCACCAGCAGCGAGGCCAGGGTGAACTCGCCCATGACGGTGGCGAAGGTCAGAAATGCGCCGCTGAGCAATGCCACTCGCAAGTTGGGGAAGATGACCCGAAACAAAATGGTGGCCCAACCGGCCCCCAAACTTTGCGCGGCCTCGGTCAACGTGTGCACATCGATGGCGCGCAGGCCGGTGTCTGTGGCGCGGTAAACATAGGGCAGCGCCAGCACCATGTAGCTGGCCACCAGCAGGGCCGGCGTGTTGAGCAACGGTGGCAACAGCCCGCCCAGTTGCGGCCGGCTATAGATGCGAATCAGGCCGAACGCCAGCACCACCGCCGGCACCACGAACGGAAACAGCGTCAGGAACTCCATCACCCGCCTCAGCTTGGGCAGCCGCAACTGCACCCAGTAGGCCGTGGGAACAATCAAAATCAAACTGACCAGAATCGTCAGCACCGCCATCTGCAGCGAGAACAGAAACGACTCCGCGAATTTGGGGTCTTTGAACACGTTCTCATACGCGCGCAAACTCAACACGCCCTTTTGGGCGCGCAATGAGAAATCGGCAGTGGCATACAGCGGCACCACAAAGTACAGCGCGCCCAACACCACCCACAACCAGGACCAAAGTTTTTGACGCATAGGAGTCGTTAGATATTAGTTGCTAGTTGCTAGTTGCTAGTCGTTAGTGATTGGTGATACGGATTCAGTAACCAGCAACTAACAACCAGCCACCAGCCACCCTCTTCAGCGCAGCCAGCGGGCCGTGCGGTTTTGGAGCACGGAATACAGGGCGATGGACACGGCCATGATCGCGACCATGCCCAGGGCCAGCGCATTGCCCAGACCCTGATTGTTAAACACATCGCCCCGAATTTGAGAGCCGATGACGATTGGCACCAGGTTGATCTGACCGCCGGTGAGCGCGTAGGCTGTGGCATAGGCACCAAAGGCATTGCCGAACAGCAGGATGAACATACTGAGCAGAGCCGGCATCAAAATGGGCAGGCCAACAAACCGCCAGTATTGCCACGCGCTCGCGCCCAGATTTTCACTGGCCTCGCGCCATTGTTTCTTCAAACCATCCATGGCCGGCGCGATGACGAGCAAGGTCAACGGCAATTGAAAATACACATACGTCAGCGCCAGCCCCCAGAAGGTATACAGGCTGAAGCCGTTGCCATACAGATCGAGGCCGATGGCTTTGAGCAGCAATGTGACGACGCCGAGGCGACCGATCGTGGACAGAAAGGCGAACGCCAGCGGCACCCCAGCGAAGTTGGATGCGACGCCGGAGAAGGTCATGAAGATCGAGCGCAGCCAGCTGGGTGTGCCGCCCAAAATGAGCGCGTAGGCCAGCATGAAGCCCAATCCGCCGCCGATCAGGGCCGTGACGATGCTCAGCCGGATACTGACCCAATACGAGTCGCGAATGGACTGCTGGCCGAGGCCCAGAATGTTGTCGAAGGTGAACGCGCCGGCATTGTCCTGAAAGCTGCGGATAAAAATCGCCAGCGATGGAAACAGCAGGAAGGCCAGCGCAAACAGCGCAAACGGCACGACGCCCAGCCAGGCCCAGGAGATTCGGCGAGATGACATGCGATGTGTATAGGGGTCTGTTAAAGCAAAGGCTTTAGTTTAGGTTGTTCCAAGGGCGAATCTGAGACTGGATAGACACCGTTAGCCCAAGCCGTCATTCCCGCGCAGGCGGGAATGACGGCTTGGGCTACGTAAAGTTTACTTTGACAGACTACCAGATAGGATAGATATCGGCATGGGGCGCAGCATGCTGCACCCCTACCCAGGCGATTAACATCGAGCTACTGCACGTTCGCGCCGACGGTCTTGTCCCAGCCCTCAGTGATCACTTTCTTGGAGGCCGTGAGTTGATCGAGCGTGGGGAAGACTGCCTTGGCATACGAATCGGCCGGCGGCAGCTTGGCAGCCAGGTCGGCCGGGATCACATCACGCTTCACCAGATCGTTGTAGCGAATGGGGTGGGCGTAGCCCTTCAGCCACAGCAGTTGACCCTCATCGCTGTAGAGGAATTCCATCCACAGCTTGGCGGCGTTGGGGTGCGGCGCGTAGGCGCTGATGCCCTGCACATACACACCGGCCAGCACACCGCTGGCGGGCACAACCACACCAATCTCGGGGTTGCCGGCGGTGGCATCGCGGTTGGCCAGCGCGTTGTAGTCCCAGCGGATCGACACCGGCGTCTCACCCTTGGCAATCGTGGCCGGCTTGGCGATGACGGGCACGAAGTTGCCGGCCTCGTTCAGCTTCTTGAAGAACTCCAGCCCCGGTGCGGCATCGTCCACCGAACCACCACTGGCCAGACCTGCGGCATACACCGCGTTGATAGCCTGTGACGACACGCGCGGGTCGCCGGCCAATGCCACCTGCCCCTTGAACTCGGGCTTGAGCAGATCGGCCCAATCCTTGGGCTCGCTGGTGACGACGGACTTGTTGTACTCGAATGTCAACACGCCGTAGTAGTCGCCATACCAAAAGCCCTCGGCATCCTTGAGGTTGTCCGGAATGGTGTCCCAGGTGCTCACCTTGTAGGCCTGGATCAGCCCATCGGCCTTGGCCTGTGGGCCAAACGCAAAGCCAACGTCGATGACATCGGGTGCCTGCGGGCCTTTGTTATCTTTGTTGGCCTTGATGGCTTCGAGCTCGTCGGCGGAGCCGGCGTCGGGGTTGATCTCGTTGATCTTGATGCCGTACTTGGCTTTGAAGGTCTCGATGACCTCGCCGTAGTTGGCCCAGTCGTGCGGCAATGCAATCGTGTTCAGCTCACCCTCGGCTTTGGCTGCCGCGATCAGGGCATCCATATTGCCGGCCGGTGCCGCGGCGGCTGGTGCCGTGGTGGCAGCAGGCGCGGCGGCGGGTGGCGGTGCAGCGCAAGCGGCTAGCGCAACGCCGGCCAGGGGCAGGGCACGCAACAGGGTTCTTCGGGAAATACTTTTCATTTGGGAAAACTCCTTTTGGATTTTTGGATCAGACACAACTTTCGGAAAGAATTCGCTTGTGTAGCGGTTTTTGATACGTAAGCGAACAAACAGCGCTGGTCGGACGCCTACACGGTTTATGCTTAAAGAGAAGTTAATCAATATTTAACCATCAGGCGAATGAATCAGCAACCTAATCATGACACAGACCACCTGCCGGTATTTAATGTGGCCTTAAATTGGCATTCCAATCTTCTTAATCGGGACGGTCTATAAGTTCCCTGTTACTGGCGTAATCCACCATCACGTCGGATAGCGCCTTCACGTTTTTGAACGCAGCATTGCGCTCCACGTCTGCGTTCATAGCCATTTTTCTTGTTGTAAACGTCATTAGGAGATTGAGGGATAACCATGCAAAACCTTCGCGTACGCCTGTTGCTGTTGCCTGTTGTTGCAGCACTCGTGCTGTCTGCCTGCGCGGCACCTGCCGCGGCACCTGCCGCCCCTGCTGCCACGGCTCCCGTCGCCACCACTGCTGCTGAACCCACCTCAGCGGCCGAGTCAACAGCAGCTCCAACGGTCGAAGCCACCGCTGCGATGACGACGACCGAGGCCATGTCCACGACTGCGCCGGCTGCGATGGATATGACGGCGTTGATCGCGGCTGCCAAAGCCGAGGGCACGCTCAACACCATTGCGCTGCCGCGCGATTGGTGCAACTACGGCGAGATGATCGACACCTTCAAAGCCAAATATGGCCTGACCGTGAACGAGATCAGCCCCGACGCCGGCTCGGGTGAAGAGTTGGAAGCCGTGAAAGCCAACAAAGACAACAAAGGCCCGCAGGCCCCGGACGTGCTCGATGTCGGCCCGGCCTTCGGTGTGCAGGCGGTCGAAGAGAAGCTGGTCGTGCCCTACAAAGTCAGCACCTGGGACAGCATTCCCGCCGACCTCAAGGACGAGGAAGGCTATCGCACCGGCAACTACTACGGCGTCATGGCCATGCAGGTGAACGCCGATGCGGTGACCAACGTGCCCAAGGACATCATGGATCTGCTCAAGCCCGAATACAAAGGCATGGTGTCGATCAATGATCCCCGCGTCGGCAACTCGCAGGCTCAGGCCGTGTTCAATGCCGCGCTGGCCAATGGTGGCAGCGCCGACGACACGACGGCGGGTTTGGAGTTCTTCACCAAGCTGAACGAGGTCGGCAACTTTGTGCCGTCGAATAGCGCGCAATCCTTTGGCAAGGGCGAGACGCCGATTGTGTTCGACTGGGACTACAACGCGCTGGCCGCCCGCGACAAGGCCAACGGCAACCCCAAGGTCGAAGTGGTGATCCCCGCCTCGGCCCAGGTCGGTGGCTACTACGTCACCCAGATCAGCGCCTATGCGCCGCATCCCAATGCCGCCAAACTATGGATGGAGCATGTGTTCTCGGACGAGGGCCAGCTCATCTTCATCAAGGGCTACTGCCATCCCATTCGCTACATCGACCTGGCCTCACGCGGCGTGATCCCGGCTGATCTGGCCGCCAAACTGCCTTCGGATGAGTTGTATGCCAAGGCCGTGTTCCCCACACTGGAGCAGCTCAACAAGCACAAGGCTGTGTTGGGCGAGAAGTGGGATGCCGTGACCCAGATCGAATTCCCCAAGCAATAGCCGTTGCTGCGGATTTGAGATATCGACGGGAGACGGTTCACTGGCCGTCTCCCGTCCTGGCTTCTGAGCCACCCCGTCTCCCGTCTCTTCTCCACAATGCAAGTCACGCTCGACCACCCTCCCGCACCCGCTCTCCCAATTCGGCGCGTCTCGCTGGCCTGGGTCGGTGTGTTGCCCTTTCTCCTGTTCGCTTTCATCTTTCTGCTGTTCCCGTCGCTGACCATCCTGACCAATAGTTTTCGCGACCGGCAGGGTGCGTTCACACTGGACAATCTGAGTGGGATATTTACGCCGTCCATTTTGCAATCCTACGGCGTGAGCATTCAAATCAGCCTGGTCACCGCCATCCTCGGCGCAGGGTTGGGCGCATTGTTGGCATGGGCTATCACGATTGGCGGCCTCCCGCGCGCCATTCGCGGCTGGGTCATCACCTTTTGCAGCGTGGCCGCCAATTTCGGCGGCATCCCGCTGGCCTTTGCCTTTATTACGCTGCTGGGCCGCACCGGCGCGCTCACCAAATTTCTGCGCGATGGCATCGGTATTGATCTGTACAACAACGGCTTCAGCATCTACACCGTAGCCGGCCTGACTCTGGCGTATCTGTATTTTCAGTTCCCGCTGATGGTGCTGATCATGGTGCCGGCCTTCGATGGTCTGCGGCGCGAATGGCGCGAAGCAGCAGCCAATCTGGGCGGCAGCACACTCGACTTCTGGCGCCATGTCGGCATTCCGATTTTGTTGCCGTCGTTTTTAGGCTCAACCGTGCTCTTATTTGGCAATGCCTTTGGTGCCTTTGCCACCGCCGAGGCGCTGACTGGCAGCAAGGTCGATGTGATCACGCGCGTGATCAGCCGACAAATTCGCGGCGATGTGCTCTACAACCCCGGCCTCAGCTACGCCCTGGCCCTGGGCATGATCGTGATCCTGGCAATCTCCATCACCCTGTATGTATGGCTGCAACGGCGCACCGCCCGCTGGCTGCGGTAATCAGCCTGGCGTCGGCGCGGCATCCTGCCGAGATGTCTCCATTCCAACAACACGCGTAAAAACGATGGCCGTCAAAAAGTTGAATCCCACCACCCTCTTCGCCTGGGTCATCCTCATCCTGTGCGCGGCCTATCTCATCGTGCCGCTGCTGACCCAGTTCGATTATTCGTTGCGGATGCGCCGCGATGTGCTGAGCTTCGATGCCTATACCAGCGTGCTATCCACCAATCCCGACGACAACGGCCAGGGCATTCCGCGCTTCTACACCTCGCTGCTGTTCTCGACACTGATGGCATTTTTCACCATCCTGGTCAGCATCCTGATCATCGTCCCCACGGCCTATTGGGTGAACTACCGCGTGCCCAAATTTAAGCCGGTGATGGATTTCTTCACCGTCTTGCCGTTTGCAATTCCCGGCATCGTGCTCACCTTCGGCTATCTGCGCACATATAGCGCGCAGCCATTTGCGTTGACGAACACCGAGGTCGGCACCGCCGTCATTCTCATCGGCGGCTACACCATCGGCGTCATGCCCTACACCTATCGCGCCGTGGACACCGGCCTGCGCGCCATCGATGTGCGCACGTTGACCGAGGCCGCACGCAGCCTCGGCGCTGGCTGGGGCGACATCATCCTGCGCGTCATTCTGCCCAATTTGCGAGTGGCCGTGCTGAGCGCCTCGTTGCTCACCTTTGCCATCGCCATTGGCGAATACACCCTGGCCAACTTCCTGTTCCCCGACGAGCGCGCCTTTGGCTCCTACATGGCTGCCGTCGGCCGCAATCGCATCTTCGAGCCAGCCGCGCTCACCATCATCAGCTATGCACTGGTGTGGGTGTGCGTGCTGGTCATTCAACGCGTCGCGCGCGGCACCGACCAGACTCAGGCCGCCAGCATTCGCTAGGCAAGTCGTGAGTTGTTAGTGGTTAGTCATTAGTGAGGATCAGACCGTCGTCCGTCGTCTCTTTTTCAAACCATGGCCTTTCTTGAATTGAGTAACCTGCACAAAGCGTTTGGGCCGACCACGGCCGTGGAGAACTTCGATCTCGATGTCCAACGCGGCGAGTTCGTGTCATTCCTCGGCCCCAGCGGTTGCGGCAAAACCACCACCATGCGCATGGTGGCGGGCTTCGAGACGCCGACCCAGGGCAGCATCAAAATTGACAATGCCGAGATCACCGGCGTGCCGCCCAATAAGCGCAATGTCGGCATGGTGTTTCAGTCCTACGCGCTTTTTCCGCACATGAGTGTCAGCGACAACATCGCCTTCGGCCTCAAGATTGCGCGCAAGCCGGCCAGCGAGATTCACCAACGCGTGAGTGACATGCTGGCCCTGATCAAAATGCAGGCGCTGGGCAACCGCTATCCACATCAACTCTCCGGCGGTCAGCAACAACGCGTAGCCCTGGCCCGCGCCATCGCCATTCGCCCCCAGGTGTTGCTGCTCGATGAGCCGCTCTCCGCGCTCGATGCCAAAATCCGCCTGGAGCTGCGCAATGAAATCCGCGCCATTCAGCAGCAACTCGGCATCACCACGATCTATGTCACCCATGACCAGGAAGAGGCTATGTCGTTGTCGGATCGGGTGGTGGTGATGTGCGAAGGCCGGATGGAGCAGGTCGGCACGCCGTTTGAAATTTATAACTTCCCACGCACGGCCTTTGTGGCATCATTCGTCGGCACGCTGAATGTGCTGCACGGCACGCTTCAGGAGGCCGCCGGTGATCGAGTGTTGATCGAGGGGTTGCCGCCCGGTGCGATGATTCGTCTGGCTCGGACCTTGCCAGGTGGTCGCGCCGGCGAAGGCGTCATCGTCAATCTACGACCTGAGGCGGTTCAGATCGGCTCGCCGGCCACCCATGACCCGACGCCAGTCGAGCACGACAACGTGCTGCCGGCCGTGATTGAACAAATCACTTTTCTGGGCTCTGTCGTTCGGGTTAAACTCCGCGTCGGCACGCAACACCTGTTGGCTGATCTATTCAACAACCCCAGTCTGGTGCTGCCCAAGCTGGGCGAAAAGGTCACCATCCGCTTTTCACCTGACGCCTGTCGTATTCTGTGAGTTGAGAGATGTCAGATGTCAGATAACATTTATTTGCTGTTTTTAGTCGCCGTCTTTCGGCGCTTCAATGTGTTAATTCGTGTTAATTCTGTCCAAAATCCGATTCCAAAGCCCCCATGCCCAACCTACGCACTGTTCTGCGGCGCACCCGCATTCGCCTGCACAACCGCCGCCACGCAAAGCAGGAGATCGCGCCCTGGCTGGCGATGAGCCTTGACGGCGAAATCGTGGAGTTACCCACGCCGTTGGCGCTGCCGAGAATCCCGTTCATCAAACGGCTGCCGTGGCCGAGCGGGCCGGCCAGCGTGAGCGAGTTGCGCCAGTTATTCGAGCAACTGGCTTTGGATCCACGCGTGCGCGGCGTGCGACTCAAAATTCAATGCCATGCCGATCCATCCGTGTTCCAGAGCCTGCGCACCGTGCTGCTGAACTTCCGCGCCGCTGGCAAACGCATCGTGGCATATGGCGACAACTTCGGCCCATTCCAGTATTACCTGGCCTGCGCGTGCGACCAGATTGCGATGCCGCCCTCGGCCGAGTGGGGCGTGTTGGGAATGCAGAGCGAATATCTGTTCTTCAAAGATGCGCTCGACTATCTGGGCATCGGCGTGGACCTGGTGCGTGTGTCACCGTTCAAAAGCGCTGGCGAGCCGTTTGTGCGCACCGATTTTTCTGACGACGCGCGCGAGCAGGCCGAGTGGTTGCTGAACGCGCGCTTCGAG
>Ga0335394_10009136_pt1 | contig 11167 bp, 8 predicted proteins | sample MAT03_FD_205741 | JGI IMG/M metagenome (GOLD analysis project Ga0335394, IMG submission 205741) | Freshwater microbial communities from Lake Fryxell liftoff mats and glacier meltwater in Antarctica - MAT-03 (spades assembly) (version 2) ... | reverse complement strand
GCGGGACGGCCGCGAGCCGCGCGGTGGCGACTCGCGCCGTCGGCGATAGGGCGCTGCGCACCGTGGTCGCGACACTGACCACGCACTGATGGACGATTCGCTCCGCAGCTCGGCGATCGCGATGCGCATACGGATCCGTGGCGACGGCGTCGAGGGAACGGCGCTGCTCGACTCGCTTCTCACGGTGCCGCCGCACGACCGCGACGCGTGGGTCGATGTGCTGCTCGGGATTGACGCGCTGCCGCTGGACGAACCGGATCTACCGCGCGACGCCGTTCCGTATCTCCCGTGTGGCGTCGACGAGATCCTCGCGGTGTTGCGCGAGGTGCCGATCTCCGCCGCGGACGAGCTCGTCGATCTCGGCGCTGGGCTCGGTCGCGTCGCCATCCTCGTGCATCTGCTCTCCGGCGCGCGCGCCCACGGTGTCGAGCTGCAGGCGCCGCTCGTGCAGAGCGCGCGCGCGTGCTGCGCCGCATTGGGGCTCGACGACGTGACGTTCACGCACGGTGACGTGGCGGAGACGGAGCTCGACGGCTCCGTGTTCTTTCTCTACACGCCGTTCACCGGAGCGACATTGACGCGCGCGCTCGCTCGGCTCGAAGAGGTGGCGCGACGTCGACCGATCGTCATCTGTGCCATCGGGTTCGAGCTGCCGCGGCTCGCGTGGCTGCCGCAGCGAGTGCGCGATGGCGAGGCGCGCAGCGCGATCCCCGCGCTGACGCTCTACGACTCGTCCGTTGCCGGTGTGCCGGCCCGGATGCGCTGACTGCGCTTTCATCGGCTCGTCGGCGAACTCACCGCGCTCGCGCTCGGCTATCTGCGGCCCCTACGCCCCGACGACCTCGTGTGACGCAGCAGCGCGACTCCGACTAGGAGTACGAGCCACAGCGCGCCATTCGAGCGCGACGTCTGCGCGCCGTACACCCGGCAGCCGCAGCCGTCCCCGTCGATCGGCATAGTCGGAGGCTCGCTCGCATCGCCCGCGAGGCCCGCGTCGCCGCTGCCCGAGTCGACCTCGATGCCGGCGTCCACGACCGCCGCCAAGCACGCAGTCGCGCCGGTCTCTGCGCACACCGAGACGATGCGGCTCGAGCCGCTGACGCGCCCGTCGGCGATGAGAAAGAGCACGGTGTCGGCGCTGACCGGCACCTCGAGCGTCGCCTCGCCGAGCCCGCGCGCCTCGGCGACGACGGCACCGCGATCGAGCGCGAAGCTGATCACCGTCGCGCCGGAGATCTCCGCGCCCTCGCGCGTGCGCACCGTGAACCTGCCGTTGCGTGCGGGCGCCTGAAAGTAGCGCGCCGACGCCGGAAACACGCGCAGCGAGGCGTCGGCGTAGGGCACCGCGATGGTCATCGTGGCGACGCCGGGGAACGCGGCCGCACGCGGCAATCCCCGCGTGTCGTCGGCGCGCGGGCCGAGGAAGACGACGCGCTCGGCGAAGTCGAGGAACGCTGCGTCAAAGCTCGAGGCGAAGTCGCGCGTGAGCACGCCGTCGAGCGTCTCGGGCCAGCTGCTGTCGACCGGCGCGCTCGGCATCGCCTCCCACAGCGCGACGATCGCGTCGTGCCCGTAGCGCACGGAGAGATGCTCGAAGAACACGCCCGAGCCATACGCGAAGGCCTGCACCGGACCAATCGGGTCGGTGCCGAGCGAGCGATCGGTGCGGTCGAGATAGGCGCTCGCAAAGCCCTCGACGTCGCCGAGCGAATCGTCGAAGCGCTCGCTCGCCCACACTGCCGTGCCCTCGGCGAGCACGGTGCTCTGCGTGCCGCGCGCGCCGTCGTACGCTGCCTGAATCGCGTGAAAAAATTCGTGCGAGGCGAGCAGTCGCACTGCGTATGCGCGCGTCGGGTAGCGATAGCCGAGGAAGTCGTTCTCTTGGACCATGTAGCCTGCGCAGCCGCCATCGGCGGCGCAGATCTCGCGGCGGAACGAGCCGTCGGAGATGCCGCCGAAGTCGAGCAGATAGACGTCGAAGCGCGCGCTGCCGCCGAAGTCGATCGGCACCCGCTCGTCGCTGCGCGCCGGCACGAAGCCGAGCTCCTCGTAGCGGACGAGCACGTCGTCGTAGGTGTCGGCGACCAGCGTGACGTAGTCGGGCACGCCATCCGTGTCGGCGTCGTCGGTCGGCACCGCATGACGGCCGCTGCGCGCGTAGTGGATGCGAAATGCGCCAGCGGTGGAGTCGAGTGTCTCGACGACGTCGCCGACGTCGTAGCGCGGCGGTAGTTCAGTCGAACCGGGCGTATCCGGGCGCAGCTCCGCGCTCGCGCCCGCCGCGGCCTCCGGCGTCGCTGCGCAGCCCGCGGCGCACACGGCCGTGCATGCGATGACGAGCAGCGTGGATGCAGCGCCGCGAGCCCGACGCCGCACGAGCGCGAGCAGCACGAACAGCGCTGCGCCGAGGAACGTCACCGCGCCGCGCTGCGTGCGGCCGGCGCCTACCGCGACGCAGCCGCAGCCGTCATCGCTCGGCGTCGCTGTCACGCCGAGATCGGCGCTACCGTCGCGCATCACGCCCATATCCGCTTCGCCGGGGAGCCACGCGTCGAGCGCCGCCGTGGGATCGACGATGCCGTAGCCGTAGAGCAGGTCATGTCCGTCGGCGTCTGGCGTGGCGAACGGCGCGCGGCGCACCGTCGAGATCAGCGTGGTACGCACGTCGGCTCCAGGCGCGTCGGGGCGCGCGGCGACGAGCAGCGCGGCGACGCCAGCGACGATCGGGCACGCCGAGGAAGTGCCGCCGAAGCTCGAGGTGTAGTCGCCGGCATCGTCGCCATCCGGCCCGCTGATATCGGTGCTGAGCGTGCCAGTCGGCGCGACGAGCGACAGCGAAGGACCGTTGTTGGAGAACGGCGCGGCCTCGTCGAACTGGTTGATCGCGCCGACGTTCACTACGCCGAGCGTCGCTTGTACTTCGTCGTCGGCGATCACGGCGTCGTCGTTTCCCGCGGCGAACACGACGACGGTGCCGAGACCGCCGCGTCCGTCGCGGATCGTCGTGGTGATCGCCGTGACCAGCGGACCTGGCGCCGGCACGCCCGACGCGAAGCCCCAGCTGTTCGACGCGACCGCGGAGCCCGACGTGAGGATGAAGTCGAACGCCGCGACGTCGGCCGAGATGGGCACGAGCCCACCCGCTGGCGGCAACAGCCGCACGCAGCGCAGCGTGCACTCTGGACATGCGCCGGCGATCCCGATCGCGTTGTCGCCGACCGCCGCGATGAGCCCCGCGCAGGCGGTCCCGTGCGAGTTCCCAGTGGCTCCGGCGACGTACGAAGGATCGTCGTCGTCGTCGATCGCGTCGTAGCCGGGCAACATGTGCGCGGCGAGATCCGGATGCGCGAGATCGCAGCCATCGTCGACGACCGCGACGGTGACCGACGCAGCGCCGCTCGAGCGCGCCCACGCGCCCTCGATGCCGATGGTGTCGAGGTACCACTGGCCGCCGTAGCGCGGATCATCGGGCGGGAGATCGAAGTGGCGCACGTGCGGGAGCCAAAGATCCGGCATCGCCGACGCGATGATCGCGCCCGGCGCGCTGCCGAGCCTCGCTGCGAGCGCGAGCGCGTCAGGCGCCGCGCCGTTCTCCGCTGGCGCGGCGCGCAGCAGGACGAGCCGCGCGCTCGGCATCAGCGTGCGCGCGACGACGACGCCGAGAGACGCGAGCGCTGCGTCCGTCGCCGCGGGTCCGAGCGTGGCTACGACGCCCTCGCCGAGCTCCGCCTCGTAACGCCGCTCGCCGTCGGTGATGCGCACGCGCATGCGTCCGCTCGCGCCGACGCCGAGCCGCTCGGCGTTGATGCGAAGTCCGCGATCGACGAACGTCTCGCGGGTCGAAGTTCGCTCGACGGTCGTCCGTGCGGCGAGCTGCGCGACGGCGCCCAGCGGCGACGCGAAGGTCAGCGCAGCGAGCGTCAGAGCGGCCACTGCGATGCGGCCGAGCGGGTGCCCGGCGCGCTCGACCCGCGAGTGCAGCTGGGGCGTGCGCAGCATCGGCTCAGTCCAAGAACGCCCAGCGGACGCGGACGTTGCCGGCGCCGCTCGGCGTCGAGACCATCATCGTCGTGTCGCAGCTGGTCTGATTCGCCGGTGAGTAATAGCTGAGCACCTGCAGCTTCACGTGGCGTCCGCCGCGCAGCGCGACGACGTAGACGTTGCCGGTCATCGAGACGCAGCCCGGGTACGACCAGAAGCTCGAGAGCGCGGTCGCCGGCGCGCCGAGGCCCGCGCCGTCGGGCACGATCGCGCAGGTGGCAGTCAGGTACGACTCGGTGCGATAGGTGATCGTCGTCGGGTCAGGCACCGCGGTCAGCGTGTCGAACGTCGTCGACGGGGCGGTGCGACCGGCCTGCACACACGACGGACCACCGACGCCCGAGTTGACGCGGAACACATAGCGACGGAACGCGATGTCCCAATCCGTCGAGACGAACGCGGCCTCGTCGGAGATGTCGACCTTCACGAGCCCGGTGTCGGTGAAGCGGGCGTAGACGAACGAGAGCGACGGCGCCATGCCTCCGCCGGCCGCGTCGATCAGCGTGGTGAACTCGCCTGCTGCCGTGCCCTCTTCGGTGATCGGGGCGGGATTGGCGACGTCGAACAGATCGAGCAGCCCGATGGACTCGTCGACGCAGGGGACCGTCGTGGGCTCGCATAGCGGCAGCGCGCCGAGGTCATCCGGACCGGCGTCCGCGGCGCCGAGATCGGTTCCCGCATCCGTCGTCGGAGGTGGCGTGTCGTCGTCGCCACAGGCGCTCAGCGCGAGCACGAGACAGAAGCAGCCAGTGTGGACGAGGTGAAGAGTCGAGGTGATGCGCATGGGATTCACGTAGCGCCCAGCGTATTTCATTTCGAGGCGTGGAGCCGCTATTCGACGGGCCGCTTACTCGATCTGTCGCGCGGCGCGCGAGGACGAGCGCGTCACTCGAGAAAGGCGACCTGACGTTCGGCGAAGATGCCGCCGAGATCCACGCGGATTCCGTCGGTTACGCGGAATCCTGCGGCGACCAGCGCGCGTGCGGTGCGATCGGGCTGCGGCGAGAGCCAGACCACGCGTGCGCCTGGCGCGAGAACCTCGGGGAGGTGCGCGGCGAGCTCGCACAACAGCGTGCCCGGATCGCGATCGCGCCCGACGCGGCGGCCGAGCGGCGGATTGGTGACGACCAGCGTGGGCGCTGGCAGCGGGCGCTCGAGCAGCGCGTCCGCCTGGCGAATCGACACGTTGCGAACGCCGGCGCGCGCGAGCGTCGCTGTTGCGAGATCGGCGATGCGGCCGTCGATGTCGGTGCCGATAAGCTGCCGATACGCGCCGCGTCGCGCGCACTCGACGAGCTCCGTGCCCGCGCCGCAGAATGGATCCCAGACGATGTCGTCCGCGCGCACGCCCCCGAGCCGCGCGAGCGCCGCCGCGACGGTCGGATGCGACGCGCCCTCGGCGCGCTCCGCGAGATAGTCGAAGCGCTGATCCGGCAGCGCGTTCGGCGTCAGCCAAACACGCACCCGACCCGCGCGCTGCTCGATCTCGAGGCGTGCCTCCCACGGCGCATCGCGCGGATCGTTGACGAGCTCCGGACGCAGCCGGCTCGCCTCGAGCGCGACGCGAAACGTATCCGCGCGGCGGTGCGCGCCGCCGGGCCAGGCGAGCCGATAGCGCACGCTGCCGACGGTCGTCGCGCGCAGCAGCGCAAAGGTGCTCTTCGACGCGAGCGCCACCGCAGCAGCCGCCGCGACGTCGCCGTCTTGGATGCGCGCCTCGCCGCCGAGCAGCTCGACGCGCGCTGCGGTGCGCAGCGTCCGCAGCGCGCTCAGCGTCTCGCCTGCGCGCAGCAAGCCGCGTGCGCCACCGGCGCCGGCGCGCTTGGCGTCGAGTAGGTCGAGCGCCTCGTCGACGAGCAGATCTTCAAAGCCGGCGCGTGAGCCGAGCAGCACCGTCACGTCGTGTGGGAGCGGCGCATCGCCGTCGATGTGGCTCTCGCCCTCCGCGCGCACGACGTCGCGCGAGAGGCGCAGCGCGGCCTCTTCGGCGACGCGCCGCAGCTCGGCATCGTCGGTGTCGCGCGCTACATCCGCGACGGCCGCGAGCGCGCTCGCATCGCCGAGCTTGCCGAGCGCAGCGACGAGCGCCTTGTGCTCGGCGACGTCGATCTCGCCGGACTCGGCGCGCGCGAGCAGCTGCGTGGCGAAGCGTCGATCGCCGGACGCGCCGAGCGCACGGGCTGACGCGCGACGCACCTTCGGATCGGCGTCGCTCAGCAGCGCGGCGATGCCCTCGCGCAGCTCCGCGCCCTCGCTCGTCGCGGCGATGCGGCCCGCAGCGCGCACCAGCCGCGCGCGCGCCGCCGCATCGGGCTCGCTCGCTCGCGCCAGTGCCGCACGCCCGGCGTAGACGCCCAGCAGCGCGAGCGCGCGTTCGGCGTGATCGGCGGTGTCCTCGTCGTCGGCGAGCAGCGCGACGAGCGCGTCGCGATCGGCACCGCGCGGCGTGAATCCGCGATCACGTACTGCGGTGCGGAGATCGAATCGCGAATCGCGCTTGCTGGTCATCGAAGTGCGCGAGCGTACGTGCCGCACCTGCACGGCGCCACGTGCCGATTTCGAGTCGGCGACCCCGTCGAACGCACGCCCTGCTACGCTCGCGCCCCTATGGAATACCGCAATCTCGGCCGCTCAGGCCTCAAGGTCTCGACCCTCTGTCTCGGCGCCATGACGTTCGGCGAGCCCGACGAGAAGTCGTTCATGCACGGCATCAGCGCCACCGAAGAGACGGCGTTCGCGATGATGGATCGCGCGTTCGAGAAGGGCGTCAACTTCATCGACACCGCCGACGTCTACGGCAACGACGGCCTCAGCGAGCGCGTCGTCGGCAAGTGGATGGCGGCGCGCAAGAAGCGAGACGAGACGGTGCTGGCGACGAAGTTCCGCTTCCGCATGTCGCCCGGTCCGAACGGCAACGGCGCGTCGCGCTTCCGCATCATGCGCGCCGTCGATGCGTCGCTGCAGCGCCTCGGCACCGATCGCATCGACCTCTATCAGATCCACATGCAGGACCTCGACACGCCGGAAGAAGAGACGCTGCGCGCGCTCGACGACCTCGTGCGCGCCGGCAAGGTCCTCTACATCGGCTGCTCGAACTACGCGGCCTATCGCCTCGTCGACAGCCTGTGGACGAGCCGGATGCAGAACCTCGAGGGCTTCGTCGGGCTGCAGGCGCAATACAGCCTGGTGCACCGCGAGCTCGAGCGTGAGCACGTTCCGCTCTCGCAGAAATTCGGGCTCGGCATCTTGCCGTGGTCGCCGCTCGCGAGCGGATTTCTGTCCGGCAAGTACAAGCGCGGCGAGGCACCGAAGGACGGCTCGCGCCTCGCCAAGTGGAAGGATCGCTTCACCGCGTTCGACAACGAGCGCAACTGGAAGATCCTCGACGCGGTCGAGGCCGTCGCCAAAGAGACCTCCTCGAACGCGAGCGCGGTCTCGCTCGCGTGGCTGGTGCGCAAGCCCGCCGTGTCGAGCGTGATCATCGGTGCGCGCACGCTCGCGCAGCTCGACGACAATCTCGCCGGCGGCGAGCTCGCGCTCAGCGATGCCCAGACGAAGACGCTCGACGACGCGAGCGCGTTTCCGCTCGGCTATCCGTACGATTTCATGGCCGGCGTGCAGAAGAAGTGGTGAGCGCAGGCGCGGCGGCGCGCGCCTCGCGCCGCTCTGTGGACCGGACGTGGCTGCGCCCGTAAAGTCGGATGGTGCTGCGTCGTCTTGGTCTGCTGCTCGCGATTGCCGTGCCCCTGCTCGATGCAGCAGGGGCACGCGCGCAAGACGTCGAGCCGGGTACGCATCTCGAGGGCGTCGATCCGCGGACGCTCTCGGCGTTTCATGCGGCGCTCGCACGCGTGTCGCGCGGCGAGGGCGTGGCGCGCGTGGCGTTCTACGGGGACTCGCACGCGGCGTCCGATTCGTTCACCGGCGCCGTGCGTCGCGCGCTGCAGGCGCGTTATGGCGATGCGGGGCCCGGCTTCGTCCTGCCGGTGCGCGCTTGGCCGACATACCGCGCGCCGTCGTGTGAGCTCAGCAGCGGCGGCTCGTGGCGCCCTCTGCGCGTCACTGCGCGCGATCGTCACATCGATCGCTACGGCTTCGCCGGCGTTGCCGTCGAGTGTGCGCCGCGCGAGACCGCCGACGCGAGCGCTGCCGACGATGGGCTCGGCTGGGGCGAGCTCGCGCTGCCGGAGACGCTCGTCGGCGCGGAGTGGAACCTCGAGCTGTGGGCCGCGGCGCAGCCAGGCGGCGGCACTCTGCGCGTGCGCATCGACGAGGCCGACCCGATCGAGACGGCGCTCGCGGCGGACGCGTGGCGCACCCACTATCTCGCGGTGCCGGTGGTCGGCAATGGCGCGCATCGCGTCCGCGTAGAGACGCTCGGCGACGGCGCCGTGCGCCTGTTCGGCGCCGTGCTCGAGCGACGCCGTGCTGGCGTCGTCGTCGACACCCTCGGGCTCAACGGCGCGCGCGCGCGCGATCAGCTGTCGTGGGATGACAGTCTCTTTCGCGAGCACCTCGCGCGGCGGCGCCCAGATCTCGTCGTGCTCGAATACGGCACCAACGAGTCCGGCGACGACGAGCCGATCGCGCGCTACGAGGCCTCACTGCAGCAGGTGGTCAGGCGCTTCCGCGAGGCCGCGCCGAGCGCTTCGTGTGTGCTCGTCGGTCCGACCGATCGCCCGATACGGGTGCGCCGCGTCGGCTGGGTCGAGCGCGCTCGTCAGGCGTCGATCATCGAGGTGCAGCGCCGCGTCGCGCTCGCCTCGGGCTGCGCGTTCTTCGATACCGTGCGCTTCCAAGGCGGCCCGCTGTCGACGGTCGCGTGGGCGCGGCTCGATCCGCCGCTCGCCCAGCGCGATCGGATCCACCTGACACGCCTCGGCTATCTGCGCGTCGGCGAAGCGCTCGCGGCGTCGCTCGTCGACGGCCTTCCGGCGTCGACCGCCGCCGCGTCGACCACTGCGCCGTCGACCACTGCGCCGTCCGTTCGCGTGCGATCGAGCGTGACGAGCGGGCCGCCGTCCGCCACGTCTGCGCCTGCGCCGTAGTCCGTGAGCGCCCGCATCAGCGCGTCGTCGAGCAGTGACGCGATGCGTTCGTAGCCCGCTGCGGTCGCGTGGCGGTAGTCGTGCCCGCCGAGCCCGAGGCGCCGCCAGCGCACCATGCTGCCCGCGCCGCCCATCGCCGCGAACGTATCCCAGAATGCGCAGCCAGCGTCGGCCGCGACGCGCCGCTGCACGTCCACACGTCGCGCCAGCGTCGGATACGTGCGGACCGTTCCACCACCGCGCGGCGGACCCGCTTGGTCGAGCGGCGCGAGCACGAGACACGCAGCGCTCGGCGCACCGGCGCGCAGTCGCCGCACAACCTCGGCCGTCTCTGCCGCGTACTCGTCGTCGCCCGCATAGGCGTCGCTCGCCTCGTTCGCACCGAAGCCGATCACGATCAGCTGCGGGCGCCGCGTGGCGACCTGCGCGGCGAGGTGCGCGGCGTCCCACGCGAGCACCCGCCGACCGCGCGCACCGACGAGCCCGACCGAGTCGAGCACGACGCCCGGGGTCGCGCGCTCGAGCACGACGCCATACGCACGCAGCTCGCCGCGGCCATTGCTGCGCAACGAGAAAGTGTGCGCGCCATCCGCGACCTCGAGCCGCGCGACGCCATCGCCGATCATCTCTGCGCGCGTGTCGACGGTCGCGCTCGTCCCGTCCTCCGCCCGCAGCTCGAGCAGCGGACCCTGCGGATGCGCTTGGTAGAGCACCTCGAAGCGCGAGGCGGCGCGGCCGACCTCCCCGGAGCGCGCGGTGCTGAACGACGCGCTGCTGCGCGCTGCGCTCGGGATGAAGAGCACACCGCCATAGCCGTAGCGCCCGTCCGCGCGTGTGCCGCGCAGCAGCTCCGCCAGCCGCCAGCGTCCCTGCGACGCGAGCACGACGCCGCGATGTCCGTAAGGCAGATGACCCGGCGTGATCAGCACGAAGCCATGACCCGCGTCGCCAAAGCGCGCCTGCATGCGCGCGCGGATCGTGCTCGTGATCGCGTCAAAGGCGATGTTCGAGTCGCCGAACCACGCGATGCGCGTCGTCTGCGCGCCGCGCTCGGTCGCGCGCAGCGACGCGAAGAACGGCGCGAGCGCCGACGGCGATTCGATCGATCGCGCGACGCCGTGCGCACTCTCGTCAGCGCGTGCGCGCGGCTGCGTCACGATCGCGCCTACCGCCGCGAGCACGACCAGCGTGAGCACGAGCAGCGCGGACGCAGCGCCGCACACCGCGATCGGCGTCGACGCGCGTCGGCGCGCGATCTGTGGCGGCCCTCGCAAAGCGGCGCGAGCATGCAACTGCTACCTTCGGCGCGCCATGCCGTCCTACACGCCTACCGCGGGCGCTGCCCTCACTCGCGTGCCGACCGCCACCCTCGAGGCGCTGCTCCGCTCGATCCACCGCCAGCGCCTGCCGATGCCGCTCAGCCGCTCGACGCTGATCGCCGGCGGCTTCGGCAACGTCGAGGGCGACCTCGGCTCGCTGCAGGGTCTCGAAGCGCGCGCTGCGCAGGCGGTGATCGTCGCCGCCATCGCCGAGCGTCGCGCCGCTGCGACACACGTCTCGCTCGCGCGCAGCGGCGTCGACAGCACTGCGCATCTGGAGCTCGTCCGCGGCGCGCGTCACGACGTCTTTCTCGTCGGACAGGACGCTCGCGACGCGGCGCTGCTCGGCGCGCTCGACGCGCTCCCGCGGCCCGAGGTGTTCGTCACTTGGATCGCCGCTGACGCGACCGCGACGCGTCCTGCGCTCGCGCGCCTCGATGTCTGGACGCCACCGCCAGATGCGCCTGCGCGCACGGGCTGCGTCATCGTCGACACTGCGCGCTTTCTGCTCGGCGAGCTGCGGGCGGGCCCTGTCGTGCTCATCGAGGATCGCGCGCTGGCGCAGGCGCTGACGGCGGAGTGGCGCACTCACCTCGCGGACGCCGGCTACACGCTGAGCCCCGCTGCGTAGCGTGTAGCGGTGCAGCTACGCCGTGACGCGTTGCGGCGCAGCGCGTGATGAAGATCTGTCATGCAGCGCACGTCCGAGGCACGATGCGCTTCATGCACACGCTCCTACGCTCGCCTAGCTCTTCTCTC